>Ga0209382_10002643_pt1 | contig 25657 bp, 25 predicted proteins | sample SoiMetdeltSBSDD5_FD_187599 | JGI IMG/M metagenome (GOLD analysis project Ga0209382, IMG submission 187599) | Bulk soil microbial communities from a Populus tree surrounding site in Tennessee, USA - Soil MetaG P. deltoides SBSDD5 (SPAdes) (version 2) | ecosystem: Environmental > Terrestrial >... | reverse complement strand
GACGTACAGCACTTCCCCTGCCGCGTTGAGCATGCGATAGACGCCCGGCAGATGCGGCAGGCCGGCTATGATCTCGGCAGGGTCTGACATGATGGAAGTCGGCGGGGGAAACACGCGAGCGGCTCGGGATAGCGGGCTAACGCGACTGCAGATGCCCCGCGATCGCCTCGAAGACATCCCGGAACATCTCGGCGTTCAGTCGTTTCGTCTGTGTATTGTAGCGACTGCAGTGGTAGCTATCGAACAGCGCATGCCCTGACGCCAGAGCATGTTGCGCACCATGGGCGAACGTGTAATCGCCGCGGCGCAACCCGTACGCCATGAGCACGGCCTGGTGCGCGATAGCGCCAAGCGCGAGGATTGCCGATCGCGGAGGCAGGACGTCGAGCTCTGCTTTGAGATGCACGTTGCAGCGGCGGACCTCCCCCGGCTCCGGCTTGTTCTGCGGCGGCAGGCATTTCACCGCGTTCGTGATCCGGCAGCCCGTCAGCCGCAAGCCGTCATCCACCGAAACCGCATTGGCCTGGCTGCCGTAGCCGAACCGATGGAGCGTCTCGTACAGCAGGAAGCCTGCGTAGTCCCCCGTAAACGGGCGGCCGGTCCGGTTGGCGCCGTGCATCCCCGGCGCGAGGCCTACGACGAGAAGCCGGGGCGCTTCGTCCCCGAACGGCAGAACAGGCTTTGCGTGGTAGTCCGGGCGCAGCCGCCGCACTTCGTCGAGATGGCCTGCGAGGCGCGGGCAGGCGCGGCACTCGAGGAGCGCCGCTGTTTCACTTTGATGTTCGCGGTGCGTCATCGACGCACCCCACGATTCCGGCGAGAGTGCGTCACCGCGGCACCCTGCGGCTTTCCATCACCTCGTGCATCACTCCTCACTGTTTAGAAGGCCGCTCGCCGCGCGGCCAGATCGTCACCGGGGCCTGCCGCGGCAGCCGCAACGCCGGCGCAAGCTCCGGCTGCAACGTCACGTGATCGACGCCGAACCGCTCTCGCAGCACGTGCCGCGCATCGTGGAGAATCGCCGGCCACATCTCGAGCTGCTCGATCTCCAGGTGTGCGGAGAGCGCCGCGCGGTCGCTGCCGATGCTCCACACGTGCAGGTCGTGCACCTCGGAGACACCGCGAAGCTCCGCAAGCGCTCGACCAATTTCCGCGAGATCGACGGCCCCGGGAACGCCTTCCATGAGCACGTGCAGGGTATCGCGCAGCAGCTTGAGTGTCGTCGTCAGAATGAGCACGGCGATTACGAGCGAAAGTATCGGGTCGATCAACAGCCAGCCGGTTACGTAAATCACGGCGCCGGCGATGAGCGCTGCGATCGAGCTCAGGAGGTCCCCGATCACGTGTACCAGCGCGCCTCTCACGTTGAGCGTATGGTGGCCGCGGCTCAGGATGAAAGCGACCGCCCCGTTCACCACGAGACCGATTGCAGCGATTGCCATGACTGCCCCGGCCATCACGGGGCGAGGTGCGAGCAGTCGCTGCACGGCTTCCACTACCAGCACGACGATGATGAGAAGCATCAAAAGCCCGTTCAGGCTCGCGCCAATCACCTCGGCGCGCGCGAGACCGTAGGAATGCTTCAGTCCGGGAGGACGTCGCGCGATCCACGCCGCGGTTGCCGCCAGGGCAAGCGCAAGCGCGTCCGAAAACATATGCCCGGCATCGCTCGCAAGAGCGAGCGACCCGGACCAGATCCCGCCCGCGAGCTCGACCAGTGCGTAGCCGAACGTGATCGCGAGCGCGGCGGCGAACGCGGGACGCCCAGGCTCGTGCGTATGCGAGTGCGAATGCGAGTGTGTATGCCCGTGCGCGTGCGCGCTCATGCGAGAGGCAGCTCGCCGTCCGCGTGTCCCAGGCCGGCAATCGCGTCCAGAGCCGCGACATAACGTGCTTCTTCGCGGAGCTTCACCATGGTCTCGGCGCCGCTGCGGCCATGCAGCCTCGCCAGCCGCACCAGCGAGACCGGGGGCATCTTGTAATCGAAGCTTCCGTAAAGCGTATCCACCGCCGCCGGGTCGTTGCACACGAGCACCATGTCGCAACCGGCCTCGAGCGCCGCTTGCGCCCGCGCCGTAATTCCACCGAAGGTACGCGCGCCTTCCATGCTGAGATCGTCGCTGAAAACGAGGCCGTCGAAGTGCAGCTCTTCGCGGAGAATGCGCTTCAGCCACACCGGCGAGAATCCCGCCGGTCGTGCATCGATCTGCCGAAACACGATATGCGCCGGCATGACTGCGGGCAGGCCGGCCCGCATGAGCCGTTTGAAAGGCACGAGGTCGGCAAGCTCGATATCCGCATACGCTCGATCGTCCACGGGCAACTCGAGGTGTGAGTCGGCACGCACGTGACCATGGCCAGGAAAATGCTTGCCCACCGCACCCATGCCGCCTTCTTTCAGGCCCTGCATCACTGCGGTGGCAAGCTCCGCCACGACGTCGGGGTCGCTGTGGAAAGCGCGGTTTCCGATAACGCTGCTGTTGCCGTAGTCGACGTCGAGGACGGGCGCGAAGCTCAAGTCGATGCCGTGCGCGCGCAGCTCGGTCGCCAGCACGAACGCCACTTCGTGGGCAAGATGACGCGCCTGCTGGCGATTCCGCTCCCACGCCGCGCCGAGCGCGCGCATTGGCGGAAGCACCGTAAAGCCCTGGCGGAAGCGTTGAACGCGCCCCCCTTCATGGTCGACGGACACGACGAGCGCAGGCTCGCGCAGCGCACGAATCTCGCTCGTGAGCCGCTGCAGCTGTTCGGGCGACTCGTAGTTGCGGGTAAAAAGAATGACGCCGCCCGTCAACGGATGCAGCAGGCGCCGCCGATCTTCGTCGGACAGCTCCTTGCCGACCACGTCGATCACCACGGGCCCCAGTGGAATGCTTTTAGCCTGTGCCATTCCCACGCGCCTCCAGGACAACGCACGCGCACGCGAGCGATCGCTCGTCGCTGATGGTGACATGGTGGCCGATAATGCCCCGCTCTGTCACGAGGGCGTCGAGCTGCGGATGGAACTCGAACCCAGGCTTGCCCGCCCTGTTCTGAACGATGCTGATGCACTGAAGCGTCACGGGATACCGAAACCCGGTCCCCATCGCTTTGGAGAACGCTTCCTTGGCGGCGAAGCGATTGGCCACGAACAGCACGGGGTTGACGGTCCTCTCGTAAGCCGGCCACTCCCGGCTCGTGAGCACGCGCCTCGCGAAGCGTTCGCCGTATTTTTCGAGCAGTCTCGCGATGCGCTGCGGCTCGACCACGTCGATCCCAATCCCGTAGATCATGCCCGTCCGATCGCGGCAAGATAGTTGCGGACCGTGGGCGCCAGGCCATCGATCAGAGCGTCCGCCGTCAAGGCATGGCCGATCGACACTTCGAGCACGCCGGGTACCGCCGCCAGGAATCTCGGCAGATTCTGCTGGTTCAGGTCGTGCCCGGCATTGATGGCGAGTCCCGCCGATGTCGCCGCGCGCGCGGCTGACGTGTAGCGGGCGAGCACGTCGCGCTCGTCGGTTGTTGCAAAAGCACGCGCATACGGTTCGGTGTAAAGCTCGATCCGATCCGCACCCACTTCGGCTGCGGCGGCCATCATCGAGGCCTCGGCATCCATGAAAAGGCTCACGCGTACGCCGAGCGCTTTCACTTCCGCGATCAACGGTTTCAGACCTGTCGCATGCCGCGCGAGGTCCCAGCCGTGGTCCGACGTGAAAGCACCCGGATCATCCGGCACCATCGTGAACTGGTGCGGACGCACGGCCCGCACGAGCTCGAGCGCGTTCTCGAACGGATTGCCCTCGATGTTGAACTCCGCGTGGCGGTAACTCTTCAGAAGCTCCGCGAGGTCATACACGTCCTGCGCCCGGATGTGACGACCATCCGGCCGCGGATGCACCGTGATGCCCTGCGCACCGGCGTCGAGCGCGATGGTGGCGCAGCCGGTAACGCTCGGAATGCCGAGCGGGCGCGTATTGCGCAGCAGCGCGACTTTGTTGAGGTTGACACTTAGCCTGACACTCACGCTGCCACTCAGGCTGACATTGAGGTGCGTCATGCGCCGCGGTCGCTAAAGCGCCTGGAGGTCGCGAAGGAGCTGCCGCGTGTGCAAGACCTGGTCGCCGAGATAATGATTGATGAGCACACGCATGAGCGCTTTGCTCTGCTGCTGCGTGAGCGCGCGTGTGTAGTCGCCCGATTGCATGTCGAGAAGCGTTTGGCCGAGCAATTCTACCCCGTTTGTTTCCCGGTCCGACGTGCGGCTGACCGGGCCGCGCTCGACGATGTAGGTATAGCGCTCTTCAGCGGCGATCGGTTGGCCGCTCTCGATATCGCGATCGAGCGTCATCGCATAGCCGAGCTCGCGCAGCAGCCGTTGCTCGAAGCTTCGCAGGACGCCCGAAGGTTCGTCGTGCGGCCCGAGCGCCTGCAGCGTCTGCGCATACGTTTCGAAAAGATGCTCGTGCTCGTCGTGCCGCGGCAGGAGTTTCAGCAGCAGCTCGTTCAGGTAGAAGCCGCAGAGGAGCGAGAGCCCTTTCAGTGGATGGTAAGGCCCATCCCATTCGGCACGCATCAGCGTCTGGAGCTCGCCCTTGCCGGACCACGATACGAGCAGTGGCTGGAATGCGAGCAGCACACCGCGCAAAGCAGACTTGGGCCTGCGCGCGCCCTTCGCGACCGCCGCTATGCGTCCGGCATTGCGCGTGAAAAGCTCGACGACGAGACTCGTCTCGCGGAACGGATAGCTGTGCAGGACGAACGCGGGCTCGGCGTCGTGGCGGTTGGCACCTGATTTGCGCCTCTCGTCACCCGTCACTCGTCACCCGCCGCTATCGATGCCGAGTCGCCTGAGCACCGCCTCGTCGTCCGCCCAGCCGCTGCGCACACGCACCCACACTTCCAGAAACACTTTGCCCCCGAACAGCTGTTCCATGTCCTTTCGCGCCTGCGTGCCGATCGCTTTAAGTTTTTCCCCGCCCTTGCCGATGATGATCGGCTTCTGGTTCGGCTTGTCCACCAGTATCGCAACGTAAATGCGCCGCAGGTTCCCCGTCGTCTCGAAACGCTCGATCTCGACCGCAGTGGCATAAGGCAGCTCCTCGCCGAGGAGCCGGAAGAGCTTCTCCCGCACGAGCTCCGCAGCGAGGAAACGCTCGGGAAGCGTCGTGATTTCGTCTTCCTCGTACATCCGCGGTGCTTCGGGCAGCAGCTTCACGACTTCGGCCACGAGTGCATCGGCTTCACGCCCGCGCTCCGCAGAGATCGGAACGATCGCCGCGAAATCCCGCCGCTCGCGCATCTCCGCGATGAACGGAAGAAGATCGGGCTTCCTCTGGACCCGGTCCACCTTGTTGATGACAAGCACTACAGGCACGTTGTCGGGGAGCAGTTTCAGCACCGACGCGTCCCGCTCTCCGAACCTGAGCGCTTCGATCACCCACACGACGACGTCCACCCCTTCGAGTGCCTGCCTCACGGCGCGGTTCATGAGCCGGTTCATGACGTTTCGATGCTGCGTCTGAAAACCGGGCGTATCGATGAACACGAGCTGTGCATCCGGGCGCGTAAGAATTCCCGTGATGCGATGGCGTGTCGTCTGTGGTTTGCGGGACGTGATGCTGACTTTCTGACCGACGAGGCGATTCAGCAGCGTGGATTTACCGACGTTGGGACGACCGACGATCGCCACCGTCCCGGCGCGATGTGCTTCGCTCATCCGCTCTCTCCCGCCGCAATCGCGCGTTCGTACGCCACGCGGGCCGCATCCTGCTCCGCGCTCCGGCGGCTTGTCCCCTCGCCGCGCGTGCGAATGCCGAGCTCGCTCACCTCGCATTCGACTTCGAACATCTGCTCGTGGGCTTCGCCGCGTATCGCGGTCACTGTGTAGCGGGGAAGCTGCAGGTGGCGGCTTTGCAGATACTCCTGGAGCCGCGTCTTCGCGTCCTTACCGGTCGAAAGCGGATCGATGTTTTCCAACGCCTCCCGAAAAAGCGTCTCGACGACGGTCGTCGCCGCATCGAACCCTCCGTCGAGAAGCGCCGCGCCCACGACAGCCTCCACGGCATCGGCAAGCATGGACGGCCGCCGTGCGCCTCCGCTTCGCACTTCGCCTTCTCCGAGCCGGAGATACGTGCCGAAATCGTGCGACTTCGCGATTCCCGCGAGCGACGGCTGAGAGACGAGGCTCGCACGCAGCCGTGAAAGCTCGCCTTCGGTGAGCGCAGGAAACTTGCGATAAAGGGCGAGCGCGACCGCGCAGTTCACTACGCTGTCGCCGAGAAATTCGAGTCTTTCGTTGTGCCCCGCGCTGTGGCTGCGGTGCGTCAGCGCACGCACCAGTAGATCCGTATCCTTGAAGCGGTAGCCGATCGACTCGCTAAAGCGCTCCAGGTCCATCGCAGGGAAACAGTGGGTCCTCCGCTATTCGGAGGACGGCTTGAAATCGAAGCACGCGCTGACGTTACGAAAGAGCGGCACCTTCTTTTCGTACTCGGCGCTCACGATGATACCGTCGCCGCCCTTCGTCACCTGCACGCTGTCCGGCCCGATCGATTTGATGTCGTCGACTGCCGCGCGTGAAGCGAATGCCGCCGCAACCTGCCGCCGGGGCGCGCCGCGAAGGTTCGGGTCGGCCGCGAGCGCCTTGAACGCTTTCTGTATTGCGTAGTACTCGACGTAGACGGGCACGACCTTTAAGCCTAGCAGCAGCAGGAGAACCACGACGACGGAAGCGATGAGCATGCCGGTCAGTGTGATGCCGGCGTGCTGCTTCAAGCCCCCCACCGTCATCGTCATTCGATCGAGCGCCCGATGCGCTTGAAGTCGTCGAAGTTCCACCAGATCAGGAAAGCCTTGCCGACGATGTTCTGCTCCGGTACGAAGCCCCAGTACCGGCTGTCGTCGCTGCTGTCCCGGTTGTCGCCCATCATGAAGTAGTGGCCGCTCGGTACCTTGCAGACGAATCCGTCGTCATTGTACGCGCAATTTTCCCGGTAGGGAAAGGCGCGGGCTGCGGAGATCAGGAACGGTCCTGCATCAGGCCTGATAAGCATTGCATGCTCGCGCTCGCCGAGCTTTTCGACATAGCGCTCGGTTGCAACGAAGTTCACGCCGTTCTCGACATAGTTGTAATCGCCTGCGCGCCTGAGGGGCACTTCCTGGCCGTTGACGGACAGGCGCCGGTTGCGGTACGCCACCTCGTCCCCCGGCAGACCGACTACACGCTTGATGTAGTCCAGAGACGGATTGACCGGATAGCGAAAGACCATGACTTCCCCGCGCTCCGGCGAGTTCATGTCCATCACTTTCACGTTGATGACCGGCAGACGGATGCCATACGTATATTTGTTGACCAGTATGAAATCGCCGATAAGCAACGTCGGCAACATCGAACCGGACGGGATCTTGAAAGGCTCGACCAGGAACGAGCGCAGCAGGAAAACGACGAGAATGACGGGGAAGAAACTTTTCGAGTACTCGACCCACCACGGCTCCGCTTTGCGCTTCGCGCGCCGTTGTCGCAGCGCCAGCGTGTCGAGCAACCAGATGCCACCGGTCAGCACCAGCAGCAGGAACATGATGAGGGCGAAATTCATTTTTCTTCTACCGTAACCCCTGGGCCTCAGCCGTAAGCCGTCGGCCGTCCACGGCAAGCGGCGTAGCCGTTCGAGTGCCTGCGATCAGCCGGCTCACTGTAACGGCTCATGGCTCGCGTTTATTTCTCCACCTGCAATATCGCCAGAAACGCTTCCTGCGGTATTTCGACGCTGCCGACCTGCTTCATGCGCTTCTTACCCGCTTTCTGCTTTTCCAGGAGCTTTTTCTTGCGCGTGATGTCCCCGCCGTAGCACTTGGCGAGCACGTTCTTGCGCAGCGCTTTCACCGTCTCGCGCGCGATGATATGCGAGCCGATGGCCGCCTGCACGGCCACGTCGAACATCTGCCGCGGGATCAGCTCGCGCATTTTCGCCGCCAGCTCGCGCCCCCGATACTGCGAGTTCTCGCGATGCACAATGAGCGAAAGCGCGTCGACCCGTTCGCCATTGATCAGGATGTCGAGCTTGACCAGGTCGCCTGCCCTGTACTCCAGGAAATCGTAATCGAGCGACGCATAGCCCCGGGAGACGGACTTCAGGCGGTCGAAAAAATCCATCACCACTTCGTTGAGCGGCAGCTCGTAGGTGAGCATCACCTGCCGCCCCATGTATTGCATGTTCTTCTGGGCGCCGCGCTTCTGAGTGCATAGCGTGATGACCGGGCCGACATAATCCTGCGGGACCAGGATGGAGGCCTTGATGATCGGCTCGCGGACCTCTTCGACGCGCGCAATATCCGGCAGGCGTGAAGGGTTCTCGATTTCCATCACGGTGCCGTCTTTCAGGACGACCTGGTAGACCACGGTCGGCGCCGTCGTGATGAGCGCCATCCCGTATTCGCGCTCGAGGCGCTCCTGCACGATGTCCATGTGCAGCAGCCCTAGAAAGCCGCACCGGAATCCGAAGCCGAGCGCCTGCGACGACTCCGGCTCGTAACGGAGGGACGCGTCGTTCAGATGCAGCTTTTCGAGCGCGTCGCGCAGTGCGTCGTATTCGTTCGAGTCGACGGGGTAGAGCCCGGCAAAGACCTGCGGCTTGATCTCCTTGAAGCCCGGCAGCGGTTCCCCGGCGGGCGCGTCCGCTCCTGTCAGCGTGTCGCCCACACGTGCTGCTTTGAGCTCCTTGATGCCCGCAATGACGAAGCCCACTTCGCCGGCTGACAGCTCCGCCTTGGGCCGCGACTTCGGCGTGAAAACGCCGACCTGCTCGCAAAGGTAATTCGCCTCCGTGGACATGAAGAGAATGCGGTCCTTCGGACGCAGCACGCCGTCGACCACGCGGACCAGCATGACGACGCCGACATAGTTATCGAACCACGAGTCGATGATCAGCGCTTTCAGCGGTTTCGCCGGATCGCCTTCCGGCGGCGGAACGCGCTCGATCACCGCCTCGAGCAGTTCGGTCACGCCCTCGCCTGTCTTCGCGCTCACCTTGAGGGCGTCCTGCGCGGGGATGCCGATGATGTCTTCGATCTCGGCGATCACGCGCACGGGGTCCGCCTGCGGAAGGTCCATCTTGTTGAGCGCGGGCACCACTTCGACCCCCTGCTCGATCGCGGTATAGCAGTTCGCAACCGTCTGCGCCTCGACACCCTGCGATGCATCGACGACGAGCAGCGCACCCTCGCAGGCCGAAAGCGACCTCGACACTTCGTACGAAAAGTCCACGTGCCCCGGGGTATCGATAAGGTTGAGCTGGTACGTCTTCCCGTCCCGCGCGGTGTAGGTAAGCGCCGCCGTCTGCGCCTTGATCGTGATGCCGCGCTCGCGCTCGAGATCCATCGAATCGAGGACCTGCGCCTCCATCTCGCGGTCCGAGAGACCGCCGCACGTCTGGATGAACCGATCGGCAAGTGTGGACTTGCCGTGGTCGATGTGTGCGATGATGGAAAAGTTGCGGATGTGCTGCATAGAAAACGGAAAATAGGGGACAGACCCCGGTTTCCGGTGAGGGTCTGTCCCCTATTTTCAGAGCGCCTACAAAGGTGCGGATTCTAGCCGATTTCGGCCCGCAACGCGTGCAGGCCGGGCATCACGTCATAGCAGAGATCGCAGTGCCTGGATGTATCGGCAGGCTCCGGCGAGCTCAATTGCCATCGATGCGGAACGGGATATAGAGCGAATTGCCGGCACGGCGGACGAGCAGCGCGACGATCCGCCCCTTCTCGACTTTCTCCATCATCTCGCGCAAATGCTCGATCGACTTCACGTCCTGGTTGTTCACAGCCGTGATGACGTCGCCTTTCCGGATGCCCGCGCGTGCGGCAGCACCCTGGACCTCGGTCACCAGGACACCGCTTTCGACCTTGAGCTCCTTCTTCTGCGCCTCCGTGAGCTCCACGAGCGACATGCCGAGCACGCCCGGCGTCGCCACCGGCGGTTTTCCGCTCCGCGGCTTCTGGCCGGCGCGATCGTCCTGTAGCTCAGCCACGACCACCGGAAAATCCCGGGTCGCCTTGTTGCGCCAGACCTGAACGGCTGCACGGCTCCCGGGTTTCGTGCCGCCAACGATGCGCGGCAGGTCCTCGGAGGATGTGACGGGTTTGCCGTCGAAGCGCAGGATCACGTCGCCTGCCTCGAGACCGGCCTTGTCCGCAGGACCGCCTTTCTCGATGGAGCTCACCAGCGCGCCTTGCGGCTTGGCGAGGCCAAAGCTGTCGGCCAGTTCCTTCGTAACGGGTTGTATGACTACGCCGATGCGACCGCGGATCACCCGTCCGACCGTCTTCAACTGCTCGACGATCTGGTTTGCGACATCGATGGGAATTGCGAAAGAGAGGCCCATGAAACCGCCGGTGCGGCTGTAGATCGCCGAGTTGATGCCGACGACTTCGCCCCTGAGATTGAAGAGCGGCCCGCCCGAGTTGCCGGGGTTCACGGCGACGTCGGTCTGAATGAACGGCACGAAATTCTCCTGCGGCAACGAACGGCCCTTCGCGCTCACGATGCCGGCCGTGACGGTGTTCTCGAAGCCGAACGGCGAGCCGATCGCGACGACCCACTCTCCGACGCGCAAGCGCTCGGGATTTCCGAAGCGCACGAACGGGAGGCCCGTCGCATCGATCTTGAGCAGCGCGATGTCAGTGCGGCGATCCGATCCGATCACCCGTGCCTTGAGCTCGCGTTTGTCGGTGAGCTTGATGGTGATCTCATCCGCCGCTTCGACGACGTGTGCATTGGTGAGCACGTATCCGTCGTTGCTGATGATGAATCCGGAGCCCAGCGACTGGGACTGGAACTCGCGCGGCGTTCCGGGGCCGGGTGTTCCGGGTATCCCGGGCGTTCCAGGTGTTCCGGGCGTGCCGGGACCCGGCATGAAACGGCGGAAGAATTCGTAGAGCGGATCGTCTTCCGGGATGTTCGGCAAACGCCCCGCCACGGGACTGCGGCTGGTTTGGGTGGTGCTGATGTTCACGACCGCATGGCCATGCTTCTCGACGAGGTCGGTGAAATCGGGGAGCTGCGCGGCAACCTGCAGCGGTACGAGGAAAATAAGCGCGAGAAGGTATCGCTTCAGCATGTCGATCTTCATTCCTTGTTTATTCTTGCAAGTGGCCCCTGGGGCACTGCAGCTATCTTAACGAGGCCGTGGTCGGCTTTTGTTCGAGAGAATTCGCGATCTGCATAAGCGTTGCGGTCGGCGCCTCGCCGAGCACCGTGACGATATGATTGCTCAGAGGCCGCGTATAGATATTTACGGCACCTTGCGACGACAGCGACGGTCCCTTGGTTTCGCGCATCGGCTCGATGAATACGGAGACTGCTGCGAGGCCGTCCGAAAGAACGATCTGGGAAACGGATGCGCCTCGGCCGCCGATCGAGCGCTTGGCTTCCATGAGCTTGCGGAAGCCGGGCAAGTGTCCGGTGACTGTCCAGCCGCTGTCGCTCGGTGTGGTGGCGGCAGCGGTGTAACCCGACCGCTCTACGCGCCAGTTCTGCGCTTTGCTCTTTTCCGCGTACTTCGATTTTACGCGGTCGCGGCTGAAGCTGCCGCCCATCGTAAGCTGGCTGAAAGCAAACGACTCCAGCGGCTCGCCTTTCTCGTTCAGCGTGTGGGCACGGAGTGGCAGGCCTGAACCGAGCTCCGCGCAGAAACGCCGGCCATAGCGCATCTCGTCGCGCGGCTCGAGCAGGATCCATTGGCAGTCGTGTCCCGCGACGCGATCGACTTCGCCTTTCCGGATGGCGTAGCTCTCGGTGATGCCGCCGAGCGACTCGGGAACGAGCGCGGGGAAATTTCGCGCACTGCGATTACGCTCTTCGATCAGCACCGTTTTCACGTTCGGCAGGTAGCAGATGACGTGATCGTTGCTGCGAACGACTTCACGCGGCGGGCCGTCCATCGTCTCGAGCTTCTCGAACTCGCCGCCAGCGGGATTCACGTAGTGGACGATACGCGAGGTTTCCACATGGTTGCGGTGCTGGTAGACGATCGTGCCGCTGTAATTGAGCTGGCGCGAGGCCGCGGCCATTTTTTTCAGCCACGACAGGCCTTCGCCGGCATTGCCGGCATCGGCGGCTTTTGCAGCGCCTGCCATCCCAAGCACCAGCACGAGCCACACGCGCATACGGGACGGCCGGAACTGCATGCGTTAGCGACGATCCGCCGGCACGCTCGAGACGCTGCGGACGTAGGGGGCGAGCCCCTGCAGGATACCGCTTGGAGAAACAGCCTCGTGCATGAAGAGATAGTCGTTCGCCCGGCCATCGTAGGGCACGACCACGGGCCTGAGGTCGTCGACATTCGGCTTTGCGGGCATGGACTGCTTGGCCTCCATGAAGCCATTGGGTTGCACCCCTGACGGGGAGTTCGGGCTCAGGGCGACCCAGGCCACCAGTGCCGCAGCGGAAACGGACGCGGCCGCCGACATTGCATAAGTGGTCGCACGTCGGGTTTGAGACGCAGTGCGCCGAGGAGCAAGGACTGTCGGTTCTTCGGCAAGACGCTTCGACAGGCTTTCGTCAAAGCCGGCGGAGAGCAGCGGGTCACCCCGCAGCGCATCACGCACCAGATGGAACTCGTCCCAACGGATACGGAGTTCGCTGTCGTCCTTGAGGCGAACGATCGTACTCTGCGCCTCGCGGTCGTCGAGCTCGCCATCCATCAATGCCGATATACGGTCCATCACCATCTCCTGTCCTTGCGTGTACCGAGCAGCGGTCTCAAGCGTTCGGCGATCGCCTCGCGCGCCCGGAATATCCTTGAGCGGACCGTGCCAATCGGACAATTCATGATGTTTGCGATGTCCTCGTAGCTCAGCCCTTCGATCTCGCGAAGCGTGATCGCTGTGCGTAACTCTTCAGGCAGTTCTTCCAGTGTTTGGTTCACGGTCTCTGCGACCTGCCGGCTCATCATTTCGTTCTCCGGCGTGTTGAGATCGCGCAACTGGTCCCCGTCTTCGAAACCCTCAGCTTCCTCGCTGTCTATGTCGGTGGTCGTCGGCGCGCGGCGCCCCATCGCCACCAGATAATTTTTCGCGGTGTTGATGCCTATACGATATAGCCAAGTATAGAACGCACTGTCACCCCTGAAGGTGGGCAACGCCCGGTAGGCCTTGATGAAAGCCTCCTGGGTCACGTCTTCCACTTCCGTCGCGTCCCGTATGAAGCGCGATAAAAGGCGTGCGAGCTTCCTCTGGTACTTGCTTACGAGCAATTCGAACGCATGCTTGTCGCCGCGCTGCGCCCGCTCGACCAACTGCTGATCGATCTCCCGATCGCTCATCGATTCCGTCCCTGGCCTTGGCTTTCTTATTCAACCGGAGCGGTAATACCGTCGGGCAAAAGCCACAGTATAAACTGCCCCGTCCAGCGCCGCGGCACACACAAAGGCGATCGTTACTGGCACTGACCCGCCTCATTCCATTAAGTTCACAGCATGTGCGAAAGATCGGGCATGCGAGTCTCGTACGCGAGCTCCACCTGCCCGTTGTGGAGAGCCGTTCTCATCCAGTGGCATCGTTCTGTGGCGAAAGCCTCAGTCCGGCGGGAACGACGCAGCGCTCCAGCAGCTCGAAGCCCCATTGCACCGCAAGTGCAAGCGCCGCGGCCGGCAGCGCGCCGGCCAGCAGCATCGCGGTGTCGTTTACCGCGAGCCCGGCGACGATGCGCTCCCCGTAGCCGCCGGCGCCAATGAATGCAGCGATGGTCGCGGTACCGACCGCGATCACGGCGGACGTTTTGGCACCGGCGAGGATGCTGCGGCTGGCAAGCGGCAGCTCGATGCGGATGAGGCGCGCAAGGGGGCTCAGACCCAGGGCTTCGGCGGATTCGCGAAGCGGTGGTGAAAGGTCGATCAGCCCGCTCGCCGTGTTCCGCACGATGGGGAGCAGCCCGTAGAGGAACAGCGCGACGACGGCGGGGCCCGTGCCGATCGTTCCCATGAGCGTGATGAGAAAAGCGAGCAGCGCCAGCGCGGGAACGGTTTGCAGCAGCCCGACAGCCGCCAGGATCCATTGGCCGGCGCGCCGCGAACGTGCAGCCCAGACGCCGAGCAGGATCCCGAGCACGATGGCCGGCACGAGCGAAGCGCCGACGAGCCCGACGTGCTGCAGGGTAAGGCGGGAGAGATCGGGCCCGAACAAAACGCTCCAGAAAGACCGGCGTGCAGCCGGGCCCGGCGCCGGACGTGATGCGGCACCGTTCCCGCCGAGGAAATCACGGGCGACGTCGGTGAAAGCGCGACCCGCGATCTCCGCATCGGCGTTGAGGCGCGCCATCGTCGCGGTGTCGATGCGGTTTTCGAGCGTTTTCAGCGCCGCCCATGCCCGAGGAAAACGGTCGGGAAAGTCGAGCCGGTAGAGCACGACGGCGTCGTAGGGAGGGAAGAACCGTCGGTCGTCGGCGAGCTGCCGCAGTGCATAACGCGTGATCTTCGCGTCCGTCGAATACACGTCCATCGCGTCGATCTGGCCCGCAGCCAGCGCTTCGTATGCAAGTCCGTGATCGAGACCCCGGGCGGTGTGCGGCAGCCCATACGTTTCTTTGAGCGCCCGCCATCCGTCTCTGCGGTTCAGGAATTCCTGGGAGAGTCCCAGCTCGAGGTTCGGGTAAAGCGCAAGCTCGGAGATTTTGGCGATGCCGAGCGCCGCCGCGCGTTTTTCGATCATCGCGATCGAGTACGTGTTGCTGAACCCGAGCCGGACGGCTGCCCCAAGACCTTCCGCCGCAAGCGCCTTGTTAAGCGCATCCAGCGTTGTAGCGTCCTTGCGATTCAGGAGCTCGAACGCAACCGTGCCCGTGTAATCGGGGTACAGGTCGATCGCGCCGCTTTTCAGCGCAGCAAAAACGATGGCCGTGTTTCCCAGTCCCTGCTGGTGCACGACGCGCGCTTCACCGCTCCCGCGCATCGTCTGCGCGAGGATTTCGCCAAGAATGTAGGACTCCGTGAAGCGTTTCGACCCGACGTTGATCGTCTGTTCGGCCGCGCGGCCCGTAGCCGCGACCAGCAGCATGCAGAGGATTGCGGCTTTGGTGGACGCGCTAAGCAGGGCAGTCATTGCGGAGCTCCGTCATGCCGGCGCGTGCGGTCGAGCAACGCGCTGCGCGGTCAGGAAAGTGCGAACGTAAGCCTCGGCTGGACGTTCGAAGAGATCGTCGATGCTGCCGCGCTGCACGACGCGTCCTTCACGCATGAGGATGATCTCGTCGGCGAAATAGCCGGCTTCGCCCATGTCGTGAGTCACCAGGACGACTGTTTTCCTGAGCTCGGCGAATATGGACTTGAGCTCGGCCTGCAGCTCGTGGCGGGTAACCGGATCGAGCGCGCCCAGCGGCTCGTCGAGCAGCAGCGTGGGCGGATCCAGCATGAGTGCACGCATGAGCCCCACGCGCTGGCGTTGCCCGCCCGAAAGCTGCTGCGGATAGCGATGGAGTGTTTCTGCCGGGATGCCGACCAGCTCCGCAAGTGCGCCGATGCGTGCCTCGATCTCCTGGGTGCTTTTCCCCAGATGGCGCGCAAGCAATCCGACGTTCTCCCGGGCCGTGAGATGCGGAAACAGGCCGCCTTCCTGGATCACGTAGCCGATGCGATGACGATTTGCCTGCAGGTTCTCCCGCGAAAGCGCTTCACCATCGATCAGCACCCGGCCGGTGTCCGGGGCGGCGAGACCGACGATCATGCGCAGGAGCGTGGATTTGCCGCAGCCGCTGGGGCCGATGAGAATGGTTGTTTTTTCGGCCGGGAAGGAAAGAGTGACCGGGTGAACGGCGATGCGCCGCGCGTAAGTTTTGGAGACGTTTTCGAGGACGATCAACGCCGTGCGGTGCTTGCGTCTTGCCTTCGGCCGAGATATTCGGCCGCGGCATCTTCGAGCGTCATGAAGACGGCGCCCTCCTCCTCCAGCCTTTCGATGAGCTTCTCGAGCGCGATCATGCGATGACCGCGGCCGATCACGAAAGGATGAAAGGTATAGGTGATCACGCCCCAGTCGAGATTACGCCGGAGATACAGGAAATCATCGATCCAGTTCTGGAGCACGCCGTTCGCGTTCATGTTGCCGGGCAGCACCCACGTCGGCGTACGCAGGAACTCGAAATGCGGGTAATCGTCCAGCGTCCAGCTGATCGGCATTTCGACGAGCCGAGTCTCGGGTCCGAAGACAGCCGGCTGCTCGAGCGCGATCGCGTCGCCTTTGCGGACGCGGTAAGGCGTGTAATCGTCGGCCATCATGCTGCTGTCGTATACGAAGCCGTGCTCGAGCAGCAGATCGACCGAGTGCGGGCTGAGATCCCACGACGGTGACCGGTAGCCTCGCGCCGGTCGCCCGGTAAGCTTACGTATCGCTTCGTTCGCACGCACGAGTTCCTCTTCCTCCTCCTCGCGCGTCACGGTCGCGGGTGGACGATGCGTCCAGCCGTGATGGCCGATTTCGTGACCGGCGTCGGCCACCCGGCGGCAGGCGTCGGGATACGTCTCCAGCGTATGGCCGGGGATGTACCAGGAGCTCCTTATGCCGTGCCGATGCAGCAGATCGAGGATGCGGGGCGCGCCCACGTGCGGCCCGAACTCGCCCCGGGATATCGGGCTCGGCGAGGTCATGCCGCGAGCGATCCAACCGGAGATCGCGTCGAAATCGAACGTGAGGCAGACTATCGATCGTCCCATCGCACGATCACCTTTTTCTCCAAGCCGCGGCGGGTGCCTGGCCCGCCGAATATATCACCCATGCCAGCTGCCGCTGAGACTGGCAGAATAGCGTTTTCACTTCGCCCACCGAGTCTGCCATGACAGCGCGCGATTATTCCCTCGATGCCTTCTGGATGCCTTTCACCGCGAACCGGCAGTTCAAGTCGGCGCCGCGGATGCTCGTCTCCGCAAAAGATGTGCACTACATCACCGAAGACGGCCGCAAGGTTCTCGATGCCACGTCTGGATTGTGGTGTGTGAATGCCGGGCATTGCCGCACCAAGATCGTCGAGGCGATCAGAAAGCAGGCCGGCGAGCTGGACTATGCGCCGATCTTCCAGATGGGCCAGCCGGGGCCGTTCAAGGTCGCGGAGAAGCTCAGGCACATGACGCCGGGCGACCTCGACTACGTGTTCTTCGCCAACTCGGGGTCCGAAGCGGTGGACACCGCGCTGAAGATCGCCCTCGCCTACCATCGCGCGCGGGGCGAAGGCACCCGGCGCTGGCTGATCGGCCGCGAGCGCGGCTATCACGGCGTGAACTTCGGCGGCACCTCTCTCGGCGGCATCGCCGGTAACCGGAAAGTCTTCGGCAATCTGCTTCCGAACGTCGCTCATCTGCAGCACACGCACAATCTGGAGCACAACTCGTTCTCCAAAGGACAACCGGCCTGGGGCGCTCACCTTGCCGACGAGCTCGAGACGCGCATCGTTGCCCTGCACGATGCTGCGAACATCGCGGCCGTGATCGTCGAGCCGATGGCGGGATCGACGGGTGTGCTCGTGCCGCCGAAGGGCTACCTCGAGCGGCTCCGCGCGATTTGCGACAAGTACGGCATCCTCCTCATATTCGACGAGGTGATCACCGGCTTCGGCCGCCTGGGTGCGCCTTTCGCGGCGAATCTTTTCGGCGTGGTACCCGACATGGTGTGCTTCGCAAAGGGCATTACCAATGCCGCAGTACCGATGGGTGGCGTGGTCGCGCGGAAAGGTATCTACGAGGGAATCGTGAATTCGGCTCCGGAAAATGCGATCGAGCTTTTCCACGGGTACACGTATTCGGGCCATCCGCTCGCCGCGGCCGCAGCGCTCGCCACGCTCGAGCTGTACGAAGAAGAGCGGCTCTTCGACCGTGCCCGCGAGCTCGCGCCGTACTTCGAGAACGCGGTCCACAGCTTGCGCGAGCTGCCGCACATCATCGATATACGCAACATCGGTATGGTGGCCGGCATCGAGCTCGAACCCATTCCCGGAAAGCCCGGCGCGCGCGCGTTTCAGACGTTCCTGCAGTGCCTCGAAAAAGGCGTGCATGTGCGGACGACGGGCGACATCATCGCGCTCTCGCCGCCGCTCATCATCAGCAAGCAGCAGATTGATGAGCTGGTGGCTACACTCGGTGACGCGTTGCGCGAAGCGGCAACGCGTTAGATTCTCTGCATCTCGCGCGCGCCCAGCGCGACGAGACAGTGGTCGATCCACTCCGCCGTCAGCTTCTCCTGCGCCCCGTTCTGCTTGAGCCGCGCATCGAGCGCCCGCCAGTCCACTCTGTCGAGCGGCTGGTCCTGGTTGAAGCAGGAGAAGACGTAAGTCGTCTTTCCCGTTTCACGGTCGACGTGCGGCTGCAGGCACTGCGCGCAGATTTCCTTCATCATGCATTGCATCGGCGAGTTGATCGAGCCGATCGCGAAATGATGCGGCTTCAGATACGGCTTGAGCACCTCGTGCCGTGCCCGCGCGACCGCGGCCATCATGCGGTCCGAACCGATCGCGATGATACGATCCGCATCCGCATAGGGTATCGGCTGCTCGCCCAGCTCGCCCGCCGCGTACGCGTGCATCGCCTGCACGATGTTGCCGACGAAGGTCTTGTCCTGGGGCCGATCAGGTCCGAACCCCGGCTCCTCGTCACAACACCAGACGACCACGTCGGACGCGGCTTCGATGTCGGCAACTTTGTAACGGTCGGCCATGTGCTTGTAGGCGGCGAAGTAAAGCACGCGGCTGCCTGCGGCGCGCATCGCCTGACCGATCGAGAACAGCACGGCGTTGCCGAGCCCGCCGCCCGCGAGAACCACGGTCTCGTCGCCAGGGATTTCCGTCGGGGTGCCCGTCGGCCCCATGAGAATGACGGGTTCACCGGGCGTGAGCAGCGCGCACAAATCCGAAGAGCCGCCCATCTCCAGCACGATCGTCGAAACCAGCCCGCGCTGGCGATCGACCCACGCGCCGGTAAGCGCCAAGCCTTCCATCGCGAGGCGCGTGCCTTCGACGGAGGCTGCACGAGTCTCGAAATTCTGGAGCCGGTAGAACTGCCCAGGCCTGAACCGGCGTGCTGCGAGCGGAGCGCGGATGACGACTTCGACGATCGTCGGCGTCAATCGATCCACCTTGTGCACCGTCGCGCGAAGCTCGTCGTTCAACTGCGCCAGGAACATGGCGTCGGGTTCTGCTGAAGCCGCTTCAACTTCCGCGAGCACGCGGCTTACCACCGGATAGCCCTGCTTCGCCGAGCCCATCGCTTTCACGACGTTTCCGAAGTACGACGGATGCACGTCACCGAAATAGCTCATGCAGCGCCCGTCCGGACGCCGCGAAAGCAGGACGCGCACCTCGTTGGGTTTGGAAATCGATTTTTCCGGCCGCACAGGCTGGCCCGACTCGTCCACCGCCTGGAAATAGCGCCCGTCGAGACTGAAGTGCGCCGGATCTTCGCGCGACAGCACCGTGTTCGGTTGGGTGCCTGCCGCGACAAGCACCGTCCGCGCGGGAAGCGTTACGGCCCCCGCTTCGACCCATGTGCCTTCGTCGGTGCGCCTCTGCGCCTTCAGCTCGATCGCCTTCGCGTGCCCGTACCCGTCGAGCTCCACTGCGCTCGGCGTAAGGCCTTCCGCGAACGAGATGCCTTCTTCCAGCGCTTTCTGGACTTCCTCGTGGTTGAGCGTATAGGACGGGCTGTCGACGAGCCGCCTTCGATACGCGATCGTAACGCCGCCCCACGATTTCAGGAGCTCGAGCACGCGAGGCGGGCGCTTTTCAGCCGCGGCCGCGATGCGCTCGCTGCGGACCGCGCGCGCGTGCGCGAGAAATTCGTCCGCGACCGCGCGCTCTTCCTCGGTCCAGGCGATCCGCGCTGCAGCTTCGCCGTGCTCCCGCGCGAGACGCTCGTAGCGTTGCAGGAATTTCTCGACCTGGAGGGGGTAATAAGCCAAGGCTTCGGTCGCCGTATCGATCGCAGTGAGGCCGCCGCCGATCACGACGACGGGGAGCCTCAGTTGCATGTTCGCGATCGAATCGGTTTTCGCGGCCCCCGTGAGCTGGAGCGCCATCAGGAAATCGGAAGCCGTGCGCACCCCGCGCGCGAGGCCATTCGGCATGTCGAGCACGGTCGGCCTGCCCGCGCCGATCGCGAGCGCGACGTGGTCGAATCCCAGCGAGAAGGCATCCTCGGCGGACACGGTCCCGCCAAATCTCACACCGCCAAAGAGCGCGAAGCGGCTGCGCCGCTCGACCAGCAGCCGCACGATCTTCAGAAAATTCTTGTCCCAGCGCACCGTGATCCCGTACTCGGCAACGCCGCCGAATCCCGCCATCACACGCGCGTCGAGCGGTTCGTAGAGCTCGGCGATGTCGCGTATCGGCCGGAAAGGCACGCGCTCTCCGCGCGGACCGACGCCGCAAATGTCCGGGGCGAGCGCTTCGATTTTCAAGCCATCGACGCCCACGACGGTGTGACCATCGTTCATCAGAAAGTGAGCAAGCGTAAAGCCGGCCGGCCCCATGCCTGCGATGAGCACGCGCTTGCCCGTAGGGGCTTTCGGATAAGCCATCCGCAGGTTCAGCGGATTCCACCGCGTGAGCAGGCCGTAGATTTCGAAGCCCCACGGAAGCTCCAGCACGTCTTTCAGCGTGCGGGTCTCCGCCTGTGGAATATCGACAGGCTCCTGCTTCTGATAGATGCATGCTTTCATGCAGTCGTTACAGATGCGGTGCCCCGTCGCAGCGCACAGGGGGTTGTCCACCGCGATGATCGCGAGAGCTGCGATCGCATGCCCTTCCGTCTTCGCCTTGTGGAACTCCGAAATTTTTTCTTCGAGCGGACAGCCGGCAAGCGTCACGCCGAAGACGGTCTTCTTGAACGAAGCTTCGCCGCGTCCGGTCGCGCCTTTCTCCCTCAATCCTTTCGAGCACGAGTCCTTGCCCTGCTCGTGACACCAGATGCAGTAGTGCGCCTGGTCGAGCGCTCCGGTGAGGTCCGTTCCGCGATCGGTGAGCCTGAAGCCTTCGCGCCGACGGAGCTTCTCCGGCGGATAGCGATAGGTCGTATAGCCATCCTTCGTTTCCGTGACGGCGGGCACGAGATGCTGCGGATCGAGCTTGTGCGGCGCCTTGAAAAGCACACCGCCGCGATGGCGCTCGCGGCCCGCGGTACTGAGCGCGGCCCAGGCCGCATACTGCAACGCAATGTCGAGCGCCTCGCCGTTTGCAGCCTCGTCCTGCTGCCAGCGCAGCACGTGACGCGCATACGCGAGCTCCGTCAGGGGCTTGCCGATCAACGCTTCGAGCCGTGCTGCCAGCGCGAGGCCGTCGATGGCCTCCGCCTCGGCGGCCTTGAACTTGTGCATCGCCTTGCGCTGAACGAAGTTTCGTTTGACGCCATAAAGCGGATTGAGCTCGTGATGGCGCGCGGCAAGCGCACGAACTTCAGTTCCGATGCCGAACAGCCACCCGACGAACGCGTCGACCTGAGGTGCGAGCGCGAGCAGAAGCGCCGACTCCTCTCTGGCGGGCAGGATGTCGGGGCTGCTGCGGGCCCGCAGCAGCGCAGCGTGAAGTTCGGGCTCGGCGGCCGCGAGCCGGTCGAGGAAGAGCGCGTCGACTCGTTTCAGTCCGTCGTGCTCGTACAAGTCCTCGAAAGCGAGCCCGGATGCGGGAGAAGGGATTGTTGCGTTCACTGCAGCAAAATCAAAAAGCTGCAATTATAGCAATGACTTGCGTGCGGACTTAGGCTCGCCGGCGCTATGTTTATGAGACGGCACGGGACGTATTCGCCTACGCCGGAGAGCGTCCGGCCGCCGAACCACACGAGACGCTGAAAGATGTCCGCCCTTTTTTGATGGATAATCGAATTGGTGCCGGACTCGATATGCTGCCAGACGCACGCAACGAAAACACTCTTCCCACGCTCGCTTCACCGGAGCGGACGCGCCTCGTCATGTGGCTCGTGCTGTCGGTGTTCGCGGCGCTCCTCGCCTATTTCGGGTTTCGCGGTTATCTGACGCCGGAGCTCTTCTTCCAGTTCGCCAATTCCCTGCATTGTTAGGGAGCCCGGGTGGGGCACCCTTACGCCGCAGCCCCCATCTCAGGCCGGGTGTAATCGTTCCGCGGCAGCGACGGTATTCGCGACCAGCATCGCGACGGTCATGGGCCCGACACCACCAGGGACCGGGCTGATCGCCGAAGCCTTCGTTTTCACGCTTTCGTAATCCACGTCGCCTGCGAGCTTGCCGTCAGGCAGGCGATTGATACCGACGTCGATCACGACCGCACCGTCTTTCACCATGTCGGCCGTGACGAGCTTCGGACGGCCCACTGCTGCGACAAGGATGTCCGCCGAACGCGTGAACGCCGCGAGGTCGGGTGTTTTAGAGTTGCAGACCGTAACCGTCGCACCGCGCGCGATCAGCATGAGCGCAAGCGGCTTTCCCACGATGCTGCTGCGGCCGATCACGACGGCGTGCCGGCCTTCGATCGGGATGCGCGCCTGATCGAGCATGCGGATGACGCCGAGCGGCGTGCAGGGCGCAAGGCGCTCGTGGCCGTCCACGAGCGAACCGAGATTCGCCCAGTTGAAACCGTCCACATCTTTCTCCACGGCGATCGACTGGAGAACACGTTGCGCGTCGATCGCCTTCGGGAGCGGCAGCTGAACGATCATGCCGTGGATGTCCGTACGGCCGTTGAGCGTCTGAATCGCCTCGAGTAGCTGGCTTTGAGTGATATCGCCCGCAAGCTCGCAGACCTCCGCGTGCAGCCCGATGTCGCCGCATGCGCGAATCTTGTTGCGCACGTAAACCCTCGACGCAGGGTTCTCGCCGACGAGGACGGTTGCGAGTCCCGGCCGTACACCTCGCCGCGTGAGCAGCGCCACACGGCCTCGCAGCTCGTTCAGGAGCTCGCGCGCCATCGCTGCGCCATCGAGAACGGTCGTCATCGGGAGAAGATGCGTTGTGAAAAGTCAGCGCGGCTTGCCCGGCGCGCGCGCACTATCGAGAACCTGAAAGAAAACTTCGTCCTGTCGCACCATGCCAAGCTCGCTGCGCGACCGCTCTTCGATCGCTTCGAAACCCTGTTTGAGATCGCGCACCTCCGCGTCGAGCGCCGCGTTGCGCGCCTTCAGCTTCGCGTTGGTCGCGTGCTGGGCCTGAATCTGCTGATCGACTTCCCACACCCGGAGCCAGCCGCCTTTGCCGAGCCAGAGCGGATACTGAATCAGCACAAGGAGCAGGGCCAGGGTGAGGGTCAGCCATTTCATGGGGAGCGCAGCTGATACAACGCCTTGCGCCCCGGGTAGCTCGCCGCCTCGCCGAGGTCCTCCTCGATGCGCAGCAGCTGGTTGTACTTCGCGAGGCGGTCGGAGCGGGAGAGCGATCCGGTCTTGATCTGCATCGCGTTCGTCGCGACCGCGATGTCCGCTATGGTCGTATCCTCGGTTTCGCCGGAGCGATGCGACACGACGGCGGTATAGCGCGCGCGCTTAGCCATCTCGATGGCGGCGAGCGTCTCCGTGAGCGTCCCGATCTGGTTCACCTTGATGAGGATCGAATTGGCAATGCCTTCGCGGATGCCACGCTCGAGATAACGGGTGTTCGTGACGAAGAGATCGTCGCCCACGAGCTGCACGCGCTCACCGAGCCTCTGCGTGAGCATTTTCCATCCGTCCCAGTCGTTTTCCGCCATCCCGTCCTCGATCGAAAGGATCGGGTACTTGTCGACCCACGCTTCCAGGAAATCGACGAACTGCGTCGGCTTCAGTGAAAGTCCCTCGGCGCGCAGCGTATATTCGCCATCCTCGTAGAACTCCGAACTGGCGCAATCGAGCGCGAGCGCAACGTCGGTACCGGGCGTATAGCCGGCGGCGCCGATCGCTTCGATGATCACTTTGATCGCCGCTTCGTGATTCGGCAGCCGTGGCGCAAATCCACCCTCGTCCCCCACCGCCGTCGCAAGGCCGCGCGAATGCAGGATTTTCTTGAGCGTCTGAAAGACCTCCGCGCCACAGCGCAGCGCATCGCGGAAAGAAGACATGCTGAGCGGCAGCAGCATGAACTCCTGCATGTCGAGACCGTTGTCGGCATGGACGCCGCCGTTCACGACGTTCATCATCGGCACGGGCATCGCCATCGGCCCCGCGCCGCCGATGTACCGATGCAGCGGCAGGCCGGACTCCTCGGCAGCCGCTTTCGCGACCGCCATCGAGACCGCAAGAAGTGCGTTCGCGCCGAGCCGCGACTTGTTCTCGGTGCCGTCGAGATCGATAAGCGTCTGGTCAATGAAGGTCTGCTCGGTCGCGTCCACGCCGATGATCGCTTCGCAAAGCTCGGTATTCACGTGCTCGACGGCTTTCAGCACGCCTTTGCCGCCAAACCGCTTGCTGTCGCCGTCCCGGAGCTCGATCGCTTCGCGGCTGCCTGTCGAAGCGCCGGAGGGAACCGCGGCGCGGCCGAGCACACCGGATTCGAGCAGCACATCGGCTTCGACTGTGGGATTGCCGCGCGAGTCCAGTATTTCCCGCGCGACGACGTCTACGATTGCACTCATGTTGTTCCTGACTTCATTTCTGGCGCGAAGTATTCGCCACGAGCCTCTCGGCGAAACCGGCGCGCTTCACCGTCTCGTCCAGCCGCTTCAGCGTCTCGAGGAGCGCTCGCATGTGGCTCAACGGCCACGCGTTCGGGCCATCCGAAAGCGCCTGCTCCGGGTTCGGATGCGTCTCCATGAACACGCCCGCAATGCCACTCGCGACGGCTGCGCGCGCGAGCACCGGCACGAACTCGCGTTGCCCGCCGCTCGACGTGCCCTGACCGCCCGGGAGCTGCACGGAATGCGTCGCATCGTAGACCACGGGACAGCCGGTCTCGCGAAGGATGGCAAGCGAGCGCATGTCCGACACGAGATTGTTATAGCCGAACGAAGCACCTCGTTCGCAGACCATCAGATACTCGCCGGCCTGCGCGTCGTGTGGATGCCTGAGCTTCGCGGCATGCCGCGCTTTCTCCACCACGTTTTTCATATCGCCGGGCGCGAGAAACTGGCCTTTCTTGATATTGACCGGCTTGCCGGCCGCAGCGACCGCACAGATGAAGTCCGTCTGCCGGCAAAGAAAGGCCGGCGTCTGCAGCACATCGACCGCGGCTACCGCCTGGTCGATCTCGTCGATCTCGTGCACGTCGGTCAGCACCGGCACGCCGATCTGCTTTCGCACTTCATTCAGGATTTCCAGGCCTTTGTCCATGCCGAGTCCGCGAAACGACTGGAGCGAGCTGCGATTTGCCTTGTCGTACGAGGACTTGTAGATGAACGGAATGCCGAGCTCCGAGGTAATGCTTTTCAGCTCCCCGGCCGTGTCGAACGCGAGCTGACGCGACTCGACGACGCATGGTCCAGCAATCAGGAACAGCGGTCGATCGAGGCCGACTTCGAAACCGCAGAGGTTCATGGGTGTCTCCGCGAGAAGTCCGCGGCTCCTGGGGACAGCTGCTGCCTCATCAAGCGATGTTCTGCAGCCGCTCGGGCACTGCCGGCTCGACAGCCTGGGGCCGCGGCGAATGGGCGTTTTGCAGCGCCGCTTCGACAAACGCTTTGAACAGTGGATGCCCGGCGCGGGGCGTCGAAGTGAATTCGGGGTGGAACTGGCACCCGACGAACCAGGGATGGTCGGGAAGCTCGATCATTTCG
>Ga0209382_10002639_pt1 | contig 25665 bp, 21 predicted proteins | sample SoiMetdeltSBSDD5_FD_187599 | JGI IMG/M metagenome (GOLD analysis project Ga0209382, IMG submission 187599) | Bulk soil microbial communities from a Populus tree surrounding site in Tennessee, USA - Soil MetaG P. deltoides SBSDD5 (SPAdes) (version 2) | ecosystem: Environmental > Terrestrial >... | reverse complement strand
GTGAGCCAGAAGGTCCTGTCGTCGACGGGATCGACGGTCAGAGCCGCATAGTCGCCCCAGCGGTTGCTGGCCTGGGCCGCGGTGCCGGCAACCACCGACACCTCCCCCTGCAGCGTACCCAGCGGGTCGGCGGCGACGCGACCTGCGAAGCGGATGCTCGGGAACAGGGTCGTGCTCGAGGCGGTGTAGCCGACGCCGAGGTTTCCCTCGCCGTCCATGGCGGCGCTGCCCATCCAGCGATGGTGGACGTCGGGGGCGAAGGTGCCCTCCTGGTGCAACCCCCAGCCGCTGCCGCCGTCCCGCAGCTCGAACCAGCGGATGCCGCCGTGGTTGGTGCCGTCGACGTCGGTGACGAGGTTGCCGACCAGGGACTGGTGCGTGCCGAAGTTGCGGTACTGCAGCCGGTGCATGACCACCTCGCGCAGCGGGTCGAGGCCGGGGCCGCTCGGCTGAGGGATGCAGCTGAAGGAGGAGAAGCCGCAGAGCTCGGAGTCGATCTCGGCGATGGCGACGTTGGTCGGGCCGGTGAAGGTGGAGTTGGCCGGAGCCGCCCAGTCGACGTGGAGCTCCCAGATCTCCAGGAAGTCCTGCCCGGGGGTGCCTGGCGGGTTGTGGGCCTCGTCGTCGCGGTGCCGCAGGAACGGGTTCGGCGCGCCGGGCGGCGGCGGCGTCTCGCCGTCGGCATCCGCGGGGATGAGCGCCTGGAACGGGAACGCCGCAAGGTCGGGCGCGGTGAAACGCTGCGCGGTTGCGACGCCGCCGGCGAGCATCTGGGCGCGGTCGAAGGCGTAGACGGCGGGGCTCGATTCGTTGGTAGAGGCGTAGTAGGCGTCCGGCCACACTCCGTATTTGGGGTAGTCGGGAAAGCCGGGTGCGGTGAACTGATAGGCGAACCAGCCACCCCCGATGGGGTCACTGGTCTGCGAGATGTAGACGCAGAGACGGTTGCCGCCGTTGCTGAACTCGCTCAAGAACCAGCGGTCCGCGAGCTGGTCGAAGAGGACCACCGGGTCGCCCCGCCCATTGGCGCAGTTGCCGGAACCCATCGACTCCATCGCGATGGGGCCGGCGACGACCTTGCCGTCGGCCTTGTTGTACACGGTGAACACCGTGCCGCTGGAGCTGTTGATCGCCTGGATGAAGTGCGAGAGGCCGACGTCGCCGACCGTGTCGGGCGGGTTGACGCCGGTGAAGCCCTGGCCCGCGAAGTCGAGCAGTGGCGGGTCGAGGACCCGCAGCGGCACCCTCCGCTGAAGCTCGAGCAAGGGATCGACCCGCGGCTCGCTCGGCGGCGGCAGCGCGCGCGGCGGCCGGTGGTGGCGCCGCGGGATCTCCGCGATCGGATCGCCAGGCTTCCAGGCGGGCGCGACGGGCAGGTCGCGCAGGTCGCCGGTGAAGACGGTGGGGATGGCGACCTCGACGGCTTCCGCGCCTTGCAGGGTCGCCTTCCTTGGCGGCGGATCCGCGACGGCCGCCGCCGCGACGGCGGCGAACGCGGGAGCCGACCAGAGCACGCGCCAGCGCCGACCACGAAGTCGCTGCAAGGAACCTCCAAGGCTAGCCGGACTGGAGCGAAAGTCTACTCCCCCGGCGCCAAGCGGCACCATCGCCCGTGAGGGCCGCTCGCGCGTGCCTTACTGCGCGGCCCTTGCTCTTTGGTAGTGCCGACGCGCCTTCATGCGGTTTCCGCAGGCGCTCATGTCGCACCAACGCCGGCTGCGGTTCCGGCTCTCGTCGACGAACAGCCAGGTGCACTCGGCTGAGGCGCACTCGCGAACTCGTCCCAGGCGCTCGCTGGCGAGCAGATCTGCCGCGCTGGTGAGGACGGCAAAGAGAACCCGCTGCAGCCCGTCGGCGGCACTCGTCCACTCCGTTTCGATCCCGTCGGAGCCCTTGTGCACACGTAGCAGTCCGGGGGTTTGTGCCAGGGCCGAGTTCAACTCGGACAGGCGCCGGGATGAGACCGGACGGCCACTTGCAACGCCGGCGAAGATCGCGAGCAGGAGGTCGCGGACAGCGGTGCCCTTGGCCAGGGCGGCCGCGGCTTCACGAGGATGGCGCTCGTAGTGCGCGCCCAGGCGGTCGTGGTCGGCCAAGGAGAGCAGTCTTGCCTCCTTCGCCCACTGCAGCAGGTCGGCGACCGCGTGCAGCTCCTCCCCCGGGTCCTCGGCGTGCGAGTCGTGGATGGTGTTGGCGAGCTCGAGGCAGAGAGCACCGGCGATGAACTCGAACCGCATGCAGCCATCCTAACCATCTACGATGCTCTTGACAAGTTATGCCAAGAATGGAAGTCTGTAACCTCTCTCGGACGCCATGGCAGGTTAGAGAGGTGGAGCATGGCAGAACAAGAATTCACGATCTCGGTGCCCGATGCTGCGATCGACGATCTACGCCGGCGCCTGCGCCAGATGCGCTGGCCGGACACGGTGACCGGCTCGGGATGGACCTACGGGCTCGACCTCGACTGGATGAAGTCGACCGCCGACTACTGGCTGGAGCAATACGACTGGCGCGCGGAGGAGCGCCAGCTGAACGCCTATCCGCACCGCATCGCCGAGATCGATGGGTTCCGGATCCACTACCTCCATTTCCGCAGCAAGCACGCAGGTGCGGTGCCGCTGATCGTCACGCATGGCTGGCCGGGATCCTTCCTCGAGCTGCTGAAGGTCGCGCCCATGCTCGCGGAGGGTGCGTCGGATCCGTTCCATGTCGTCGTTCCGTCGCTCCCCGGATTCGGGTTCTCGGAGCGACCGTCCACCCCGGGCATGAACACGTTTCGCACGGCCGAGCTCTGGGTCGAGCTGATGCGGGAGCTCGGATACGACCGCTTCGTCGCGCAGGGTGGGGACATCGGCGCGAACGTTTCGTCGGTGATGGCGTGGAAGCACCCGGAGTCGGTCATCGCGTTGCACCTGAACTACATTCCCGGCCTGTACCGTCCGTGGGTCGACGACACGACGCAGCCCTTGCGTCCCGAAGAGATCGCGTTCCAGCAGGAGGCCCAGGTCTGGTTCGACGAGAAAGGCGGCTACTGGCACGTCCAGGCGACCCAGCCGCAGACACTCGGCTTCACCCTGAACGACTCGCCCGTGGGCCTGGCCGCCTGGCTGATCGACAAGTACCGCGACTGGGCCGATTGCGACGGCGTGGTGGAGAGACGTTTCAGCCGTGACGAGTTGCTCACCCACGTGAGCCTCTACTGGTTCACCGAGACGATCGCGTCCTCGTGCCGCATGTACCTGGAGAGCCGGAGAGCGCCCCTGGCGTTTCGACAGGGCGAACGAATCGCCGTCCCTTGCGGTGTTCTGCGCCTGGCGAAAGAGGAGCCGATGCCGCCACGCACCTGGGTCGAGCGTGCCTACAACGTCGTTCGCTGGACGGAGAAGCCCAAGGGCGGCCATTTTGCCGCCTGGGAAGAGCCGGAAGTGTTGGCGACGGATGTTCGGGAGCTCGTGGCCCCCTTTCGAAGGCCAGCGCTGCGCGACGACGGGTGAATCGATGACGGTCCAGGCATTTCACCTGCCCTATTCCGAGGCTGCGGTGCAGGATCTCCGCGAACGGCTCACCCGGACGCGCTGGCCGGACACGATTCCAGGTTCGGGCTGGGAGTATGGATTCGACCTCGAATCCCTGCAGTCGATTTGCCGGTATTGGCGCGACGAGTTCGACTGGAAGGCGGAGCTCGACCGGATGGGCCGCTTGCGTCACCTGGAATTCACCACCGGCAGCCAGTCGATTCACTTCGTTCACGAGCGAGGACGTGGGCCGACACCGATTCCGATCTTGCTGCTCCACGGCTGGCCGGGGTCTTTCCTCGACATGTCGAAACTGGCGCCCAGGCTTGCCGATCCAGCCGCGTACGGCGGGGAACCAGGCGACTCGTTCGACGTCGTCGTCGCCTCGCTGCCCGGCTTCGGATTCTCCGGCCGGCCCGGGGAGCGGGGCATGAGCACAGCTCGGATGAGCGACCTGTTTGCGGAGTTGATGAACGAGCTCGGATACGAGCGCTTCGCTTGCCATGGCGGCGACTTCGGAGGTGCCGTGAGCAGCTGGCTCGGACGCCGGCACCCCGCGAGGATCCTCGGGTTGCACCTGAGTTACACGTTCCAGGACTACCGCCCCGCCCTTCAGGCTGGCGCAGTCCTGAGCGAGGAGGAGACGCAGTTCCTCAGGGACGCGGACCGGTGGGCGCAGGAGCTCGGTGCATACGACCACATTCAGCTTCGCACTCCGCAAACCGTTGCCTACGGGCTGAACGACTCTCCCGCCGCGCTTGCCGCCTGGATCCTCGAGAAGTTCCGAGATTGGTCGGACTGCGACCTGGCCCTCGAGACACGGTTCACGAGGGACGAGCTGCTGGCGAATGTGACGCTCTACTGGATGACCGAGACGATTCATTCGTCGTGCCGCCTGTATTTCGAGCAACGCGCTTCCCCACTTCATCTCGCACCGGGCGAGCGGATCGAGGTGGCGTGCGGCATTGCGCACTTTCCGAAGGACACCCCGTTTCCGCCGCGGACGTGGATCGAGCGTGGCTACAACGTTCAGCACTGGACGGACATGGCAAGCGGCGGACACTTCCCGGCCCTCGAAGAGCCCGAAGCCCTTGCGGCGGACATTCGCGCCTTCTTCCGAAGACTCCGCTAGCGACTTCGGACGAACGGCCCTCGCAGGGCGCGTTGCGCTGGAACCGCCGCCTGTGGTCTCATTCGCGACACCGCCTTGCTGCCACGGCCTCGCGCGAATCCCGCGACCTGATTGCGCCCCGTCACTCACTCCAGGGAGATTCCATGCCCTCGCACCGGACGGCCATCGCCGCGCTGCTCATCCTGTCCATGGCGTGGCCGTCTTGTGCGCTGGCCCAGGCCGCGGCTCAGGCGCCCTCCACCGCACCCGGCCAGGCGCCGGGCACCGGAGCGACTCACTCGGCCGGGACGGTCGACATCGAGGCCCTGCCTCGTCCCGCTTCGTGGATGAACGTGCCGAAGGACTTCCGGCGGCTGGCGGAAGATTCGTTCTCGATCACGGCCTCGAAGGAGACGGATCTCTACAACAACGCCGACAGCGGCCTGCACGTCGCCACCGCCCCGATGCTGCTCTTCCCTGCGGACGACACCTTCGTCCTCACCACGGCAGTGACGGTGGACTTCGAGCGGGAGTACGACGGCGGCTTCCTCGTCGTCTACTCGGATCCGGACCACTGGGTGAAACTCCTCTTCGAGCAGAGCCACTATGGGCCGTTCTCAGTCTGCTCGGGCGTCACGAACGTCGGCACCGACGACAGCGTCCATGCCGACGTACCGGGCAAGGTGGTGTTCCTGCGCGTCACCCGAGCAAGGGATCTGTTCGGTCTCTACTATTCCCTGGACGGACAGAAATGGTTCTACATCCGCTATTTCAGGTTCCCCGTCGAGGGACCGCTCAAGGTGGGCTTCGCCGCCCAGTCGCCCGCCGGGGAGCGGAGCACGGCCGTGTTCTCGAAGATTCGATACTCCCCGAAGGCCGTGGGCGACTTCTGGACGGGTGAACCCGAAGCGGAGACGCCGAAGCCGAAGTGACAGGGCGCGCGAGAGATTGGTCGCCGCTGTTGGTAGCCTGGCGGCGTATGAGCTCAGCCGCGGCGCTCGCCGTCCTCGTCGCCCTCACCACGCTGCCGCTCGGCGCCGCCTCCGGGCTCCTCGTCAGCAGCCTCGCGACCGCGAGCGTGGTTCGCTTCGATCCCGCGACGGGCCGGCTCGAGGGAACCTTCGTGGCGCCGGGTGCGGGCGGGCTCGAGAAGCCCGACGGGCTCACGCTCGGGCCCGACGGCAACCTCTACGTCTGCAACGAGGACCAGAGCTCCGTGCTGCGCTACGACGGCCAGACGGGGGCCTCGCTCGGCACCTTCGTGAGCGCCGGCAGCGGCGGCCTCGACATCTGCGAGACGCTCGTCTTCGGCGCCGACGGCGACCTCTACGTGGCGTCGCTGCGGAGCGATGCGGTGCTGCGCTACGACGGTCATAGCGGCGCGTTTCGGGCGCCGTTCGTGCCGTCGGGGAGCGGCGGCCTCGACACGCCGAGCGGGATCGCCTTCGGACCCGACGGCGACCTCTATGTGAGCAGCACCGAGACCGACCAGGTCCTTCGCTACGACGGCGCCACCGGCGCCTTCCGCGGAGCGTTCGTGCCCACCGGCAGCGGCGGCCTGCACAAGCCTCTCGGTCTCGCATTCGGACCCGACGGAGAGCTCTACGTGAGCAGCCTCTTCACCCACGAGGTGCTGCGCTACGACGGCAGGAGCGGCACCTTCCGCGATGCCTTCGTCACCGCGCGCAGCGGCGGGCTCGACGGTCCCTACGGCCTGGGCTTCGGCAGGGATGGCCACCTGTACGTGGTGAGCATCAGCAACCACCGGGTGCTGCGGTACCGGGGCAGCGACGGCACCTTCCTCGACGCGCTGCGCGGCTCCGAGCTCCGCACTCCGACCTGGCTCGCCTTCACGCCCGATCAGGCCGCGTGCCGGAACGATCCCACGCAGGTCTGCCTCGCGGGCGGAAGGTTCCGTCTCGAGGTCACCTGGCTCGTCCCGGCCGGGACGACCTCGGGAGAGAGCGGCAGCGGACGTGCGAGCCGCCTCACCGCCGACAGTGCGTCGTTCTGGTTCTTCGCACCCACCAACGTCGAGGTCGTCGCCAAGGTCCTCGACGCCTGCTCGTTCAACGGGCACTTCTGGGTGTTCGCGGGCGGCCTGACCGACGTCGCCACGGCGCTGCGCGTCACCGACACGCGCACCGGCGCCGTGAGAACGTACGCGACGGCGAGCGGTGAGCCGTTCCCGCCCGTGCGGGATACGACCGCGTTCGCCTGTCCGTGAGCCGCCTCTGCCTGGCGGCGTTGGCGAAATCGGCATCAGCCGACCGTCAACGGAGCGGAAAGCGCAAGACGACCGGGGCCTCGAAGGCACTACCCTCCTTGAGCGCGCCGTCGTCGCCGAGCCGATCCCAGCCGGTCCTGCCGAGGAAGTAGAACTCGCCGTCGACGACCACGCCGTGCGTGGGGTCGCCGAGCTGAGGGCTGCCGCTCTCGATCACATCCCAGGACGTGATGCGGGAGAGCGTGCGATCGAGGCGCAGGCGGACGACACGGTTGGGCTTGGTGCCGTTCTGCACGGCGAGAAGGGAGCGCCCCGCGAGATACAGGCCGTCGATGCCGTTGAGCGCCAGGTCGTTCGGGTGCGGCAGCCAGCGCGTCTGTCGCGTCCGCAGATCGACGACCGCGATGCCGAGGGTGTAGTCGGCGACGAAGAGGCGCTTGCCGTCGGGAGTCGCCGCCGGGGTCTGCGGGGCCAGAAACGTTCCCGCACCAACCAGGGGTTGCAGCGAATCCTCCTTGGAAGACACGGTGTAGAGGACGCCCGAGCCGCCCTCGGACACGAAGACGTTGCCCGCGCCGTCGAGCGTGAGGTCGCCGAGGTTCTGCTCCTCGCCTGGCGCCGGAGCGGGCAGCTCGTACCGCTTGACCAGTTTCCTGCTGTCGAGGTCGAAACGGAGCAGGGCGGAACGTCCGGCGTCGGCGGCCGTCAGCGAGAGCGCCGGCGGCAACGCGGCGGTCGACACCCAGAGCCGGCGCCGTGGCGAGTCCACCGCGAGTGCCAACACCGCCCAGAGGCCGTCTTTGCCCTCGCCGACGAACTCCGAAACCGCGCCGCGCCGGGTGACGGCGAGGATCTTCCGGTGGCGGACACTGCCCACGTAGAAAGTCTCCGCCTTCGGGTCGAACGCAATGTCATCGCAAACCAGGTCGCTTTCCGGGAGCGTCAGGGCGAGCGTGGCGCGAGACACCGGCTGCAGGTTCGCAGCGAGGCGGTGCGTCACCGCGCCGAAGGCCGGCGAAGCGCGCAGGCCGGCGAAGGCCTCGTCCTCCGCGACCCCCTCGCGCGCCAACCCCATGGCGGCGTATCGGTTCAGCCAGCGGAGCGCCTGGCGCGAATGTCCGAGCAGGGCCTCCGCTCGGGCCAGGGCATAGACGGTCTCCGGGTGGCCGTGCAGCAGGTCGTACATCGCGAGCAGGCTCGCGCGGTAGCGGGTGTAGTCCTTGGCGTCCTTCGCGGCCTTGCGCTCCCCGTCCAGTCGAGCGAGGCGCTCAGCGATCGGTGCGGCCGTCTCGACGCAGTGAGCTTGCCGTGCTCCCCACAGCATCACGGTAAGGGCGATCGCGAGCTTCGGCAACGCGCGGCGCGGCATCGCAACGAGAAGCGCCATCGCCGGCGCCGCGATGAGACGGTGGACACGCATGAGGACGGCCTCCCACAAGGATGCGCCCGGTCGGCTGGCCAGCCTAGATCGTGCGAAGCGAACGGAGAATGTCCCGCGTGCCGACCGGTTCGGAATGCGGGCTGAGACTACCTCCGCCTGCGGCACCAGCTCACCGGAAGGCCGGGCGGATCCGGGGTGGGTGGCTTGCGCCTGGTCGCCCTCGCGGGAGAGAGCGGCGCCGGCAAGACGACGCCGGTCAGTCTCGTCGCAGCACGCGGGCAGGCTCGAGCCGCGCGGCACCGACGGCCGGCACCAGCGAAGCCACCACCGCCGCCACGGAGAACAAGCCGGTCGCCACGGCAAAGCTCAGCGGGTCGCCGGGGGTGACGCCGATCAACAGGCTGGCAACGAGCTTGCCGCCGAGCAAGACCGTCGCGACGCCGCACGCGATGCCGGCCAGCGCCGGGAACATCGTCCAGCGCATCACGGAGAGCAGCACGCTCGTGCGTCCGGCACCGAGGGCGAGCCGGACGCCGATCTCCCGCCGCCGCTGGCGGACGAGGAACGCCGTGATGCCGTAGGTGCCGACGACCGCGAGGATCAAGGCGATGGCGCCGAACACGGCAAGCAGCGCGGAGCCCGTGCGAGGCGCCGACATGGCACCGGTCAGCACCTCCGACATGGTGCGCGCGTTCACCAGCGGCAGGCTCGGATCGGCGGCGTGGATCTGCCGCTCGATCGCCGGCAGCGAGTCGCGTGGATCGCCCGCCGTCCTCACGAAGAGCGTGAGCCTCTTGAGACCAGGAGTCTGGTTGTAGAAGATGTAGAAGAACGGACGGGGCTCCTCTCCCAGGGATTCGTATTTCGAGTCGGCGACGATACCGATCACCACGTACGGCTCCGCAATACCGAGCACCTCGAACCGCTGACCGATCGCCTGGCGATGCGGCCACAGCTGACTCGCCAGCGTCCGGTTGACGACGGCCCAGCCGAACTCGCTGGAGTCGGCATCACTCAGCCGGAACGTCCGGCCCTCGGCGAGCGGGATGCCCAGCGCCTGGAAGTAGTCCAGCCCCACGGCCTGGGCCTCGACGCCGAGCGCTTCGGCGTTCTCCCGACCGGCGATGCGGATCTTGCTCTCCAGCCCGGGGCCTTCGAGGACGACCTGACTGGACACCGCCGAGGCCAGAACGCCGGGAATGGTGGCCACGCCTTCGTTCACCCTGCGGACGAAGTCGGGACCCTGCGTGTTGTCGTACCGCAACATGCCAAGGTCGAAGGTGACGAGCGCCAGCCTACTGGCGTCGAACCCAGGATCGATCGCCTGGGCGCGCGAGAGGCTGCGCAGGAAGAGGGCGGCGAGGACCAGCGTCACGGTGGCGAGCGTCGATTGGGCGACCAGCACCGCGCGGCTGAAGTCGGGCCGGGAGATGCCGCGCGGCGCGGCCTGTTCCCCGCGCAACCCGGCGATGAGATCGTCCCTCAACGTGTGCAGGGCAGGCACCATCCCGAAGGCGAGGCTGGTGATCACGACGAGCGAGCCGGTGAATGCCAGGGCGGTGAGCTCGAGCCTGGGTGCGAAGGACGCCGGCAGGAACGACGGCTGCAGCGCCGACAACAGCCGCAGGCTCCCCGCGGCTACCAGCAACCCGATCGCCGCGCCGGCGGCGGACAGCATCGAGCTCTCCACGAGCAGCTGCACCGCCAACCGCCGGCGGGAGGCGCCGATCGCCAGTCGCAGCGCCATCTCGCGGCGGCGCGCCGCCGATCGCGCCAGCAGCAGGTTGGCGACGTTTGCGCAGGCGATCGAGAGCACCAGGCCGACCACTGCAGCGATCAGCACTCCCGCCCGCACCCAGGTCTCCCGCTGCGCCGGCTTCATCCGGGCCTGGCGGAGCGGTCGCACGGTGAAGCTGAGGCCCGTGTTGTCTTTCGGAAAGGTCCGCGCCAGCCGCGCTGCCTGCGCCTGGAGCGCCGCCTCGACCTGGCGCGAGGCGAGCGGGGGCACCGTCCGCCCGACGACGTCGAACATCCCTACCGAGCGCTGGCGAAAGTAGAACCTCTGGACGCCGGTGAGGACGGCTTCGTGCATCGCCGACGGAATCCAGAGGTCGACCGGGCGCATCACGTCGAGGCTCGCGAACCCCGCCGGTGCGACGCCGAGCACCGTGAACGGGCGCGCGTTGAGGGATATTCGCTGACCCACCACGTCGGGCCGACCGCCGAAGCGTCGCCTCCACAGCCCGTCGCTGATGACCACGACCGGGCTCGCCGCGGCCCGTTCTCCTTCGCTGGCGGCGAACACCCGTCCGCGACTCGCGGCAACGCCCAGCAGCCGAAAGTAGTTGTCGCTGACCAGCTCGGCAGATACCTGCTCGGGCTGGCCGTTGCCAGCCGAGAGGCCGACCTCGAGCGGCGCGATCGCAGCAAGCTCGAAGGGGAGAGCCTGGCGAAGGTCCTTGTAGTTCTCGAAGGACGTGCCATGCAGGCCGGGATTGGCGGTGCTCGTGCTGTAGATGGCGACGATCGTCCCCGGATCGCGGACCGGCGCCGACCTCAGCACCAGCGCGTTCAGCACGCTGAACACCGCGGTGTTGGCCCCCATGCCGAGCGCGAGCGAAGCGACTGCGGCGGCGGTCAGGAGCGGTTGGGCCCGCCACAGACGGAGGGCATGTCGGGCGTCGTGGATCAGCATCTCGATGGCTAGCTCCTGCCGACCCTGTGCGTGCGGCAGCTCCGGCGGCGTCGATGGTACGCCCCGACTGCGACGCCCCCAATGGGATTCCCCTGAGGAAACCATGAGGCTTCGCGGGGGTCACCTCCGCAAGCACGACCCGGCCTCCGTCGATCGCCGCGGCACGTAAGATCCGGGCCACCATGCTGGAGCGACCCCTGATCGCCTGCGCGGCGTCGCTCGAGGGCGGCGGCGTGGCCGACACCCTGCTGGGGGTGGGCAAGGCTGCCGCGGCGATGCGGGCGACCGAGCTGCTGCTGCACGAGCGCCCGCCGTGGCTGCTGCTCATCGGCGTGTGCGGCGCCTATCCCCGGGGCGCTGGGAGGCCCGCACTCTCCGTGGGTGACCTCTGCCTGGTGGGCGAAGACGTCCTCGCCGACGAGGGCGTTGGCCTCGCCGGCGGCGAGTTCCGCGGTATCGCGGCGCTGGGCCTCGGCGACGAGGGGCCCTTCCTGGCCGACGTTGCGCGCACCCGAACGATCGCCGAGCGGCTCGGCGTCCCCATCGTCGCCGGCGCCACCGTCAGCACCTGCAGCGGCAGCGACGAGCTCTCCCGCGCCCTCGCCGCTCGCGGCAGCGCGCAGGTGGAGAGCATGGAGGGGGCGGCGGTGCTGCAGGTGTGCCACCATCTCGGAGTGGCGGCCGTGCAGCTGCGCTGCGTCAGCAACCTCACCGGCGAGCGCACCGCGGCGGGCTGGGACCTCGACGGCGCGCTCGCCAGGCTGCACGCGGCCGTGCGCACGCTGGGGCGCGAGTGGCGGTGGGAGGGCGTGGGGTGAGCCAGCTGCTCCCGATCGGCCTCTCGCCCTGCCCCAACGACACCTTCATGATCCACGCGCTGGCCTCCGGCGCGGTGGAGCTGCCGGGGTTCACCGTCAGTCCGTGGCTGGCCGACATCGAGGCGCTCAACGAGCGGGCAATCGCCGGCCGCGACCCACTGCCGGTTACCAAGCTCAGCGTTCACGGCTTCGCCCACGCGATGGACCGCTACCGGCTGCTGCGCGCCGGGGCGGCGCTGGGCCGCGGTTGCGGGCCGCTGATCGTGGCGCGCACCGCGGTCGCCGTCGCCGACCTCGCCGGGCGGCGGGTCGCCATCCCCGGGCGCTACACGACGGCGCACCTGTTGCTACGGCTGTTCGCGCCGCCGACCGTGGAGGTCGTGCCGTTGCGCTTCGAGGCGATCATGCCGGCGGTGGCGGCGGGGGAGGTCGACGCCGGGGTCATCATCCACGAGGGGCGCTTCACCTATCCCGGATACGGGCTGGTGGAGGTGGCCGACCTCGGCACGCTCTGGGAGGCCGCCACCGGGCTGCCCCTGCCGCTGGGCGTCCTCGCCATCGAGCGCACGCTGGCGGCGCCGCCGGCGGAGGCCGTCGAGGAGGCGCTGCGGGCCTCGATCCTGGCGGCGCAGGCGCGGCCCGAGGCGTCGGCGGACTACGTGCGCCGTCACGCGCAGGAGATGGACCCCGAGGTCTGCCGGCAGCACATCGCGCTCTACGTCAACGCCTACTCCCTGGCGCTCGGCGAGGAGGGGGAGGCCGCCATCGCCGAGCTGCTGGCGCGGGGGGCCGCCGCCGGCATCTTGCCCAGGCGAGCCGCGCAGCGCGGCGCGTGACGGCGCGGGGCCCGCGCCGGTTCGCAGTGAAGAGCTAGGCTGCCCACACGCGCGACTGGCATGGCCACGATCGAGCTCCCGATCCTGGATATCCGCAGCCGCCGGCAATGGCACGCATGGCTGGCCGAACATCACGCGTCGAGCGCAGGGATCTGGTTCACGTTCCACAAGAAGCACTCGGTCGTGAAGTCGGTCCCCTACGAAGACGCGATCCGCGAGGCGCTCTGCTACGGCTGGATCGACAGCCTCGTCAAACGGCTCGACGACGACCGCTACCTGCTCAAGTTCACACCACGCAAGCCGACGAGCAGATGGTCCGACATCAACCGCCGGCGCTGGGCGGAGCTGGAGAAGGAGGGGCGGCTCGCCGCGTCGGGCCGCGCCGCGGCGCCGAGCGACAACCGCTACGCGCCGCGGCCGACGATTCCGGAGCTTCCGCCGTACATCAGGAAGGCGCTGAGAACGAATCCGCGGGCCTGGACGTTCTTCCAGGCGCTGGCGCCCACCCAGCGCCGCAACTTCGTCGTCTGGATCCACACGGCCAAGCGCCCCGAGACGCGCGAGAAGCGGATTCGCGAGTCGATCGCGCTGCTGGCGGCCGGAAAGAAGCTGGGCCTCAAGTAGGCACCACCGGCTGACGCCGCGTTGCCCGCGATCCGCTGGCCGGAGCGGAGCTAGCCTCCGACTAGGGTCCCGTGGCCCGCGGACGGCCGGCGCCTTGCATCTCCTCCAGGTGCCGTGGCAGCTCGTCGACCAGGAGCTCGAGAGTCACGCCCTGACTTCCGGGCCGCGCCGTCGCCTTCCCGCCTCGCCAGTCCTCGCCGAAATGCCGCTGAAGGTCGGCGAGCAGCAGCTCGCGCTGCGGGCCGCTCGTCGCCGGGTCGACGGCGAGCTCGATCGTCAGGGCGATGCCGGCACCGCCGGTGAATCGGCCGGCAACCGTCGCGGTCTCGACGGGATCCAACGACTGCTCCCAGCGGTCGCGGTCAGCGTCGGTCGCGAGCGCCTCCGGGGCGAGCCAGGCGAGGAGCTGGGCGATCTCGCCGTGCCGGTCGAGCACGGCGCCGCGCAACGGCAGGTCCTCCGGTACATGGGCGAGCCGCCGCTCGAGCTCGGTCGGCACGCGCGGGGAGGCGGATGCGGCGCGGCGCTGGCGCAGACGCTCGGCGGCAGGCGCGACGGAGTCGAGGTCGAGGCAGACGATCACGCCGGCCGGGTCGAGGAAGGCGTAGATCGGCTCGCCGCGCTCGAGGGGGAGCTCATACACGCGCTCGCCGGCGATGATGCGCGACGGCCACTTCTTCATCCGATTGGCGGCGATACCCAGGACCCAATCCATGAACATCACCTGGTGGCCCATGCCGCGCGCGCTCACCGAGATGGCGCCGACGCTTCCGGCGTCGTGCTCGCCCGGCCAGACCACCCAGGCAGCGGTCACCGGGAACAGCCGCGTCAGATCACGTCGCTGTCGGCTCTCGCTCCAGCTGGCGAAGAAGTCCACGAGCGGGGAGCTCGTGCCGCGACGGAGGTGGTCGCTCGGCCGCCGGGCGGCGGCGAGCACCCGCTCGACGAACTCGCGCGTGGGTGCGTCGGCCAGGTCGAGCCGGCAGGCGACGTAGGTGGTCGCGCGCGGGTCGAGCATCGCCGTCGGCTCGAGAAGCTCGCCCGGGCTCTTGAGCCACGCCTGGAAGGCGAAGCACCCTCCGGCGAGCAGAACGATCGCGCCGCCGCAACCCAGGCCGCAGCCGAGCAGGGTCTTCGAGGTTCGCGACTTGTCCGCCATGGGAACGGAGTCTCCAAGGGCTTCCATGGAGCACTACGCAGCATGGGGAGATCCGTTTCCACGCACCTCTCGAGGCAGCGGTGATCTCATGGCGCCGGCGTCCCCTCGCCGCCGGCGCGAGGAGGTCCAAGGCGCGTAGGAGCTTGCACCATGGACGCTATGTTGCCTAGCCTGAGGATCGGAGCATGCGAATGAGCGTCATCGAGTGGCTGCTCGACTCGGATCCGTCGATTCGGTGGCAGGTCATGCGCGACCTGATCGCCGAGTCGGACGCTACCGTTGCGCGTGAGCGATCGCGTGTGGCCGGGGAGGGTTGGGGGGCTCGCCTTCTGGATCTTCAAGGATCGGATGGCCATTGGGGCGGCGCGTCGTTCGTACCTCACGCCTGGATCTCCACCAAGGACACGCTCGTGCTGTTGCGAGATCTCGGCGTGGACCCGGCGAACGATCGGGTGCAGAGGGCCATCGGCCAGGTGCGCGAGCGCTGCACCTGGGGCAAGGAGTTCGGCGACGCGCCGTTCTTCGAAGGCGAGGTCGAGCCCTGCATCAACGGACGGGTGCTTGCGATCGGTGCGTATTTCGGCGAGGCAAGCGATCGTCTCGTCGACCGACTGGTTGGGGAGCAGTTGAGCGACGGCGGCTGGAACTGCGATGCCCCGCGCAGCCAGCGATCCTCGTTCCATACGACGATCTGCGTGCTCGAAGGATTGCTGGAGTACGAGAACGCGAAGGGCCCGGTGCCTGACGTCACCGGCGCTCGCCTTCGCGGACAGGAGTATCTCCTCGAGCGGCGCCTGTTCCGATCGCGATCGACTGGAGAGATCGTCAGCGTCGATCGGAAACTCCGAAAGCCCGCGGCCTGGACGCAGCTTTCGTTTCCCACGCGCTGGCACTACGACATCCTGTGGGGGCTCGACTACCTGCGCAGAGCGGGCATCGCGCCAGACGAGCGCGTCGCCGAGGCGGTCGATCTGGTGGCGAAGAAGCGTGACCCGAACGGGCGGTGGCCGCTCGAGAATCCGCACCCAGGCCCGGTGCACTTCGAGATGGAAGGCGGCGCCGGTGAGCCGAGCCGCTGGAACACCCTTCGGGCGCTCCGCGTGCTGCGCTGGGCGAGTGCGTCTTGAAGGCTCGGAGCCGGTCCGTTCGGGCGGAGAGGCCGCCGAGCTCGAAGCCGTCGGCGAAGAGCGTTCCGGCCTCGTAGGCGCCGACGACTCAGCCCTCGGGCCCGCACGGCCTGTGCTGCTCCTGGCGGGCGCTCGAGGTGCCTTCCTTTTCGAAACTCAGCGCCCGAGCGATGGCGGCTACCCAACTGTCACACTGCTCGGTGTTTGCGGCTCGCGCAGAGAGGAGTACCATGAGAGCTAAATCGTTTCAGTGAAGCGATTTGCTAAATCGTTTAGGGTGAAGTCACTTGACATCGGACTGCTAGGAAGCGCCGCCCCGGGAGCTTCGATTCTCCACGGACGGGCTGGAGGCGATCCCATCGGCTCCGCCCTCGCAATAAAGAGGAGGATCCGATGGCGAAGGTAGCTCGCGCGTTCGTTGTCACGCTCCTGATCGCCGCATGGTCGGCGGTCGCCGCCCCGGACGCGGCCCAGGCGCAGACGGTGGACTGTACCGGCGTCGCTCAGTGGAGTGCCGGCACGGTCTATTTCCCCGGCGACAGGGTCGTCTTCCAGGGCTCGCTGTACCAATCGAGTGCCACGATCCACACGGTCACGCCCGAGGCCTGGGTGGTGAGTGGCTGGGGTGTCCGGCTCGGCTCCTGTGGCGGCAACCCACCACCACCGCCGCCGCCACCACCACCGACCGATCCGGTGCTCATCCTCGGCTCGTGGACAGCCGGCACCAGCCATGCCGCACCCGCTGGCAGCAATCGCCTGCTGGTCTTCACCATCCACGTGGAGCATGAGGGCTCGATCGCGGCGAACCAGGTGACCTACGGCGGCCAGCCGATGGCTGTCGGCGTCCAGCGACAGGCGACGAGCGGCGGCTTCAGCGCCTACACCGCGATCTTCGTGCTCGGCGAGGCGGGAATCGCGCGAGCGATGAACAGCAATTTCGTCGTCACGTTTTCGGCGACGCCCTTCCGCACGCCGGCGTTCTCGAGCGTCTTCCTCGCCAACGTCGACCAGGCGAGCCCCCTCGGCGCGACGGCGTCGAACGCAGCCGTGAGCGGTGCCACGCTGTCGACGGCACCGCTCACCTCGAGAAACGGCGACCTGGCGATCCTGGCGGCGACGAACGGCAACACCGGCTCCTACAACGTCAGCAACGGCTTCACCGAGCGGCTCGAGCTCACCATCCCCTCGGCGGACGGTGTCGCAGGTTCCCTCGAGACCTTCGGCGCCAGCGCGACGCCGAGCGTCACCCACAGCGCTCCCAGCCGGCAGTCGATCGTCGCGGCGGTGGTCCAGGCGGGGACCAGCCAGCCTCCGCCGCCGCTGCCGGCGCCGACCAATCTTCAGGCCACTGCGGTCTCCGATTCGCAGGTCAACCTGTCGTGGGTCGACGGCTTCGCGGGTGAAGACGGGTTCCGGATCGAGCGGGCGGTCGGTACCGGAGCGTTCTCGCTGCGCGCCACGGTCGGCGCCAACGTGACCACCTTCCAGGACATGAATCTGGCCGCCAACACGACCTTCAGCTATCGCGTGCGCCGGTTCGCCGGCACGAGGGAGTCGGTTCCTTCGAACACGGCGTCGGCGACGACCGGAGGTGGGCCCCCGGGACAGGGCTGCCCGGTATGGAGCCCTCGCCTCAGCTACACGACCGGTCAGATCGTGCTGCTGAAGACGTCCTTCTTCCGCGCCGCGGTGGACCAGGGCCCCGGCGTTTCGGGTACCCCGACCGACTCGTCGTTCTTCTGGGACCAGGTGCCGTCGTGCCCGGGAGGCTACCCGCAGGCGCCGGGCGGTGCCGGGCTCGAAGGGGTGTTGACCCAGCAGCAGTTCGACCTGATGTTCCCGGCGCGCGACCCGTTCTATACCTACCAGGGCCTGCTCGCCGCGTCGCGAGTGGCCGGGCTCACCGGCTTCGGACAAGCCGGCACCGTCGCCGTCCGGCGGCGCGAAGTCGCCGCGGCGCTCGCCAACTTCTCCCACGAGACCGGCGGTCTCTTCTTCGTACGCGAGATCGCCAGGCCGGTGCTCTGCGACGCGCCGAGCTCGGCCCAGTGGCCCTGTGCGCCGGGGCAGAGCTACTTCGGCCGCGGGCCGATCCAGCTCAGCTGGAACTTCAACTACGGACCCGCAGGACAGTTCCTGGGGTTGAACCTGCTGGCCAACCCGGACCTCGTGGCCACCAACGCGTCGGTGTCGTGGCAGAGCGCCCTCTGGTACTGGGTGACGCAATCGGGTCCCGGGGATCGCCCGGCGCACCGCTGCGTCGTCGAGGACCAGGGGTTCGGCTGCACCATCCGCTCCATCAACGGTGCGCTCGAGTGCAACGGCGGCAATCCAGCTCAGGTGCAGAGCCGGATCGACAGCTTCGAGAGCTTCAAGCTGATCCTCGGCGCGACCTCGGTGGGACCGGACGGATGCTAGCGAAGGGAGGAGCGCGAGCAAGAGAGGTCGAGCGCGGGCGCGAGGACGGCGTCATCGCGTAAGGGAGCTCGAAAACATCCCTGGGTGGGGGCCCGTTGAAGGCCCCCACCTCGGCGCGCGCGGTACCGAGATCCCGCTCGTGCCTCTTGGTCGCTACCGGCCGATCAAGGTGGAAGTGGCAGCGGGCAGAACGCCCCCGCCGAGTACCCCTCCGCCTCGACTGCAAAGACGCGATTGAACCTCGCGCGATAGTTCTCCCAGGCGATGGCGGAGGCCAGCTCGACGAGCTGCACCTCCGAGAAGCTCTGCCGCAGCTCCTGCCACAGAGCGTCGCCGATCGCGGCAGGCGCCGAGGTCATCGCGTCGGCGAGGGCGAGCACGGCTCGCTCCGCGGGCGCGAAGATCGGCACGGCCGCCCAGTCGGCGACCGCCGCCAGCTTCGCCTCGTCGATCCCCGCATCTCTGCCGACCGCAGAGTTGATGTCGATTCAGAAGGGGCAGCCGACCCGCATGGCGACACGCACCTGGGCCAGCTTCTTGAGCGCGGGGGGCAGGCTCGCCGCCTTGTCCTGCGCGAGCTCCATCTGTCCGTAGCCCATCAGCAGGCGCGGGTGCAGGGCGACGATGCGCAGCGGCCGCGGTACGCGGCCGAGACGGCGGCGGGTGAGGAAAAAGGCGAGGCGGGCAAGGAGGCCTCCGCCGCGCTCGACGCCAGTGAGGCGAGCCATGGTCGGAGCGAGCTTAGCGCGCGCCGAGAGGTGCCGCGCACCAGTTTCGGCCATCGAATGCGGTCAGCTCTCGGCGACGCCGCGTTCCTCGGCAGGCCGAGGCTCCACCGGCAGGCCCCCCTGCTGCCACGCCGCCCAGCCACCGACCAGCGCACGCGCCTTGCTCCAGCCCGCCTGCCTCAGTTGCCGCGCCACCCGGGCGCTGGTCGCCTCGTCCGGTCAAGCACAGAAGACGGCGAGCGTGGTGTCGCGGGGAAGGCGCAGCCTCTCCGCCTCGCGCACCGGGTCGTCGGGCAGTAGCCGCACGGCTCCCCTGGCCTCGAGCTGGTCGGCGTCGTAGCTCTTGGCCGAGCGGGAGTCGACGACCACCACCGGCTCGCCGCGTCCCAGCATTCCATCGAGCTCGTCGAGGGTGATGCGCTCCGCATCCGTCTCCGTCTCCATCGGTGCCGCGGTCGACGCATCGTCGCGCGGTGAGGTGGAGGGCGTGCGCGAGACGGCCGGGCGGTTGCGGCGCAGAAAGACGGCGATGGCCGTGCCGTGCAGGACCAGAGAGACGAGGACGACGAGCGAGGTGACGGCGAACAGCCGCGCCGCCCCGGGGACGCCGGCGTACACGGCCAGCAGCGCGAGCAGCAGCGCGCTGAGCCCACGCGGGCCGAGCAGGGCGATGATGCGGCGTTCGCCCGGCGCGAGGCCGGAGCGGCCGAGCACCGGGACGAGCACCGCCGGCCGCACCAGGAGCGCGACGCCGACGAAGGCCAGCGTCCGCGGGTCGACCACCTCGAGCCCGCTCCAGATGGGCGAGGTGCCGAACGCCACGAAGGTGAAGAGCAGCAGCATCTCGGCCGTCGCCTCGCCGTACTCCATGAAGCAGTCGCACAGCTCGACGTCCTGGGCCGCCACCACCAGGCCCGCCGCGAAGGCGGCGAGGAAGCCGCTGCCGCCGACGGCCTCGGCGGCGGCGTAGCCCGTGAAGGCGAGCCCGAGGGCATAGAGCGACTCGTAGTCGCGCCGCACTCCGAGACGGCCCCGCACCTGCACCAGCGCAGTGATGCCGACCCAGCCCACGAACGCCCCGAGGAGCGGACCGAGGACGAAGAGGCCGAGCAGGGCGCGGCCGACGTCGTGGACCATGGCCTCGTCGCTCGACACTCCTGCGCGCGAGAGCAGGATGGCGACGGCGAGGATGGGGAGCAACACGACGTCGTTCATGCCGGTCTCGAGCCGCAGCGCGAGCCGCACCCGCGGCCCCACGGCGCCCGAGCGGAGCACACCGCGCAGGATCACCGGATCGGTCGACGCCAGCGCGGCGCCGACGATCGCCGCCGAGGCCGGCGGCACCTCGAGCAGCAGCCAGGCGGCGGCGGCCGTGGTCGCCGCCGGGAGGAGGGTCCCGGGCCCCAGCAGCCGCAGCACGAGGGCGCGCTCGCGGCGCAGCTCGCCCGTGTCGATGGTGACCGCGTCGCTGAAGAGGACCAGGGCGAGGCCAAGCGTGGCGAGGACCTGCAACGTCGGAGAGCCGAGGCGGATGTCGACGAGCGAGAGTCCCGCCGGCCCGATGGCGACGCCGAGACCCAGGAACACGGCCACGAGCGGCAGCCCGCTGCGCTCGAGGGCACCCGAGAGCAGCGACGCGATGACGATGACGAGCCCGACGAGCGCGACGGTGGCGGCGAAGTGCTCCACGATGCGTGGATCCTAGGCGTTGCGTCGCTGTCTCTGCGGTCGGTTGCCTCCCTCGGCGAGGCAGATCCGGTTCCGGCCGGCCTCCTTGGCGCGATAGAGGGCGTCGTCGGCGAGCTCGAACAGGCCCTCGAAGCTCGCCGCGTCGACTGGACAGGCGGCGACGCCGGCGCTGATCGTCAGTCGGCCGCCGCCGGTGAGGCGGGCGTCGTCGCGCTCGGCGAAATCGTGGAGCTCGACCGCCCGGCGAATGCGCTCGACCACCACTGCTGCGGGCGCCTTTTCGGTGGCGACCATGATGAGCCCGAACTCCTCACCGCCGATGCGGGCCGCGAGGTCGCTCGACCGCAGGCCGGCGCGCATCAGCGCCGCGAGCTGGCGCAGAGCGGCGTCACCCGCAGGATGCCCGAGCCGGTCGTTGAAGCCCTTGAAGTCGTCGACGTCGACGATTGCCACCGCGCACGAGCCGCCGTAGCGGTCGAGGCGAGCGAGCTCGCCGCGCAGGACCTCTTCGAAGTGACGCCGGTTGGGCAGGCCGGTGAGAGCGTCGGTCAGCGCGAGCTGCGCGAGCTCGCTCCGCAGGCGCTTCATCTCCTCGCGATTGCGCTTCAGCCGTTCGAGCACGATGCCCGAGAACAGGCCCATGACCAACAGGGTGATGGCGAGCTGGATCTCGCGAGCGAAGTCGAAGCGCTCTCCATGGTCCATGCGCAGCCGGACCGCGACCAGGTATCCCGAGGACATGAAAACCGACAGCACGGCGAGCTCGGCGAAGCCGGCGAGCCCGGCCACGAAGAGCGGGATCACCAGCCAGACCATCAGCACCAGCTCGCGGAGCTCGGGCGAGAGATACACGAAGAAGACGAGCAGCAGCGAAGCCGCGAGCATCGGCGTGAGGACGAAGTGGCGGTCCCAGCGGAACCGCTCGGACCAGCCGAAGCGGACCAGGGCCCAGACCAGCGACTGCACCGCGAGGGTGGCCGCGGCGGCGAGCAGCCAGCGTTCGGGGTAGAAGGGGAAGTTGCCGATCGCCTGGAGGGCGGTCCCCACCGCGAGCGCCAGGAAGAGGCCGGCGGTCGCGAGCCAAACGCCCCGCGTGCGGATCGCCCTCGCTGATGCCGGATTCATCGGGTTGTTCCACACGCGGCGCCGTATTTGCGCCACCGGCTCATCCTAGCTGCTAGTGGCGGCTCAGGGACTCGCACGGCCCCTCCAGAGTCAGGTCGTGGAGCCTCCCTTGCCGAACGCCGGAGCCGCTGCAGCCATCGACGTGTATCGCTTGACATGTGACCATACGGTCACATATCGTCAGCAACGTGATCGACGACGATCTCGTGTTCAAGGCGCTGGCTGATCGCACGCGGCGGTTCCTGCTCGATCTGCTCTTCGCCCGCGACGGACGCACGCTGACGGAGCTCGAGTCCGAGCTGGAGATGACGCGGTTCGGCGTGATGAAGCACCTCCGCGTGCTCGAGCAGGCGGGCTTGATCGTCACGCGGCGGTCGGGGCGGGAGAAGCTCCACTACCTCAACCCGATTCCCATTCGATTGATCCACGATCGGTGGATCGACAAATACACGGAGCGCCAGGTCTCGGCGCTCGCTGACCTCAAAGCCGGACTGGAGGCACAGGCATGGCACAAGGCGAAGACTCGAAAACCAGCGTGACCACGCAGATCTACGAGATCTACATCAAGGCCACGCCCCAGGCGATCTGGGATGCGATCACCACGCCCGAGTGGACGGCGAAATACGGCTATCGCGGGTTGCACGACTACGATCTCCGCCCGGGCGGCGCTTTTCGGGGACGCGCCACGCCGGAGATGGTGTCTTACGGCATTCCCGAGGTCGCGCTCGACGGCGAGGTCGTGGAGAGCGACCCGCCGAAGAAGCTGGTGCAGACGTATCGGTTCCTGTTCAACGACGAAATGAAGGCGGAGGGGTTCACGCGGCTGACGTGGGAGATCGAACCCACGCAGTCTGGCTTCTCGCGGCTCACCGTGACCCACGAGCTCGAGGGCGCGCCGACCATGGCCGGCATGGTGGCGAGCAAGTTCTCGGAGGTGGGCACCGGCGGCTGGAACTGGATCCTCAGCGACCTGAAGACGCTCCTCGAGACCGGCGCCGCGATGGGCGGGTGACTCGTAGTCCTTCGGGGCGGGGGGGCCCGCAGCGAGCTACCCGCCCGCCGAGGCCGGGTCGCGCTTGCGCTGGTACTTGTACTTCGTCGCCACGAACCAGGTCTTGCCGCCGTCGGTGGAGAGCTCCGTCTCCACGGAGAAGCCGTCCGGTCCGATCGCGAACGTGCGATCGCGCTGGTGGAATACGTCTCCGAAGGCGTCGAGCGTGGTGCCGCTCTTCTCGTTCGACACGGTCACCTGGCCGTCGGCGAAGGCGCCCTCCTGCACGTTGAGGAAGCCGGAGAAGTCGTCCACCTCGACGAACCGGTAGATCTTGCGGAAGCGATCCCAGTTCCGCGTCCGCACCACCGACGACGGGGTGCCCTGGTTCTCCCAGGTCAGCCGCTCCTCGAGCACGTTGCCCTCCACGAGCCATCGGATCGTCGACGTCGACTGCGTCTTCGTGAACTCGGCGCGCGGGCCGGACCGGGTCTCGATCTCCACCTGCCAGTCGCCGGCGAGGGGCGCGAGCACGGCCATGCCCTCCGATGCGGGCAGACGGAAGATCGCCGGGTCGACGGCACGGCTCACGTCCACCGCCTCCACCGTCTGGGCCACGGCGCGGATGCCGTATTCGATGTCGATGCGGTGCGGCAGGACGAGACCCTCGACCTCGCGGAACTCGGAGAAATACGTCCACTGCTCCATCGGCGCACCGTAGTCCGACCCTGGCGAGCGTCGGGCCACCTCGAGGCCGGTTTGTGGGTCGAGGTGCCAGGTCTCATCCGCGCCATCGGCACGCCGCAGTCTGAGCTCGATCGTCGGGCGGCCCTGCAGCGTCGCCTCCCCCACCAGCTCGAGCTGATCGCCGCTCTCGCGCCAGGCGAGCAGCGGGGGCACGATCTGGGCGTCGCGCGCGAGGATCGTCCGGTTGATCGTCGGCAACGGTGTCGGCCACGGGCCGAACAAGGGCTCGATCCACCAGCCCGTGTCGCCGTCCCAGGCGACGACCACCGGCTCGCCCAGCGCCCGGTATTCCCAGCGCATGCGCCCGGGCTGCGCTCGGACCAGCGTGAACGGCGAGGTTTCGCTGAACATCTCCTGCTGCCCTCGCAGCACCAGCGACCGCACGGCCGCCCAGCGCGCCTTGCCTCCGCGCGCCCGCTCGTAGCGCGCCAGCACTTCGTCGAGCGTGGCCGCTCGAGCCCGGCCGCCAGCGAGCTCGAGCAGCGCGGCAGCGGCGACGGCGGCGGCGGCGATCGCGCACCGGCGCTTCACTTCACCGCTCCAGCCGGACCCGCCGCGGCGGCGCGCAGGTCGTAGGCGACGATCTCGTCCTGGTCGCGCAAGACGATCCGGCCGCCGGCGATGGACGGCGAGGTCCACGCCTTGCCGCTCATCGCCTGCACCCTGCCGAGCTCGCGGTAGGCCTCGGGTGTCGCCTCGACGAGCGCGAGCACGCCCTGATCGGAGAGCACGAGCAGCAGGCCGCCGGCGAGCAGGATCGACCCCTTGCCGAAGCCGCGCTGGGCCCACTTGGTCTTGCCGGTGGCGACGTCGAGGGCCTTGAAGGTGGCGTTGTCGAAGCCGTAGAGGTGGCCCTGGTGGTAGACGGTGGTGTTGAAGTGGTTCTTCATCTCCCGGCTCGCCCACACCTGCTGGACCGTCGCCTTGCCGTCGGCCCGAGACACCTCGAGCAGCACGCCGCCGACGTCGTTGGCGGTGGAGACGAAGATCCGGTTCGGCGGGACGAAGACGGGCATCGCGATCGGCCCGTTCGGCCAGTTGTATTTCCAGTGGACGCTGCCGTCCGGGCGCAGGGCGACGACGTCGGCACCGCCCGTGTGAGCGAACACGTATTGCTTGACGCCGTCGATGGTCACCACGATCGGGGTCGAGTAGCCCGGCCGGGCGTCGAGAGCGGTCCACCGCGGCTTGCCGGTGGCGGCGTCGAAGGCGACGATCGACTTTCCCTCGGTGCCGCCGACCTCGAGCAGCAACAGCCCGCCGTCGAGGACGGGCGACGGCGCATAGCCACGCAGGGGGACGCGGCCGCCCATCTCGGCGACGAGATCCCGCTCCCACACCTTGCCGCCGTCGCGCGCGCGCAACGCCGCGAGCTTGCCGGTCGAGCTCAGGGCATAGACCCGCTCGCCGTCCACCGCCGGGGTCGACCGCGGACCGTTGCCGAAATCCTCCACGAACTTGGGGCCGATCGCCGCCTTCCAGACCAGCTCGCCATCCGCGAGCCTGAGACAGAGGACGGCCTCCTGCTCGCCGTCGAGCCCCATCGTGTAGAGGCGATCGCCGCTCACCACAACGCTCGAGAACCCCTCGCCGATGGGGCGGCGCCAGAGCTCTTTCGGCCCGCCGCCCCGCCAGCTCGGGAGCAGGCCGCCGTCGTTGGCGACGCCGTCCCCATGCGGGCCCCGGAGCTGCGGCCAGTCTCCGATCGCTGGAGGCGCCGCTGCTCCGAGGAGCAGCGCCGGTACGGCGGCCGCAAGCGCGGCGGCGGGGAACGAGACCCGGATCCTGGATCGCGACGGCTGCGACATGGAGCTGCCCTCTCTTGCCTCGGAACGTTGAGCCCACGCTGCGCGCAGCTGGGGCTTCGGATCGGCCGGGGGACCAGCGTAGTGGTACGCAGAAGCGGCGGCGTGGTTCTTGGGATGGATGGTGCATGCGAGGTCGCGGCTCCCGGCGTGGGTAGACTAGGCGAGCATGAAGAGGCACCTGCTCTTCGCCCTGGTCTTGTCGGCCTCGACCTGCATGCCGGCCTGGCCCGAGGGCTTCCGCGTGCTCGTCTTCAGCAAGACGAGCGGCTTCCGACACGATTCGATCCCGAGCGGCATCGGGCTGATCCACTCTCTCGGGGCGAGCCATGGCTTCGCCGTGGACAGCACCGAAGACGCCTCCCGCTTCACGCGCAAGGCGCTCGCGGGCTATCGCGTCGTCATCTTCCTCAACACCACCGGCGACGTCCTGAGCAGCAGACAGCAGGCCGCGTTGGAGGCCTACGTTCGGAATGGCGGTGGCTGGGTCGGCGTCCATTCGGCGGCCGACACCGAATACGACTGGCCCTTCTATGGCACCCTCCTCGGCGGCGGGGCTTGGTTCCTCGGTCATCCCCCGATCCAGACTGCCAGACTCGAGGTGGAGAGAGCCACGCATGCATCGACCAGGCACTACCCCGCCGCTTTCTCCTTCACCGACGAGTGGTA
>Ga0209382_10002638_pt1 | contig 25673 bp, 23 predicted proteins | sample SoiMetdeltSBSDD5_FD_187599 | JGI IMG/M metagenome (GOLD analysis project Ga0209382, IMG submission 187599) | Bulk soil microbial communities from a Populus tree surrounding site in Tennessee, USA - Soil MetaG P. deltoides SBSDD5 (SPAdes) (version 2) | ecosystem: Environmental > Terrestrial >... | reverse complement strand
CCCCGGATGGCGCGCGGTCCGCCCCCGGGGCGTGCTTCCTCTGCAGCCGCCGCCCGACTCGTGCCGCCGGGCCGCGGGATTGTCCGCGGCTGCACAGCCGGCCCTGCCCGGGGCGGGCGGCCTGCCGCGGTGGCTACAATCCGCAGCCCATGCCCGATGCCGCGACCGACGTGCCGGATCTCTCGCGCCTGCGCATCGAGCGGGCGCCGGCCCCGCCGGCGCGCCGGGCGTCGCGCGGCCGGTGGATCGTGGTGCTGCTGCTCCTGCTGCTGACGGCCGCGGGCGCGGTGGGCTGGCGCCTGGGGCTGCTCGGCGGGCCGCCACGGGTGGAGACCGGCCGGGTGGTCCGCACGGGGGGCGCGGCCGCCGTCTCGGGCACCGCGGCCAACGGCTACGTGGTCGCGCGCCGGCAGGCGGCGCTCTCCACGGACATCGAGGGCCGCGTGGTCGAGCTCCGGGTGGAGGAGGGCGACCACGTGAAGGAGGGCGACCTCATCGCGCGCCTCGACACGCGCCAGCTCGAGGCCGCGCGCGAGAAGACCAGCGCCGACCTGGCCAACGCGCGCGCGGCGGCCGAGTGGGCGCGGCTGGACTGGGCGCGCAAGGAGCCGCTCGTGGCGCAGCGCGCCGTGAGCCAGGCGGTGGCCGACCAGGCGCGCATCGAGCGCGACAAGACCGAGGCCACCCTGCACTCGCTCGAGTCGGCGCAGGCCGAGATCGACGTCATGCTCAGCAAGTCCTCGGTCTTCGCGCCCTTCGACGGCGTGATCACGGCCAAGAACGCCGAGGTGGGCGAGGTGGTCAGCAGCCTTTCGGCCGGCGCCAACAGCCGCGGCTCGGTGGCCACGCTGGTGGATTTCGACACGCTCGAGGTGCAGATCGAGCTGGCGCAGACGTCGTTGCGGGCCGCGCGCGTGGGCGCGCCGGTGGTCATCTACCTGGACGCCTTCCCCGACAAGGGCTACCGCGGCCGCGTGCGCCAGGTGTGGCCCACGGCCGACCGCCAGAAGGCCACGGTCGAGCTGCGCGCCGAGTTCCTGGAGCGTGACGAGCGCATCCTGCCCGAGATGGGCGTGCGCGTGATCTTTTCCGGCGACGAAGATGTGGTGCCCAGCGAGCCGGTGGTCACGGTGCCCGAGCGCGCGGTGGCCGGGCGTGACGGGGACCGGGGCGCCGTCTTCGTGGTCGAGGGCACGCGCGTGGCGCGCCGCGAGGTCACGCTGGGCGAGGCGACGCGCGGCTCGGTGCCGGTGCTCTCCGGCCTGTCCGGCGGCGAGCAGGTTGTGCTCGATCCGCCGGCGTCGCTGCAGGACGGCGACACGGTCAGGCTGCAGGAGTCCGGGTCGTGAGGCGCGCGGCCTGGCTGCTGCTGCTCGCGGCCTGCGCCGCGCCGGACGTGCACGTGCCGGCGGAGGGCGCGCTGGGGCCGTACTCGTCGGCGGTGGCGAGCGGCGACCTCGTGTTCCTGTCCGGCAAGGTCGCGGCCAAGGAGTCGCGCGGTGGCGAGTTCGCGGCCGAGGCCGACGCCGCGCTCGACGCGGTGGCGGCCGACCTGCGCCGTGCCGGCCTTTCGCTGCTGGACGTGGTGGCCGTGACCGTGCACCTCACCGACATCGGGACCTACACCGCCTTCAACCAGGTGTACGAGCGGCGCATGCCGGAGCCGTGGCCGGCACGCACGTGCGTGGCGGTGGCGGCGCTGCCGGGCGGCGCGCGCGTGGAGATCACGGTCGTGGCGCACCGGCGCTGAGGACCGCGGAGACGAGCATGAGCATGATCGCGATGCAGGGTGTCACCAAGCGCTACGAGCGTGGCGGCGAGACGCTCACGGTGCTGGAGCGGCTGGACCTCACGGTGCCCAAGGGCGACTTCGTGGCGCTCATGGGCCCGTCGGGCAGCGGCAAGTCCACCATCCTGAACCTCGTGGGCGGGCTGGACGTGCCGGACGAGGGCAGGATCAGCGTGGCGGGCCAGGAGATCACGGCCATGTCGCGCGCCGACCTGCCGGCCTGGCGCTCGCGGCACGTGGGCTTCGTGTTCCAGGCCTTCAACCTGGTGCCGGTGCTGACCGCGCTCGAGAACGTGCTGCTGCCGCTCAACCTGCAGCCGCTCTCGCGTGCCGAGCGCCGGAAGCAGGCGGAGTTCGCGCTGCAGGTGGTGGGGCTGTCCGACCGCATGCACCACCGGCCGCGCCAGCTCTCGGGCGGCCAGGAGCAGCGAGTGGCCATCGCGCGCGCCATCGTGACCGACCCCGACCTCGTGCTGGCCGACGAGCCCACGGGCGACCTGGACCGCGAGAGCGCCAACGCCGTCATGGACCTGCTGCGGCGCCTGAACAACGAGATGAAGAAGACGCTCGTGGTGGTCACACACGACCCGGTGGCCGCCGAGCACGCGCGGCGCGTGCTGCACCTGGACAAGGGCGTGCTGGCGCGAGAGGTACAGAACCCGGCGTCGAGCCGCGCCGCGGCAGAGGCGGGCGGCGCGCGATGAGCATGCCGCTGCGGCTCGTCGGCCGGCATCTGCGCGCGCACTGGCTGCGCACGGCGCTGACGATCACGTCGCTGGTCGTCACGCTGTTCCTGTTCTGCTTCCTGGTCTCCATCGTGACCACGCTCGAGGACATGGTGAAGCAGTCCGCCACGAACCGGCTCTTCGTGCAGTCGGCCGTCTCGCTCTTCCAGGACATCCCGCTGGACTACCAGTCCAAGATCGACCAGGTGCCGGGCACGGACAAGGTCACCAAGTTCCAGTGGTTCGGCAGCTACTACAAGGAGCGCGACAACTTCCTGGCGCAGTTCGGCGTGGACCACGAGATCTTCCTCGACATGTACCGGCGCGAGATGGAGATCCTCGGGCCGGACGGCAAGCCGAGCGAGGAGGCGCGGCAGGCGGCGCAGGCGGCGCTGGCGGCGGACCGGCGCGCGTGCATCATCGGCGAGGGCCTCGTGCGCGACGAGAAGTTCCAGTGGAAGGTCGGCGACACGGTGCCCATCCAGAGCACCTTCTTCGCCAAGACCGACGGCACGGCGTGGGACTTCAACGTCGTGGCCGTGTACCACCCGTTGAAGGCCAACTTCGACGACCGGCAGATCTTCTTCCGCTATGACTATCTGGAGGAGATGATCAAGGCCGGGCTGTGCGTGGGCGCGCAGGGCGTGGGCGTCTACGTCGTGAACGTCGAGGACGGGCACGACAACGGGCAGGTCATCGCGGATATCGACGGGCTCTTCGCCAACGGCCCGCAGCGCACCATGACCATGACCGAGGCCGCCTTCCAGGCGCTGTTCGTCTCGATGATGGGCAACGTGCCCCTCTTCCTCGGGGTCATCGGCGGCGCCGTCGTGTTCGCGGTGGTCTTCTCGGTGGTCAACACCATGCTCATGTCCGCGCGGCAGCGCACGCACGAGGTGGGCATCCTCAAGGCGCTGGGCTACACCGACGGCGCCGTGGGCTGGCTGCTGCTGGTGGAGTCGCTGGTGCTGTCGCTGCTCGGCGGCGGCCTCGGCGTGGCGCTGGCCGTGGGCCTGGCCGAGCCGATGCGCGTGGGCATGGGCAAGTTCTTCCCGCAGTACACGGTGCACCCGGAGACGGCCGTGTGGGGCCTGGTCATCTCGCTGGGCGTGGGCGTGGTGGCGGGGCTGGGGCCGGCGCTGGCCGCCTCGCGGCTGCGGCCGGTGCAGGCCCTGCGGAGCGAGGGCTGATGGGCCTGCCCCTGGCCTACACGCTGCGCAACGTGGTCGTGCGCCGCAGCTCGGCCGCGCTGACGGCCTTCGGCATCGCCATGACCGTGGCCGTCTTCGCCGGCGTGCTCTCGCTGCGCGCCGGCTTCGAGCAGCTCTACAAGCCGCGCGGCGACGCGAACATCGCCGTCTACATGCGCCCGGGCGCCGTGTCCGAGGGCGAGTCGGCCATCCCGCGCGACCAGGCCGACATCCTGGTCAAGGAGCGGCCCGAGATCGAGCGCGACGAGCAGGGCCGTCCGCTGGCCGCGGCGGAGATCTTCCTGGCCGTGTACATGGAGAAGCTGGGCGGCGGCACCACGAACACCCCGCTGCGTGGCGTGCAGCCCACGTCCATCGCGCTGCAGGGCGACCGGCTGAAGCTGGCCGAGGGCCGCTGGATGGAGTTCGGCACCAACGAGGTGGTGGTCGGTCGTCCGCTCACCACGCGCATGAAGGGCTGCCAGCTCGGCGGCACCATCACCCTGAACATGACGCCCTTCCTGGTGGTGGGCGTCTTCGACCACCCGGGCGCCGAGGGCGGCGAGATCTGGGGCGACGCGGAGCGCTTCCTCGACGCGCTCGACCGCACGCTGTTCTCGCGCGTCGTGGCGCGCGTCGCGCCGGGCACGGATTTCGTGGCGCTCACGGAGCAGATGGAGCACGACACCCGCGCGCCCACGCAGGTGGTCTCCGAGCCCACCTACCTGTCCAAGCAGACCGAGATGAGCGGCGGCATGCTGGAGTTCCTGGCGGTGCTGCTCACCATCATCATGGGCGCCGCGGCCGTGCTCGGCTCGATCAACACCATGCTGGCTTCCGTGGCCGCGCGGACGCACGAGGTGGGCGTGCTGCTGGCCATCGGCTACTCGCGGCTGGCGATCTTCCTCACGTTCCTGTTCGAATCGGCGCTCATCGGCCTCATCGGCGGCGTGCTCGGCGTGCTCATCGCGCTGCCCTTCGACGGACTCGAGACCGGCATGGCCAACTGGAACACCTTCACCGACGTGTCCTTCGCCTTCCAGCTCACGCCGGAGCTCGCGCTGACGTCGTTCATCCTGGCCTTTGCGCTCGGCCTCATCGGCGGCACGCTGCCTGCGCTGCGCGCGGCGTCGCTCAAGCCGGTCGAGGCCTTCCGGCAGCTCTGAGGCCCGGGATGCGACGGAGACGGTCGGAGTCGGCGACGCCAGCCGACGCCTGGCGGCGGCTGCTGCCTGCCGTCCTCCTGCTGCCGCTCGGCTGCGACGCGCCGCAGGCCGTTGCCTCGCCTGCGCCGCCCGCGCCGCCCGCCGCGCCCGCCGCCGCCGAGGCCGACGTGCCGCCGCCCGAGCCTGTCGCAGCCGCGCGCCCGGTGCTCGAGCCCTTCGCCGACGTGGAGCCGCTGCCCGACATGCTCGTGCCGCGCGAGTGGCTGCTGCTCGCCTCCATCGACGGCCGCGGCCGGCGGCCGTTCCGGCCCGACGCCGTGTTCGGGCGGCACCTGCTGATGCCCGACACCACGCCGCCGGCGGCGGGCGGCTCGCTCACGGGCGAGCTGGGCGACGGGCGCTGGCTGGCCGCGACGGCCAGCGAGGAGGGCCGGCTCGACACGTCGCCGCTGCAGGACGAGCCGCTGGGCTGGGCCTTCGCCACGCTGTGGAGCGAGTCGCCGCGGGTCATGCTGGCCGAGGCGCGCGGCGTGGGCGAGCTGTTCGTGAATGGCACGCCCGTGCCCGGCGACCTGTACTCGCAGGGCACACCCGGGTTGCCGGTGGCGCTGCGCGGCGGCCGCAACCACCTCTTCGTCGCCGGCGGCCGCGGCGACGTCTGGGTGCGCTTCGTCGCGCCGTCGCGCCGTCTGTTCGCCACGCTGCTCGACGCGACGCGCCCCGACCTCGCGGTCGACCGCCGCCCGGCGCCGGGCACGAGCGCGGCCGTGCTGGTGGTCAACGCCTCGCTCGAGGACGTGCCGCGACTGCTGATCGAGAGCGGCGGGCCGCTGCCGGACGGCACGGCCACGCCCTTCCAGAAGGTCGCCCCAAGGACGAAGCTCTCGCTGCCGCCGCTCTCCGTGCTCAAGGTGCCGGTGCCCGTGATGTGGCTGGCCGAGGAGCCGCCGCCGGGGTCGCCGGGCGAGCTCAAGCTGCCGTTGCGCATCGGCGGCCACCTGCGCGAGGAGGCGCAGGAGCTCCTGCTGCCGCTCACGGTGCGCGCGGCGGGCGAGGCGCGCCGCGTCACCTATGTCTCGGCCGTGGACCGCAGCGTGCAGGAGTACACGCTGGCGGAGCCGTCGGGCGGCGCGGACGGGCTGGAGCGGCCGGGCCTGGTGCTGGCGCTGCACGGCGCGGGCGTCGACGCCTTCGTCCACGCCGCCGCGTACACGCGCCAGCCGGACTTCTGGCTGTGCGCGCCCACCAATCGCCGCCCCTTCGGCTTCGACTGGCAGGACTGGGGCCGGCGCGACGCGTACGACGCGCTGTCCGAGGCGCTCTCGCTCTCCGGCGCCGACCCGGCGCGCGTGATGCTCACCGGGCACTCGATGGGTGGGCACGGCGTGTGGCACCTCGGCGCCAACGACCTCGACCGCTTCGCGGCGCTCGCGCCGTCGGCGGCCTGGCGCAGCTTCGACACCTACGGCAGCCGGCCCGCCGGCGTGCTGGCCGACCTGTGGCATGGCGCGGACGGCGGCTCGGACACGATGGATCTCATCGGCAACCTCGCGCAGCAGCCGGTCTTCGTCCTGCACGGCACGGCCGACGACAACGTGCCGCTGAGCGAGGCGCAGGCGATGGAGGAGGCCCTGCGCGCGGCCGGCGGCGCGCCGCTCGTGCACTACGAGGAGGGCGCGGGCCACTGGTGGGACGGCCCGACGGCGCCGGGCGCCGACTGCGTGGACTGGCCCGGCCTGTGGGAGCTGTTCCGCCAGTCGCGCCGGCCGGCCGACCCGGACGTGATCGACTGGACCAGCGTGGACCCGGCCCTCGACGCGCGCGATGGCTGGGTGGTGCTGCTGCAGCCGCTGCGCTACGGCGAGCCCTGCCACGTCTCGGCCGAGCGGCGCGCGGCCGACGACGAAGTCATCGTGTCCACGCGCAACGTGCGGCGCCTCGCGCTCGTGTGGAAGGACGGCCACCCGCCCGCGCGGCTGGAGATCGACGGCCAGAGCATCGCGCGCGCGGCCTGGACGCGGCCCGCGCGCCACGGCCAGCTCCTGCTGGAGGGCGGAAGCTGGCAGGCGCTGGTGGAGCTGGGTCCGCCGCCGGGCGAGAAGTCGCCCGAGCGCAGCGGCCCCTTCAAGCGCGCCTTCGAGAACGGCTTCCTGCTCGTGTACGGCACGCTGGGCGACGTGGTCGAGGACGAGGCCCTGCTCGCCCGCGCGCGCGCCGACGCCGCCGAGTGGTGGTACCGCGGCAACGGCTGCGCGCCGACGCTCTCCGACGAGGAGTTCCTGGCCCTGAAGGACGAGCCGGAGTTCGCGGGCCGCAACCTGATCCTGTACGGCAACGCCGACACCAATGCCGCCTTCGCCGCCGTGCTGCCGCCCGACTGCCCCATCGCCGCACGGCGCGGCTCCATCCGGCTGGGCCCGACCACCTTCACCGGCCTCGACCTCGGCGCCATCTTCGTATGGCCGCGCGCCGGCCAGCCCGCGGCACTCGTGGGCGCCTTCGCCGACAGCGGCCCGGCCGGCACGCGGCTCATGGACACGCTGGTGCCGTTCACGTCGGGCGTCGGCTACCCCGACTACGCCGTGTTCGACTCGCGCGTGCTGCGCCTCGGCGACGGCGGCGTGCTGCAGGCGGGGTGGTTCGATGCGGAGTGGAAGCTGGGGCCGGGGCGGTCGGGCGAGGCGCGCTGAGGGCGGAGCCGATCGCGTCGCGTCTTGGAGCGATGACGACGACGCGGTCCGCGAGTGGGCCGCCGCAAGCGAGGCCGCATCGGTCGAGATGCGCCACGCTGTCGCGGCGCAGTACTTCTGGAAGGACCCGTGCGGCCCGACTGACCCGAAGTGGTGTTGCACCGGCCCAGCGCCGCCGCCGTACCGACTGTCCGCTTCGCGCCGGGCCGCATAGACTTGCGCGGTGCCCGGCCCGAGCGGGCAAGTCTTCGGGGAGCAGGGATGACCGCGATCGGTCGACTCGCCGTCCTGCTCGTCGCGGTGGGGTCGCACGCTGCCGCGCAGTGGGTGCCGGGCCTGCCGCGGCCGCTCGTCGCGCCCCCGCTGCCGGCCGAAACCGCCGCCAATCTCCCGCCGGGCTTCCTCGACGAGACCGTCGGCGACGACTGGGGCCAGGTGGTGGGCCTGACGGTCGCGCCCGACGGCCGGCTCTTCGTGTGGGAGAAGTCCGGCCTCGTCTTCACGGTGAAGGATGGCGTGAAGCAGGAGACGCCCGTCCTCGACGTGCACGCGGAGGTGGGCAACTGGGGCGACCACGGCCTGCTGGGCTTCGCGCTGGACCCGGAGTTCGAGAGCAGCGGCTTCGTGTACCTGATGTACGTGGTGGACCACCATCACCTCGCGTACTTCGGGACGCCGAAGTACAGCCCGCAGGCCAGCGAGGACTACACGGACACCATCGGGCGCATCACGCGCTGGAGGCTGGACCTGTCGAGCTCGCCGCTGGTGGCACTGTCCGCCACTCGGCGCGTGCTGCTGGGCGAGGACGCGTCGGACGGCTTCCCGATCTGCATGTACAGCCACGGCGTCGGCTCGCTGGTCTTCGGCGCCGACGGCTCGCTGCTCGCGAGCTGCGGCACGCCCGAGGGCCCGAGCCTCACCGGCACCTGCTTCTCCGAGGGCATCCTGCAGCCCAAGGAGGACGTGGACACCTTCCGCGCGCAGCTCGTGGACTCGCTGTGCGGCAAGATCGTGCGCCTGGATGCCAAGACCGGCGCGGGCCTGTCGAGCAACCCGTGGTTCGATGCGCAGGAGCCGCGTGCGCCCCGCAGCCGGGTGTGGGCGCTGGGCCTGCGCAATCCGTACCGCTTCAGCCTGCTGCCCGGCACGGGCAGCAGCGATCCCCTGGCCGGCGACCCGGGCACGCTCCTCGTGAACGACGTGGGCGAGGCGGCCTGGGAGGACCTGCACGTCGCCGCGGGCGCCGGGCTCAACTTTGGCTGGCCGCTGTTCGAGGGCGAGGCCGAGCGGCCGGCCGGCTGGGCCGCGCCGGTCTTCAACCTCGATTCGCCCAATCCGCTCTTCGGCGGACCTGGCTGCGAGGAGTTCTTCGCCTTCCAGGACCTGATCCAGCAGGACGCGCTCGCGCCGGCTCCTCTCGACAATCCCTGCGCGCCCGGCGTGCCGCTGCCGCCCGACGTGCCGTCCTTCGTGCACGCGCGACCGGCGCTGGCGTGGGCCCACGACGGCGAGCTGGCCGTCGTGCCCGTGTGGGGCGCGGCGGGCGAGGCGGCCTCGGCCGTGGTGGGGGCCGATGGGTCGCCGACCACGGGCGAGAGCTTCGGCGGCTTCTGCGGGGTGGGCGGGGCCTTCAGCTCCGGTGCCGGCTTCCCGGCCGGGTGGCAGGAGCGCTTCTTCTTCGGCGACTACGTGGCCGGCTGGCTGCGCGCGCTGAGCCTGCAGCCCGACGGCAGCGTGGCCGACGTGCAGCCCTTCGCGCAGGCGGTCGGCACGGTCGTGTGCGTGGCGGCCGACGCGCAGGGCACGGAGCTCTGGTACGCCAACCTCGCCGAGGCCGGCGACACCGCCGTGCACCGCATAAGCTACGTCGCCGGCAACCTGCCGCCGCTCGCCGTGGCCTCGGCCGGCGCGGCCTTCGGCAGCACGCCTCTCGCGGTGCCGTTCGATGCCGCGGCCAGCAGCGACCCCGAGGGCGGCGTGCTCGGCTTCGCCTGGGACTTCGGCGACGGCACGTTCATCAGCCACCGCGTCGACCCGAGCCACGTGTTCCCGTCGCAGGACGTGACGGCGCAGGGCAGCATCATCAGCCGCCTCGACGAGCTGCAGCCGCCCTGGAGCATGGGCGTCGGCAACGACGACCCCGAGGTCATCCGCGATGGCGTGCTGCCGCCGCCGGGCAACCTGAATCCCGACCTGCACTTCGACACCTTCCACTTCTCGCCGCTCACCAGCCTGCCCGACAAGCAGGGCGAGGACTGGATCGGCTACGAGTTCGCGCAGCCGCAGGTGTTCACGGGGCTGCTGTTCGTGGAGGGCGTGCAGTGGCCTCCCGACGGCGGCTGGCTGGACAGCCTCACGCTGCAGGTGCGGATCTCGGGCCATTGGGTCGACGTGCCCTCGGTCTCGATCGTGCCGGCCTACGGCGGCGCCGTGGAGCCGACGTGCGAGGCCTTCGAGCTGGCCTTCGAGCCCGTCGAGGGCGACGGCATCCGCCTCTTCGGCGTGCCGGGCGGCGTCTGGGAGTTCTTCTCGGTGGGTGAGCTGCGCGTCTCGGCGCTGGCGCCGCTGCCGGCCGCGCCCGTGAACGTGACCGTGCAGCTCACGGCGAGCGACGAGCTCGCGGCCACCGACGTCGCGGAGCTGGTGGTGTCGCTCGACAACACGCCGCCGCAGGTGGCCGTGCTGTCGCCCGCCAACGGCGACACCTGGCACGGCCCGACGACGGTGCAGCTCGCCGCCGAGTCCGACGACGCCGAGCACGAGGGAGCTCTCGCATGCACGTGGGAGGTCATCCTGCACCACGACGACCACGAGCATCCCGAGCCGCCGCTCGCGGCGTGCAGCGGCCAGGCCGTGCTGCAGCCCCATGGCGGCGCGGGCGAGGTGAAGTACTACGAGTTCCGCTTCACCGCCACCGACCCCCTGGGCCTCGCCGCGAGCCAGAGCGTGTGGATGCTGCCCGAGGCCGACCAGAATCTCAACGGCCAGATCGACGCCACCGAGGTGGCGGACGGCGCGCCCGACCTGAACGGCAACGGTGTGCCCGACGACGCGGAGACCGACTGCGACGGCAGCGGGCTGGCGGACGTGGTCGACATCCTGCTCGGGCTGCTCACCGACGGCGACGGCGACGGCGTGCCGGACCGGTGCGATCCGTTGTTCCAGCAGGCCGCGAAGGATGCTCCCGTCGACGGGCCCAACTGAGCGGCGCCGGCTCACTCCATCGCGCGCGCCACGCTCGACGCCAGCTCCGCCTTGCGCGCCACGACGCGCGTGCGCACCGGCTGGCCGGGATCGGAGCGGCCCAGCCATACCACGGCGTCGAGACGCTCGTCCTGCGCCTCGAGCCATTCGAGCAGCCGGCCCACGGCCTCGTCGTCGGATGGGTCGGACAGGCCCACCGTCGCGCGCGCGCCGGCGAGCAGCGCGATCTCCATGTCGGCGGTGAAGCCGGTGACGGCCAGAGTCGCGTCGTCCTGCGGGTCGCCGCAGCCCAGCAGCGCGAAGTGCGCCGCGCGCAGGTCGTCCTGCAGGCCGGCGCGCCAGGCGAGCAGCGTCTCGTCCGCGGCGGCGGACAGGTCGTCGAGCAGCAGCACCAGGCCGGCTGGCGGCGGCGCCGTGTGCAGGACGGGGCTGCTGCCGGGCGGCCGGTGGTCGAGGCTCACGGGCTGCAGGGACTCCACGCCCTCGCGCACCGGCCGCGGCGGGGGCGCTGACTCGACGGCGGCCGCGTCAGGCATCTCGTAGACGAACGGCCGGGCCGCCGAGCCGACGCGCGCCCCCGGTCCGGCGCCCGGCGCGCTGAACACGAAGAACCACGCGAAGGCCACGGGAAGCAGCAGCATGACGGCGAAGGCCAGCATGACGCCCTTGGCCAGGCGTCCCACGCCGAAGGACACGCCGCGGCCCCAGCGGCGGCGCGGCGCGCCGGCGGCGAGGCGCGAGGATTCGTTCGCGTGCGTGCCGGCGGCAACCGGCGCTGCGGCGCCTGCGACGGCGGGCGCCGCGGCGGCCGCGGCCGGCGCCGCCGCCGGATCCGGCGCGCCGGCCAGGCTCGGCAGCTCGGCCGGTCGCACGCGGAAGGGATCGTCGGCCGACTGCACCACGCGCAGGTCGGCCAGCATCTCCCGCGCGCTGCCGTAGCGGTTGGCCATGTCCGCCATGGCGCGCCGCACGATCCAGCGCAGCGCCTCGGGGCAGCGGCGCGAGATCTGGGACAGGCTGCCGTGCACCGGGAAGCTGTTCTCGACCATCGAGTACAGCACCGCGCCCGCGCCGTAGACGTCGAACTTCACGCCGTCCACCTCGTGCACCTTCACGCCCTTGAGCGCCAGCTTCACCATCTCGGGATCGCGGAAGTACTCGGTGCCGTGCGTGGTGAGCGTCATGGCCGAGGCCAGCGGCGTGATGAGCCCCAGGTCCACGAGCTGCACGCGGCCGTCGGAGACCAGGATGTTGGAGGGCTTGACGTCCTTGTGCCACAGGCCCGCGCGGTGGAAGCGGTCGAGCGTGGCGAGCAGGTCGGAGGTGTAGCCCAGCGCGGCGCGCAGCGGCTCGTCGTCGAGTCCGGCCGGGCCGGACTTCGCGTGCAGCCGCGCCGTCACGGTGCCGAGGTCGTCGCCCGGCACGAAAGGCATCACGTAGTGGAAGCGCGCGGCCGTCAGCTCGTGCTCCAGCACCAGCCCGAGGTCGCGGGCGGCCGAGAGCGCGCGGTTCTCGCGCACGATCTGCGGCAGCGTGCTGCCTTCCTCGAGCGAGAAGCTCTTGATGACCACCTTGTCCGGGCAGGGCCGGCCGGCACCCAGCAGCTCGCGGCGCTTCTCGGGCAGCGGCTCGGCCAGCCACAGCTTGCCGCCGCTGCCGCCGCCGGCCAGCGAGCCGGTCACCTTCCAGCCCTCGAAGGTGTTGGCGCCGCCGCTCGGGCGGTCGGGGCCGGGCGCGCGCGCCACCACGTCCGGCAGCCGGCGCTCCAGGCCCTCGACCACGGGCGTGAGCAGCAGCAGCTTGGCCACGTGCCCGATGGCCAGGCGGTAGATGCAGTTGACCCCGCCCATGAGCTCGGCCTCGAGCGCCGAGCCGTAGTGGTTCGCGGCCGACCAGCGGTTGAGCAGGATGTTCAGGGCGATGGCCGGCACGAAGGCCATGGCCGTGAGCACGTGGCCGCAGAGCCGCAGCGAGTCGCCGATGATGCCGGCCACGAAGGCGAAGATGTGCCGCACGAACCAGCCGATGCCGCGGGCCACCGCGGCGATCAGCCAGATCAGGCCCTTGAGCAGCTTCCAGAGCAGGAAGCCGAGCAGCACGAGGGCCAGCAGCCCGGCTGCGACCGAGACCAGGAAGACGAGCAAGCCACCTGCGCCGCTCATGTCAGTGTCCCACGTGCCCGGGCCGCACGGCCCCTGGCGCGCTCACGGCGACTCGGCGGCGGCCCGGTCCGTCGCCCGCAACACCTGCTGGCGGTGGTAGATCTCGGCCACGGCCTCATCGAAGAGCGCGTCGTCGGCCTTGTTGGGATTGGTCTGCAGGCCGTTTCGCTCGGCCTCGCGCGCCTCGTCGTCGCTGAAGGAGTACTTGATCATGACCTCCAGCAGCCGCACCCGCACGGCGTCCCGCACACGGGCCAGCCGCCGGCTCACCGTGGGCTCGCTGATGCCCAGCGACTCGGCCACCTCGCGCCCGCTGCGGCCGTCCAGAACGCGGAGGCGGTAGACCGAGAAGTCCACGAAGTCCGACTCCCGCTCCACCAGCCGCAGCGCCGCCTCGACCTTGGCGTGGAACACGGCCTGCTCGTAGGGCGCGTCGGGCGCGGCCTCCCCGCCGTGCAGCTCGTCGTTCAGCTCCACGTTCGCGCGCCCGGCGCCGCGCTTCTGCGCCATGCGCCGGTCGAACTCGCCGTACAGGCTGTGCTTGGCGATGGCCAGCAGCCAGGTGGAGAAGCGCGCGCCCTTGTCCGGGTCGTGGCGGTCGATGGCGTCGGCCAGCGCGGCCAGCGTCTCCTGGGAGAGGTCCTGCACCGTCTCGACGCCGATGCGGCCCTTGCCCCACTTGGCCAGCTGGCTGCGGAGGATGGGGCCAAAGGTCTCCCACAGCTCGAACCAGGCCTGCGGGTCGCGGGCGCGGAGGCGGCCGATGAAGCCCGTGGTGAGGTCGGAGAGCATCAGCGGGGATTGTACCGGTGGGGGACCGGGGTATCGCGGCGCGCAGGTGGCTGCGCGGCGCCGACTTGGACAATTGTCGAACGAATGCCGGGCAATTGTCCGGCAATTGTCGAAGTGCGCGGGAACGAGGCTCGCGCGCGCCGCCCGCCCGCCGCCTGAAACCGCCGCCGCCGCCCTCCCAACAAGGCCGCGTCGCCCGCCGCCGTGCGGGCCACGCACTCTTCGGAAGGACGAGAGCCATGGGACTGACCAAGACCATCGTGCGCGTGGGCCTTGTGACCGCGGTGCTGGCGGGAGGCGCCGTCCTCATCGCCGGGCCGCAACGCACCGCCGCGCTGTTCGCCAGCCTGCGCGAGAGCCTGAACGACACCGTGGACGAGGCCATCGACGAGCCCACCGCGCTGCGCGGCCAGCTCCGCGAGCTGGAGGAGCAGTACCCGGAGCGGATCTCCGAGCTGCGCGGCGACCTGGCCGAGCTGCTCGAGCAGCAGCGGCAGGTGGAGCGGGACCGGGCCGTGGCGGACCGCGTGGTGCAGCTGGCGGACGCCGACCTCGAGGCGCTGAAGCCGCTGCTGGCGCAGGCGCAGGCGGCGCGGGCCCAGGCCTCGCCCGGCACGGTGGTGGCCGTGCGCTTCGCGGACGACCAGCTCACCGTGGACGAGGCCTTCGCCCGAGCGCAGCGCATCGGCCAGACGCGCGCCGCCTACGCCGGCCGCGCCGCCGACGCGACCCGCGACCTCGGGTACCTCGGACAGCAGCGCGGGCGGCTGGAAGACCTGCTGGCCAAGCTGGAGTCGGAGCGGGCGGATTTCCGCAGCCAGATCTGGCAGCTGGACCGGCAGGTGGATGCCATCGCGCGCAACGATCGGCTCATCGAGCTCATGGAGCGGCGGCAGCAGACCATCGAGGAGTGCGGCCGCTACGAGGCCGGCACGCTGGCGCAGTTCCAGGCGCGCATGGCCGAGGTGCGCAGCAAGCAGGAGTCGCAGCTCGGCCTGCTGGCCAGCGACCAGGAGCGCCTGGACTACGAGGACGTGGCGCGCACCCTGCTGGACAGCGAGGCGCCCATCGAGACGCCGCCGGCGCAGGTGGTCGAGATCGGCGAGGGCTCGCCGGAGGTGCCGGGCCTGGTGCTCGAGCCTTCCGCCGCGCCGCGCGCCCGCTGAGCAGCCTCGGTCGACGACGCCGGCGCGGCCAGCCCGTGCGGGGCTGCGCCGCGCCGGCGCGCGTCCGTCGTTGGTCGGCGTCGCGGGAAGGCTAGTCCTTGTCTTCCCCGGCTTCGTAGCCCTTGTGCCCCTCCTCGTGCTCCTCCTTTTCGCCGTTGCAGCAGGGCATCGGGCAGGCCGCCTTGCACGCGGCCATCTGCGCCTCGAGCGCCGCGACGCGGTGCTCGAGGGAGCTGTGCCGGACCGTGCCGGAATCGTCGTCCCATTCGCCGTCGGTGACGAGGATGCAGCCGGGCAGCAGGAGAGTGGCGGCGGCGAGCAGCTTGAGCGACTTGCGCATGGGCGCGTCTCCGGGGTGGTGCGAGCCGGCATCCTACGGTCCGGCCGGGGGCCGGAGGATGGCGCGAGCGTGACGGCCCGGGGTTCAGCCGGGCAGCGGTCCGACGGCGGCGCGAAAGTCCGCGGGCATGGGGATCGAGCGGCCGTCCTTCCCGCTGAACACCATGACGGTGATCGCCTCGGCCGCGGGCGCGCCGTCCGGGGCGTCCTGGGTGCGGCGCATCACCTGGCGGAACCGCACGCTGCTGCGGCCCAGCGAGACCACCTGCGTCTGCAGGTCGACCTCGTCGCCGCCGTGCAGCGGCACGCGGAAGTCGACCTCCGTGCGCGCCACGACGATCCACTGCTGCCGGTCGGCGAAGCCGTCGTAGGAGAAACCGAGGCTCCGCAGGTACTGCAGCCGCGCGTGCTCGAACCAGCTCACGTACACGCCGTTGTTCAGGTGGCGGTAGCTGTCGAGCTCGTAGCTGCGCGCCTCGAAGCGGCTCACGTGGACGTGCGGCATGGGGCCGTATCGTAGCGGCGCGAGGGGGCGCGCCGAACGGGTTGCTGCGCCGGCGGCCGTCGCGCCGGCCGGTGGCCCGCGCGCGGGTGATCGCTTAGAGTTCCGCCCCGAGCGCCGGCCCCGGCGCGTCCCCGCCTTTCCGGAGCCGCCGGTGAAGTTCCTGCCGACCAAGCTGCCCGGCGTGATCGTCGTGGAGCCGATCGTGCACCGCGATCCGCGCGGCTTCTTCCTCGAGACCTTCCACGCCGGCAAGTTCCGCGAGGGCGGCATCGAGGCGGCCTTCGTGCAGGACAACCACTCGGCCAGCACGCGCGGCACGCTGCGCGGCCTGCACGCGCAGTGGCGGCGGCCGCAGGGCAAGCTGGTGCGCGCGCTCTTCGGCGAGATCTTCGACGTGGCCGTGGACGCGCGGCGCGGCTCGCCCACCTTCGGGCAGTGGGTGGGGGTCACGCTCTCCCACGACAACTTCCGCCAGCTCTGGGTGCCGGCGGGCTTCATCCACGGCTTCTGCGTGACCAGCGAGCGCGCGGAGGTGGAGTACAAGTGCACGGACGTGTACGACCCCGGGGGCGAGCTGTCGGTGGCCTGGGACGACCCCGACATCGGCATCGAGTGGCCGGTGAAGGAGCCGGTGCTGTCGGAGAAGGACCGGCGGGCGCCGAGGCTGCGGGACGTGGGGGACAAGCTGATGGAGTACGCGGCGCGACCGGGCGCGGCGCGCTGACGGGCGCCGGCGGGAAGGCTCCAGGCGGCTGACGCCCGGCAGCCTGACGCCGCCGGAAGGGAGCTGGCGGGCCGGGACGGGCCGGTGCGATGTCATTCGTGTCATCGCGCCTTGGGAGTTGACGGATTCATCACCTTGCGCGACGATTCCGTGGTTCCCCTCGGGAGAGATCCATGCGCACGCTGCCCTTTCTCGTCGCTGCCGCGTTCCTGCTTCCGGTGAGCGCGCTGAGCGCCCAGGCGGCCGGAACGGTGATCTTGCAGCAGAAGATCAGCGCCACGCAGGGCAACTTCGCGGGCGGCGCGCTGCTCGGTGACTTCGAGCTGTTCGGCACGGCCCAGGCCGGGCTGGGCGACCTGGACGGCGACGGCGTGGGCGACCTCGCCGTCAGCGCCTACCACGACGACGGCGGCTGTGGCTGCGGCTGCCTCGACGGCGGCCCGTGCAACTGCGGCGGCACGTCCGGCTGTGGCGACCCGACGGGCACACTGACCCAGTCGGGCGCGGTGTACATCCTGTTCCTCAACCCCGGCGGCACGGTCAAGTCCTACAGCAAGATCAACGCCGCGCTGGGGAGCATGCCGTACACCATCACCACCGCGGACCACTTCGGCAGCTCCGTCGCGAGCATCGGGGACCTCGACGGCGACGGCAACACCGACATCGCGATCGGCGCGTGGCACGACAGCGAGCTGGGCGTCCGGCACGGCGCGGTCTACATCACCTTCCTGAACTCGGACGGCACGGTGAAGACGGCCCAGAAGATCAACGACGCCCATGGCGGACTCACGACCCCGCTCGTCGCCTCCGATCATCTCGGGACCTCCGTGTGCGCCATCGGGGACGTCGACGGCGACGGCGTGATGGACATCGCGTCCGGGGCCGTGGGCGACCATGTCGGCGGCATGCCAGGCAGGGTGATCGTCATGTTCCTCAACCCGGACGGAACGGTTCACCACGACCAGGCGATCAGCACCACGGCCGGGAACTTCACCGGCACGGTCCCCAACGGCTCGGGCTTCGGCCGCGGCGTGGCGGCGCTGGGTGACCAGGACGGCGACGGGATCCTCGACCTGGCCGTCGGCGCCGCGGGCGGCGGGATGGTCCTGGTCGACTACATCAACGAAGGCTCGGTGTGGATGCTCCACCTGCTCCAAGACGGCACGGTGAAGTCCTGGACCAAGATCAACCATCTCCAGGGCGGCGTCACGGGCATCGAGCCCGAGGACCGGTTCGGCAACTCGATGATTGGCCTGGGCGACCTCGACGCGGACGGCGTGCCGGACCTCGCCGTCGGCGCGCCGCGGGACGACGACGGCGGCTCCGGGCAGGGGGCGAACTACGGCGCGGTGTGGATCCTGCACCCGAAGGCCGACGGCAACATCAAGTCCTACGAGAAGATCAGCAAGACGTCGGGAACCTTCACCGGCACGATCAAGGCCGGCGACGAGTTCGGCAGCAACCTGACCCTGGTCCCGGACCACGACGGCAACGGCGTGACGGACCTCGGGGTCTCGGCCTGGCTGGACGACGACGCCGGCTTCCTGCCGCCGAGCTACACCGGCGGGTCCGGCGCGGTGTGGGTGGTCTACCTGGACGGCCCGAAGACCGCGCCCTGGAAGGATCTGGGCGGCGCGCTCGCGGGCGTCAGCGGCTACCCGTCGCTGGTCGGCAACGGCACGCTGCAGGCGGGCGACCCGGTCACCGTGACGCTCACGAACGCCAAGGCCAACAGCACCGCGATCCTGGTGATCGGCCTGTCACAGATCGGGCTGCCGCTGTTCGGCGGCACGATCGTCCCCGCGCCGGACTTCCTCATGTTTGGCATCCCGACCGGAGAGCACGGCATCGTGCCGTCCACGGCCACGTGGCCGGCGGGCGTCCCGCCGATCTCGCTGTACATGCAGTACTGGATCGCGGACGACGCGGCGCCCAAGGACTTCTCGGCCAGCAACGGCCTGGTCGGCGAAGTGCCCTGAGGTCTGAGGTGGCGGTCGGCGCCGGAGATCGCGCCGCGTCGCCTCCGGCCGCGGACTAGCCTTCGCCCCTCAACTTCACCAGCAGCGCCAGCGCCTGAGGATGCGAGGGTGCCATCCTCAGCGCCGCCTCCAGCGGTGCCGCGGCCTCGTCGGGGCGGCCGGCGGCGACGAGCAGCACCGCCAGGTTGGCGTTCGCATCGACGTAGGACGGCTGGAGCCGCAGCGCCTCGCGCAGCTCCGTGATGGCCTCGTCGAGGCGATCCTCGCGCGCCAGCACGAGCGCCAGGTTGTGGTGCGCGGCGGCGTTGTCCGGGGCCAGTGTCAGCGCCTCGCGGAAGGCGGCCTCGGCGCCCGCGACGTTGCCGGCGGCGATGCGCGCATTGCCCAGCTCGATCCACGCCGGGGCGAAGTGCGGCACGCGCTCCACCGCGGCCAGGTGCCAGGCCTCCGCGGCCTCGTGCTCGCCCGCGCGCGTGGCCAGCAGGCCGAGGTTCGCGAAGGCGTAGTAGCCGGGGCTCTTCACGGCCGCGTCCAGCCACAGCGCCTGGACGTCGTTCCACAGGCGGACCCGCTGCGCGGTGGCCACCGTCTCGGCCGAGAGGGCGGCGAGCAGCGCCGCGGCCAGCAGCGCGCGGGCGCGCCCGGCCAGCGCGCGGTGCGCCAGCAGCACGGCCGGCAGCAGCAACGCCGCCAGCGGCAGGTACATGCGACGCTCCGCGGCCAGCTCGGTGGGAATGGGCAGCAGGCTGGTGGTCGGCGCCAGCACCAGGAAGAGCAGCGCGGCCGGCAGGGCCGCCGCCGGCGCCCGGCGCAGCAGCAGCGCGGCCAGGAGCAGGAGCGAGCCGACCAGCAGCAGCGGCGCCGCCACCTCCGCGAGGCCGCGCGCCACGGGCCAGTCGTAGACGAAGCACAGCGCGTCGGGCCAGAACGAGAGCCGCAGGTAGTGCGCGAGCACGCCCGACTGGGTCAGCAGCGCCTCCCACGGCGAGATGCCGTGCGCGAAGCCGACGGACTGGCTGCGCCCGCCCGCGGCCACGCAGGCGGCGAGCACCACCCAGCCCGCGAAGAGCCCGGCATGCAGGCCGCGGTGCGTGCGCCACGCCGCGCGCAGCGAGCCCGCGCCGAAGGCCCGGTCGAGCAGCAGCACGAAGAGCGGCGCGCCGATCATGTTCTCCTTGCAGGCCATGCCGAGGACGCCGACGGCCACCGCGCCCGCGAAGGCGCGGCGCGCCTGGTCGGGCCGGCCCGTGCGCTCGGCGTCGAAGCCGAGGAGCGCGAGTCGGCACGTGGCCAGCCAGGCCAGCGTGACGAGCAGCTCGGTGCGCTGCGTGAGGTACTGCACGGCGTCGGTGGCCAGCGGGTGCAGCGCCCACAGGCCGGCCGTCGCCAGCGCGAGGCCGTCGGCGGCGGCGCGCACGCGGTCGGGGCAGCGCGGCTGGCGCAGCGCCGCGCGCAGGAGGTCGACCAGCAGCAGCGCGCAGGCGGCGTGCAGCAGCAGGTTCACGAGGTGCAGGCCCAGCGGGGCCAGCCCGTGCACCAGGTGGTCGAGCGCGAAGCTGAGCGCCACCACTGGCCGGCCCGCCAGCGGCGAGGCCTCGGGCGCCCCGGCCGCGACCCACGGCAGCGCCGAGTGGACGTGCGGGTTGTCGGTCAGCGCCTCGTGGTCGTCGAAGACCAGCGGCGCCGACAGCCCGCCGACGTAGGCCGCCGCGAGCGCGGCCAGTAGCAGCAGGGTGCAGGCGATGAAGGCGCGGCGCGGCATGGGGCACGTCCTCGGGAGCTGCCCTGCGTCGTCGCGGAGCGCAGGCCCTCGGATCGTTCATCGCCGCGAGGGGCGTGCGGGCTTGAGGAGAAACCGGCGGGCGCTGTCATGACCGGGCACAGGACGCCGGCGGAGGGGACGTCGCCGAGGCAACCTGGTGCATCATGGGCTGTTGCTGGACGGCGACCGTCGGGACTCGCGGAGGATGAGCGTGGCGTTGAGGCACGTCGTCGGCATGGCCGCCGTCACGGGTGGCATCGTCCTGTGCGCGCTGCTGCCCTTCCTGCCGGGGCGATACGAGAGCCTGGCCGTGCATCTCTCGGTCCTGGCCCGGGTTCTCGGGCGGGCGGGCCTGCTGCTCGTGCCGGCAGGGGCGGCATGGCTGGCGTACGAGATCTCGCGGCGGCGTGCGGGCGTGCAGGCAGCAGCGGGGAGAGACAGGAGCCATGTGTTCGGCATCGCCGCGCTGATCGCCGCGTCGCTCGTCGGGGTCGTCGTCACGATCGCGGCGCTGGCGTTCTCCGGACCGGTGCTCGGAGTGGTCACGCTGGCGCTGTGCGCGCTCGGCATCTGGACGGCGGAACGTCGGATGAGGCACGTCCCGCGCGCCGATCCGCGGCCCGCCCTGGCGATGCCCCTCGCACTGGTCGTCGTGCCCGTCGCGGTCGGGCTGCTCCACTGGGCCACCGTGAGTCCGATGATCGAGTCCAGCAGGAACCGCGCCATGGACGGCTGCGCGGCGCTGATCGAGGACATCGAGAGATATCGGGCGGCGCATGGACGCTATCCGGCGTCGCTGCTGGCCCTTTGGAACGATTACCCGCTGTCGAGCATCGGCATCAGGGAGTACGAGTACGAACCCAGCGGCGAGGCGTACAACCTGTGCTTCGAGCATCCCGCCGAAGCGCTCGACACTCTGGAGATCGTCATGTTCAACCCGCTCGACCAGCAGGTCATGACCAGCCACGACAGCGATTTGCTGCGGCGGACGCCGGAGGAGCTGGAGGCGCGGCGCGGGTTCCATGCGGTGCACGAGGCGGGGCGGCCGCATTGGAAGGTGTTCTGGTTCGATTGAGGAGGCGGGGCGGCGCGCGTGGCGACCGTGTGGGCGGCCGGTGTCTCGCCGCGTGGCTCAGGAACGAGTTGGCACACCTGTGGCACATTCTGGCGTAGCAAGACCCATCCCCGGAGGATTCCGATGCGAACCGCATTCCTCGCGCTGGCCCTGACGCTCCTGCCCGGCCAGATCCAGTCCGAATCTCCCAAGCCGCCCAAGCCGGACGTCGGGCCCGGCCGCATCGCCTGGTTCGACATCACCACGACCGACCTGCCGCGATCCCGGGAATTCTACGGCAAGCTCTTCGAGTGGACGTACACCGCGCTGGAGGGCTTCGACCTGGCGGTGGAGATCGTGGCGCAGGGCGTGCCGATCGGCACGCTGCGTGTTGCCGAGGGCCCGATCAGCGGCTTCAACGGCGTGGTCTATGTCCAGGTGGCCGACATCCGGGCGAGCTGCGCGAAGGCGAAGGATCTGGGAGGAAACGTCGTGCCGGGATTTCCTTTCGATCTGTCGGATGGCAGGGGAGCCGTCGGGCTCGTCCTCGATCCGGCCGGGCATCCGGTGGGCATGTACTGCCGGACGCCGCTCGCGGCGGCGGAGTCTCCGGGGAAGTGACGGCGGAGTCGCTGCGGATGGCGCAGAAACCGTGAGCGGCGATGGCCGCCCGGCGTCCTGGAGCGCTTGCCCGTTTCGCGCGCCCGCGCTACCGTGCCGGCGCTCTCGGGACGGGGCGCCCCGGCGCTCCGGCTGGAGGATCGGCATGTCGCTGGCCGCTGCCATGGCCGTGTGCGAGGAGCGGCCGCCGTTCGACGGTCTGCCGGCGCCGGCCACGCCGCGCCTCGTGGATGCCGTGCGCTCGGCCATGCGGCTGCGGCACGTCAGCCGTCGCACCGAGCGGGCGTACCTCGGCTGGATCCGGCGCTTCGTGCTGGCCAACGGCCGCCGCCCGCCGCGCGAGATGGGCGCGGCCGAGGTCACGGCCTTCCTCTCCGCCTTGGCCACCGAGCGGCGAGTCGCCGCCTCGACCCCGAACCAGGCGCTGGCCGCGCTGCTCTTCCACTATCGCGACGTGCAGGGCCAGGACCTGCCGTGGCTGGATGACGTGGTCCACTCGGCGGCGGCGCTACGTGGGCGGAGTTTGCAGCGTAGCGCGGGTGGGGTGGCGCAGCTCGTGGGCGCAAGTGGATCGCGGCAACGGGCTTGCGGCGCATCGCCGAGAATGGCGCAACCCGTTACGCAGGTGGCTTACCGGAGCGGGCGGATGCTACGCGGAACACGCGAAGTGGAAGTCAGGCGCACGGGACCCGATTCATGCCTGATCTACTGACTCAGCTCCGGCCTCGGCACTGTGCCTGCGCGCTGGTCCTTGCGGCGGGTGGTGCTGTGACATGTGCGCCGAGCACACCCGCGCCAGCGCGACTCGTGCAAGCCGTGGACGCGGTCGTTCGCAATTCGTTGATCGAGAAAGACGACGCCTTCCGAGCGAAGCACTTTCAGGGCGGCCCAATCCCTGTCCGAATCGCGATCGAGGACATCAAGCCCGAGAGTCTCGCAGCGCAGTGGGAGGCAGCGAAGTTGCCGGTCACGCTCCTCGCCTCGACGGCACCGGATGGTCAAGAACTAGGGGTCCTGCGCGTGTCTCTTGACAAGACGCACGACTCGGAGGCCGACACTGTCATGCTGGCAGCCGTTTGGCAAGAGCCCGGCGGCGGCTGTTCTACCATTGAGTCGTGGTCCGTGGAGCCCTCATTCCTTGGACTGACCGTCAAGAAGAAGGGAACCATGTATGTCATGTGGTGAGCGGCGCCTGGCTGGCCGCTGCAGCAGACCGGCCGCGGTCGTCGCGCGTGGCTGCGCGGCGCAACCGTGCGCGGCCGGACTGCTGAGCGGCAGAGACGTTAGGACGTCAGGATGAGAAGCACCTACTATGCATGGTGTGCGGCCTCTGGCCTTGCGTGGGGAGTCCTGGCGTACTTCCTGAGCCGGCATTGGATGCACCGGTACGTCGTGCTTGGTGGTGTCGTCGCGGCCCCGCTTATTGGTGTCGTTGTTGGGGCTGCCTATCGTCGCGCCTACTCGCTGTCGCGATGGAAGCAGTTCGGCATCTCGCTTGTCACGCTCTACCTGGGTGCCTCGCTGTTCGCCATTGCCGGCGGGATGCTGGACCTGGTTCTGCGAGGCCGAATGGAACACTACATCGTGCAAGCAGACGGTTCGCGAGCCTTCGGCTACCGGATTCTCAGTTCTGCCATCACGACTCCGCTCTTGGGCACCCTCTGGGGTCTCACGTTCGGCGGCTATGCTGTCGTGCTCTGGCCGCTGGCGTTCGCCAATCATCGGCTACTTCGCTCGCAAGGCCAGCGCCCCAGCCCGCCACTGCAGCAGACCGGCCGCCCATGATGGCTTCAGAAGTCCAAGTGCACAGATCACTGGATTCATTGCGGAGACAAGCTCATGCGCTGCATGCTCGCCATCACGATCGTCGCCGTGTCAGTCCTGGGTTGTGCGTCTCCCGACACAGATATGGATCAACGGCTCAACCGTGGAGAACGCGTCGTGCCGATCTACTATCTTGAAATCGTGACCAAGGACGTGGATGGGGTTTGTGCCGTGTACACGGCCGCGAACGGACTACAGTTCGGCGACCCCGACGCCAGGCTCGGAAATGCGCGCACGGCGACTCTGCCCGGAGGAGGCCTGGTCGGGGTGCGTGCGCCCATGCGCGAGTCGGAGGAACCGGTGGTTCGGCCCTATTGGCTCGTGGACGACATTGAATCTGCGGTTGCTGCCGCGGTAGGTGCCGGCGGTGAGGTCGCCCATCCGCCGCTGGAGATTCCCGGCCTCGGCACATTCGCCATCTACTTCAAGGGGGGAGTCCAACATGGCCTGTGGCAACGGTAGCGATGCGCCAACCAGCATCCCACGGCCTGACAACAGCAGGCAACGGACGGCGCTGCGCGCCGGCGACCGCTGCTGTGCTTGATCGTTGAGCTGATCGTCGAGGTTTGTCGAAATGCCTGATCGACTCCCCAGCCTCATCGTCCTTGTCGGCTTCTGGATTCCCCCGGCGGTGGCTGGCTGGGTGGCGGCAGGGTACCTTCTGCGAAGCACCAAGCGCGACCGCACCACAGTGACCTACGCGGTGCTGGCGACCTTCGTGCTGGGCTATGCTGCGGCGTTGTTCCTCTTCAACCTCGGCCGCATGCCGCCGTACATTCCCGGAGCATCGACCGATCCGACATTCGCGCCACCGCGGGCCGTCGCGGGTCTCGCCGTTGTCGCGAGTGTGCTGGTGTTGCCCGGCAGCGCGCTGGCCTGCGTGCTGGCGTTTCGACGCCGTGGGCGGATGCTCAGACGCACGTCTACGTCGCGTCCGTCAGCCTGACGGCGAGTTCGCCAGAGCGGCTCAACAACGGTCGGTGCCCCGGGGGCGGACGGTGGACTGGCATCCAGGCACCTTGACGTCATAACGTCACTGTGCTGGAGTTCGCCGCATGAGCACCCTCAGACGGGCCACGATCTACCTCCAGCTCGACATCCACCGAGCACTTCGCCTCAAGGCCGCCGCTGCGGACAGCTCGATCTCGGACATGGTGAACGAGGCCCTCAGGCAGGCGCTCGCCGAAGATGCCGAGGATCTCGATGCCGCCGCGAAGCGTCGCACCGAGAAGAGCATCGACTTCGAGCAGTTCGTGAAGGCGTTGAGGCGGCGTGGCAGGCTATAGCGGCTTCATCAAGCGAAACGCCGCCAAGGAGATCGAGGCCGTCGATCCGAAAAAGGACCGGGCGCGCTTGGTCGAACGCATCCGTGCGCTCGGTGCGCAGCCTCGCGCAGTCGGATGCGAGAAACTCGCCGGTCCTGATGACCTCGACCGAGTGCGTGTCGGGGCCTATCGGATCGTCTATCCGATCGATGACAAGGCTGCCGAGCTTCACGTGGTAAAAGTGGGTCATCGGAGAGACGTCTACCGCTGATCCGGCCAAAGTGCTGCTGCAGCAGTCCGGCCGCGCGCCGCGCGGGGGCAAGCCTCTGGCCAACGAGGTGCGGCGGGCTGCTGAGCAGCACGTCGCCAGGCAGAAGGAAACGTACGGAGCCTGAACCATTCCTGGTGCACGTTCCACCGAGTCTCCGGGAGGTACCCGATGTTCCACGTCACGTCGGCGTGCCGCGCCCTCGCGCTGGTGTGCGGTGCACTCCTCGCGCCGGCGGGCGCAGCCTGCGTGCAAGACCCCGGCAAGGAGCCGCCGCTCCCCACGATCGCCGGCCCCGAGGCCGAGGACCTGCTCGCGGGCGTGAAAGGCCACCTCTTGATGACCCAGGGCGGCGGCGGCATGGTTGCCGTGTCGCTGCCCGGCCTCGAGCAGGTCAGCCTCTTCACGCGGACGGACGACAGCGGCGCCGTGCACTTCGTGAGCGGGC
>Ga0209382_10002637_pt1 | contig 25678 bp, 22 predicted proteins | sample SoiMetdeltSBSDD5_FD_187599 | JGI IMG/M metagenome (GOLD analysis project Ga0209382, IMG submission 187599) | Bulk soil microbial communities from a Populus tree surrounding site in Tennessee, USA - Soil MetaG P. deltoides SBSDD5 (SPAdes) (version 2) | ecosystem: Environmental > Terrestrial >... | reverse complement strand
ACGTTGGCCGCGACCTCGCCGCCGCCGCCTTCGGCCTTGATCGTCGGCACGGAATTCAGGATATCCGCCTGGCTGTTCGACGTGAGCTGCGCCAGCCGGTCCTCGTCGAAGCTCGTGACGGCGAGCGGCGTGTCGACCGAGGCGCGTGCCAGGCTCGTGCCCGTCACGACGACCTCTTCCAGCTGGTTGCCCTCGCCTTCAGGGGTCGCCTCCTGCGCAGTGACCGTCAAAGGTACGGCGAGCAGCGCGGCGACAGGTAGCAGCCGCGAGCGGTGAACGGAAAGGCAGGTCGTGCTCAACATCGAAGTCCCCCTCCTGCTTGAATTTTTGCGCGGCATTGAATGCGCCGCCGCATGCCAGGCACCGATTACGGCTCAAGAGTAGGCCTTCAAAAACGTTTTTGTCAACGAAATAGCGCGATTGCGCCGGCAACGACGCATTGCATTAGACTTACGCGCAAGCACCGCTACTGAGGGGGAGGCGTATGTCGATCGTGCTGCTCGCCCGCGATCTCGGGCTGTCGATCTCGACAGTGTCGAGGGCGCTGAACGGCTACGACGACGTGTCGGCCACGACCCGCGAGCGCATCTTCAAACGCGCCCGCGAGCTCGGATACAAACCGAACCCCGGCGCGCGTCGGTTGAAGTCCGGGCGCAGCTCGATGTGCGGGGTCATCCTCCCTTCCGCCGGCGACGGCGTGCGCTTCGTCGACTCCGTGTATTCGAGCCTGCTCGGCGGCGTCGAGGCGGAGCTCGAAAACGGCGGCTACTCGCTGATCGCGACGATGCAGACGCGCAACGATCCCGTGCGCGAAGCAGCTCTCTACGAGAACTTCATCAAGGGCGGATGGGTGGATGCGCTGCTGATCGTGCGTACGCGCGTCAACGACACGCGCGTCGCGCTCGCGCGCAAGCACCACATTCCATTCGTCGCGTATGGCCGCACCGAGACCAGCGAGCCGTATGCGTGGGTCGATACCGACAACGAGAAAGCGTTCTATCTCGCGACCATGCGCCAGTTCGAGTTCGGTCATCGCCGCGTCGCGCTGCTCAACGGCCCGCTCGAGTTCTACTTCGCACGGTTGCGCGAGAAGGGCTACACCAAGGCGCTCGCCAAGAACAAGATCGCGTCCGACCCGTTGTTGATGTTGAACGGCGATCTCAGCGAGGTCAGCGGCTTCGCGATGTGCCGGCAGCTGCTCGCGCTGCCCGCGCCGCCGACCGCGATCGTGTGCGCGACCGATGCGATGGCGATCGGCGCCCTCGCCGCCTGTCGCGAGCGCGGCATCGAAGTCGGCAAGGACATTTCGATCGTCGGCTACGGCAACTCCAGCCATTCGGCGTTTGCCGATCCGCCGCTCACGACGATCGACCACGCGGTGTTCGAGAACGGCCGGCACATCGGCCAGAGCCTGCTGCGGCTGTTGCGCGGCGACGCGAAGCCCGCCGACATCCACTATCTCGAACCGGTGGTGCTGGTGCCGCGCAAGTCCGACGGCCCCTGCAGCAAGTGACCGCTATGCCGGCAGCGGAGCAGATCTACGGAGCAGTCGAAGCGGGCGGAACGAAGTTCATCTGCGCGGTCGGCCGCGGCGTGCACGACATGCTGGAGGAAAAGCGCATCGCGACGCGCCAACCCGCGGAAACACTCGCCGAAGTGCTGCAATTCTTTCACGCGATGCAGATCAAGTACGGACGTATGCGGGGCTTCGGCATCGCCTCGTTCGGACCGATCCAGCTCGATCGCGGCGCGCACGATTGGGGAAGAATGCTGGCGACGCCGAAGCCGGGCTGGGCCAACGCGAACCTCGTCACCGCATTGCAGCCCGTTGCTGATTGTGGGATCGAGCTCGACACCGACGTGAATGCGGCAGCGCTAGCGGAAGCCGAGTTGGGCGCCGGCAAGGGATGCAGCACGGTCGCGTACGTCACGGTCGGTACCGGCATCGGAGCCGGCGTTGCCATCAACAACCAGACGTTGCGCGGGCGCATGCATCCGGAGATGGGACACATCCAGGTGCGCCGCGACCCACGCGATGCGTCGTTTCCAGGCGTGTGCCCGTTTCATGGCGATTGCCTCGAAGGCGTCGCGAGCGGTCCGGCGATTCAGCGTCGCTGGCAATCGGATCTTGCCGCGCTGCCCGAGGATCACGTGGCTTACAGCATCATTGGCGGCTACCTCGGCCAACTCGCTGCAACCATTGCCCTGGTCACGTCGGCGGAGCGAATCGTGTTCAGCGGTGGCGTGATGGAGAGCGGACTGCTGTTGCCGCACATTCGCAATGCCACGCGCGATGTGCTCGCCGGCTACCTGCCGCCACACGAGCCCGACGGTTGCGTCGAGAACTCCGTTTGCGTCTCGGCGCTGCACGGACGCGCTGGCGTACTCGGCGCGATGCTGCTCGCACGGCGCGCCGGCGAACTGCAAGCGGTACGTGCGTGAATCGCGAGGCCGATGCGTTGTCGAGCTGGCTCGTCCAGCAGGCTTATCCGTGCTGGTGGTCGCATGGAGTCGACCACGCTCACGGCGGTTTCCACGAAAGCCTGCGACAGGATGGCGAGCCTTCGGGTGAAACACGCCGTGCACGGCTGTATCCGCGGCAGATCTATGCGTTTTCGGTTGCCGGCGAGCTCGGCTGGCCGGGACCGGCGGCCGATGCAGTCCGCCAGGGCTTCGCGGCGTTGCTCGCTCAGTATCGCCGGCCGGATGGCCTCTACCGCGGCCTGATCGCGCCAAGCGGCGCGCCGCTCATCGAGCGCGTCGTTCTCTACGATCAAGCGTTCGTGCTGCTCGGATTCGCAAGCGCATACAAAGTACTCGGCGAGCTGAGCGCTCGCGATCGCGCGCACGAGCTCATCGCACGCATCGACGCGACGCTGCGCAATCCGAGCGGGGGATTCGAAGAGAGCCTGCCGGGCAGCCTGCCGTTGCTGGCGAATTCGCACATGCACCTGTTCGAAGCGTGCCTCGAATGGATGGATCTGGACGAAGATCGCGTCTGGAGCGAGCTCGCGGAGGAAATCGTCGAGCTGGCGCTGCGCCGCTTCCACGATCCGGCCAACGGCTTCATTCGCGAGTTCTTCGACGCCGACTGGATGCCGATGCCCGGCGAGGACGCGGACGTCGTCGAGCCGGGCCATCAATATGAGTGGGCGTGGCTGCTGCTGCGCTGGTCGCAGCGCATCCACAATCCTCGCGCGTCGCAGCTCGCGCTCTACCTCATCGATCGCGCCGAGGAGTGCGGCGTCGATCCCGCACGCGGCGTCGCGATCAACGCGCTGTTCGGCGATGGCCGGGTTCGCGATGCGCGAGCGCGGTTGTGGCCGCAGACCGAGCGCATCAAGGCTGCGTGTCTCGCTGGAGTCATCACTGGTGACTCGCGCTATGCGGAAACTGCTGCGGCCGCCACTCGCTCGCTCATGAAGTATCTCGATACGCCGACGCCGGGGCTGTGGCGCGACACGATGGACGAGCGCGGCGCATTCGTGAACCAATACTCGCCGGCGAGCTCGTTCTATCACATCGTCAGCGCGGCGCTACAGCTCTCGTCGCCGCAAGATGCGGTAAGCAGCCGGAATGACGAGCAGTGACAGCAGCGGCGCGGTGATCATGCCGCCGATCATCGGCGCAGCAATTCTCTGCATGACCTCAGAGCCGGCCCCATGGCTCCACATGATCGGCAGCAATCCGGCAATGATGACGCTGACCGTCATGGCTTTCGGTCGAACGCGTAACACCGCTCCTTCGCGAATCGCTTCATCGAGCAACTCGAGAGTTGCAGGTCGACCCGCAGCTAGTCGCGCCTCCCATGCATGCTTCAAATAGATCAGCATCACCACGCCGAACTCGGCAGCGACGCCGGCGAGAGCGATGAATCCCACTGCCGTTGCAATCGACACGTCGTGGCCGAGCATGTAGATGTACCAGAAGCCGCCTATCAGGGCGAACGGCAGAGTCGCCATGATGATCAACGCCTCGTCGATGCGCCGGAACGTGAAGTAGAGCAGCACGAAGATCACCAGCACCGTAACTGGCACCACGACCTTCAGTTTCGCGTGCGCACGCTCGAGATACTCGAACTGCCCTGACCATGCGATCGAGTACCCGGCCGGCAGAGTCACGGCACGAGCAACCGCGTCCTGCATGTCCTCGACCGCAGATTGCAGGTCGCGGCCGCGCAGATCGACATATACCCAGCCGGAAAGACGCGCATTCTCGCTGCGAAGCATCGGCGGGCCTCCGGTGATCTCGAGATCGGCAACGGTGCCCAGCGTGATCTGCGCGCCGCTCTGGGTGACGATGGGCAACTGTTCGAGATCCGCAATGGAATCGCGCAGCTCCCGCGGATAACGGACGCTGATCGGAAAGCGCTGCAGGCCTTCGACCGTCTCGTCGATGGTCTCGCCGCCGATGGCCGCAGTGATCACGCTCTGGACGTCCTCGATGTTCATGCCATAGCGCGCAGCCGCAGCGCGGTCGATGGTCACTTCGATGTATCGCCCGCCGGTCAGTCGCTCCGCAAGCGCCGACGTGACGCCCGGCACGTTGCGGACTGCTGCCTCGACCTGCTGCGCAACTGCGTCGATCACGGCCGGATCGGTTCCCGCGACCTTGACCCCGACCGGAGTCTTGATGCCGGTCGCGAGCATATCGATGCGATTTCTGATCGGCGGTACCCACACGTTGGCGAGCCCGGGGATCTTGAGCCGCTGATCGAGCTCTTCGATCAGCTTCTCCATGGTCAATCCCTCGCGCCACTGCGCGCGTGGCTTGAACTGCACGGTCGTTTCCACCATTTCCAGTGGCGCCGGATCGGTCGCCGTTTCCGCACGACCCATTTTCCCGAAGACTCGCGCGACTTCGGGCATGGTCATCAACTGCCGATCCATCTGCTGCAACAACTGCGATGCCTTGCCCGCAGACAACCCCGGCAGCGCAGACGGCATGTGCAGGACGTCGCCCTCATCGAGGGGCGGCATGAACTCGCCGCCGAGCTGCAGAAGCGGAAACGCCGTAATTGCGAGCAGGAGCAGCCCTGCTGCGATCGTCGTCCATGGTCGTTCCAGCACGCGTTGCAAGAGCGGCCGATAGCAACGCACCAGCCAGCGATTGAGTGGATTGCGGTCCTCTGCCGGTACCCGACCGCGAATGAAATACCCCATGAGCACCGGCACTAGCGTCACTGCGAGACCGGCCGATGCCGCCATAGCATAGGTCTTGGTGAATGCCAGCGGCGCGAACAAGCGCCCTTCCTGTGCTTCGAGCGTAAAGATCGGCACGAACGACAGCGTGATGATCAAGAGGCTGAAGAACAATGCGGGCCCGACCTGCACGCTGGCTGCGGCGATCAGCGCCCAATGCTCGGAGGAGCTTGGCTCCCGATCCGGATGCTGCTCACGCCAGTGCTCGATCTGCTTGTGAACGTTCTCGATCATGACGATCGCCGCATCGACCATCGCACCGATCGCGATCGCGATGCCGCCGAGCGACATGATGTTGGCATTGACGCCCTGGTAGTGCATGACGATGAACGCCGCCAGGATGCCGAGCGGCAGCGTTACGATCGCGACCAGCGCCGAGCGCAAGTGAAACAGGAATGCGAAACACACCAGCGCAACGACGACGAACTCTTCGATCAGCTTGCCGCTGAGGTTCGCGACCGAGCGCTGGATCAGCCCCGAACGGTCATAGGTTGCGACGATTTCCACCCCGGGCGGCAGACCGGGGCGCAGTTGCTCGAGCTTGCGCTTGACCGCCTCGATCGTCTGCAAGGCGTTCTTGCCGGAGCGCATGACGACGATGCCGCCGGTAACCTCGCCTTCACCATCGAGCTCGGCAATGCCGCGACGCAGCTCCGGGCCGAGCTGCAGATGCGCGACGTCCGCCAGCCGCACCGGAACGCCTGACGCACCGGTCCGCAAAGGAATATTGCGGAAGTCGTCGAGGCCACGCAGGTATCCCGTGGCACGCACGATGTATTCGGCTTCGGCCAGTTCCAGCACCGAGCCGCCTGCTTCCTGATTCGCCCCGCGGATCGCTTCGATGACATCGCGATGAGTGATGCCGTAGGCACGCAAGCGATCGGGCCTGAGCACGACCTGGTACTGGCGAACCGCGCCGCCCAACGTCGCGACTTCCGCGACGTTGGGAACGGCCTTGAGCTCGTACTTGAGAAACCAGTCCTGCAAAGCGCGCAGCTGCGACAAGTCATGGTGGCCTGTGCGATCGACGATTGCATATTCATAGATCCAGCCCACGCCGGTTGCATCCGGCCCAAGCGCAGGCTGCACATTGCGCGGCAGCCTGCCCTGCACCTGATTGAGGTACTCGAGCACGCGCGAGCGAGCCCAGTACAGATCAGTCCCGTCCTCGAACAGTACGTAGACAAATGAATCGCCGAAGAGCGAATAGCCGCGCACCGTCCTGGCGCCAGGCACAGACATCATCGTAGTCGTGAGCGGGTACGTGACCTGATCCTCGACGATTCGCGGAGCTTGTCCCGGATACGGCGTACGGATGATCACCTGTACGTCGGAGAGATCCGGCAACGCATCGAGAGGCGCGCGCAGCACCGCCCAGATGCCCCACGCCGTCATGAGCAGCGTCGCAAGCAGCACCAGGAAGCGGTTCGCCAGCGACCAGCGGATCAGCGCCGCAATCATGGCTTGGGCTCCGCCGGCGACAGGCGCGAGACGCTCGACTTCAAGCTCGCTTCCGAATCGATCAGGAATTGACCCGACAGGACGATCTCCTGCCCCTCTTCGAGTCCCGACAGAATCGCCGTCCTGCCGTCCGTCTCCGCGCCGAGCGTGACGTTGGCGACGTCGAATCCTCCGCCCTGCCGGGCGACGATCACTACATTGCGCTCGCCAGTCATGATGACGGCCTCGCTGGGCACGACGAGTTGCTCCTGCTCCGCCTTGCCCTCGAACTCGAGCGAGACAAACATGCCGGGCGCGAGCTTGAAGTCCGCATTCTCGATGACGATGCGCACGGGTAACGTGCGCGTCTGCGCATCGACATCGGGGAGCAGCGCGACGACTCGACCTGCGAACCTTGCATCCGGCCAAGCGGTAGCGTTGACGGTCACGCTGGATCCGACGGGAATCATCGAGATCTGCGCTTCCGGAACCTGGGCATGCACCCACACCGTTTCGAGTCCGTTGATACGAAACAGTGCCGCGCCAGGCATGAAAGCCGCTCCCTCGCGCACACCCAATTCCGTGAGGACTCCGTCGATGGGCGCAACGAGAGTCGCGCTGGCATCGGCCTTACGTTGCGACTCCAGCTCACGAATCGTGCTTTCCGGTATGCCGAGGATGCTGAGCCGTTGGCGCGCGGCAGCGCGAATCGCCTGGCCTCGTCCGGACTGAGCATCGAGCAACGCCAGATATTCCTCCTGCGCTTCCAGCCAGGCCGGTGCCACGATCTCCGCCAGCGGCTGACCCCGGCGCACACGCGCCAACGGTGCTTTGACGCGCAGGCGCGTGACGTACCCCTCGACGCGAGCCTGCATGACCTCCAGCCGGGATTCGTCGAATGCGACGCTGCCTACCGCAGGCAACTTTGGTCGCAATGCGGCTTTCTCGACAGTGCCGAGACGGATGCCCAGGTTCTGGCTGACGACGGGACTGACCTGGACTGCTGCCCCGCCACCCTCGTCTGCGTAGACCGGAACGAGATCCATGTCCATGAAGGGCGACTTGCCGGGCTTGTCGAATCTTGTGTTCGGCACCATGGGGTCGTGCCAATAGAGAACCTTGCGCGTGCCTGGTTCGGTTTCCGTCTGCTGCTGCGCTATCCAGTATCCGGCGGCCGCGCCCAGGATGAGCATGGCGACCGCTGCACCGAGCAGCTTCACGTTCAGTTGCTTCATGGCGATGACCCGCTTTGACCGTGAAGGTGCTCGCGACCGAGATAGCGCAGGAACGCCCAGGCGCGTCCGCGTTCATTCAGAAGCTGCGCATGTTCGATGACGAACTCGATTTCCTGCTGATGAGCATCCAGTGCGAGACGCAGATCGCCGCGCCCGGCTCGGTAGGACGCGAGGGCAGCACTGGAACGCTCGCGCGCCAAGGGCAAGAGCTCTTGCTCGTACTGCGCCAGCTGCTCGCCGAGCTGCTGCCATTCAGTGAGCATCTGCTGGATCTCCGCAGTGTGCATGCGCAGCTCGGTCTCACGCTCCGCTTCGACTTGCCGCAGCCGCGCGTGCTTCGCGCTGATCTGGGGATCTTGTCGATGCGTCGTGAACAGCGGCAAACCCACGCGAAATTCGAGCGACACCATGTCCGAGAAGTCAGGCCCACGTTTCGCGAATGCCAGCTCGGCGCTCCAATCCGGCCGACGCTGCGCCTTGGACAGGTCTACATCGAGTCGTGCGGCGTCAATCTGCGATTGATAAGTGAGCAGCGAGCCATGCTCGTGCACCGACGCGAGCAACGCCGCGGGCGGCGTCGGCAGTTCGCTGAACGACGGCATCGGTGCGAGCGGTCGCGCCGCCTCTGCGTCGATCCAGCGCGCGAGCTCGAACGACGCCCGACGCGCCTCACTCTGCATTCCCAGCAATCGAGCATTCAGCTGTGCCACGACTGTTTCCGCGGCGAGAGCCTCCGCAGTCGAGCTCCGGCCCGCGGACACTGCCGCGCGGGCAGCGACCGCTTGCAACTCAACCTCTGGTTGAAGCGCGCGAAGATCATCCAGTGAACTTTCCGCGGTGGCGCGCCTGATCCATGCCTGCGCAACGTCTCGCGCGATCGCCAGGCGTGCTTCGAGCAGCTCAGCTTCTGCCACAGCGGTCTCGGCACCGGCGAGTTGGCGCTGCAGCTTGCGCTTCGCTGCTGCCGGGAACTCCTGCATGACGCCAACTTTGCGCATCGTCATGAAGTCGCGCGTCGTCGAGTAGGCGTCTGGTCCGTTCACTGGCAGGTTGTCGACCCCGACCACGAGCTCCGGATCCGGCAGACGGCCGGCACTGACCGCCAGTGCCTGCATGGCTTCCACACTTGCGGTGCGCGCATCGACCTGTGGGGCAGTCTCCAAAGCTCGCTCGACAGCCGCTTCAAGGGATAGCGGCTCAGCCGCGCATACGCTCAACGGCGATGCGCCCAACAGCAGCAGCAACAACAATCGATGCCAGGGCATCGGAATGCTCCTCGATCTCTTTTTCGAAGGAAAGGCGGAGAACCGGCGGACGCCGGTGACTCAGGAGCGCGATCTACAAGCGCAAGCGCGCAGTATGCAGATAGGTCAGTGAGGCGTCGGTGCGCGCTGCACTGGTGACAGGCGTGGCGAGTTGCGAGTCTCGCCGATCGAGGATGGGAAACAGCGACGTGACAGCGGTAATGGGATCAGCTGAGCCGTGGTCGCATTGAGCGACCGGCAACTCACGGCTCGGTTCGGCGGCAACCATCGCCGACGGAGCGGCGGCGGTTATGCAGCAGGCCACTGCTGCGGCATCAGCCTGCTCGTAAATCTGCAGGCAGTCAGCCGGGGCACCTGGCGGGCAGCAGTCCCCAGCAGCCGCAGCCGTTGCGCATGCAAGCGCGGGTGTGCCGGCCCCGACCAGACCGACACACAGTACGAGTATTGCGAGCAGGCGATGCATGCGCAGCCGAATTTCAGGCCTGCACGCCAATAAGTCAACCATCAGGGAGCCGACACCTTCCGTTTCGTGAAGTTGCGCGCCCCTACCGCTCGTTGATGGCGAACCGGCCCGCGCCCATGAGGACGAGGGCGATCGCAGCCATCAGGTAAATGGCCTGCAGCTCGATCGCCCAGCCGCCGTGCTCGCTGATCTTGAACACGTCGGCGCGATGCGCGATGGCGATCGCGAACACCATGTTGATGGCAATGAGCCCCGCACCGAGGCGCGAGAACCAACCGACGATCAGCAGCAACGGCCCGACGATTTCGCCGAGGTACACACCGTAAGCGATAAAGCCCGGCAGCCCGAGCGCGGTCAGGCCCTGCGCGATACCGTCGACGCCGCCCTGTATCTTGGCGATACCATGAAACAGGATGCAGACACCGAGGGTGACGCGCAGCAGGAGTCTGCCGAGATCCGAGTTCGTTCTTGTCATTGAGTACCGCTCCTGGCGATGACGCGCAAGTATATCGCGCCCCACTCTTGACCCTGCCCTTGGGGAAAGCCGCACAGTCGCGGCATGGAAATCCAGACCGTACTGTTCCGATTGCTGCCGGTCCTGAGTGCGCTGGCAGTGGCAAGCCTCGTCGAAGTCCTCGTGCCTCTGCGGCAGCAATCGCGTCGCGCGAATGGCCGGCTCACGACCAATCTCTGGCTGCTGGGCATCACGCTCGGCCTGGCGATGCTGCTCAACTTCACGCTTGCATTGGGCGCGGCGTACGTCGCCCGCAGCGGCCTCGGTCTGCTGCAACTGTTCGGACTCGGTGCCGTAGTGTCGTTCGTGATCGCTCTGCTCGCGCTCGACGGTGCAACCTACCTGGCGCACCGACTACTGCATCAGGTACCGGCGCTGTGGCGCGTGCATCTCGTGCATCACATCGACGCGTCAGTGGATGCGACGACCGCGTTTCGTCAGCATCCCATCGAAGGCGTACTGCGGTTCACTTTCATCGCCGTGACGGCGTGGACGCTGGGCGCGCCGCCGGCGGCAGTCGCACTCTATCGGCTGCTCGGCGCGCTCAACTCGGTGCTGGAGCACTCGAACATTCGCGTGCCGCGCGTGCTCGATCGTGTGCTGGTGTGGCTCTGGGTGACACCCGACATGCACAAGGTCCACCACTCGCGCGACCGCGTCGAAACGGATTCGAACTACGCAAACCTGTTCTCGTTCTTCGATCGTGTCTTCCGTACGTTCACACCCAGCAGCCGCGGTCCGTTCGTGCACTACGGCATCAGGGGCTATGATGCCGCCGAACATCAATCGATCGGCGCGGTGCTGTCGCTGCCGTTCCAGCGCACCGTGAGCCGTGCGGGAGCAGACCATGATCGACACAGCGAAGCGTGAAACTTTGACATTGCTCGGCACTGCGGCCGCAGGAGCGATGATGACGAGTGCAGCGGGAGCGCAAGACGCGCCGGGCAAGCACGCGGAGGTACGCAGCTCGATGATCGGCGGTCGCGAGCCGAAGCCTCTGCCTTTCGATCCGGCGAAGCTCAACGGCTTGTCGGAGAAGCTGATCCGCTCGCACTGGGAGAACAACTACATCGGCTCGGTCAAGACGCTGAACATGGTCGCCGGCCGTCTGCAGGCGGCGATGAGCGAGCCCGAGCTGCCGCCGGTGATCTACGGCGGACTGAAGCGCGAGGAGCTGCACCGGCTTGGCTCCGTAGTGCTGCACGAGCAGTACTTCGGCAATCTCGGCGGCGACGGCAAGCCAGGCGGAGACGTTCTCGGTGCGCTCAAGAAAACCTACGGCACCTACGAGGCCTGGGATGCCGAGTTTCGTCGCACGGCGATGTCGCTCGCTGGCGGTTCCGGTTGGTGCGTGCTGACGTACAACGTCTACACGCATGAGCTGCGCAACCAATGGGCATGGGATCACATGCACGGTGCGATCGCCGCGGTTCCGCTGCTCGTGCTCGACATGTACGAGCACTCGTATCACATGGACTACGGCTCCGCGGCGGCGAAGTACGTCGACGCGTTCATGCGCAACGTGAAGTGGGAAGAAGTCGACCGACGCTTCGACGCACGACCGGCTTGAGAGCCACGCCGCAGCTAGAACGGCAGCACCTCCGCAAAGTTCGGCGTCTTGACGATCAGCGCATCGCAGGGCAGCTTTTCCAGCACGTCTTCGGCAGTACTGCCGATGAATACGCGCTTGAGCCCGCGACGCGAAATCGCGCCAAGCACCACGATGTCCGCGCGGAGATCCGCCGCCACGCGCGGCAGCACCTGAACCGGCCCGCCGGTCACCACATGAATGCCGCCGACGCGCACGCCGTAGTCGGACACGAGCGCGGCGATCTCCTTGCGCCTCGCTTCCTCCTCGCGGGCAATCTCCTCCACGCCGATCGACGCCACCATCGGCGGCACGCCCGCGGCAGCAATGGCGATCGCAGTCGGAATGTACGCGTGCACGACCTGCACCTCGCCGTGCAGCTTCTTGGCGAAAGCCGACGCCTGCTGCAGGATCCAATGATCGAGCGCGGCCGGCTTGTCGTTGGCATGACCGGGATCGACCGCCGCCAGCACCCTCGGTGCGGCCGCCCACGACCCGGGTTTGACCAGCAGCAGCGGCACCGTACAGGCCCGGATGAGATGCCAATCGGTATTGGTCAGGAACGTGCGTTGCGCCAGCGTGTGATGGTGCGTGTCCTTCACCACCAGATCCGCCGTCGTGCGCTTTACCCGATCGAGCAGCACGTCATGCAGCGGATCGCCCGTGTCGGTTTCGGTTGCGACGTCGATGCCGCGAGCGCGCTGCGGCGCCGCGAGTGCCTCGAGCATCGACTTGAGATCGACGACGAACGGCTTCCCGGCGTCCCTGCTCAAATGCGCAGTCAGGCGTGTCTCGCGCGAAGCTTGCGTCTCGCAGGCGAACAGCGTCAGGCGCGCATCGAACCTTTCGGCGAGCAGGCCGGCTTTCGCCACTGCCGGATGCTCGGCGACGGTCGGGTCGACGATCACGAGGATGTTGCGGATTACGTTCATGCGAGTCACCTGCTGTTCAATTGCGCAGTGTGCCGTCGTCGTTGAGCCTGGCACGATCGCGGGTCGGACCGCGCATGCGCGACAGGTAGTCGGCCACTGCAGTGATCTCGTCGGTATCGAAGCTGTCGAGAAACCGCACGAGGTCCGCATCGACGTTCAGGCGATGCGAAGCACCCATGCCGCGCATCGCCCGGACGAGATATCCGTAGTGCTGATCGCGCAGCGACGGAATGAATCCGTCTGCGTCGCCACGAGCATCTTCGTCGTGGCACGACGCACATTGCTCCTGGAAGATCGCTTCGCCCAGCTCGACGCCGCCGCCGTCGCCCGTCTCCGGGTGGCGTATGACCGGCAGATCGCTCAGGTAGCCCGCCAGGTCGGCCCAGGCCTGCGGGTTTGCGATGGCCGTGCGCGCGGCAACCTTGTGCATGTCGCTACTCGCTCGCTCGAGCTCTGCGAAGTCGGCGAGCTGCTTGACGATGTACGCATGCCGTTGTCCGGCGAGCGCCGGAACGACGTCCCTCGCTTCGCCCAGCGCCTGCGGGCCATGACAGCTCGCACAGTGCTCCGAGTACAGACCCGTACCGCGCTTGATGTTCGGCTCGAGCTGCAAGGCCGCTCGCACCTGCTGATCGACGCGCGTCGGAGAAGCGGCGGCAACGCCGATCGACAGCAGTGCCAGTGCGCAGGCGAGCGATCGTGACATTGCAGACATGGTGGAGAGTCTTTGCTGCGGCCGGCCTGCCGGCCATCGGGGGAACCTCGTAACACCCCCGCAAAATCACGGAGCGCGACGACTTCAGGCGGCGCCGCGACTTTGCTCGCGCGATGCTGCGCTCAGGTCGGCGATGACATCCACCAGCGCGGCAGTGTCGACCGGCTTGCTGAGGAACCTGCAACTCGCGACCGGTGTCTTGATCGACCGCAGAACGGTGGGCAGATCGCCGCTCAGCACGATGCCCGGGACTTCGGTGCCGGTGCGAGCGCGCAGGCGCAACAACAGATCGAGCCCGGTATTCCTGCCGTCGAGATGATAGTCCGCGATGACGACGTCGCCGGCGCGTACGGCCGCGAACAGGTTCTCCGCCTCCGCCACCGAGGACGCGCTCAATGTTTCATAGCCTTCGAATCGCAGGAACGTCTGCGTCGCGAGCCGCACGCCATCGTTGTCTTCGACCAGAAGGATGCGCGCCTTGCGCGCCGGCTCGCTCGTCGCATGGGTCGCCTCCGCGAGCTGAGCGGTGCCGCCGGCCGCGAGCAAGCGCTTCGGGATGCGCACGACTGCCTGCGTGCCCTCGCCCACTCGCGAGGCAACCTGTACCGAGAATCCCAGCAAGCGCGCGACTTCCTTGACGATGGCGAGGCCGAGCCCCACGCCCATGCGCTTGGCGCCGTGCGTGTCGACCTGGTAGTACTCGTCGAAGATGCGCTCCAGCTTGTCCGCCGGAATGCCGATGCCGGTGTCCTCGACGACGATGGCCAATGCTGCGTCCTCGCGGATGCAGCGCACGCGGACCGAGCCGCTATCCGTGTACTTGAGCGCGTTGCCGATGAGATTCTGCAGCAGTTGCTGCAACAGCGTGCGGTCGGTGGAAATCGCCACGGTGCTGTCGTCGAAACTCAGCTCGATATCGCGCGCGCGCGCCAGCGAAGCGAACTCGCCACGCAGCTCGCCGAACACTTCGGCGAGCCGCACTTCGCTGATTGCCGGCTCGATCGCGCCGGACTCCAGCCGGCTGATGTCGAGCAACGCATTGAGCAGGCGGGTCATGCTCTCGATCGCCTGGCCCTGGTGCTGCAGCAGCTCGCGCGCTTCGGGGTCCTGTACTGCCTTGAGCAGCGCCGCGTTGAACAGCCTGATGGACTGCATCGGCTGGCGCAGGTCGTGACTGGCGGTCGCGAGGAACCGGCTCTTCGCACGGTTCGCGCGGTCGGCCTCCTTGCGGGCAACAACGAGCTCTTCGTTGACGAGGCGTCGCTCGGTCATGTCGCGAATCGCCGCCGCCACGAACTGTTTGCCGCCGATGTGGAACGGTGCGAGGCGGATACCGGCAGAGAATTCGGAGCCGTCGGCGCGCAGCGCGAACAGGTCGGCAATGCGTGCTCCCATCTCGCGGCTGTCCGGCTGGCGCATGAAGCCGGTGACGTGCTTGCCGTGCCGGCCTCGCAGGCGCTCCGGCACCAGCACGTCGATGGACTTGCCCATGAGCGCCTGCGGCGCATGGCCGAACATCTGGGCGACCGTGTCGTTCGCGAAGCAGATGCGCCCGCGATCGTCGATCACGATCAGGGCATCCGGCGCGGACCGCAGCAGGTGCTGGGTGATTTCGCTGAGCTCGTCCATCGTCAGTCGGGTTTGCGGGGCATACCGCAGTATGCCCGCACCCGACCGCGGTGAAAATCTGTTGGCCAATCAGCCGCTCGGGCAGTCGACACACGTGACCGCATGCGGCATGGCGCGCAGCCGTGCGGCAGGAATCTGCTCGCCGCAGGCCTTGCAGATGCCGTACAGGCCCAGCTTCATGCGCTCGAGCGCCCTGTCGATGGCTTCGATCTCCCGCCGGGCGGCATCGCCGATCTCCTGCAGGGTTTCATCGTTCTGGAGCTGAATCGCCTGGTCGCTGGAATCCGCGACCAGCGGCTCGTTGCCGCGGGCGAGGTCGTGGTCGACGCGCTGGCGACGGACCAGCAATTCGGCGCGGCGGGCGCGCAGGCGCTGGTCGGTCTGTGCGAGAGTCTGGGGTGCGGCAGCCATGGGGATGCAACCTGCGACGTCCGCCGCTCGCGGACAGGGGTAGGATCCGACCTCGCGCAGCGGTGCGTCTTTACGGAACAGGCGCAGTGGGCTCAGGGGATTTCGCGGGTGTGCCCACAGGCCGCCTGGGGCAAGCTCGGCCCCCATGAACCTGCTAGCGTACGACGAGCCATTGTCTGAAGACCCCGTATACCCGCCTGCGCAAGAGCCCGGAACCGCCGTGACCGCCTCCGACCGGAACGCCTCCACCCTGACCGCGCTGCAAGCGGCGCGGCTGCTGGAACAGCTCCTGCAGATCGCCCGGGTCTCGGCGCTCGAGGAGATGGCGAGCGGCGTCGCGCATGAATTGAATCAGCCGATCGGCGCGATCGCGACTTTTGCGCAGACGGCGGAGCGCATGCTGGGCCGGCCCGAGCCCATGGTCACGGACGCGCACGAGCTCCTGCATCACATCGGCAACGAAGCGCTCAAGGCTGGCGATGGAATCCGTCGCATCCGCTCGCTGTTCGCCGCACCGAGCGTCGCTACCGTCGAGTGCCAGCTCGGGGATGTCATTGCAGAGCTGCGGCCGCTGCTCGAGCTGCTCGCGGCACGCGCGGGCGCGACGCTCGAATTCCAGATCGCCGCCGACCTGCCGCCGGTCGAGATCGACCGCCTGCGAATCCAGCACGTGCTGTTCACGCTGGTCCAGAATGCACTCGAAGCACGGTGCCAGCCGGGCGACGCATCCCGGGTACGCGTCGAGCTGAATGGCGACCGCTATGGAGTGATGACGACAGTCAGCGATCGGGGGCTTGGCATCTCGGCGATTGCCCGCGACAATCTGTTCAGACCGTTCTTCACGACCAAGGCCAACGGCACGGGACTGGGGCTGGCTTCGAGCCGCGCCATCGTCGAGGCGCACGAAGGAACGATCGGGTGCGAAGACACCGCCGGCGGCGGCGCGACGTTCTGGTTCCATTTGCCGGCCGCGGCCCCTGAGGCGAGCACATGACAGCAGGTGGCAAGGACATCAAGGCCAAACCGACTATCTACATCGTCGACGACGACGATGGCATGCGCCGCGCCCTGACCGTGCTCATGACGACAGTCGGCTACCACGCCGTGCCGTTCGCAAAGCCGACTGACTTCCTGGCGAAGCACGACCCGAGACAGCCCGGCTGCCTCGTTCTCGACGTGCGCATGCCGGAAATGAGCGGCCTGGAAGTGCAGCAGCAGCTCAACCGCTCCGGCTCGCTGATTCCGGTCATCCTGATCACCGGGCATGGCGACATTCCGATGGCCGTGCAGGCCATGAAGGACGGCGCTTTCGATTTCCTGCAGAAACCTTTCCGCGACCAGGAGCTGCTCGACCGCATCAATGCCGCGCTCAAGCAGGATGCGGAGAACCGCGCAGCAGTCGAGCGCCTGGCCGACGTGAAGGCGCGCGCCGAATCGCTCACGCCGCGCGAGCGCGAAGTCATGGCGCTGGTGGTCGACGGACGAGCGAACAAGGTGATCGCGATCGACCTCGGCTTGAGCGAGCGCACGGTCGAGATTCACCGCGCCAACGTCATGGAGAAGATGGGCGCGCGCTCCGTCGCGCATCTCGTGAAGATGCACCTCACGCTGACGGACGAAGAGTAAGCCTGATCCTGCGCACGAGCGCCGCGACGGGCGAATAACCGGTCAGCGATGCCTGCGCGATATCCGCGCCGAGAAATGCCGCCAGCGCATACCAGTATGGATGCAGCAGATTTCCGAGCAGGATGCTGGTCACGATCAGCGAGCCCGCGCATGCCAGCACCAGGCGGTCGACATTGACGGTCGTGTTCATGGGTCCTCCTCGCACTACCAGACGTATTCGACCTGCACCCACACCTTGCGCGTATCGGTCAGAAAGCCGTCGGCTCGATAGTCGGCGTACTTCACCGTCCCGTTGAACTTGCGCCAGCGCGCCTGCACCTGTGCGTTCACTTCGTCGCCGTAGTCGAGCGCACCGCGCTCGGCGGCATAGCGATGGAACGCCAGCTGCACCATGATGGCGTCGAGGGGCGCTGCGGGCTGCCACTTGAAACCTGCCGTGACATAGCGATCGTCGATCCCGTTGGGCGGCGTCGCGAGAAACCTGTCCGCCCATCCCTGGAACTTGTGCAGCGTGGCCAGCGGCGTGCTGAAGCCCTTGACGCCATCGCCCTCCAGCAGCTCGATGCCTGCGCCGACTGTGTACGCGCCGCGGCTGAGCGCCAGCTCGCCAAAGCGATAGTCGAGGTCGAACGACAGCGGGTTGTCGCCCCACTCGCTCTGCGTCGCGTACGAAGCGGCATATGAGAGCTGGAGCGCGCCCAGCGGGCGCTTGCCTGCAAAACGTGCACCCGTCGTTCGCGATGATTCGCGCACGACGCCTGGCACGCCGGCAGTCGGCTCGAACTCGAGCTGATAGCGAAATACAGTCAGCCGGCCGGCCGGCAGGACGTAAGCCACGTTCGCCAGCCAGACGTCCCCGCGGTAGCGGCCGACGCGCGAGTCGGGCCCGAACACGCGATTGACCTGGTCGAGATACGTGACATCCAGCGTCAAGTTGGCTAGCCCGCGATTCACCGCTCGCACGGCATCGAACGTCTGCTCGTTTTGCCGCCAGCCGACGTCGCCGACGAATCGGTGATCGTCGAGGGTTATGCGCTGCCGGCCTACAGTCAGCTCGGTCGCGGGCAATGCAGTGTTCGTCAGCTGCAACCGGTTCAGCTCGCCGCCTTCCGGGTCGGCTACCACCGGGTACTGCGTGTTGCCGTTGGTCGTGCTGTCGTAGTCATCAGCCAGGGACCACACCTGCTCACCCTCGGCGAGCAGCTTGGTCTGCCACGCTGCACCGGTCTCGAAACCGGCACGCACGCGGAACGTGAGCGCGTTCGCTGCGCTTGCAATCGAGTCCTGCTCGACATCCTCGAAGCGCAGCCGGGTATCGAGCAGAAGCTTGGTATCGTCGATAAAATCCGCCGCCGCCGCCGCGCTCGCGCCGAGCAGCAAGGCTGTTGCCAGGATCGGAATCGTACGCATGGGCGCACAGTAGCCGCTCGGCGCTCGCGAGGATTTACGGAGAGCCCCGTAGCCGCTCGGGAGAGTCCGCGAGCGGGCCGGCGAGGCGACTCCCGCATGATCCAGGTCAGGGCGGAACCCCACGCCGCTCGTCAGACTCGACCCATGAATACCACGCCGCTATTCGCAGCCGACGTGCTGCGCAAGTACGACCTGCCCGGCCCGCGCTATACGTCCTATCCGACTGCGCCGCACTTCGGGCCGCACTTCGATCAGCGAATGCTCTGCGAGTACATCCGCTGCAGCAATGCGGAACCCATCCCGCGCGCACTCTCGCTGTACGTGCACGTCCCGTATTGCTTCAGCCCGTGCTTCTATTGCGGCTGCAATCGCATCGTCACGCACGATCGCAGCAAGGGCCGCAAGTACGTCGACCGGCTGGTCCGCGAGATCGCGATGGCCGGACCGCTCTTCGACCGCGACCGCAAAGTCGTGCAGTTGCATTTCGGCGGCGGCACGCCGAATTTTCTCGAGCCGCGCGAGCTGCGCGAAGTGCTGGCGGCGATCCGCAGCCACTTCCAGCTCGACAGCTCGCCGCAGCGTGATTTCTCCATCGAGCTCGATCCGCGCTACGTGCCGGAAGGCTACATCGCAGAGTGCGCGCAGCTCGGCTTCAACCGGGCCAGCGTCGGCGTGCAGGACTTCGATCCCGAGGTGCAGCGCGCTGTGAACCGGATACAAAGCATCGAGCAGACGGTGCGCGTCATTGCCGAGTGTCGTGCCGCCGGCTGGCGCTCGATCAACGTCGATCTCATCTATGGGCTGCCGAAGCAGACTGTCGCAGGCTTCGAGCGCACGCTCGACACCGTGATCGGCATCCGGCCGGACCGCATCGCCGTCTACAGCTACGCGCACATGCCGCGCCTGTTCAAGGCGCAGCGACAGATCGACCGCGCCGATCTGCCGTCGGCGCAGGACAAGCTGCGACTGCTGCAACGATCGATCGAGAAGCTTGCGGCCGCCGGGTACGTGTACATCGGCATGGACCACTTCGCATTGCCCGAGGATGAGCTGACGCGCGCGCAGACGGCCGGCACCCTGCAGCGCAATTTCATGGGCTACACCACGCATGCGGACTGCGACCTCGTCGGCCTGGGCGTCAGCGCGGTCAGTCACATCGGCGACAGCTACAGTCAGAATGCCCGCGATCTGGCGGCATGGGAGATCGCGATCGACCAGGGTCGCCTGCCGGTCTGGCGCGGTCGGCATCTGGACTTCGACGACGTGCTGCGCGCCGACGTCATCCAGCAGCTGATGTGCCTGGGCAGAATCGATATCGCAGCCGTCGACCGCCGCTACGACCTCGATTTCCGGACATATTTCGCGGACGCGCTCGCGCGCCTGCGTCCGCTGGCGACCGACGGGCTCGTGCTGCTCGAAGACCAGCGGATCTGCGCCACTTCTCGCGGCCGGCTGCTGTTACGTATCATCGCCATGTGTTTCGATCGTTACCTCAACGAGTCCGACGCGGACGCCGCCGAGCAACGCTTTTCGCGGGCGATCTGAGCGCGTGGACGGCGGTCCGGGCATGAGCCGCCCCGGCATTGCCGACGACGGCGACGAGCTGCACTTCTGCAGCACGTGCGCGTTCTCGGCAGCCTGCATGGAACAGGGCTACGACAAGAGCGAGCTGCGGCAGCTGCACGTGCTGGTCGAGCACATCGGTCCCTTCCGCGAAGGGGAGCACATCTTCCGCGAAGGCGATCCCTTCAACGCGATCGCTGCCGTGCGCGGCGGCACCGTGAAGACCTACGTCACGGACACCGAGGGTCGCGAGCAGGTGCAGGGTTTCTTCTTACCCGGCGAGGTGATCGGGCTGAACGCGATCTCGCAGGCGCGCTATCCCTGCAATGCCGTTGCGCTCGACTCGGTCGTGCTATGCCGTTTCTCGTTTCCGAACATCGCAGCGCTCGCCGGCCGCATGCCAGGGCTGCAGCAGCAGCTCTTCCGGCTGCTGAGCCAGGATATCGGCAAGGCATCGCTGCTCGCGGGCAACTTCACCGCCGACGAGCGCATGGCGGCATTCCTCGTTTCCTTGTCGAGACGCTTTGCGGCGCGGGGCTTTTCCGCCAAGCGCTTTCGCCTGAGCATGACGCGCACCGACATCGCGAACTACCTGCGGCTCGCGTCCGAGACCGTGAGCCGCGTCCTGAGCCGGTTCCAGGACGATGGCCTGCTGCGCGTCGAGCGTCGCGACATCGAGCTGCTGCAGCCGGCGCAGCTCGGAGCGCTCGCCCGCAGCGTGCTGCGCGAATAGACGCTCCACCTGATCCAGGTCAGAGCATCCGCCCCCACCCTCCGGCAGCATCTCCCGTGATACCTGGGAGATCGGAACATGAGCTCGAGTCGTCGTCTGTGGACCGGACTGGCCCTGCTGCTGGCAATTTCCTTCAGCGTGCTGTTATGGGTCGGCACCGAGATTCATCGCGTGATGCCGCCCATTCCCGCCACCGTCGTCACCTTCACGGGCGACACGGTTTTCACGCGCGCCGACATCGAACGCGGCCGCCAGGTCTGGCAGTCGATCGGCGGGCAGCAGCTCGGATCGATCTGGGGTCACGGCAGCTACGTTGCGCCCGACTGGACGGCCGACTGGCTGCATCGCGAAGCAACCGCGTGGCTCGACGTGGTCGCGCAGCGCGAGCACGGCCAGCCGTACGCGAAACTCGCGCCTGAGACCCGGGCAGCGCTGGCGGCACAGCTTCAGCCGCGCATTCGCGCCAATACATTCGATGGCTTGCAGGACCGCATAACCGTGTCGGCAGATCGTGCAGTCGCGATCGCCGAAGTCGCGAAGCACTACGTCGCGCTGTTCGGCAGCGATCCCGATCTGCGCGAGCTGCGCAAAGCGTACGCAATGAAGGAAGGCACGGTGCTGGACGCCGACAAGCGCACCGCGCTCACGGCATTCGTCTGGTGGTCTTCGTGGTCGGCAGTGACGAACCGTCCCGGCAAACAGATCAGCTACACCAACAACTGGCCGCACGACGATCTCGTCGGCAACACTCCGCCCGGACACTTGCTGACGTGGACCATGTTCAGCGTCCTGTTCCTGATCGCCGGCATCGCCCTGCTCGCCTGGCATCACGCCCGGCGCCGCGACGAGCCCGCGCCGCGGCTGCCCGCGAGCGACCCGCTGGCGCTGATTCGCATCACGCCTTCGATGCGCGCTACCGCGAAATACTTCTGGGTCGTGATCGCGTTGTTCCTCACGCAGATCCTGCTCGGCGCGATCACCGCGCACTATCAGGTCGAGGGACAGGAGGCGTACGGCTTCGCGCTGTCGCAGTACCTGCCGTACTCGCTCAGCCGCACCTGGCATACGCAGCTTGCGGTCCTGTGGATCGCAACTGCATGGCTCGGCATGGGCCTGTACATCGCGCCGGCAATTTCCGGCCATGAGCCGAAGTACCAGCGCTTCGGCGTCAACTTCCTGTTCGTCTGCCTGCTGGTGATCGTCGTCGGGGCATTCACCGGGCAATGGCTGGCGGTCATGCAGAAGCTCGGCCTGGACCGCAACTTCTGGTTCGGCCACCAGGGCTGGGAGTACGTCGACCTGGGCCGCTTCTGGCAGTTGTTCCTGTTCGTGGGTCTCGGTCTGTGGCTGGTGCTCGTGGGACGCGCGCTGCTGCCGGCCATGCGCCGCGGCGGCGAATCGAAGTCGATCGTCGTGCTGCTGTTCCTGTCGACGATCTGCATCGGCCTGTTTTACGGTGCCGGCCTGATGTGGGGCGAGCACACGCATCTGTCGATGGTCGAATACTGGCGCTGGTGGGTGGTCCACCTGTGGGTCGAAGGATTCTTCGAGGTGTTCGCGACGGCAGTGATCGCGTTCCTCTTCACGCGCCTCGGCCTGCTGCGGGTGAGCTCGGCGACGGTCGCAGTGCTGTTCGCGACCATCGTGTTCCTGTCCGGCGGCGTGCTCGGCACGCTGCATCACCTGTACTTCACGGGCACTCCGACTGCGGTGATCGCGCTCGGCGCCAGCTTCTCGGCGCTCGAGGTAGTGCCGCTCGCGTTCATCGGCTTCGAGGCATATCAAACCTACAAGCTCGGCACTGCCATGCCGTGGATGCAGCGCTACCGCTGGCCGATCATGTTCTTCACGGCCGTGGCCTTCTGGAACCTGGTCGGCGCCGGCCTGTTCGGCTTCCTGATCAACCCGCCGCTGCCGCTGTACTACATGCAGGGGCTGAACCTCACGCCGCTCCACGGCCACACTGCACTCTTCGGCGTCTACGGACTGCTCGGAATCGGGCTGATGCTGTTCTGCCTGCGCGGTCTCAAGCCCGATGCGGTGTGGAGCGAGAAGACACTGCGCGCCAGCTTCTGGTCCTTCAACATCGGTCTGGCGGCGATGGCCCTGCTGACGCTCCTGCCGATCGGCCTCATCCAGCTCGACGCCGCCATCGAGCACGGCTATTGGTACGCGCGCTCGGCAGAGCTGATGCAGAAGCCGATCATCCAGCTGCTGGTGTGGCTGCGAGTGCCCGGCGACACGATCTTCAGCGCCGGCGCTCTGATGCTCGCCTGGTTCGTCCTGCGGCTGTGGATTGCGCCACGACGTGCACCGGTCGTTCTGCCCGACGCGGTGCAGCCTGCGAAGCGCTGAGCATGCGAACACTTGCCGCCGCACCGCATCGACTCCTGTTCTTCATCGGCGCGACGAACGTGCTGCTCGCGATGGGCTGGTGGGCAGCATGGCTCGTGGATGCACGCTGGCAGGTCTTCGGGCTGCAGCACTCCGCAGTCCCTGCCGGATGGCTGCACGCCATCGTCATGCAGTATCACGTGCTGCCCTCCTTCATGTTCGGCTTCCTGCTAACGGTATTCCCGCGTTGGATGAATCAGCCGGCGCTGCAGCGAGCGCACTATGTTCCCGTCGGCCTTGGCCTCTTCGGCGGACAACTGCTGACGCTGGCGGGGATCGGCGGCGGCGGCTTGCCGTTGGTGAAGGCCGGCGCGCTGCTGACGATAGCCGGCTGGCTGATCGGGCTGACTCTGCTCGCGAGGCTGGCGCATCGCGATCGCTATCGCACGTGGCACGCGCTGAGTTGCACGTTCGCGCTGGCGTTCGGCCTGCTCGGCTTGCTCATGTATGCAGGATTCCTGCATCGACCGGATGCACGCCTGATCTTTACGGCGATCAAGCTCGGCGGCACCGCCCTGCTCCTGCCGATCTACTTCACGGTGTGTCATCGCATGATTCCGTTCTTCGCGGCCTCGGCGCTGCCGGGATACCGCATCGTCCGTCCGATGTGGACGCTCGCGGTATTCTGGGTGTTCGCTCTCACGCACACCTGGCTGGAGCTGCGACATGGATATGCGTGGCTCTGGATGGCGGATCTGCCGATGATCGCTCTCACGATCTGGCTACAGCACGCGTGGTGGCCGCGGCGCACTGCGATGCCCGCACTGCTGCGCGTGCTGTTCGCCGGGTTCGCATGGCTGCCGATCTCGTTCGCCCTTTATGGCGTGCAGAGCCTGTGGTACGCCTGGACTGGCGACTTCATACTGGGCCGCGCGCCCGCGCACGCGATGTTCATCGGATTCTTCGGCAGCCTGCTGGTGGCAATGGTCACTCGCGTCACGCAAGGTCACTCAGGTCGGCCGCTGGTCCTCGGGCGCGTCGCAGCCTTCGCATTCCTCGCCATCCAGGTCGTCGCGGTGCTACGCATCGTTGCCGAGCTGCAGACCGACGCGATGAGCTGGCAGGCCCTCGCCGCCCTCGGCTGGATCGTCGCGTTTCTGCCGTGGGTCTTACGCTCGAGCTGGATCTACCTGTCGCCGCGCGTCGACGGCAAGCCGGGCTGAGTCGCAGCGTCGTGATCGAGTTCTATCCGCAGATCAAGTGGGTGCACATTGCTGCCGTAGCTTGCAGCGGCACACTGTTCTTCCTGCGCGGGCTAGCGCTGCACCTGGGTGCGAAATGGCCGATGGCGGCACCGCTGCGATATCTCAGCTACACGATCGATACGGTTCTCGTGACTGCCGCGCTGATGCTCGTGACGATCCTGCATCAGTATCCGTTCGTTCAGAGCTGGCTCACCGTCAAAGTCGTGCTGCTGTTCGTTTATGTCGCGCTCGGCAGCTTCGCCCTGAAGCGCGGCCGTACACGCACGATGCGCGTCGGCTGCTGGCTCGCCGCTCTCACCCTCTACGTATTGATCATCAGCGTGGCGCGCGCCCACCATCCGCTCGGCCTGCTCGCCACTGTCCTGTATTGACTGCGGCTCCCCCGCATCGTCCCCCGGGATCCGCGTATCGGCGTTCCGAACTGACCTGCATCAAAGTACGCGCGCTCGCAGGCAGCTAGCCTGTCTCCATGCGGCCATCGGCCATCTCGAGACAACCAACATGAAAATACGTCCCTTGGCAGCCATGCTCGGCGCCGTCCTGCTCGCGCTGAGTGCGTGCAATGGACAGAGCACCGCACCCACGGCGAGTGCCGACACTGGCGGGTCCCGCAAGGGGGACTTCGGTGCGCCGCAGGGCGAACCGATCCAGGCAGTGCTCACGAGCCCGCCGAACGTGCCGCCGGCGGTCAAGCGCAATTTCCCGGCGAAAGTGATCGTCGATCTCGAAGTGAAGGAGGTCGATCTGGAGATCGCCGAGGGCGTGACGTACACGTTCTGGACGTTCGGCGGCACCGTGCCGGGCAGCTTCATCCGCGTGCGCCAGGGCGACACGGTCGAGTTCCATCTCAAGAATCACCCGTCCAGCAAGATGCCGCACAACATCGACCTGCACGGCGTCACCGGCCCAGGCGGCGGCGCGGCTTCCAGCTTCACCGCGCCGGGACACAAGTCGCAGTTCACGTTCAAAGCGCTCAACCAGGGCGTGTACGTCTATCACTGCGCAACGGCGCCGGTCGGCATGCACGTTGCGAACGGCATGTACGGGCTGATCCTGGTCGAGCCGCCCGAGGGCCTGCCGCCCGTCGATCACGAGTACTACGTCATGCAGGGCGACTTCTACACCGTCGGCAAGTATCGCGAGAAGGGCTACCAGGCCTTCGACATGCAGAAGGCGATCGACGAGAACGCAACTTACGTGCTGTTCAACGGTTCCGAGTCGGCGCTCACCGGCCCGCGCGCGCTGCAGGCGCAAGTCGGCCAGCACGTGCGGCTGTTCGTCGGCAACGGCGGCCCGAATCTCATCTCCAGCTTCCACGTGATCGGCGAGATCTTCGACAAGGTGCAGTACGAAG
>Ga0209382_10002635_pt1 | contig 25683 bp, 30 predicted proteins | sample SoiMetdeltSBSDD5_FD_187599 | JGI IMG/M metagenome (GOLD analysis project Ga0209382, IMG submission 187599) | Bulk soil microbial communities from a Populus tree surrounding site in Tennessee, USA - Soil MetaG P. deltoides SBSDD5 (SPAdes) (version 2) | ecosystem: Environmental > Terrestrial >... | reverse complement strand
CATGACGGCGGCCAGGCACGCGCGCCCACTCAGAGCGAGCGAGCGCCGCGGCCCGCTCAGGGCAGGCGGCGAAGCCCGACGTCACCCGGAGATGCCCGCCCGCCCAGGACAACCGCGGCGGCCGAAAGACACCGGCGTCCGCACAGGTCGCGCCGCGAGGCCCGAACACGACCCGGAGCTACCAGGCCCGCTCAGCCAGGGCGGCGGGGGCCGAGCACGACGTGGGAGGTGGTGCCGGTGCCGTTGCCGCCGGGGTCATGGTCGTCGCCGTCGTGTAGCGGGACGAGGGCGAGCTCGTCGCCGGCCGCCAGGCCGAGGGTGTCGGCTGCGGAGGCCCGCGGGACGCTGACGGACAGCAGGCCGTAGCTGTCCACCACCAGCCCCACCTGGCCGGGAGCCAGGTCCTCGTAGGCGGTGGCCCGGCGGGCGGTGCGCACGCCCTCCTGGGGTCGGGTCCAGCGCAGCTGCACCCGCTCGCCCCAGCCGTCGATCTCGCCGGGGTCGACGTTGAGCTGGCAGTTGCCGTAGCGGTCGACCCACAGCACCTCGCCCACCAGCGCGCCTTCCTCCTCCCGAGGCAGCGGGACCAGGCCGGGGATCAGCTCGTTCACGTCGACGCGAGGCCCGAGGGCATCGAGCGGGACGCCCGCACACAGGTGGGCGGCGGCGGGGGCGAAGATGTCCCGACCGGCGAACGTGGCCCCGGGGGCCTCCAGCTGGTACTCCGGCTCGGTCAGCTCGACCGCGGCGGTGGCCCCGCCCACCATGCCCACGGCCGAGGCCAGCAGGCCGTTGTCCGGGCCGACCAGGTACGACTGGCCGTCGCCCACCTCGATGGCGACCGCCCGGCGCGGGGTGCCCACGCCCGGATCGACCACGGCCAGCACCACACCGGGGCACAGGTACTGGACGCTGCGCGCCAGCGTCAGGGACCCGCCTTTGATGTCGTACGGCCGGACCTCGTGCGTGATGTCGACGACGGTGACGTGGGGGGCGATCGAGCGGATGACCGACTTGACGACCCCGACGAACTCGTCGCTGGTGCCGTAGTCGGACAGGAAGCTGACGGTGTCGAAGCTCAGGGTCAGCCGGCCTGGGTGAAGCGCTGGGCCAGGTAGGCGTCGACGTCGTCCTCGAGGATGCGGTACGCCTTGCCGACCCGGACGGCACGCAGGTCCCCCGACTTGATCAGCCGGTAGACGGTCATGGACGACACCCGCAACAGGTCGGCGACCTCTTGGGGTGTGAAGAAACGGGCGCGCGAGATAGCCATGTGGAAGACCCCTTCCAACTCCGCTGGGGTCACTGTATGCCACCGTTGCTGGTGGGGCGAGTGGGGGCAATCAGGCGCCGCGACCCAGCTCGCGGCTCCGCTCCGTGGCGTCCATCACCGCGTCGAGGAAGGCGGACCGCACCCCGGCCCGCTCCAACGCCCGCAACCCGGCGGCCGTCGTGCCGCCGGGCGACGTCACCGCCGCCCGCAGCGCCTCGGGACCATCCCCCGACTCGGCCAGCAGCCGGGCCGCGCCCAGCAGTGTCTGGACGGCCAGCGACGACGACACCGGCCGCGGCAACCCGGCCAGGACACCCCCTTCGATCAGCGCCTCGGCCACCAGGAACAGGTATGCCGGCCCCGACCCCGACAGCCCGGTCACGGCATCGAGCAGGGACTCGGGCACCCGAGCCACGGTCCCCACGGATCCGAGCACCCGCTCGGCCCAGGCCAGGTCGTCCTCCCCGGCCGACGATCCGGCGGCGATGGCGGCCGCCCCCGCCCCGATCAAGGCGGGCGTGTTGGGCATGGCCCGCACCACGGGCGTCCCGGCGGGCAGCGCCTCCTCCAGCGTTCGCAAGGTCACCCCGGCGGCGATGGACAGGACCGGCGCGGCTTGCGGGATCGAACGGCAGGCGTCGACCACGTCGCCCGGCTTGACCGCCACCACGTGGCCCCGGGCCGGCCCGGCCTCGTCGGCTATGTCCAGATCGGCGAATCGGTCGCCGAGCTCCTTGGCCCGTGCGGGCAGCTTCTCCACCACCCGCAGCTCGGCGGCCGGCGCGAACCCACTGGCCAGCAGGCCTGTGACCAGGGCCTCGCCCATCTTCCCGCCACCGATCACCTGCAGCTGGGGGATCACCATGGGGCCGACGTTATGCCCTCTACGGGCTGGGCCCTCGCCCGCCCAGGTGGGTGGCCCGGCGACTCACGTTTCCCCCGATCCGCAAGCTCCGAGCCATGGCTCTAGAATACACGGAGTAGGGGGGATATCCAGTGATTTTCGGCTAAGTATCGCGAAATATCGCGAACTACCGCGAAAAACGCGAAGCGAACCCGATCCGCAGCGCGGGCTGGAAGTACTGCTCGACCCACTGGTACAGCGAGCCCAAGATGCGGTCGAGCTCGTCATCGTCGACCGCGTCGTTGGCGATCTGGCCCACCAGGAAGATGGCCTCCTCGTCGCCGATGGCGAAGGCCGCCCCGTACAGCTTGAGGTTGCGCCTCAGCAGGTGCTGGTACAGCGCGCCCTCGTTCTCCTCCGGCGCGGGCATGACGTAGGTCTCGTAGTGCAAGGTCCGCTGGCGCAGGTGGAACCAGATGGTGAAGACGTCCTTCTGCTCGCCCAGCACCCGCACGAACCAGCGGCGCTCGCCCGACTCCTCGTCCCGCTCGACCGCGGCCACCACCGGGTTCTCGGCCAGCTGGCGACCGAGCCAGTCCTCGATGCGGCCCGCCAGCGCACTGAGCTCGGCCGCGGTCGACGGGTCGGTGGTCATGCCCGGGACGCTAACGGCCCGGGGTCGGCACCTCAGCCGTCGCAGGTGACGAGGCTGCGGGCGGTGATGTCGGCGTAGACCCGGCGGAGGCGCCCCGCCGCCGTGGACCACGTGAAGTCCCGGGCTCGCAGCGCGGCATGGGCCGAGAGCTCGCGGGCCAAGGCCGGGTTGCGCACGATCTGGTCCGCGTAGGCGGCGAACACCGCGGCGTCCCGGCCCTCGACCAGGAAGCCGGTGCGCCCGTGGTCGACCAGCGTGCGCAGGCCGCCGACCGCGGCCGCGACGACCGGAGTCCCGCACGCCGCGGCCTCGAGCGCGACGAGCCCGAAGGACTCGCTGCGGCTCGGCACCAGCACCAGGTCGGCCGCCCGGTAGAACGTCGACAGCATGTGGTGGGGCTGCGGGTCGGCGAACCGGACCCGCTCGGTGACGCCCAACGCCGCCGCCAGCTTGTGGATCCGTTCGACCTCGGCCCAGCCGGCCGACCCGCTGGCTCCGCCCACGACGACCAGCACCGCGGTCGGGTCGTCGAGCTCCGCCAGCGCCCGCACGGCCACGTCGAGCCCCTTGAGCGGCTGGATGCGGCCCACGAACAGCAGCACCGGTCCCGGGAACGGCCCCAGGTGCGCCAGCGCAGCCCGGGCCCCGGCCCGCTCGCCCGGTGAGAAGAAGGCGTGCTCCACCCCGGGCGGGACGATCTCGATGCGTCCCGGGTCGGCGCCGTACAGGCGCACCAGCTGCGACGCCTCGGCCGGGCAGTTGGCCAGGATGGCGTCGGAGCAGCCGATGACCTGCGCCTCGGCGTCCACCCGGCGCTGGGGCTCGGGGTCGCCGGTCTCGGCCTTGACCCGGGCCAGCGTGTGGAAGGTCGACACCAGCGGCAGGTCCAGCTCGTGCTTGAGCCGGTGGCCCGCCACCCCGGAGAGCCAGTAGTTGGCGTGGACGGCATCGGCCGCCATGTCGGTCCCGGCGGTGAGGTGGTGCAGCACGCCGTCGGTGAACTCGTCGACGATCTCGGGCAGCAGCTCCTTGGGCAGGTCCGCCGCCCCGGCGGGCACATGCACCACCCGGAAGCCGGGCTCGACGTCGACGACCTCGGGCAGGTGGTCCGCCCACCGCCGGGTGTACACGTCGCTGGCCACGCCCGCCTGGGCCAGGGAGGAAACCAGCTCGCGCACGTACACGTTCATGCCTCCGCTGTCACCCGATCCGGGTTGAGCCAGCGGCGATGTGTGCAGCGAGAGGACGGCGAGACGGCGCACCATCGTCAGGCAACGCCGCGGTCGGGTGAGAGATTCCTTACGTCCCCAGTCATCTATGACAAGGCTACGGGCGGCGGGGCCCCGGCCGAAAACCGTCGCCACCGGGCGTGGCGGCGTGTAGAGCCTCCGGGGCGGGGTAGGTTGCGCACGTTCGTCCACGACCCAAGGAGTGTCGATGGCCTTCGAGCTGCCCCCGCTGCCCTACCCCAAGAATGCCCTCGCGCCCCACATGAGCGAGCAGACGCTCGACTTCCATCATGGGAAGCACCACGCGACGTACGTGACCAACCTCAACGGGCTGGTCGAGGGCACCGAGCGCGCCAACCAGTCGCTCGAGGAGATCATCCTCGGGGCCGATCCGGGGCCGCTGTTCAACAACGCGGCCCAGGTGTGGAACCACACGTTCTTCTGGAACTGCATGACCCCGGGTGGGGGCGGCGATCCCGACGGCGACCTGCAGGCGGCCATCGATGCGGCCTTCGGGTCGGTCGACGGCTTCAAGCAGACCTTCACGGACAAGGCCAAGACCCTGTTCGGCTCGGGGTGGACATGGCTGGTCACCGGCGACGGCGGGCTCGACATCATCCAGACCAAGGACGCGGACCTGCCGCTCAAGCACGGCCAGACCGCACTGCTCACGCTCGACGTGTGGGAGCACGCCTACTACCTCGACTACCAGAACGCCCGGCCGGCCTACATCGAGACGTGGCTCGCCAACCTGGTGAACTGGGAGTTCGCCGCCGAGAACCTGGCGAAGGCCTGACGGGCCGAGCAGGTCGCCGGCGCCGCGGTCAGAAGGCGCCGGCGGCCGCCGCCCACAGCGGGGCGAGGATCAGCAAGGTGTCGATGCGGCGCAACGCCGGGGCATAAGCGCCTGCGCCCGGGAGCGCGGCGGAGGCCACGATCTGGCCCAGCGGGCAGGCGACCGCGGTGAAAGCCAGCAGGATCACGCCCGCGGCGTCGAACGGCTCGACCAGGATGAGCGCCAGCGGCAGGGCGAGCAGCGTCGCCGCGGTGATGCCGGCCAGCGGTCCCTCCAGGGAGTTGGAGGCGCCGGAGCCGACGATGTAGTCGCCGGCCTCGTAGGCACTGACCAGGCCCAGCAGCACGACCGCCGCCACCACCGACTCGGTGCGGACCAGCACGAACGCGGCCCCGGCCAGGGCGGGGACCGCGGACAGGCACAGGATGCCGGCGGCCGCCAGGCGCCCACCGCTGCTCGGCAACCGGCTGCCGTCGGGGGCGAGGGAGCAGCCGACCGCCACGACCCCCACCACCACCAGCGCGAAGGCCGCGATCTCAGGGCCCGCCAGGGCAGCCAGGACGGGCACCGCCCCCAGCCCGGTGGCGACGTCGACCTGCCACGACACCGATCCCCACGCCTTCACGATCTGGCGGGCGGCCCAGCCGGCGGCTGCCGCGTAGACGAGCGCGGTGGTGAACGGGCTGACCAAGGTGGCGACCATCGCCCCGGCGAACCAAGCGATGCCCAGCCGGACCCGGGGCCCCTCGATGTCGTAGACGACGGCCAGGCGGCGGCGATCGATCTTCTGGCGGCGGGGCCGGGCGTGCACGGGCGGCATCGGGCCTGGCCGGGGACCGGCGACGTGGGCCGGCGGCGCGCCGGGGGCGGGGATGTGCGCCGGCGCCGGTCCCCATCCACCGGGCGGATCGGGGGGACCGGGGTCGGGCAGCATGTCCGGCGGTGGCACGAACACCTGGCGGTCGGGCGCGCTGGGACCGGGAGCGGGCATCGTGCGATCGGGCGGCCCCGACCAATCGCCGCCCGAACCGCTCGCCGCCGCCGGGGGGTACCGATCGTGCGGGTCGGATCCTCGGCCCGACGCCCGCCCGGAGGGGTCGCCGTACATGTCGGGAGGCTCGGCGCGCCAGGACGAGGACGAGTGGCCGTTGCCCGGCCGGCCGCCGGCGTCGTACTGGTCGTCGGACCAGGACGCCTCGGGATGGGCCGGACCGCTCACGCCGCACCGCCCGGGGCACGCGTGCGAGCAATGCCGGAGATGCCGTCTGCGCCGCCGGAGACCGGCGGGAGGATCGCCACCTCGTCACCGTCGGTGACCGGGTCGCTGCCGTGGGCCGGCTCGCCGTTGACCCAGACCTTGCACGACGGCAGCAGGGCCGCGAAGACCTCGCCGTAGCGGGCCTGGGCGGCCGCGAGGACCTGGTCCACGGTGTCGCCGTCGACCACGTCACGGGCCGCGCCGGCGGCCTCGCGGGCCTGCGCGAAGAGGCGGAGCACGGGCATCCGGGCCTTCGTACCCTCAGACGGCTCCGGCCGAGCCGCGGTCGTCGTGCAGGCTGTCGAGCGGCAGTGACATGGCGGTGCTCCTCGCGCGCTCCCCAGTCGAAGCGCCCGACGAGCCTAGTCGTGCCCTGTCCCGATAGCGTCCTCCGGCGATGGACTCCTCCCGGCCGGCGACGACGCGCGTCCTCCTGGTGAGGCACGGCCAGTCGGAGTGGAACGCGATCGGCCGCTGGCAGGGACAGGCCGATCCGCCCCTCAGCGACCTCGGCCGCCGCCAGGCGCGGGAGGCGGCGCGGGCCATCGGGGCCGTCGACGCGGTGTGGTCGTCCGACCTCCAGCGGGCGGCCGAGACGGCGGCCATCATCTCCGCCGACATCGGGGTGGGGCCGGTGGTGCTCGACCCCGATCTCCGTGAGCGGGACGCGGGCGAGTTCTCCGGCCTGACCCGGGCGGAGATCGAGCAGCGCTTCCCCGGCTACCTGTCGGACCATCGCCGGCCGCCAGGTTGGGAGCCGGACGAGCACCTCCTGGGCCGGGCCCTGGGCGTGGTGCACGAGATCGCCACGGCCGTCCCCGGCGGCGACGTGGTGGCGGTGACCCACGGCGGGCTCGTCTACACGCTGGAGACCCACCTCGGCGCGCCGCACGCCCGCCTGGCCAACGCCGAGGGGCGCTGGATCGAGGTGGACCGGGAGCGCTTGAGGCTGGGCGATCGGATCCGGCTCGCCGATCCCGACGACCTCACGGTGCCCGGACAGATCTGACCGGAAGCACCCGGCCGGGCGGCCAGGGCCGGGTCAGACCTCGGCGTCGCCCTGGTGGTCCATGCAGAAGCGGGCGGCAGGGACGGCGGCGAGCCGCTCGTCGGGGATGGAGCCGCCACAGACCTCGCACGTGCCGTAGATGCCGACGTCCAAGCGGTCGAGGGCGCGGTCGACGTCGGCCAGCTCGGCCTCCACCTGCTCGAGGATGGAGAACTCCTTCTCGCGTTCGAAGGCGTCGCTGGCCGTGTCGGCCAGGTGCTGGTGGACATGCGACAGGTCGGCCGCGCTGTCCTGCGACGGCTCGTCGCGGAGGTGGTCGTTCTCCAGGCTCGACCGCAGGCGGGTCAGCCGCTCGCGCTCCGCGGAGAGCTGCTCCCGGGCGGCGTCGTGGTCCACGGCGCTCAGGGTACGCCGGAAGGATCGGGCGTGGGGGTGGAGGGGCTCGAACCCTCGCGCATCCGCTTAAAAGGCGGCCGCTCTGCCAACTGAGCTACACCCCCCGGGGGCGCCTGCCTGCCATCGTACGGCGGCTGCCCCGCAGGCACGCCGGGTGACCGGGGTCGGCTGGGTTGTGTTCATGTTCAGCGGAGCGCGTGTTAGGGTCGCCCCATTCGTGGGCTGGGGGCGGGGGCCTCCTGGTGACAGCGTCCAGGGAGAGAACACGATGGTGAAGCGACTGATCGCAGCGGGCGCGATGGCTCTGTTGGCCATGGCCGCCCCGGCAGCCGCACAGCAATACCCCCCGGCGGTCAACAGCTTGACCTGCAGCGATACCACGCCGACGCCGGGACAGACCATCTCGTGCGAGGCCCGCACCTTCGCCGCGGGCGCGGCCGTCACGGTCACGCTCGACTCCCCGGTCGCGCTCGGGACCGCGACGGCCGACGCCGCGGGACTGATCGCCCTGCAGGTGACGATCCCGACCGGCACCCCGCTCGGTGCCCACACCCTGGTCGCCACCGGACCGGCGCCCACCGGGCAGACACTCAACCTGTCGCTCGCCATCACGGTGGTGTCGGCCCGGGGCGGTGGCGCGGGCTCCACCGGGGGCAACCTGCCCGACACGGGCAGCAACTCGATCCCCCTGGCCCAGATCGGCCTGGGGCTCCTCGCCGCCGGTGGCGTGATCTATGCGATCGCCTCCCGGCGCCGCAAGGGCCTCGCCGTCAGCTCGTGACCTGAGCCTTGGCCCAGCGGTAGTCGGCCTTGCCCGACGGGCTGCGCTGGATGGCGTCGAGGAACAGCACGTCCTTGGGGAGCTTGTAGCGGGCGACATGCCGGCCGGCGTGGGCCACGATGTCGTCGGCGGTGGCCTGCTCGCCCGGTGACAGCTCGACCAGCGCCACCACCTCCTGGCCCCAGCGCTCGCTGGGCCGTCCCACCACCACGACGTCGTGCACGGCCGGATGGCCGGCGATGGCCCGCTCGATCTCCTCGGCGAAGATCTTCTCGCCCCCGGAGTTGATGGTGACCGAGTCGCGGCCCAGCAGCTCGATCTCCCCGTCGGGTAGCAGCCGGGCCCGATCGCCCGGCACCGAGTAGCGGGTCCCGTCGATGACCGGGAAGGTGCGGGCCGTCTTGTCGGCGTCGCCCAGGTAGCCGAGGGGAACCCAGCCCTCCTGGGCCAGCCAGCCGATGCCGTCGTGGCCGGGCTCCAGCAGGCCGTCGAGCTGCTCGCTCACCACCACCGTGCCCGCCATGGGCCGGAACCGGCCCGTCGACACTTCGCCGCCGCTGGTCGACACGTGGCTCATCTGCGCCCCGGTCTCGGACGAGCCCACCGAGTCGCTGAGCACGATGTGGGGCAGCTGGGCCAGGAGCCGCGCCTTGATGGTGGGCGTCAGCGGCGCGCCGCCGTTGCCCACGCTGAGCAGGCTGGACACGTCGTAGCCACCGCCCTCGAGCTCCTCCACCAGGGGCCGGGCGATGGCGTCGCCCACCACGGTGAGCGTGCTGCAGCGCTCGCGCTCGACCGTGCGCCACGTCTCGGCCGGGTCGAGGCGCCGGGTCTCGGGCGGCATCACGATGGTGTGCCCGTTGTTGAGGCCGATGAAGGACGCCCACTGGGCGGCGCCGTGCATGAGCGGGGGCAGCACCATGAACCGCAGCGGCTCGGGGAAGGCGGACGCGTTCTCGGCCACCTCGTCGTAGCTGGTCACCACGGCCTGGGTGAGGATGTTCCGCCCGCCCATGGCCGACATGTAGATGTCGTGCTGGCGCCACAGCACGCCCTTGGGCATGCCCGTCGTGCCGCCGGTGTAGAGGATGTAGAGGTCGTCGGGTGACGGCTCGGGACCGTCTTCGGGGCCGGCGCCGGCGAGGGCCTCCTCGTAGTCCACCGCGCCGGGCAGCAGATCGTGGCCCGAGCCGTCGGCCACCTGGATCAGCAGCTCTAGCCCGAGCCGGTCGACGAGCGGCGCGAGCGTCGGGGCGAAGGCGGCGTGGTACACGAGCGCCCGGCACCCGGCGTTGTCGAGCAGGTAGACCAGCTCGTCCTCGACGTAGCGGTAGTTGACGTTGAACGGCGCCACCCGGGCCCGAAAGGCGCCGAGCAGGGCCTCCAGGTACTCGTTGCCGTTGTAGAGGTAGATGCCGAGGTGGTCCTGGCCCGACTCGTGGCCCGCCAGGCCGTCCCGATCGGTCACCGAACCGAGCCCTCGCGACCGCAGGTAGCCGGCGAGCCGGCGGCTGCGATCCGCCATCTCGGCGAACGTGAGGCGGACGTCGCCCCAGACCAGGCAGGGGCGGTCCGGGTGCACCCCGGCCACCGTGTCGAACACCGCGGGCAGGGTGAACTCGGTATCTGACGACATGTCAGATGACAGTAGCGTCAGACGCGTCAGGGCCCCGCCCGGCATGCCGAGCGGGACCGGCAGGAGCCTCCGACGCTGGGAGTCAGCGCTGCTGGCTGACCGGCTGGGTCAGGAACTGGCCGGCGATGAGCCCGGCCCACCCGAGCAGGCCGACCCAGGCTCCGAAGGCGGCGGAGAACCCGTCGGGCATCATGATCGTGGCCAAGAGGTGCCAGAGAGCGAACACGCCCAGCACCGCCGCCGCGATGATCGGCAGGTTGGGGAGGTTGCTGAGCTGCGGTATCTGCGGCAGCTTGAGGATGGCCAGGATCCCGAACGCGATGGCCAGGATCGCCAGCAGCCGCCCGAAGCTCGCATAGGTGTCGAGCCCGGCGGGCACGTCGAAGCCCGACGGGATGTCGGCGACGTCGCCGAGGCTGCCGCCACCACCCCCGCCGGACACGCTGACGAAGTCGAGGACGAAGTCCGACAACAGCACGAGGAGGGCGCCCACGCCGCCCGCGATCAGGCCCCAGGTGACGACGAGACCACCGGTGGCCGGGCCCGCGCCGTAGCCGTAGTTGGGCTGGCCGTAGCCCGGCTGCTGGCCGTACTGGCCGGACGGGCCGCCGTAGCCCGGCTGGCCGTACCCCGGCTGCTGGCCGTACTGGCCCTGCTGGCCGTAGCCCGGCTGCTGGCCGTATTGGCCCGGCTGCTGGCCGTACTGGCCCTGCTGCTGGCCGTACTGGCCCTCCTGGCCACCGCCCGCGGGCCAGCCCTGGCCGCTGCCGCCGCCCGCCGCGGGCCAGCCTTCACCACTGGAGGGCTGGCCGCCGTACCCGGCCTGGCCACCTTGGCCGCCTTGGCCGCCCTGGCCGCCCTGGTCGCCCCAGCTCTGACCGCCCCCCTGGCCGCCGTAGCCGGCCGACGCGCCGTAGCCCTGCTGGCCGGCGCTCTCGTATGACTGGGCAGAGGGGCCCGGCGCGTCGGGGGAATCGACGCTGCGCTGACCGGCCGCGTCCGCGACGTGCTCGGTCCATCGGGTGCCGTCGTGGTAACGCTGGGCGAAGCGTCCGGAGGGATCCGGATACCAGCCGGGACTGACCTGGGACATCGGAGTGTCTCCTCTTGGATACGTAAGTCCGCCGAGGGGGACGACGCTAGCTGGCGCGGAACACAGCCCTGGACGTTCGCGCCGGAGGTGACTAGGTCACCCCCCAAACGTCCCCCGCCCGCGAGGGTCAGAGCCACACTAGATCGGTCTCGTCGCCGGGTGTACCCGCGGCCGTCGTCGAGGGCTCCACGACCTCGTCGCAGGTCACGCAGAACCAGCGGGCTTCGAGCACGGTGCCACAGCGGGCATGGGCCGGCACTCCTGCCCGCGCCCCCGGGGTCTCGCCGTGGCGCCTGGCCCCCCAGCCCGCCAGCATGCGCACCGGGCCGGCCAGGTCTGCGCCCGCGGCGGTGAGGCGGTAGGCGTGACGGACCGGCCGGGTGGAGTAGGGCTCGCCCACCACCAGGCCCTCCTCCTCCAGCCGGGCCAGGCGCCTGGCCAGGATGTTGGGGGCCAGGCCGTCGAGCTCGTGCAGCAGCTCGCCGAACCGGCGCGGGCCGTTGAGCAGGCGGGCCACCACCAGGAGCGACCAGCGATCTCCGACCGCGGCTGCGGCGGTGGCCAAGGCCTGGTCGGCCGCCTCGTCCAGCGGGGTGCGGGAAGAACGCCCTTGCGGAGAAGGCATGGTCCCAGACTACAGTGACTTGCAGTTTGCAAGTGAGTAGCGAGTACACATCGGGAGTTCACATGAGTGCTGAGGATCAGCAGGCCACCATTCGCCGCGTGGCCGACACGGTGTCGCCGTCGGTCGTGCGGATCGGGCGCCACGGCGGCCGGGGCTGTGGCGTCGTGGTCGCCGACGGCCTCGTCGTCACCAATGCCCACAACCTGCGCGACCGCACGACGCAGGTCACCTTCGCCGACGGCCGTGCCGTCCAGGCCCGCGCCACCGGCATCGACGTCGACGGCGACCTGGGCGTGCTGGCGGTCGACACCGGCGGCGTGCCCGCGGTGACGTGGTCCGACGCGGCGGCGGACCTGGGCCAGCCCGTGTATGCCGTCGCCCGCATCCCGGGCGGCCATCGGGTCACGGCCGGGACCGTCTCGGCGGTCGACCGCTCGTTCCGGGGGCCTCGGGGCCGGCTGGTGACCGGTGGCATCGAGCACACCGCCCCCCAGGCCCGAGGCAGCTCCGGCAGCCCGGTGGTCGACGGCGACGGCCGGCTCGTCGGCATCACGACGCTACGCCTGGGCGACGGCTTCTCCATCGCGCAGCCGGCCGGGCCGGAGCTGCGGTCCCGGATCGACTCGCTGGCCGAGGGCCGTGAGCCCGCCCGGGTCACCCTGGGCGTGGGCGTGGCGCCGCCGCACGTGGCTCGGCGCCTGCGCTCCGCGGTGGGCCTGGCCGAGCGGCCGGGCGCGCTGGTGCGCGGCGTGTCGGACGACAGCCCGGCGCAGCAGGCCGGCATCAACCGCGGCGATCTGATCGTGGCCATAGGCGACGACCAGATCGACGATCCGGCCGGCCTCGAGGCCGCGCTCGCCCGCTGCCAGCCGGGCGACACCGTCGTGGTCAAGGTCGTGCGGGGCGCGGACGAGCTGAGCCTCACGGTCCAGTTCCCGCCGGCCGACACCCCGACCGACGCCCCCACGGATGCACCGGCGGATGCGCCCCGCGACGAGGAGCCCGACGGGCCCGAGGACGCCGCGTAGCCGACGCCCGCGGGCAGTCGGGATAATCCGCGGGGCGCGGGGCCGCCGAATACAGGGGCGTGCAGCCCACTCCCCCCGGGTTGCACCCGGTGAGCGGGCGGACTCCCGCTCCCATCTCTTGAGGGAGCAACCCCAAATGTTCACGCGTCTTGTCGCGGCCGGAGCGACCGCCCTGGCTGCGGCCACGCTGGTCATGGCCCCGTCGAGCGACGCCAGCCCTGCCACTCGGGTGCGCGAGTGCGGCGTCCACAACTACAGCCGCAATCTCGAGGTCGTCGGCCTCACCTCCGATCAGCGCCTCGTCTGCTTCCGGGCCAACAAGCCCGGCAACGCCCGGGACATCGCTCAGGTGAGCGGCCTGGTCCAGGACACCAAGCTGGTCGGCATCGACTACCGCCCGGCCACGGGCGACCTCTATGGCCTGGGTGACCAGGCCGGCATCTACATCATCGACCCCGCCACTGCCACGGCGTCGCTGGCCGCTCGGGCCAACGTCGCGCTCCAGGGCACCGCGTTCGGCGTCGACTTCAACCCGGCCGCCGACCGCCTGCGGGTCGTCAGCGACACCGGCCAGAACCTGCGCATCAACGTGGCCGACGGCACCACCACCGTCGACACCGCCCTGACCAACGGCGCGGCCGCCGCGCTGGGCGTCACCGGCGCCATGTACACCAACAACGACGCCGACCCGAACACCGGCACCACGCTGTTCGACGTGGACTCCACGCTCGACCAGATCTCGATCCAGTCGCCGCCCAACAACGGCACGCTGGTCGCCACCGGCAAGCTCGGCGTCGACACCACCCCCGACGTGGCCGCCGACATCTACAGCCGGATCAAGGACGGCACCACCGTGTCGAACACGGCCTTCGCGGCCCTGTCCAGCCCCTCGATCTCGTCCTTCTACGGCGTGGACCTGCTGACCGGGCGGGCCACCAAGACCGGCGACTTCCAGGCCGCCAACCGGGTCGTGGGCATCGCGGTGCCCCAGAACCAGCGCTGATCCCCCCTTCCGTCAGCGCCTTGCCACGGTGGGCCGGAGCCACTCCGGCCCACCGTGCGCGTCCCCGGACGTGTCAGCTCCAGTCCTCGCGGACGACGTCGCGTGGGTCCTTGTCGTCGCGGGTGGCGATGTAGCTGGCGTGCCGGACGATGCTGTCGTGGGTCCACTCGCCGAAGGTCACCTCGGCGACGAGCTCCGGCCGGACCCAGTGCGCCACCCGGCTGACCAGCCGCGGCGGAGGGGGGTCGAAGGGGGACTCGTCGGTGGCGAGCTTCGCCAGGAGACCACCCAGCCTGCTCAGCTCGTGGTCCTTGAACCCGGTGCCCACCTTGCCGGCGAAGCGCAGCTGATCGCCCTCGTAGACGCCCACCAGGATGCTGCCGATCAGGCCGCTGCGGTTGCCCTCCCCGGCCTGCCAGCCCCCGATGACGAACTCCTGCCTCGGCCGCACCTTCACCTTGCGCCACGACGGGTTCCTGGACCCCGGCAGGTAGCGGCTGTCGACCCGCTTGACCACGATCCCCTCGAGGTGCTGGGCCCGGGCCCCGTCGAGCAGGTCGGCGGCCCCGTCGACGTGGTGCGCGGGCACCAGCCAGCCCTCACCGGGCTCCACCAGCTCGGTCAGCAGCTGGCGCCGTTGCAGGTACGCCAGCCCGGTCAGGTCGTGGCCGTCGAGCCACAGGATGTCGAAGACCATGTACTTCACGGGAACCTCGGCGGCGACCTGGGCGATCTCGGTGGCCCGGGTCAGATGCATGCGGCGCTGCAAGCGGCCGAAGTCCGGCCGGCCGTCAGCGTCGAAGGCCACCACCTCGCCGTCGAGGACCACCTGATGGGGAGCCAACGCCGCGGGCAGGCCGGCCAGCTCGGGGAAGCGGGCGGCGGCGTCGAGGCCCCTGGTGGTGTCGAGGCGCAGCGGTTGGTCGGGATCCCCCACCGCCGCGACGATCCGCATGCCGTCGAACTTCACCTCGGCCGCCCAGCCCTCCCCGGTCGGCAGCTCGCCGGTGACGGCTTTCATGGGCAGGATCCTGGGCAACACGCAGGCGAGTCTGCCCTGCTCTCGCCCAGTTCGCTCGTCACCGAGGGTGATCATTCAGCCAACCAGGCGGACCGGGGCGGGGCCGGTACCCGCGGCGGGCAGAATCATGCCCGTGGACAGCATCCGGCTCACCGTGCCTGCGACGTCGGCCGCGGTGCGCATCACGCGGGCCGGGGCGGCAGGGCTCGCGACCCGGGCCGGGTTCACCTACCGCGAGGTCGAGCAGCTGCGGTTGGCGGTGGGCGAGGCGGCGGCGCTGCTGGCACCCGAGCCGGCGGGCGAAGGCACGCTGGCGGTGGACTACGACGTGGCGCCCGACAGCCTGCGGATCGACCTGCGGCTGACCGGCCCGGCGAGCGACGGCCACGCGGTGACGACCGTGCCGGAGGTGGCGGCCGCGGTGCTGGACGCCAGCGTGGACGAGTGGCACCTGCTCGACGGCGGGCGGCGCCTCGTGCTGGTCAAGCGCGTGTCCGAGCTCGACGACGGCGACAGCGACGAGTACTGACCGCCGGCCGCGACGGTCTGCCGGTCGATCCGGAGCGGGTGGGTCTAGGGTCACCCTCGTGCTCGTGTGGATGGACCTCGAGATGACAGGGCTCGATCCGACCCGCAACGTGATCGTCGAGATCGCCACGCTCGTGACCGACGACAACCTGGAGATCGTGGCCGAGGGGCCGGACCTGGTCGTCCACCAGCCGCGCGAGGCGCTGGACGCCATGGTGGACGTGGTGCGCGACATGCACACCCGCAGCGGCCTGCTGCCCGCCATCGAGGCCTCCCAGATCTCGCTGGAGCAGGCGGGCACGGCCACGCTCGACTTCATCCGCACCCACGTGCCGCTGCCGCGCACCGTCCCGCTGTGCGGCAACTCGATCGGCACCGATCGCCGCTTCCTGGCCGCCTACCTGCCCGACATCGAGAACTTCCTGCACTACCGGTCGGTGGACGTGTCGACGATCAAGGAGCTGGCGGTGCGCTGGGCACCCGACGTGGTGGAGGCCGCGCCCCGCAAGGAGACCACCCACCGGGCGCTGGACGATATCCGGGAGAGCGTGAACGAGCTGCGCTGGTACCGTGAGCACTTGTTCCGCATCGAGGCCGTGGACGGCTCCGGAACCGCCTGATCCCCGCCGGCACCCAAGCGACCGGTGCGCGGAAGGCGCAGTGATCCTGCCGTCGAGCGAACGAATCGCGCCAAAGACGATTAATCCATTGACGCGGACATGTGCCGCGTGATGCCCTAGTGCTCCGACGGGAGCACTAGGCCCCGCGGCGACACGAAGGGAACGGCAGGACCGATGACGAACGGCACCATGCAGCTGGGTGGTCTCGTAGCCACCGGTGCCGCGCGCCCCGGTGTGTGCCCGACCACCCTCCACGCCACCGCCCAGCTCGGCGCGCCCATCTACGCCTACACGTGGCTCGATGGCAATGCCAAGCCGGAGTCCTGGGCGTTTGGCATTGATCGAGCCATCCCACGGCCTTGGGAGAGCTTCCCCTGATCAGATCAGGCGCAGAAGCGCAACCCCTCTCCAAAGGCCGTCGGGATTCTCCCGGCGGCCTTTCTCTTTCCCTCCACACAGACCAATGGACGTATCGACCAGACCAGCGAACAGATCTCGTAACCAGACACATGAGGGGAATGGGCAGATGATCGCCCCTACCGCAGACGAAACCGACGAGATCCTCGACCTGACCAGACCCGAACCCCTCGGGAACCGTGAGGCCGAAGAGCCTGAACCCGAGCTCCTCGCCACGGAGGACTCCTGGTGGGCGCACGCCCGCTGCAACGACGGCAGCGGTCGCTTCGCCACCATGTTCTTCAGCGAGGAGCTGCAAGACATCGCCCGGGCCAAGCACATCTGCGCTACGTGCCCGGCCATGATCCCCTGCCTCGAAGGCGCCCTCGAGCGGCGCGAGCCGTGGGGCGTTTGGGGCGGCCAGCTCTTCCTCAACGGCAAGATCCTGGCCACCAAGAGGCGGCGAGGCCGGCCGCCGAAGCTGGCCCGGCCCGAGGATCAGCTGCCCGACATCCCGATCCCTGACCATCTGCAAGGAGTGGCGGTGATCCGAATTGCGTAGCCATACGTACAAGAACGCAGCCGACTCTCGGCACCACTAGCTGCGCCGACCGGGGCCGTCACCGGCACAGTGGCGAATGCGGAGCGGGAGATCGACCAGACCCTGGTGCGGGGGCATCGCGCGGCGGCGATGCTCCCGCACGGCGGGCCCTTCCTACCCCCCAGGGCCCGATTGCCGCAGCGGCCGGTTGCGGCAGTAGCGTCGCGCTGTGGCAAACCGCCGCATCCCCCTCGCCGCGGTCTTCGCCGCGACCACGTTTGCCCTGGTAGCGGCGGTGGGCGCCGCCGCGCTCCTGGGTTGGGGGGACGAGTCGCCGGCGTCGAGCGCGTCCGACAACGCCGACGGCATGGAGCTGTCGGCCCAGGGTGACCTGCCCGACTCGGTGGCCGGCGTGCGCCTCGGGGCGCTCGGCGACCAACCCGATGCGTCGCTCGGCGAGCTGATCGGCACCAAGCCCGTCGTCCTCAACTTCTTCGCCTCGTGGTGCGCGCCCTGCCTCACGGAGATGCCCGGCTTCGAGGCGGTGCACCAGAGCCTGGGCGACCAGGTCACCGTCGTGGGCATGGCCTACCAGGACAGCCCCGAGGATGCCCTCGCCACTGTCGAGCAGACCGGTGTCACCTACCCCACCTACACCGATCCCGACGGCAGCGCGCTGACCTACTTCCAGGGCCTGTCCATGCCCACGACCGTGTTCATCGATGCCTCGGGCGAGGTGGTGGACAGGGTCAGCGGCGCGCTGAGCGAGAACGAGCTGCGGGCCAAGGTCAGCGACGTGCTGGGGGTGCCGGCGTGACCGGCAGCCTCGCGGCCATCGGCCCCGACGGGCCCTGGGCCTACTACCTGGCCCTGGGGATGGTGGCCACGGTGAACCCGTGCGGGTTCGCCATGCTTCCCGCCTACCTGTCGTTCTTCCTGGGCCTGGAGGGAGACGAGCGCGAAGCCCCCCGGGCGGGCGTGGCCCAGGCGGTGTGGGTGGCGGGCGCGGTGTCGCTCGGGTTCCTGGCCGTGTTCGCCCTCGCCGGCCTGGCCGTCGAGCTCACCTCGCTGCCGGTGTACGAGAACGCCCCCTGGATCTCGCTGGTCATCGGCCTCGGCCTGTTCGGGCTGGGCGTGGCCTTGCTGTGCGGCTTCGAGCTGCGGGTGGCGCTGCCCCGCCTCGACCGGGGCGGACGGGAGCGCACGCTCGGCTCGATGTTCGTGTTCGGGGTGTCGTACGCCATCGCCTCCATCGGCTGCGCGCTGCCCGCCTTCCTGGTGGGGGTGGCGGGCACCATCAGCCGCGAGTCCGTGGCCGACGGGCTGGTCGTGTTCGGCCTGTACGCGCTGGGGATGTCGCTGGTGCTGCTGGCCCTCACGGTCGGCATCGCCCTGGCCCGCACCTCGATCGTCCGCTTCCTGCGCCGCACCCAGCCCTACATCGGCCGGGTGGCGGGCGGGCTGGTCGCCCTGGCCGGGGCATACGTGGCGTATTACGGCTGGCTGGAGCTGCGGCTGAACCGGTCCGGCCCCGGCCAGCTGCCCACGTCCAGCATCACCGATCGGGTGATCGGCTGGTCCGACGACCTGACGCAGTGGGTCCAGGACACCGGCGCGCTGCGGATCGCGGTCGTGATCGTCGTCCTGCTGGCCGCGGTGGCCGTCGCCGTCCGCATCGGACGCCACGGCCCCGAGCCGGATCAGGGCGCGAGCCGCGAGATCCGCCAGCCGGTCTCCAGCGACGGGTCGCGCTCGTAGACGAGCCGGTCGTGCAGGCGCCGTTCCCGGCCCTGCCAGAACTCGACCCGCTCGTGCGCCACCCGGACGCCGCCCCAGTGCTCGGGCCGGGGCACGTCCCCGCCGGCGTGGGCCACCTCGACCTCCGACCAGCGCCGTTCCAGGTCGGCCCGGTCGGCCACCAGCTCGCTCTGGGGTGAGGCCACCGCCGCGATCTGGCTGCCGCGGGGCCGGGTGGCCCAGTAGGCGTCCGAGGCGGCGGCGCCGACGGCCGCGGCCGCGCCCTCGACGATCACCTGCCGGCCCAGCGGGTGCCACGGGAACAGCAGCGAGACCCGCGGGTTGGCGGCCAGCTCGCGGCCCTTGCGGCTGTTCAGGTTGGTGAAGAACGTGAAGCCGCCCTCGTCCAAGGCCCGGAGCAGCACCGTGCGGACCGACGGGCGCCCGTCGGTCCCCACGGTCGCGACCACCATGGCGTTGGGGTCGCCCACGCCCACCTCGTGCCAGGTCTTGAACCAGGCGCGGAACTGCTCCACCGGGTCGGCCGCCAGATCGGCGGCCGACAGTCCGGCGAAGCTGTACTCCTGGCGTAGCTCGGTCAGCTCGTGGACGTCCACGAGGACCGGTCTACCGCGTCGACCCGATCAATCGAATCCGTTGTCCGACAGCCAGTCGGCCGCGATGTCCTCGGCGTCGTCGTGGTCGATGTCGTAGCGCTTGTTCATGGCGACGAGGTCGTCGGTGGTCAGCTGGGCCGAGATGCTGTCCATCAGGTCCTTGAAGTCGTCGCCGTAGGCGTCGACCAGCTCCTGGGACGCCACCGGGAAGACGTTGTCGGCCGCGAACATGCCCTTGTCGTCCTCGAGCAGGACCCATCCGGTCGACTCGTCGGCCAGGCGGCCGTCGGTCGAGCCCACCACACCGATCTGGACCTCGCCCGCGTCGAGGGCGTCGGGGATCAGGCCGAACTCCAGTGGCGAGAAGTGGCTGGTGAAGTCGACGCCGTACACCCGCATCAGGCCCGGGATGCAGAAGCCGTTGGTCTCGCAGTCGGGCGGCGCGCCCAGCGTGAGGTCGGAGCCGTTGGCGGCGAGATCGGACAGCGTGGTGATGTCCTTGTCGTCCGAGGTCTGCTGCGTGACCACGAACGCGTTGGTGTCCACCGCGTCGGACGGCGTGAGCGCCACCAGGTCCCGGTCCTCCAGGAGCGGGGTGAGCTTGGCCAGCGTCTCGTCCACGTCGCTGGTGGCCTGGCCGCCCTCCTCACCCGCGTCGGCGAGCAGGAACTCCAGCTGCGAGGCCACGTAGTCGGGGGCAAGGTTGATGTCGCCGGACTCGAAGCCGTCGAACACCAGCTCCCGGAAGCCGGTCAGGTCCTGGACGCTGACGTCGTAGCCCGCGTTCTCGAGGGCCCCCTGGTAGATCTGGGCCACGATCTGCGACTCGCCGAAGTCCTGGGCGCCGATGCTGATGGCTGGGCCCTCGGGCACGGTGGTCCCGCTGTCGCTCCCGCTGGCGGTGTCGTCGTCATCGTCGCCGCATGCGGCGCCCAACACGACGAAGGCCGCCAGCACGGCGATCACCTTCAGATGTCGTCTCATCGGGTTGTTCCTTTCCCCCGGGAGGGTCGCTGTCGATGGGAACACGTGGGGCTAGGTGGCCGCCGGCTCGGGCTGGGCCGCCATGCCGGCGTCGGCGGTCCGGCCGCGCGGGGCCCGCCACCGCACCAGCCGGCGCTCGGCGAGGGCGAAGAACCCGTCGGTCGCGAGGGCGAGCGCGGCGACGAGGATGGCGCCCGCCAGCAGCCCGCCCTTGGTGGGGCTGGTGTAGCCGGTGACGATGAGCGTGCCCAGGTTGCGGTAAGCCACCAGGGCGCCGAGCGTGGCCGTGGCCACGACCTGCACGGCCGACACCCGCAGGCCGGTGAGGATCAGGGGCAGAGCCACCGGCACCTCGACCTGGCGGATGAGCTGGCTGGGGCGCATCCCCATGCCCCGGGCCGCCTCCAGCGTCTCCGCGGGCACGGTGCGCACGCCGGTATAGGTGTTGGTGAAGATGGGCGGGACCGCCAGGAGGAACAGCGCCGCCACGGTCGGCCAGAAGCCGAGCCCGAACCCGTACTTGAGGGCGAAAGGCAGGATCAGCGCCATCGCCGCGTAGGACGGGATGGCCCGCCCGATGTTCACGATCGACACCGCCACGATGCCGCCGCGGCGCACGTGGCCGAGCAGGACCGCCGGCGGGATGGCGATCAGCGCGGCGACGAGCACCGCGGCCACCGAGATCTGGACGTGGGCCCACGTCAGGGCGGGCAGGCTGTTCTGGCCGGACCACGCCTTGTCGCTGCTCAAGTAATCCCAGAGCTCTTGCAGGGTGCCACTCACGTCTCACCGCCCCTCGGCTCCCGGACGCGAGCCCACGGCGTGAGCACCCACTCCAGGGCCAGGAAGGCCAGGTCGAGCACGACCGCCAAGGCGATGGACAGCACCGCGCCGACCACGATGGGCGTGGAGAAGCTGCGGCCGAGGCCCTCGGTGATCAGCTCGCCCAGGCCGCCCGCCGCGACCAGGCCCGCCACGGTGACCAGGCCCACGGTGGTGACGGTGGCGATGCGCAGGCCCGCGATGATGACCGGCGCGGCGAGAGGGATGTCGACCCGGAGCATCCGGCGCCAGCCCTCGAAGCCCATGCCGTCGGCGGCCTCGCGGGTGGCGGCCGGCACCGAGTCGAGCCCGGTCACGATGTTCCGCAGGAGGATGAGCAGCGTGTAGCTGACCAGCGCCACCTCCGCGGTGCGGAAGCCCAGCCCGAACTGGGGGAACGACACCAGGAAGCCGAACAGGGCCAGCGCGGGGATGGCGTACAGCACCCCGGCCACCCCGGCCAGCGGCCCGTAGGTCCAGCGCCAGCGCACCGCGATGAGCGCCAGGCCCAAGGCCAGCGCGAAGCCGATGCCCACCGCCACGACCGTGAGCGACAAGTGCTGCCACAGCCGATCCTGTATCTCGTCGGTGTGACGGCTCACCCAGTCCCATTCGATGAGCGGCTCGTTCGCGCCGATCACCGGGTGACCCCCTCGGCCAGGTCGTCGACCGTGAGCACGCCCTGATAGCGGCGCTCGGCGTCGACCACCACCGCCACCCGGGTGCGAGAGGTGACGATCCCGTCGAGCGCGGCCTTGAGCGTGGTGTCGGGGTGGACCACCGCGGCGAACGACTCGGGGGCCAGGTCGCCCACCCGGGCCGCGCCGTCGAGCGCCGCGGCTCCGACCCAGCCGGCCAGGCAGCCGTCGCCGTCGACGACCGCCACCCAGTCGGTGGCGTGCGTGGTCATGACGGCGCGGGCCTCGGCGGCCGAGGCGGCGGGCGCCACCACCGGTCCCGGGCTGACGCGGGCCTGACGCACCCGCATGAGCGACAGGCGCTTGATCCCCCGGTCGTCGCCCAGGAAATCGGCCACGAACTCGTCCACCGGATCACGCAGCAGGTCCTCGGGCGTGTCCACCTGGGCGAGGATCCCACCCACCTTGAGGATGGCGATGCGGTCCGCCAGCTTGATGGCCTCGTCGATGTCGTGGGTGACCAGCACGATCGTCTTCTGCACCCGCTGCTGCAGCGCCAGCAGCTCGTCCTGCAGGCGGGCCCGCACGATGGGGTCGACCGCCGAGTACGGCTCGTCCATCAGCAGCACGGGCGGGTCGGCCGCCAGCGCCCGGGCCACCCCCACCCGCTGCTGCTGGCCGCCCGACAGCGCGGACGGGTAGCGGTCGAGCAGGTCGGGGTCGAGCTCGACCAGGTCGGCCAGCTCGGTGACCCGCGCCCGCACCCGATCCCTGGGCCAGCCCGCGAGCTGGGGAACGGTGGCGATGTTGTCGGCCACCTTGCGGTGGGGGAACAGCCCGGCCTGCTGGATCACGTACCCGATGCCCCGGCGCAGCTCGTGCACCGGCAGCGTGCGGATGTCCGTGCCCTCCAGCCACACCGTGCCGCCGGTGGGCTCGACCAACCGGTTGATCATCTTGAGCGTGGTCGTCTTGCCGCAGCCGGACGGTCCCACCAACGCCACGAGCTCGCCCCGGGGGATGGCGAGGTCGAGCTCGTTGACCGCGGGAGCGGCCGCGCCCGGGTAGCGCTTGGTCAGGCGTTCGAGCCGGATGGCGGCGGCGCCCGCGTCCGGCTCGGTCGGAGATGCGGCGGCCTCGGGGGCCACCGCCGGCGCGTCCGTCACGTCGCGCCGGCCCCGCTCTCGTTTTCGTCGTGGGCGGTGGCGGACACCACGGTTCCCTCCCCGCTGGCTGCGGCCCCGGGACTTGCCGTCGGGCCACGGGTGTGGCCCTGGGTCTTCATGTGCGAGTCACGTTAGCGCCGCCGTCCAAGGCGACCACGCGCACTTCCCCTTGGGCGCCCGGGGCGAGGAAGTCCAGCAACCGGCTCGCTTCGGCCTCGACGGCACCCGCGTCACGGCCGTTCAGCTGCCCGAACGTACGAACAGTGAGGACGGCCGGACCGCCGCGAGGCTCGCGGTCGAGGCGCCACACCCCCCGTCCCCTGCCGTCGGAGAGCACCGAGCCCAGGCCCCGCTCGACGAACAGCGCGGCGATCTGGTCCCGGTCCTCCGAACGCACGAACCGGGACCGGTCGGCGTGGCTGAGCAGAACGTTGTCGTACTCGGGCAGGAAGCGGACGGGAGCCGGGGTGTCGGGGTCGGGCCGAGGCGCGTCGGGGAGGTCGAACAGCTCGCGGCCCCGCTCGTCACGGAACGTCCGCAGCTGAGGGCGCAGCCGCTCCAGCACCTCTCGGAACCCGGTGAGGCGGGACCACGTGGCTACGTCCGCCACGGTCGCAGGCCCGAACGCGGCCAGGTAGCGCAGGACCGCGGCGTCGATGGAGGGCTCGGGGTCCAGCTTTCGGCCCAGCCACGCCTCGGCCGTGGTGGTCGTGACCTGACCGCCGCGGCCCCACAGACCCCGGGGCGGGACCTGGACCAGCGCCAGCCGGTTGCGGCAGGCGTAGGCGAGGGCGGCGGCGTCGTGCTCGGGCAGGCGCTCGGCCAGCAGCGCCCGGAGCTCCGGGCCGGTGCGCGGCCGCTCGTCCAGCAGCGGCTTGGCCACCGCCATGACCGCATCGAGGTCGACCTCGGCGAGCCGCGGGGCGAAGGTCTGATGGCGAGCGAGCTCGGCGTCGAGAACCGGCTGCACCAGCGGAGGCAGCCGGAGGGCATCGTCCGCGGTGACCAGGTGGATCGTCCCGCGCAGGGTGACGATGCGGACCAGGACCCGCTCGGACAGCAGGCGGGAGAGCGCCTCGGGGTCGAAGGCGTCGAGGCGGGACCAGAGGGCGGTGTAGGGGTTGTGCGGGACCTGGGCCTGCAGGCCGACCAGGTGGTCGATCGCGGCCGTGAGATCGCGCGCCTCCCGGTCCAGCAGGATCTGGCGGGCCAGCGTGGCCCGCCCGAGGGCACGATCGCCGAGGACGTCATCGGTCACCCGGCGATCATGCCCGCTCTCGAGGTCAGGTTTGGTCCGCCCCGTCGGGGTTTCCCGCCCCGACCGGCTCGGGCTCGTGCTCGGGTGCCGGTGTCGGCCGCGGGGCCGCCGTGGGCGTCGGTCCGCCGACCGGCGGCGGCTTGCGCAGCCCGCGGGTGACCCAGCCCCGCTCCTCGGCCCACACCAGCATGGGCGGCAGGAACACCAGCGCCGACAGCAGCGCCACCGTGACGTTCATGGCCACGATGGCGCCGAAGTCGCGCAGCAGCGGCAGCGACGAGAGGGCGATGGCGGCCACACCCGAGATGGCGGTGAGGGCCGAGACGATGAACGCCCGCCCGGTGCGGGACGCGGTCACCTCGACCGCCTCCTTGGGCGGATGGCCGCGGTGCCGCTCCTCGATGAAGCGCAACAGGATCAGCGAGGTGAACTCGGTGCACAGTGCCACCACCAGCGGCCCGCCCACCGCGGTCATGGGGCTCAGCTGCAGGTTCAGGACCCACGCCACCAGCGAGGCGGCGCCCACGGCGATGAGCACGGGCACCATCGACAGCAGGGCCCGCACGACGCTGCGCAGCCGCACCGACAGGAACAGGAAGACGAACAGGATGGCGAGGTAGGTCAGCAGGATGCGGTTCGACTCGATGTTCTCCAGCAGGCCCACGCCCACGACGGCCAGCCCGGACGGGGTGGCCCGCACCCCCTCGGGGACGACCACGCCGCCTGCGGTCTCGCCCGACTCCAGCTCGCCGCGGATCTCGTCGACGTACACCGCCCGCTCGTTGAGCGAGCCGGGCCCGGTGCGGAACACCAGGTTGAGGGCGTTGGCGTCCGGGTTGACCGTTGCTTCCTGGATGTCGGGCGGCGCCACTTCGTAGGCCCGCTCCACGTCGATGCCCCGGGGGGGCAACGGGGTGGTGTCCGGCACCTCCAAGAGGAACGACACGGTGGTCGGCATGGAGGACGCGGTCAGCAGCTCCTCGGGGCGTTGCGCCAGCTCTTCGTTGGCGAAGTCGGTCACGAAGGCGACGGTCTCGTCGCTGAACACGTCGTCGGACTCGATGAAGATGCCCAGCTCCGCCGACGAGCCGGTCTCCCGCTTGAGGGTGTCGATGTCCTTGATGACCTGGGTGTCCTGGTTGACCCACTCCTCGGGGTCGCTCTGGATGTCGAGCTGGTCCTCGACCACGATGCCGCCCACGAAGATCAGCACGCTGGCGACGGCAAGCGGGACAGCCAGCTTGGACGGCAGCGCGCCCAGCCACACCACCAGCTTGGCCAGCGTGCCGTGGCTGAAGTCGCGGCCCTTGGTCGGCGAGCGGTACTCGCGGATGCCGAGGATGGCGATGGGGAGCACGATGCTGCACACGCAGATGGCCGCGATGCCCACGGCCAGCAGCAGGCCGAAGTCGCGGATCATGGGCACCTTGGCGAAGCGCAGGGCCAGGAAGGCGAAGATGGCGTCGAAGGTGACGACCAGCAGGGCGGGACCGAGGTTGACCGCGGCCTCCTGGATCGGGTGCGCCGCCCGGTCGATGACCACCTCCTCCTCGATGCGGGAGTGCATCTGGATCGCGTAGTCGATGCCTACGCCCAGCATCACCGGCAAGCCCGCGATGGTCACCACCGACAGGGGGATGCCCAGGTAGCCGGCCAGGCCGAAGGCCCAGATGACGCCGACGAGGATCACGAACAGCGGCAGCAGCCGCCAGCGCACGCCGAACAGCAG
>Ga0209382_10002634_pt1 | contig 25684 bp, 42 predicted proteins | sample SoiMetdeltSBSDD5_FD_187599 | JGI IMG/M metagenome (GOLD analysis project Ga0209382, IMG submission 187599) | Bulk soil microbial communities from a Populus tree surrounding site in Tennessee, USA - Soil MetaG P. deltoides SBSDD5 (SPAdes) (version 2) | ecosystem: Environmental > Terrestrial >... | reverse complement strand
TGAACGCCGTCGACGCGCAACTGATCGAGCAACTGAAGTGGACGGCGGAAACGGTGTGTTCGTGCTACCACGTGCCGCCGTACATGATTGGCGTCGGCCCGCCGCCGCCGTACGCCAACGTCGAACCACTCCTGCAGCAGTACTACTCGCAGTGCCTGCAATCGCTGCTGACCAATTTCGAGAAGAGTCTCGACGAAGGCCTGGGCATCCTCGAGCCGGTCAACGGCACGACGCAGTACGGGACCGAATTCGACATCGACGATTTGATCTGGATGGACACGGGGACGCGCGTCAAGGCGGCGGCCGACTCGATTACTGGCGGCTTGTCGTTCAACGAAGTGCGGAAGAAGTATCACGGCGTCGGGCCGGTCAAGGGCGGCGAGTCGCCGATGACGCAGCAGCAGAACTTCAGCATCGCCGCGCTCGCGGAGCGGGACGCGAATGATCCGTTTGCGAAGCCGAAGCCAGCCCCCGCAGCGGCGCCGGCCGCCGACCAACTGCCGCCCGGCCAGGTTGCCGCCACCGCGCGGCATTACCTCGCGAAAGCGTTGGCGGCATGACGGAAGACGACGTCGCCGCCATCATCGAGGGGATCGCCCCCGTCGTGCGCGACTTCGTGCGGGACGTCGGCGCCCAGGCGGCTGCCGAGATTGCCGCGCTCAGCGGGCGGCTGATGGTCGCGGAAACGCAGCTCGCCGCGGTCGTCGAGGGCGTCTCCCCGATCAGCGCGCTGCGCGAGCGGCTCGCCGTGCTCGAGACGCGGGCACCGGTGCCCGGTCCCCCGGGCCCGCCCGGGCGTGACGGCGTGGACGGCGTCGGGTTCGAGGGGCTCGGCGTCGAGCAACGCGACGATCGGTCGTTCACCATCACGGCCTCGCGTGGCGACTGCGTCAAAGAGATCGGGACGGCGCGGTTTGCGGCCGACATCTACCGCGGCGTCTGGGCGGATGGCCGGACGTATGAGCCAGGTGACGGCGTGACCTGGGCCGGCTCCGAATGGCACTGCCACACGCCCACGGCGACGAAGCCTGGCGAGGGGTCGAAGGCGTGGACGCTGAAAGTCAAGCGCGGCCGCGATGGCAAGGACGGGAAGGACGGCCCGCCGGGGCCGTCCGGGGCCCCCGGCCGCGACTGGCAGCAGGTGTACGACGCCCAGAGGCGGCGATAACCCGTGGCGATGTTCGTGACGCTGGATCAAGCCAAGCGGCGACTCCGGTTGCTGGTGACCGATGACGTCGACTTACAGGATCTCATCGACCAGGCCGAAGCGCACATTCTCGAGTGGTGCAGCACGACGCCACGCGCGAAAGCGATTGCCGATGCCTGGACGCCGGAAACCGTCCCCAAGACGGTCGTGCTCGCGATTCTGGTGCAGACGGGCGAATTCGATCGTTTCCGCGGCGATGACGTGGACGGACCGGTGCGTCAAGAGGGCGAGGAGCTCTCGATCACCGTCCGTGAACTGTTGCGCGCCTATCACGATCCGGCGGTCGCATGACGCCGCGGGTGCCCGCCGGCCGCCGGATCCATCGCTTAACCGTGAGCAATCCCGGCGAGGAGATCCCCGATGGGATGGGTGGCTATACGACGGTGCCGGCCATCCTCGGCGACGTGAACGGCGAAGTGATCCCGGCGACGGTGCGCGATATGGAACGCTCCGTAGGGGTGGCCGTCCAAGCCACGGCCTCGCATCTGGTGACGATCCCGTACCTCGCCGGCGTCACCGTCGCGAGCACGATCGTGTTTCACGACGGCGGCCGCGATCGGGCCTTCACCATCAGCGGCCTGAGCGATCCCGACGAGCGGCACATTCAACTCGTCTGCGCGTGCGAGGAGGTCCTATGAGCGTCCGCGTCCTCCTGCAAGGGAACAACGAATTGCGCGATGCCCTCGGCAACTTGCCCGAGGCGCTCAACCTCGAGGCGCGCGCGATCGTGCACAACGCCGCCGAGAAAACCGCGGCGCAGTTGCGATCGGTCTATCCCCAGGGCGGATCGGGCGCGATGCGCCGCGGCGTCAAGGTGACGACGCGCGATACGACCACGACGGTCTCGGCCAAGGTCCGCAGTACCACGGACGAGGCCACGTATTGGGAGTACGGCACACAAGTGCGCCGCACGAGTCAAGGGTTCAACCGCGGCGCGATGCCGGCGGCGACCGGCCGCGGCTTGATCAGCCTCGCGCAACGCAACCGCCGGCGGATGCTCGACGAGCTCGTGGCGCTCGTCCGCGAAGCCGGCTTTACGGTGACGGTGACGCCGTGAGCGATTCGAGCAAGATCGAGGCGGCGATCTTTACCGCGCTCAACGATCCGACGCTCAAGACGCTGTGCCCCGATGGCGCCTGGTGGAATGCCGCGCCGCAAGGCAAGACGAAGTTTGTCGTGGTATCACTCCCCACCGCCGGCGAGGAATACGAGCAAGGGCGTACCGCCTTTGAGCAACCGACGTATCTGATCAAAGCCGTGGCGAAAGAGTCGAGCACGGCGACCGTAGACGCCGCGGCGGCGCGCATTCGCGTGTTGATCGAGACGCTCCAAGCCGCGACCGGCTATCACTTGATGCGCGTGCAACGCCTCGAGCGGGTCAAATATGCGGATCCCGATCCCGTGGATGCGGCGATCCAGTGGCAACACGCCGGCGGCCTCTACGAATTTCTGGCGGAGCCCGTGTAATGCATCCCGCGGCCTATCGGTTCGTCGCCGCGATTGTCAGCGCCGGCCAGGTGCCGCCCGGCCTGGTCGTCGAGCTGGGCGGCCGGGACGTCAACGGCTCGATCCGCGGGTTGTTCTGGGGCAGCTATGTCAGCGTCGACCTGGCGCCCGGGCCAGGCGTCGATGTCGTCGCCGATGCCGCGACCTATACGCCACCGGCGCCGGCCGCCTGCGTCGTCTGCTGCGAAGTGCTCGAGCACGCCCCGACGGCGCCGGCGATTGTCGCCAATGCCGCGGCGATGCTGCAGCCGGGTGGCTTGCTCATCGTGACGGCCGCGGGGGACGGCCGGGCACCGCATTCGGCCGTCGATGGCGGCCCGCTGCGCGACGGCGAGTATTACGCCAACGTGACACCGGGCGACGTCGGCGGCTGGTGCGCGGGCCTCGAGCAGGTGCGCGTCTGGACCAATCGCCGGGCCGGCGACATCTACGCGACGGCGAGGAAACCGGCATGAAGCTGCTGGTCGTGCATCCCGGCGCCTCCTGGTCGACGGCCGACGTCGAGGACGGCCTGCGCTACGGCCTCGAGCAGCACGGCGTCGAGGTCATCCGGTACCGGCTCGACGTCCGCATCGAACGGGCGGCGAGCTGGCTGAAAGCGGCGTGGCGCCGGGCGGTGAAACACGATCCGGCCCTGCTGGCGCCGACCGTGGGCGATGTCTGCTACCTCGCCAGTACCGACGTGCTCGCCGTCGCGCTGCGCCATCAAGTCGACGTGGTGATCGTCCTGTCGGCGATGTTCTTCCATCCCGACGTGATCATCCTGATGAAGCGCGCCGGGCTGACGGTGGCGGCGCTGTTCACCGAGTCGCCGTATGACGGCGCGCAAGAAGCGACCCTCGCACCGCTCGTCGATCACTGCTGGACCAATGACCGCGTCAGTGTCGGCCCGCTGGCCGCGGCGGGCCCCTCGTGCCGCTACCTGCCGCACGGCTGGCATCCGCTGCGGCATCGACCCGGGCCGCAGCCGGGCGACGACCTGCAGCCGGCGCACGACGTCGTCTTTGTCGGCTCGGCCTTTCCCGAACGCGTGACCTGGCTCGAGGCCGTGGATTGGACGGGGATCGATCTCGGCCTGTACGGCCATTGGGACGGCCTCGCGCGGCGCTCGCCGCTGCGCCGGTTCGTCAAGGCCGGCACCGTGGCGAACGCGACGGCGGCCGCGCTCTATCGCCGGGCGGCGATCGGCCTCAACCTCTATCGCCAGGCGCCCGGCGCCGAGTCACTGAATCCGCGCGCGTATGAACTCGCCGCCTGCGGCTCGTTTCACCTGAGCGATGCCCGCGCCGAAGTGTGCGAGGTGTTCGGCGACCTGGTGCCGATCCTCGACGATCCGGCCGAGGCGGCGCGCGCGCTCCGCTACTGGCTGGCGCATCCGATCGAGCGCGCCGCGGTCGCGGCGGACCTCCCGGCGTGTGTCGCGTCGGCGAGCTGGACCTCTCGAGCGGCTTCGGTTCTGGAAGATTGCCGCGCCCTCACGAACAGGAGTTTGAGCCATGCCGAAGTACGCCGGGAAAGACGGAGTCGTCTACATGTCGACGACGGGCAGCGGAGTCGCCACGGTGATCTGCCTGTCGAAGTGGTCGCTGAATATGGCGACGGAGAAAATCGAGACCACCAGTTTCTGTGATGCAAACCGCACCTACGTGGCTTCGATGAAGGACCTCACCGGGAGCCTCTCCGGCTTCTGGGATGCGGCCGACGACAAGCTGTTCCTGGCCGCGGACTCGGTCGACGGCATCAAGCTGTATCTCTACCCGACCAAGAACGTGCCGACGAAGTACTGGTACGGCCCGGCCTGGCTCGATGCCTCGATTGAAGTGGACATCGCGGGCGCGGTGACGATGGAAGGCTCGTTCAACGCCAACGGCTCGTGGGGCCGCCTGTGAAGATTGCCGGCGTCGTCGCCGAGGTGCGCTGGGTCTACTACACGGCGGCCACGCTCGGCCGGTGGGAACTCGACGCAGGCACGTTGCACGCGCGGATGGTGTCCGCGGATGCGTACCGCCTGGCGCAGCGGCCGCTGACGCTGGTGATTCCGAAACAAGGCCGGCCGTGGGAGTGGCCGATCACGGACCTCGCCGTGGTCGGCGAGCATCTCACCGCGCACGTCACCGTCACCGATCAGGTTCCCGTATGAGCCGCTGTCGCTTTGTCCAACCGAAGATTGTGCGCCTGCCGCTGAGCGAGGGCCAGTGGATCGACGTCAAGCGGGAACTGTCGTACGGCGAGCAGACCGACATGTTCGCGTCGATGCGCAAGCAGTTCGGCGCCGGCACGGTGCCGGTGCTGGACGCCACGCAAATCGGCCGGGCGCGTATGGGCACGTATCTGCTCGCCTGGTCGTTCGTCGATGCGGAGGGCACGCCGGTGCCGGTGAGCCTGCCGGCGATCAACAACCTTGACACCGAGACGGCGCGCGAGATCACCGCGGCGCTCGAGGCGCACGAGGAAGCGATTGAGCAGGAAAAAAAACGGTTGACCGCCGCCGCCTCCGCAACGAGCTCGTAATGTGCCGCTACATGGGCTGGACGCTCGAAGACTTGCGCCGGCTGGCGCCGGAGGAAGTCGAGGAAGTGATCCAGTTGATCACCGCGGAGCGCGACCCTGATGGCCGTTAACGCCACGTTCAAAGCGGACTTTTCCAACTTCCTCCAGGCGATCGACCAGGCCGAGATTGCGCTGGTGGATTTCGGCAAGGGCGCGAGCACGGTTGAAAAGCAACTCAATCGGATGGTTGACAACTTCAGCGGCCGGAAGCTGATTCAGGAAGCCTCGCTGCTGACCATCGCGGTGGAAAAAGCCGGCGGCGTCGCCGCGCTGACCGCGAAAGAACTGCAGGTGGTCGGCGCTAAAGCGAACGAGGCCGCCGAGAAAATGCAGAAACTCGGCTATGAGGTGCCGAAAGGGTTGCAGGATCTCGCCGATGCGACGAAGAAAGTCGAAAGCGGGATGTCGGGGATGAGCAGCGCCGCGGCGAGTTTCGTCGGGAACCTGGCGGCGATGGCCGCGCAATTCGTGATCAGCCATGCCCTGGAGTTCGGCAAGGCCATCCTCGAGGATGCGTCCACCCTGAAAGACCTGAGCCGGCAGACGCAAATCTCGACCGATGAACTCCAGGTCCTCGCGAACGCGATGGCCGATTCCGGGGTGGATGCCGAGGAACTCGGCCGCGGCATGTTTAATCTGAGTAAGCGCATCGCCAAAGGCGATGACTCCGTCGCCGCGGCGCTGCAGACCATGGGCCTCTCGCTCGATGAAGTGCGGAGCCAGGAGGGGCAGGAACTGTTTCTCACGATCGAGAAAGGGCTGGCCAAGCTCCAAGGGTCGTTGCGGGATGAAACCGCGGCGACGTTGTTCGGCGACAAGCTCGGCATGGCGATGGCGGGGGCCTCGACCGACATTGAGAGCACGATGGCCAGCGCGCAGCAGCTCAATCAGGTGTTGTCCTCGGAAAGCATCGACGCGCTCGACACCTTCGGCGAGTCGATCGAGAAGGCGACGCACAGCCTGTCGTTGATCGCGGCCCAAATGGTGGGCCCGGTCGCGCAAGGCTTCAACGTCGTCGTCGACGCGGCCATGCAGGGGGCGTCGAAGTGGGAGATCTTCAAGGCGATGCTGGCCGACGCCGCGGCGAGCGTGATGCCAGGCGCCGGGAGCAGTGCGACCAATCTCGCGACGCTGCTCGACCATCTGAACCAGCAAACCGCGGCGAACGAGGCCGCGACGAAAGCGGCGACGGTCGCAACCGCGGCCTGGCAAGGCCCGATCAATCAAACGGCCTCGGCACTCAAAAAAGCCGAAGCCGCGGCCAAAGCCGCCTCGGATGCCCTGAAGCCCTACCAGGCGGCGCAGGAGGCCATCAGCCTCGCCGGCACGGGATGGGTCAAGATCCTCGACACGATCAACGGCACGGTGGTCGAGGGGATCAAGTACTACCTGGACCTGGGCGTCTCACAAAAGGACTTAGCGGCGCTCTACGGCGTCAGTGAAACCCAGGTCAAAGCCGTGGCCGCGGCGATGAAAAACGACGAGGCGGCGACACAGATGGCGACGGACGCCAAGAAACGCCACGCCGAGATCCAGGCGATCATGTTGAAGGCGACCAACGACACGGTGGTCGCCAAACTCCAAGAGACCCAAGCCCTGAAAGCTGCCGCCGATGCGGAACTCGCCGCGGCGCTCCAGGCCGAGGAGTGGTGGTCGAAGAAAACCGAAGCCAAGAAAAAGGATACCAAGGCGACGGAGGAGGCGACCAAGGCCACCGGCGTCTACATGAACCAGCTCCATATGCTGGTCGACGATCCGAAGCTCGCCGCGTTCTTCGGCGGCAATCCCGTGGCGACCACGCTCTATAGCGGGGGCCACGGCGGGCTCACGCCGGAAGAGGCCGCCTCCATGGCCGCGGGCATCTTCATCAATGCCGCGGTCGGCGGCGAAAAATTCTGGGGCACCTCAGGCCGGTGGGGCGGCGGCGGCTATCCCGGTCGCGCCGGCGGCGGCCCGGTCTCGGCCGGTCAACCCTACATGGTCGGTGAGCAAGGCCCCGAACTCTTCGTGCCGAGTCACAGCGGCCGCATTGCTGCGAACGGCGGCGGCCTGACCGTCGTCAATACGTTCCACGTCAACGGCACCGCGCAGGATGTCGCCCGCCAGATTGCCGACGTCCTCAACCGCCAGGTCATGCAAGGGCGCAAGCTCTCAGGCAGCTGATGCCCTATCAACCCGCGCTCCTTGGCACCGCCCGCCTGAATAACTTCCGGCTGAACTATCTGCCGGCCGGCGTCGCCCCGATCCGCGAAACGCGCATCCTGATCTACCTCGATGGCGTGCTCGTTCGCGACCGGGTGCGGCGGGGCAGTGTGACGATTCACGACGTGCTCAACGATGTGCCGAACACCTGCCAGTTTGCGATCGGCGGCACGCCGGCGCCGGAACCCGGCATGCAAGTGCGCATCACGATCAACACCAACAGTCCGCGGCTGCTGTTCAACGGCACGCTCGAAACGGCGGCGCTGACCTACCAAGGGAAGCCGGCCAACACCGTCTATGCCTGCAGCGCGACCGACGACACGATGCGGGCGGACAACCGGCGCCCGTTTGCCTATTACCAGACGGTGTCGGCCTCGACCGTCGTCACCGATCTGGTGGCGCGGTTTGCGCCGGGCCTGACCGCGACGCATGTGCAAGCGGACCTGCCCGCGGTCACCGTGGCGTTCGATGGCACCGAAGGCTTCAACGGCTGCCTGCGCGCCATTGCGAAAATTGTCGGCGCGTATTTCTATTGGGAAGACGGCGCGCTGCATTTCTTCCTCGACGAACCCACCCAGGCGCCGGACCCGTTGACGCCAACGACGCCGACGCTGTCCCTCGAGCCGCCGATCGCCTCGACCGTGGACGACTCGCAAATCCGCACGCGCGTCTATGGGCGCGGATGGGGGACCACGTTGCTGGCGGATCTGGCCGCGGGTGAATCGACGCTGCCGGTCGCGAATAGCACGCTCTTTACCGCCGGCGGCGGGGCGGTGATTGTCAGTCGCACCGCCGATGGCTCGCCCACCGATCGCCTGGCGTATACCAGTCTCATCACGGACGGGCCGGGTACGATCGTCGGGCCGGGCGTCACCCCCACGGTGGCGCCGGTGGCGACCGCGGTGGCGGGGGCCGGCCTCGGGCTCGGCACGTATCGCTATGCGTTTACGTTCGTCACCGCCAGTGGGGAATCGTTGCCGAGTCCGGTCGGCATCGTGGCGACGAGCGGCGGTGTCGTCAATCCGACCGGGAGTGTCACCGTCCGCAATGATCCGACCGGCAGCCCCTTCTATCCGTATATCAGTGGGGCCATGCCGATCGGGGAACTCCAGTACTACAACTACTCCTACAGCACGAAGGCGAGTTATGTCGACACGTCTGAGATGACGCTGATCTCGCCGAACTATCCGCCAGTCCTGACCACGGTCAGTAATAACGATCCGCTGAATCCGAGCGCCGCCGCGAATGTGGTGGTGACGATTCCCTGTTCGCCGGACCCGCGCGTGAAGACGATTTGGGTCTGGCAATGGACGTTTGCCGGCGGTAGTGTCTGGCGCGCCTACGAGGCGCTCGATAACATTGTTGGGACCGGGGTCGTCACGATTCGCGCGGCGACCACGGTCACGACGACCGCGACCCAGCCGTCCGCGAACACGACGCCGGGCGCGCAAGCGGTGACCGTGTCGGGCATCGCCCTGGGGCCGAGTGCGACGACGGCGCGCAAGCTCTATCGCACGCCCGTGAATGGCAGCGCGCTCAAACTGCAACAGACGATCGCGAACAATACGGCGACGACCGCGGTCACCGATACGACCGCCGATGGCAGTCTCGGCGCGGCGGCGCCCGCGGGCGATACGTCGGGTTTGCAGCAACCGTCGGGTGCAGTGCTCCCGGGCTCGACGTCGATCATCACGACGGGCGGCGCGCTGCCGGCGGCTGGTTGGATGCTGACGACGGGCGGGGCGGTGATTCGCTATACCGGCATCAGCGGCAACACCTTGACGGGCGTCCCGGCGACGGGCTCGGGCGCCATCATCACCGCCATTTCCTACGGCTCCGCGCTCGTCCCGGCGCCGGCGCTCGCGGGGGTGACGGGCAACACGATGCCGCTGCCCCGCGGCGCCCGCGTGCACATCTTCGTGCAACGCGATGACCCGGTGGCACAGGCGGCGGCGGCGGCGCGGGAGAGCACCGCGACCTATACCGCGGACGGCATCCATGAACACCTGATCGTGGACGAGCGGCGGGCGGAAGCCTCGCTGGCCGCCCGCTGCAATGCGGACCTGGCGCTGTTCTCGGCGCCGCTGGCGACCGTGTCGTATGCCTCGCGCGATGTGAAGACGAAGAGCGGCAAACCGATTGACGTCAACCTGCCGGCGCTGCCGATCGTCGCGACCCTGGTGATTCAGGATGTGACGATCAGCGAGCTGGATATTGCCGATGGGTTGGCGCCGCGGTTTACGACGACGGCCTCGAGTGTGAAATTCAGCCTGGAAGATTTACTGCGGCGCATGGCCGCGCTGTTGCCGGAGTAGCGATGGCGATTAACCGCGGGCCGTTCAATGCGCTGGTCGATGACGACGGGTCCAATACCGTTGGCTCGATCTGGAACAAGGCGGCGATTGCCGGCGTGCTCCTCGATCCGACCGATGCGGCACTGTTGGCGACGGTGGTCCCCCGCACCGATACGGGCACGGTCACCGATTGGGCGCCCGGGCTCAGCGGGACGACACTGATCCAATGGAGCGGTGTGAGCAATCTCGCCGTCAATACCCTGGCGGGGGGCGTGCGGGGGCAGACGGTGATCTTCAAAAATATCGGGGGCGCGGTGGCCTCTTTTGCCCATATGAGCGGCGCCGGGCTGGCCACGAATCGGTTCTATAACCTCGCGAAGTCGGCGGCAACGCCGGTGGCGCCGGATGGCTGGGCGACCTGGGTCCACGATGGCAATTTGTGGAATCTCATCGACCACGAACAGGGCGCGTGGATTACGCCCGCGTATTCGGCGGCGAACTTTACGGCGCTCGCGCCGATGACCTGGACCGTGGATGCCGCCGACGTGACCGCCTATACTTATCGGCTCTCTGGCCGGACGTTGTCGGTCGTCTGGTTTCTCGACACGACGACGGTGGGCGGCACGGGCACGTCACAACTCCGACTCAAAGTGCCGGGCGGCTTTCTCGTCGCGAAAGATACCGTCACGTTCCAGTATGCCTCGGATGCTGGGGCCCCGGGCACCGCCGGCTATGTGGTCGCGGGCCCGAATACCCCGAACCTCCTGATTCTCTGCCGAGATGCGACGACCAACACGAATTGGACCGTCGCGGCGAATCTGACGTACGCCCGCGGCACCATCACCTTTGAGGTGACCTAGCCCACGGAAATGGAGTGTTGTCATGAGTGTTGGTCTTCCGGTCACCAAAGACGAAATTGACAGTCGCGCCGGCGATACCGCCCGCGCCTTTCAGCGCAGTTTCGAGGACGTCTACACGATGCAGACGTATCTGGAGGCGACGCCGAATCCTGATCTCGTCGCGCTCGGCTACACCGATCAGGAAGTCGCGACGCTGAAAACCGCGTTCGCCGACCTGACGCAACTGTCGCAGATTTGGGCCGGGCTCGAAGCGCTGCCGGCGGCCAAGGATTTCCGCACCTTCGTGCGCCCGCTCTGGGGTGTCGGAGCTTTCTGAGCTGCGGGTCGGCGTCGTGTTCCTGCTGATCGTCGTCGGGTTGCTCGGCCTCGCCGGGTTCTTGACGAAGGGAGACGGATGATGGTCACCGCGCGTCTCTTGTGTCTCATCCTGGCGGCGGTGTGCTTCCTGATTGCCGCGAAACCGCCGGCCGGGATCACCGTCCGCTGCGAATGGCTCGGCGTGTTCTTCCTCGTCTTGAGTTGGCTGGTGACCTGATGGACAACTATTCGCAGGTGTTCGCCGAGACGCTGGCGCTCTATGAGTCGTGCTACGTGCCGGGCGACCAGGGCGACAACGGCAAGGGGCAGGTGTTGGTCCGCGCGGGCTACACCATCAACCAGACGATCAACCCGCGCGTCGGCTACGTCGCCAAGACCGGCGGCCAAACACAATTTCATGGCGTCGGGGTTGATGCACTCCATGATTGTGTCGACGGCACCGGCGCGGACTACCTCACCGACGAACTGCAGCCGGATGGCCGGCGCCTCATCAAGCTGGCCTACACGCCGTATCCGCCGCCGCCCGCCGGCAGCCCGCCGCCGACCAACTGGGTGCAGCCGACCGCGGCGTATCTCGAGTATCCCGGGCCGCTGGTGCTGAAAGGCACGGCGCCGCCGCCCGACGACGGCAAGCCGGACGGCTACCCCGAAGACGCCCCGTGGCCGGCGCCGCCAATCGAGCCCGCCTGGGCCGTCGCCGGCACCGAGGTCTACGGCTACGAGTGGTACGCGCAGATGGCCGCGAACGTCGAAGCGATCTATCTGAACCTGCTGTATCGCTGGTCGGACTTCAAAGGCGCCTGCAACTGGCTCAAGAACATCCGCGAGGACGACATGTTGCCGCAGGAGATGGTCGACGCGATCAAGGTGAGCGACGAGTACATGGCGCTCCATCCCGACGAATGACCCGCGATGAACCCGGCCGCCGCGCCGCCGCCCGATCCGACGCGCGAGTATCAGCAAGCGATGCTGGGGATCGGGCGCAAGCTCGAGACGGCGATCACCGCGGCGTCCGACCGGCGCGTCAACCACGTCTGGGAATACACGCAGAGCGTGATTGCCGTGCTCGTCGTCATGACGACGTGCGGCGGCGTCGTCGCGCTCTCGACCTACGATAGCGACGCGCGGCTGCCGCCCGAATGGTGGACGATTGTCGGCCTCGTGATTGGGTTCTACTTTGGCCGGGTGCGCCCGGCCGCGACCGGGGCGCCGCCGCGGTTGGGGATCGAGAGGGAACGTGCCAGCGACCAGCCCGCGCACGCCGGAGTCCCGTCGCCGTGATCTGCTCACGGCCGCCCGGCTGAAAGAGCGCGATCAACTCATCGCCCGGCTTCGCCTCCGCCTCAAACTCATCGCCGAGTGCAACCGCACGCCCAATAAATGCTATCTGTGCGCGCAATGTCTCCATCTGGCGTGGGACGAGGAGTAGCGCCCGCGGCGGTAGAATCGACCGCCGCATGAAGCGCGACCTAGACCTCGTGCGCAAGATCCTCTTGGCGATGGAGGCCGAAGCACACGGCTTCGCGCCGGCGCCCTTCACCATTCCCGGCTACGACCAGGAGGTCATCGGCCACCATGTGCTGTTGATGATCGAGGGGCGGCTGATTACCGGCGTGGCGATCACGGCCCAGGGGGACGGCAGTCCGACGGCCCTCCCTGGGTCCATCACCTGGACGGGTCACGAGTTTCTCGATGCGACCCGCACCGACCGCGTGTGGACGAAGATTAAGACCGAGATGAAGGATCGCGGCGTGGCGCTCCCGTTTACCCTCGTGCAGGAGCTCGCGCTCAAGCTCCTCAAGGGCATGACCGGTCTCGACTAGCCGAGAGCAAACACAGGTCGCTGACGGCGCGGCACCGCACCAGGCGTGCGATGAGGACTAGCGGACCTCCGTAAACGTCCACGCGACGCCGGTGGAATTCGTGATCGCGACAACGCCGCCGCTCGTCAGGTACGTGCCCTCAAACGACGTGAGCCCCCAGCTCGTCCCGAGCAGCTCATTGACGACGAGCGCGCCGGCGATCCGCACGATGAAGTTGGAACTCGTGCCCGTGTACGTGCCGGTGATGCGGACGCGCGCGACCGTCGTCGGCATGTCAAAGACCGTATCGCCCGAACCGCTCCGCGTGAACAGCGGGGTCGGCGGGATCGGTGTGGGCGGAATCGGGGTCGGGGGAATCGGCGTCGGCGGGGTCGGCGTCGGGGTCGGCGGAATGGGCGTCGGCGTCGGCGGGGTCGGGGTGGGCGGCACCACCGGCCGGGCCTGGATGGCGACCCGCGTCGTCACTTCGAGCGCGCCGAGGGTCGCCACGATCGTAATCACGGCGCCGTCCGGCCCCGTGATGATGGTCCGCGCCATGCCCGACGCATCGGTCACGACCTGCGCCGCGCTCAGCGTCCCGTCAGACGCCCGGAAGTCGACGGTCTGCTCGGGGAGGGCGGTCGCGAACGCGTCGAACACGCGGGCGCTAATGCGGCCTGAGCCACTCTCGGCGCCCGTCCCGGCGCTCGAGTTGAGCTCGATCCGCGCGGGCACACCTGGCGTTGCCGGGGCCGGCGGCGTCGGAGCGGCGGGGTTCTGATACGCGCACCCGACCGTGAACAGGAGCAATCCGGCGGCGAGCCAGGACGCGAGCAGGCGGAGGATCACCGCCTTCACGGTGGTGCCTTCCGCCGCGGCCTTGGCTTGAACGCGCGACCAGAACTCGGGATCCAGATTGCGGAGAATGAACGACGGCATGAACACCTCGCATACACCCCCGGAGGGGCAGCGTCAAAAGGGTGACCGAACAGCGGATGACGTGCAGAGTATCGGGTAGATGGGGACCACGCAATACAGCGAAACCCGGATGGCGATGGTTCGGCGTGGGACCTAGCTGCTGTAAGTGGTGGGCGCTACACGACTTGAACGTGTGACCTCGTGCGTGTGAACGGGGTGTCAGAACTCGCTCTTTCTGGGAATTTCCTCAATAAAGTCGCGACTTCTCGTCTTTTCTGGGTCCAAGTCGGCCGTCACAAAAGCCTACAAAATGCTAGAAAAAACCACTTCTTCCGACCGCATAGGACCCGGCTTTAGGACCCAAACCTATGACCTCGTGCGTTTCGCGATCGCACGGGGTCATAGAGCTGGGTCCTATTTCGCCCCACGCACAACCCGCAGCGTCGGCGGCTTCAGCGGTTGCGCGAACAGCGCCGCGAGATAGCGGGCCGTGTCGGCCATCGCGAGCCGGTCGGCCTCGCGCATGATGCGCTCGACGTAAATCGGCATCATCGTCGCGTCGGCATGTCCCGCCGCGGCGATGACACCAGGGTCGACCCGTAGCGTGCCGCTCAGGCTGACGCGCCCGCGGGTCGCGAGGGTCATCGCGCACAGGAAGCTGTGTCGGAGCTGTTTGACCGTCATCCCCGACAGATCGACCGACACCCCTTGCTTGGCGAGCGCGACCTGAGCCTGACGACTCGCGCGCTTCAGCGCCTTCAGCAGCGAGCTGTTCGAAAACGAGTGCGTCTTCCAGTCGGCGGATTCAGTCGCATACGCGCGCAGGGCCTCGACCCCTCGAGGGATCAGAAACTTCAGCAACGGGGCTGGGATGACCTTCAATCGGCCCTTCAGCCTGGCCGGGCACGTCAGGGTGATCGCGCCGTCCACGATCTCATCTGCGGTGGCGTCCGGGTCGTCGTGGAAATCACGCGCCGGGTCTAGGTTCTTCAGTTGTTCGGGTTCGATGTTGCACCAGGCGAGCACGTTCAGGCGCAGCTCGGTGGCTCGCCCGTCGCGGCCGAACTTCGTCGGGACGTGTTTCAGGATCTCCGCGATCACGCGCATGTCCTGGCCCTTCGGGCTTGGCTCCTGACGGGGGCGCACCGCCACCTTGCTGATCGGGTTCAGTCGCGGCTCGTGACGGTCGAGCACCTTGTAGAAATGGTGGGCGGCTGAGCGATAGAGATTCGAGGTGTTCGCAAACTCCGCTGCATCGCGACCCGTGGGTGCGAAGGCCTTCGCAAAAATCTCGGCCCACCGATCGATCGGGATCTCGTGCCGCGCCGTCTCGTCCAGTGTGCGGCCGCGCGAGGGAACCGGGTGCCCGGCCTTCGCGGCCTCGCGCTCGACCAGCCATTCTTTCACCGTCAGCACACGGGAGCCACTGGCGAGCGCCTGCGCCCCGAGGAAGGCGAGTTGTTGCGTCCGCTTCTTGATGGTCGCCGGCCGAGTCCTCTCGTGAATAGGCGCGTCGCGCAAGTAGTCCTGCACGTCCGCGCGGAACGTCCCAGGGGCCTTCGTGTTGACCCGCTTGTTGTCATCGCGCCAGGCGCGCGCCGCCGGCAGCGAATTCTCGGCGGCTGAGAAATACCGCTCGAACAACTGACCCTTCACGGTGAACCGGACCAGCCAGCCCTTGACGGTCCCATCGGGCCGGTAGGCCGTGCGGATGTTGCGGTCGTCGTCGTGTTTCGCTCTCATTTCATTTCCGTTTCGTGCGTGGCGCGCTATCCGTCGGCGGGATCGCCGGCGTGGGTTCATCCAGCAGATCGCGCAGGCGTTCTTCAAACATCGGATCGCGCTCGAGCCGGTCCGCGAGCTCCACCAACACGTCGCCGCGCGTGAGGGCTTCCCCGAGGTCGTACGCCAGGGACGGATGGCGATCCACAGCGGGTTTCAGCGCGACGACGAGCTCCGCGATGTCCTCAATCCGATCGGCCAGGGCGCGATCGCGCGACTGATCGGCCAGGAGCACTTCGACGGCGGTGCGCACGGCTTTCACGGCGCGCATGTAGCCGCGTGCGATCGCGAGATGCTCGCGATTCAGATCCGCCACTTCCGGATCCGACGGCTGGACCCGCGCATCAGGATGCAAGAGGCCGTGCACCGTTGTCCCGAACACCGCGGCGTACTTCTCGATGGTGTCGCGGTCTACTTTCCACTTGTTGTACTCGATGGCTTGCACAGTGCCGACGCTGCACCCAATGGTTTCGGCGATGTTTGCTTGTTTCAACTCGCGGTCGTCGCGTAGGTCCTGCAACAAACGGCCTACGCGACTCCGCTCTTCCGGAGATAGCGCCACGCGCTTAGTTTTCTGCCGGATCCGCCCTCCGTCAATGCTGCCTGTGCCCACGAATAGCTGATTATATCTACTTTGCGTCTAAATAGAGAAGCGCATATAGACAAGATGCAGCGATTTGTGTAGCGTTCTTGGCGTCCTGTAGTTGGCGCTCGCTGGTCATTGCACAGGCCTGCACATGGAACTCAAGATCGCTCGGCGAATCGCGCGCCTCTCTCGCCAGGAATTGGCCCAGCGCGCGGGCCTCGACGTCGCCGTCATCGTTCGTCTCGAGAGCGGGGATCGCGACTTCCTCAACGAGGTGCCGTTCCGGTCGATCGTGCATCTCGCGCAAGTCCTCGGCGTCAGTCCGACGGCGCTCTTCCCGGTGCCACCGCTCCTGCCCACGTTGCCGCGACTCGTCGACGAGCCGCCGGTCGCGCCGGACCCGGACCTCGAGGATCACGACGATGTCTGAAACGCCAATCCGCGCCTTCGATCCATTGCCGCCGATCGATCTCAATGATGCGGGGACGCGCGAGGCGATCGAGCGCGCCAAGGCGGGTGAGCCGCTCGGCATCGGGGAAATCGGGGCGATTTTCCGGATCAAGCGTGCGCAGTCTTCCAAGCTCGCGAAGGCCGGCGCGTTCGATGCCTTCCTCTTGAAGCCCGCGATCGGGAACAAGTGCTACTCGGGCGTCAAGGTCTATCGCTATCTCTGCGGGGATCCCGTCTACGAACCGACGTTCGGTCGCAAGCGCCGCGCCTGACGGAGCCGCTATGCGAGTAAAGACGCACGCGCTTGCCGTTCGCCGCGATCCCGTCCTGGCGCGGCTCGGCGCCGCGCGCGCAGAACTGGCGAAGGCGAAGACCGTCCAGGCCGCGAAACAGATAGCGGATCTGGCGGCCGCCGCCGAGGTCTATGCGCGCCAGCAGCAGTTAGGGCAGGAGTCGATCGATTTCGCGCACGCGATCAGGGTCGAGGCGCTTCGACGGCTGGGCGAAATTCTGAAAGAGACGCCGAAGAATGCGGGTGCTCGGGGAATTGGCAAAAGTGGGATCCCACCAAAGCATTCCACTTTAGGAGCTCTCGGCGTGTCTCTCAAAACCTCGGCGCTCGCCCAGAAGCTCGCCGATCTTCCAGACGAGCAATTCGAGAACGTGAAAGCGGGCACCGCCAGCGTCGCACAGGCCATCCGCGAGGTCGAGCGCGCGAAGCGGCCGACCGCAGAACTCCCTGCGACTGGGCGGTACCGCGTGCTCTACGCCGATCCGCCCTGGTCGTACGGCAACAGCGGCGTCATCAACGACTCCGACAACTACGGCCACGTCGCGCGGCACTACCCGTCGATGTCGATCGCGGACTTGTGTGATCTGCCGGTGAAGCAGCTCACCGATCCGCAGGCCGTGTTGTTTCTCTGGGTGACGTCCCCGCTCCTGGCCGAATGCTTCGCAGTCATCGACGCGTGGGGGTTCACCTACAAGACGTCCTTTGTCTGGGACAAGGTCAAACACAACTTCGGGCACTACAACAGCGTGCGCCACGAGTTTTTGTTGATCTGCACGCGCGGCTCGTGCACGCCGGATGTCCAGGTGCTCCACGACTCGGTGCAGACGATCGAGCGCAGTGCCGTCCATAGCGAAAAGCCAGAAGCCTTTCGCACCATCATCGACGAGCTGTATCCGCGCGGCGCTCGGCTCGAACTCTTCGCCAGGCGCCCAGCCCCCGCGCCCTGGGCCACCTGGGGTAACGAACTGCGAGCGGATGCCGCTGTCGCGAGCGCTTAGGATGCAGCCGCAACTCGACGTCTCGCTCTTCGAATATGGGATTCACACCGAGGGGAGCGATATTCGCGCGCACGTCTCTGTTGTGAATCGCACGATCTACGCCTTTCCGACCAAGAACGGTGTGGACGCCGTGTTTCGAACACCGCGCGAGAAACGGTTCGCGGGCCAACCCGGTGTCGCTGGACCGACGGCGGAGGGATGGCTCGTGCCTGTGGAGGATGTCGAGGACTTGCGTCGCCTGCGGTTCGAATCATGGGAAGGGTGGACACAGTTTCGAGACGGGCTCTCGACGACTCGAAAAGGCCAGCTCGCCGTGATGTGTGTGCTGGGTGCCATGAAACGCGGCCGGTTTCCGTTCTGGCTGGATGCGACCGAGGACGAACGGCACAACGTGCAAATTCTTGGGACCGACGTGCTCGTGTTTTGTAAGAAGAAGGTCCAGGTGAAATGCGATTTCCACGCGGGTGAAAAGCCGCGCGGGACCGGCCACTTGTTCTTTCAGCGTGCCGAGCGCAATCCCTTGAAGAGGATCTGATGCGAGTACTCGTCATCCGCACCAACGGCCGTGAAGAGATCCACGAGATCGCGCGCGCCCTGGCGGTGTCGACGATCAACCGGCTGATCGGCGCCGACACCTTCGACGCCGTCAACCTCCGCGACGGCCGCGTGATGCTGTGCGACGACAACGGGTGGGAGTGTCGCGCCGAGCCGCGCGCCTACGGTCTCGAGATGGTGCCGGTCGCGCCGCGCAAGCCGCTCAATCCGAAAGCCACCGCGCTGTATCTCAGCGTTTGCCAGGCCGGCACGACGCACCAGATCGCCGGTGACGTCGCGATCGCCCTCGACGAGGACTTCGCATGATCACCAAGTTGCTGGAACTGAGAGATCAGCACACGTCGATTCAAGCGCTGGCGATTCAGGTGAGCGGCCAGGATGGCTATCTGATGCGACGCGCGGGCTTCCAGAGCCCGATGGTCTACCTCGTCGAGCTCGCGACCCAGGAATGCCGCTACGACCCGTGGGCGTGGGGCGATCGCACGCTGAAGACTGCGCACCTTCACATCGCCGAGTACTTCGACGATCTCGTCGACGGCGCCGTCATCGACGTTGAATTTATTCTCGGCGAGACCGACGCGCCGAAGGTGAGCGAGCAGATCACCGTGGGAGAGGTCTCATGATGCCGGATGCCCCTGATCCTGCGGCCGCCACGCCGGCCGCGTCCTACGAGAACGCGACCCACGACCTCGCCGTCGAACTCGACGCGCTCGGGCACGCCATCGAACGGTTTGTCACCGAGCAACAGCAACTACTGCGCGTTCACCTCGAGCTCGCCCGCGCCGCGCGACGCGTCGTGCAGGCGTATCACGACGAACGCCTGGACGGCGCGCTGGTCGAGGCGCTCGACCTGGCGCTCGTCAAGGCGCGCACGCTCGACCCGCACCCGTGAGAGGGGCCTGCCGTGCCGGTCAAACGCGCGCCCTTCAAACAGCATCCGACCGCGGCCGAGCGCCGGCGCGAGCGCCTCGAGGACGAGGCCGACCGCCTCGCGCACGCGCGCCCGAACGAACCGCCGCGCCCGAGCCCGTACACCAATTGCCACGACTCGATCTACCTGACGCACCGATTCGTTGCGGACGGCCGCGGCGGCCGCCGCTGCGCCTTTTGCCGGAAACCGGAAGAGTCATGCCTGCTGCCCTGACTATCGACGCGCCGGGCATCTACGAGCTCCCGGCGCGCGCCTACCATGCGGATCCCTGCCCCGAGCCGTCGCTCTCGAGCTCGATCGCGAAACTGATCTGTCTCGCCTCGCCGCTGCATGCGCGGGAGCAGCACCCGCGCCTCAACCCCGGCGCCGTCGAGGAGAACGGCGAACACTTCGACGTCGGCACGGCGGCGCATGCGCTCCTGCTCGAGGGGGTGAGCACCCTCGCGATCATCGACGCGAAGGATTACCGGACCAACGCCGCCAAGCAGGCGCGCGACGAGGCCTACGCCGCCGGCCTGACGCCGCTCTTGAAGGCGCGCTGGGTCGACGTCCAGGCGATGGTCGCCGCGGCGCGCGGGCAGCTCGACGCGCACACGGACGGCGGCGCCGGCATGTTCACCAACGGCAAGCCGGAACAAACGCTCGTCTGGCGCGAGGAGGACGTGTGGTGCCGCGCGCGCCTCGACTGGCTGCGGCCCGACGCGATCGACGACTACAAGACGACGACGAGCCCGAACGCGAACCCCGACGCCTGGTCGCGGTCGCTGTTCTATGCCGGGTTCGACATTCAGGTCGCGTGGTATCTCCGCGGCCTGAAAGCGATCACCGGCTTCGACGCTACCTTCCGGTTCGCGGTGCAGGAAACGACGGCACCGTACGCGCTGTCCGTGATTAGCCTGGCGCCGGATGCGTTGATGCTCGCGGAGAAGAAGTGCCTGTATGCGCTCGAGGCCTGGCGCGAGGCGCGCGCGCGCAACGAGTGGATCGGCTATCCGCGGCGGACGTGCTGGGCGGCGTTGCCGATGACGCACGAGGCGTGGTGGTTAGAAAAGGAACTGCGGTGACCTTCAGCTTCCGACCAGCCGCCCGCGAAAACGTCGCCCTCCTGATCGGCCTCTCCGGCGGCACCGGCAGCGGCAAGACGTGGTCCGCAATGCGCCTGGCCAAAGGGATCAGCGGCGAGCGCCCGTTCGCGGTTATCGACACCGAAGCCGGCCGCGCGAAGCACTACGCCGATGCCTTCCGCTTCGACCACGGGGATCTCACGCCGCCGTTTACCCCGGACCGTTACGCCGATGCGATCGCCAGCGCCGACCAGGCGAAGTACGCCGTGATCGTCGTTGACTCGATGTCGCATGAATGGGCTGGCGAAGGCGGCATTCTCGACTGGCAGGAAGCCGAGCTCGATCGCATGGCCGGCGACGACTGGAAGAAACGCGAGGCCTGCAAGATGGCCGCGTGGATCAAACCGAAGATGGCGCACAAGCAGATGGTGCAGCGCCTGCTCCAGGTGCGCGCGCACCTGATCCTCTGCTTCCGCGCCGAGCCGAAGATCGAAATGGTCCGCGGCGACAACGGCAAGATGGAGATCCGCGAGAAGCAGTCGCTCACCGGCCTACACGGCTGGATCCCGATCGCGGAGAAGAACCTGCCGTACGAGCTCACCGCCAGTTTCCTCCTGATGGCCGATCGGCCCGGCGTGCCAAACCCGATCAAGCTGCAGGAGCAGCACCGCGCGCTCTTCCCGAAAGACGAACCGATCACCGAAGAGTCGGGCGCCCGTCTGGCCGCCTGGGCGAAGGGCGGCGCGGCGCCGGCCTCGCGCGCGAGTGCGCCGGCCGAGACGGTCGCCGACGACTGGCTCGTCCGGATCGCCGACGCCCGCACGCGCGAGGCGCTGCTTGACGTCGGCAAGGAGCTCGCGCGCGTGAAAGCGGCGCTGAGTCCAACGGTCGTCAAGGCCATCCGCGCCGCCTATGAGACGCGACTCAAACGCCTGAAAACCGGAACCACCACCAGCGAGAAAGGAGCGATCGCGCCATGAGAGCACGCCGCGGGCAGATTGACCAAGCCATCGAGAAACTCGACGCCGACATCGCCCAACTCCAGTCGGCGCGCGAGGCGCTGCGCCACGTGCGGGACGAGATCGCGAAGGCGAAAACCAAACCGACCAAACCGCGGGCCGTGGGCAAGGCGGCCGGCGAATGACGACGCTCCTGGTCGTCGGCGCGATCGTGTGGCTCGCGCTCGTGCTGTGGCTCGTGCTGCCGCCGGCGCGCGTCCGCTTGCCCGAGCGCGTCTCCGACGACTGGCTGACCGCCCATGACCAACAGGATCGGTGACCCGGCGATGTGGGCCAAGCTCGACGACGAATTATTGAATCACCCCAAGATCGATCTGGCGGGCCAACGCATCGGCCTGAACGGCGCGGCGATCGCGATGGGGTTCTACGCGATCGCGTTGATGTGGACGAACAAGTACCTCACGGATGGGTTTCTCCCGATGACCACGATCGACGGCTTCCGTTATGTGACCAAGCCCCGCGCCGTCGCTGACGCGCTCGTGTTCGCTGGGCTCTTGGAAAAAGTTGATGGGGGCTTTCGAATTCACGATTTTGACGAGTGGAATCCGTCGGCCAAGGAAATCAAACAACGGCGCAAAGAGGACCGGATCCGCAAGCGAAATGAGCGAGCGGGGAAGAATGGGCGCGCCTAAATCACGCTGGCACACCGATTGCCGTCCGCGAGTTGTCCGCTCGGACACCCAACGGATTCCGTCGATCCTGCGCGCGCGCGCGCGATCGCGATCCCGTACCCGTACCCGGATCTCTCTTCGAGAGATCAGGACAGCACGCAGCGCCGCGGGCGCGCAGCGCCACGCAAGCGCGAGCGCCGCGGGTACTCAGTACCAACGAAGACGGGTCGCTGCGTTCGGCGCTGCGCGCCACTCCGCGCCCGTCGTCGTGCAACCGGTGCGTCTGTGATGGACGCCGCCGACCGGCGCACGTTCGACCAGGCGTTCAGCAACATGGCGCGGGCGTTTCGGCTGAAGCTCAAACCGACGGAACTCGAGGAGCTGACGACGACGTATTTCAAGATCCTCGCGTCGGCGCCGCTCGAGGCCGTGCTCGCCGCCGGCAAGACCTGTCTCGAGCAGTCGCGGACGTTTCCGAAGGCGGCCGACTGGTTCCAGGCGTTGCCGGCCGGGGCCCGCGAGGCGCCGGCGGACTGTCGCGTCATGAGCGCCGACGAGCTCGCCGCGTATCACCGCGCCGAGCGCCAGCGCTACGAGGACGACCCGTGCGGGTGTCTCGCGTGTCAGCTCGCCGGCGTGACGGCGCGGCCCCTACGGTTCGTGCCAGAGTTCGACCACAACGATCAGCCCGAGCGCGCATTCGACAACACGCGCCATCGCGTCGTCGTCACGGGGCATTGGGCGCACGGGGACGAGCTCGCGCGCTGGTATACCGCTCGTGCCGCGTTCTTCGCGAGCGTGCCGCGCCAGTCCCCGATGGCGCGCGCGCTGCTCGCGCTGGTGCCGCACGAGCGCGAACCCGGCGAGGACGGGTGATGTCGACGCAATCGCGGCGCTGCGTCGATGACCTCGAGCTCACGCCGAGCAGCCCGGCGCCAGGACGGTTCGACCGGTGGTGTCCGCGCTGCCGGGCATGGCTGACGCCCGGGCGGTCGCGTGGCCGGGCGCGCTGCTTCTACTGTGCGACCGCGCTCGTGCGGCCGACTCGCGACGTCCAGCCGAAGCCCGGCGAGCTCCGGCCCGGCGTCGTCCCTGAGTTTCGTGATCCGAGGGACCGATGACGCTGCACTTCACCGTCATCGGCGTGCCGCAGCAGATGGGCAGCAAGCGCGCGTTCGTGCCGAAGGGCTGGACGCGCCCGATCATCACCGACACCAACCGCAGTCTGAAGTCGTGGCAGCAGCTCGTCGCGGCGGCGGCGCAGGCGGCGATCCTCGAGCGGCCGGCGAGCGAGCGTGGGCTGCTCCCCGACGGCGTGCGGCTCACGGTGGCGTTCTATCTGCCGCGGCCGAAGTCCCTGCCAGCGCGGGTGACGGCGCACACGAAAGCGCCCGACCTGGACAAGTTCGTGCGCGGCGTGCAGGACGCGCTCACGCAAGTCGTCTTTCGCGACGACAGCCAGGTCGTGGACCTGGTGGCGATGAAACGCTATGCGGCGACCGACGCGGCGCCACATGCGGAGATCTGGGTCGAGCCGGCGGCGGGCGTGGCGGCGCTCGCGCGGAATCAGCGCGTGTTCGGCGTGCAGCCGTCGCTGTTCACGCGCGGGCTCGGGACGCCGCCGTCGTCGGAGGCGCCATGTCTGGACTGAGGCCGGCGCCGCGCACGGTGATGACGCGCAGCGCCTTCGCGGCGTGGCTGCAGCGGAACCGGATCGCGGTGTACGTCCACCCGTACGAAATCGTGCCGTGCAGCTGCGGGGACCACAACTGCCACGGGTGGCGACTGGTCGCGCGGATGATGCCGCGATTGGCGCCCGTGACGACCCGAGAGTCGATGTTGACGGAAGGATGAACCGATGGCGAAACGCGCGAGCAAGGCCGATCGCAAGCTCTCAACGCCCGACAAGCCGAAGCGCGGCCGCCCGCGCCAGCAGGACCTCATCGAAGACAGTGCCATCAAACCGCTCGAGAACGCGGCGAACGACTACGCCGAGATCCGCGACGAGCGGATGCGCCTGACCGAGCAGGAGACCGGCCTGAAGGCGAAGCTGCTTTCGCTCATGAAGAAGTATCAGAAAACCTCGTACGACCGCGACGGCATCCACATCGAGATCGTGCACGAGGAGGAAACGGTGAAAGTTCGCGTGAAGAAGCCCAGCGAGGGCGGCGAGGACGCCCCGGACGATGAAGACGCCGGCGAGCAGGTCGCTGGCGCCGAGGTCTAGATGGCGGCGAGGAAGGCGAAGCGGGCGGCCAAGCCGGCGCCGCGGCCGACGATGCCGCTCGTGATCTACGTCGTGCGCGGCGCCGAGGACACCTACTTCGGACACGACACGTTCGGCCGTTTCGAGCACGGCGACAAGGTCGGCGTCTACGAACTGCGCGAGGTGCGGACACTGAACGTTACGCGAGGTTTGCGCTAACACCCGTGAGCTCGAGGGAGACGCACCCATGATGATCGAAGGGCAGTGCCCGTTCTGCGAGTGGACCGCCAAACAACAGACGGGCAAGCAGGACGAGGCCCTCATCACGTCCTATCTCGCCAAAGCCCTGATGGATCACCTCCGCCGCAAACACGCGCGCCACGACGAAGCCAGGATCGATAACCTCGCCTTCTCGACCATCCTCTCCCAACGGACCCAAATGGGGATGATCGAATTCTCCTTCAACGACGAGATGTCGCAATGGGATCTCGACAAAGCGCGCGAGATTCATCGGATGCTCGGCGAAGCCATCGAAGCGGCCGTCTCCGACACGCTCATCTATCAGTTCTTCGTCGAGAAGATCGGCTTTGAGTCGGAGAAAGCGGCGGCCGTGCTCATGGACTTCCGCGAGCTCCGCCAGGGGTCGAAAGACCTCGTGAGACCCAGCTAATGCCGATGGCACCGCCGCGCGCATGTTATCTGTGCGGGCGTATCCACTGCGGTGGGCACACGGCGCCGCGGCCTGGCTTTTCCTCGAGCGCGCGCGCCCGCCCACGCATCCGCGGCCGACGCCTGCAACGGGAGCGCGCCCGATTGTTTGCGGCCCATCCCCTATGTGTGCAGTGTGAGGCGCACGGCCGTGTGCGGGCGGCCACGATTCGTGACCACACGATCCCATTGGCCGAGGGCGGCGAGGACGTCCCCGAGAATACGCAAGCTTTGTGTCAGGAATGCAGTGATCGCAAAACCGCCGAGGAAAGTAAGCGCGGCGTGCGCCGTTGGCAAGAGGATCGCGAGTATGAACCATGACCGATGAGGATCCGATGGTGCGCCAGTGGTGCGAAACCCTCGCCGCTCGGTGTCAACGCCAGGCGATTACGCGCAACGAGGATCCGTACCTCGATCGGTACTTTGTGGCCGGCTGGACGCCACGCATGCGAGGAGGGGGGGATGTGCCCGCCGTGTTTCTCCACCACTTTGTCAACTCGGATCCCGGCGGCGAAGTGCATAGCCATCCGTGGCAATGGGCGGCGAGTCTCATCCTCGTGGGTGGATACCGAGAGTACCGGTGCACACCACAGGGCCACGAGTGGCGCGAGTACCATGCCGGCGATGTCAATATCCTCGCGCCAGACGATCGCCATCGCATTGAGTTACTCGGCGCCGATTGCTGGACGTTGTTTCTCGTTGGCGCGTACGCGCATCCGTGGCGATTCGCGCCGCTCTGTTGATCGAGTCGGCCACACGCGCGCGGCGCCCTCCAGACGGTGTGACGGGGGGTACGATCGAGATGCGAACGTGGCCTGGGGAAAC
>Ga0209382_10002630_pt1 | contig 25715 bp, 16 predicted proteins | sample SoiMetdeltSBSDD5_FD_187599 | JGI IMG/M metagenome (GOLD analysis project Ga0209382, IMG submission 187599) | Bulk soil microbial communities from a Populus tree surrounding site in Tennessee, USA - Soil MetaG P. deltoides SBSDD5 (SPAdes) (version 2) | ecosystem: Environmental > Terrestrial >... | reverse complement strand
TCGACCGTAGCGTGCTGGGCGCTGCGGAGGAAGGCTTCACGTGCGCGGCGTATCATCCGCGCATGACGTCTGCTCAACTGCCCGCACCCTCCGGCTCGCCCAACCGGCGCGAGCTGCTGGCCACCGGCGGCGCGCTGCTGGCCGCGGCCTCGCTCTCCGCCTGCGCCGGGCCGGCGCCCGACCCGCGTGCCGGCACGCCCGCGGCCGGCGCGCAGCCGCAGCCGGCCGGTGGCCTGCCGCGCCGCTCGCGTCTCGTCGCGAGCACCTGGTGGTTCGGGCGCGCCGCCAACGCGGCGGCCTGGGTACGGCTGGCCTCCGGCGGCGCCCCTCTCGATGCGTGCGAGGCCGGCGTGCGCGTCACGGAGGCCGACCCCGCCATCACGTCCGTGGGCTACGGCGGCCTGCCCAACGCCGACGGCGTGGTCGAGCTGGATTCTGCGGTGATGCGGGGCGACACGCTGCAGTGCGGCGCCGTCGCGTCCCTGCGAGGCATCCTGCACCCGGTCTCGGTGGCGCGGCTGGTCATGGAGCGCACGCCCCACGTGCTGCTGGTCGGCGAGGGCGCGGCGGTCTTCGCGCACGCGCAGGGCGTGCCGGATCAGGATCTCCTCACGCCCGGCTCGCGCCGGGCCTGGGAGGCGTGGCGCGCCGGTCAGACCGTCGCCGCGCCGGAGCCCTGGCAGGCCGCGCGCGTTGCGGCCGCCGCCGCGGCGGGGCAGGACCACGACCACGACACCATCGGGATGATCGTGGCCGACGCCGGCCGGCTGGCCACAGCGGTCACCACCAGCGGCCTGGCCTACAAGCTGCCCGGCCGCGTGGGCGACTCGCCGATCATCGGCGCCGGCAGCTACTGCGACGACGAGGCCGGTGCCGCGGTCTCCACCGGCGTGGGCGAGGAGGTCATCCGCGTCGGCGGCTGCGTGTCCATCGTGGAGGCTTTGCGACGCGGCCATTCGCCGCGGCGCGCCGGGCTGGCCGTGCTCGACCGCGTGCGGCGCGCCGAGGCGCGGGCCGGCCGCTCGGGCGACGTGGCCTTCCTCGTCTGCTCGCGCGACGGCGAGGTGTGGGGCGGCGCCCTGACGGCGGACTTCCACTTCGCGCTCACCGACGAGGACGGCACGCGGCTCCTGCTGGGCGAAGCGCTCCTGTGAACATCGGCTGGGGCAGCGACGCGCTGCTCCCCGGCACGCACGGGGCCATCTCCGAGGCCGAGTGGTTCCATTTCCTGGAGCTCGCGGAGCCGCTGCACCAGTGGGGCTCCGCCTTCCTCTTCGACGAGGCTCGGATGGGCGCGCCGGTCGGCCTCGTGCGCGTCTACCTGCGCGACGACAGCGGCAAGGGGCGCCACACCTGCGTGCGCCTCGATGTGCAGCGCTCGGCCGCCGCGCGCGAGGGTGTCCTTCGCATCGAGGCCGCGGCGCGCCATGCGGCGGACGTCATCACGGCCGGCCAGCAGCAGGCCCGCCAGTCCGTGGCCGACCTGCAGGCCGAGGAGGCGGCGAGCCAGGCCTTCACCGAGGCGGCCGAGGCGCTGTACCGCGAGCTGCTGCGGTCGTGACGGTTCCGGCTCCGCCCCTCGCCCGGCAGGGCCGGAACCGTCAGACCCTGCTCGTCTCCGCCTCCGGCACCACCATCGCCGTCGCCGGCTCCTCGCGCTGGCCGCAGCTGGTGCCCAGCGGCGGCAGCTCGGAGAGGGGCAAGAGCGTGCGCGGCGTGAGCATCGAGGCCAGGCGCAGGCAGAAGAAGCGCAGGAAGAAGCGCGGGAACCGGGCCCAACTCATGTCGTAACCCTGGTGGGGCTTCGGCCAGCGGTCGGGGTTCCAGGCGCGCGTGAAGGCGTGGAAGGCGCGCTCCCAGCGGAACCAGCCCACGGCCGCCGGCACGCGCCACAGGCCCGTGCGCTTGAGGAAGCGCGCCACCGATGGGCGGAAGTAGTTGCGCACCTCGAGCCGCGCCGCGTAGGGCTTGCAGAAGTCCTTGTGGTAGCGGCGCATGGTGGAGATGTCGCCGCTCTCGGCCACGGTGGCGATGCGGTCGGCCTCCTCCTGCGTGAGCGTGCCGGCGTTCACCGCCTGCTGCAGGATCTCGACGCCGCCCCAGATGTCGAGCCAGTACACGGACACGATGTCCGGCGGGTGCTGCTCGTAGAAGCGCTCCATGACCCGGCAGTCCTCCTCGGTCTCGCCGGGCAGGCCGAAGATCTGGTCGCAGAACAGCCCGATGCCGTGCTGGCGCGAAAGGTCGATGGCGCGCGCGATCTGCGCCTCGCTGTTGGGCCGGCCGATGAGCTTCCTGATCTCGGGGTTGAGCGACTGCACGCCCATCTGGATCTGCCGGCAGCCGATCTGCTTGAGGTAGACGATGGTGCGCTCGTTGATGTTGTTGGGGATGGCGAAGCACTTGAAGGGGATGCGCTCGGCGTCCGTCATGCGCTCGGCCAGCTCCTTGAGCCACGGCTCGTCGCAGCAGATGTCGTCGTCGTTCACGCGCATGAGCCGCGGATTGTAGCGGGCCTTGATGTCGCGCAGCTCGGCCAGCGCGAAGTCCACCGACTGGCTGCGCACGAAGTCCTTCGTGTACATCCAGTCCTTGCGGCCGGCGTAGTACTGGCGCCGGTAGTAGTTGTTGCTGCAGAAGGTGCAGCCCCACGGGCAGCCGCGGCGCCACTCGACCATGTGGCCCGTGGTGAAGGGCGCGCCCAGCCGGTGGAAGAGGTCCTTGTCCGGCCGGCCGTAGCGGTCGAGGTCGGGCTCGTACGGGCGCAGCGGGTTCTCGTGGTACTCATCCCCGTCGAGCCAGGCCAGGTTGGGAATGGAGGTGTCGACCCGGGCCGGATCCACCCGCCGCCGGCCCCATCCGGCCATCCAGGCCCCCCGGTCGCCGTCCCCGGTCCCAACGGGCCGGCCCTCGCCGTCCACCAGGGCCTCCTGCAGGCTGGAGACCAATTCGGCCAGGCTCTCCTCGGCCTCCCCGCGCACGATCCAGTCGATCGCCCCGCTCTGCAGCACCGGCCGGGACGACGCCGTGGCGTGGTACCCGCCGGCCACCGTGACCACGTGCGGCCAGCGCGCCTTGATCGCCCGGGCGTACCGCAGGCCCCATTCGGTGTTGGCGGTGAGCAGCGACAGGCCCACCACGTCCGGCCGGAACTCCTCGACGCGGGCCAGCACCTGGCGCTCGAAGCTGAAGATCCGCGCCAGGACCCGGCTGTTGTACTCGTGGCGGAAGAAATCGAACAGTCGCGGGTCGAAGACCAGACCCGTGGCGTGTCCCGCCCGCCGCAGGGCGGCGGACAGGTACTGCAGCCCGAGGCTTTCGACTTCGTTGTAGAGGAAGAGGACGCGCACGGGAGGGCGAGCCGGGTTGCGGGGGGGAGGCGTCGAAGTCTATCACGGTCCGCGGCGCGTCGCGGGCCGGCGCGGCCCGGGGGGCGGCGGCCCGCTGCCAGCCGGCCAACCTGACCCGTTGACAAGATCCCCTCTTGGTGATGACCTTCACACCCATGGCAAGCAGGAATCCGAAACACCACGGCAAGTCCGACGAGGACGAGCGCTCCACCGAGCCCACCTGGGAATGCCAGGAGTGCTTCGAGGAGAACGAGCTCGATCCCGATGCCGAGGAGGGGCAGATCGTCGAGTGCGTCGAGTGCGGCACGGAGTTCGAGATCGTGCGCACCCGTCCGCTCTCGCTCTCGCCGCTCGGCGGCGAGGGCGACGGCGACACGGACGGCGACTGGGAGGATTGACGCGCGTCCGGGCTAACCGGGCTTGCGCGCCACCATCACCAGCGAGTGCCCGGCCGGCACGCTCGCGTGCCGCAGGATGGCGGCCTCGCAGGCGAAGATGCCCGCGAGCGCCTCGTTGGCGAAGCCCGGGATGCGGATGCCCACGTTGCTGCCGGCGCCCGCGTCGGGCGGCCGCCGCAGCGCCTGCCAGGCCTTCAGGGCCAGCACCGCCGGCAGGATGGCCGGAAAGAGCAGGAAGTTGATGTAGCTGGCCTGCTCCACGTGGAGGCCCGCGTCGCGAGCCTTGCGCGTGAACTCGCCGAGCGTGTAGCGCCGCACGTGGTGCGTGATGCGGTCCTGCTGGCTGAACAGGAACTGGTACGCGGGCGCGCTGGCCACCAGCAGGCCGCCGGGCTTCAGCATGCGCCGGATCTCGCGCAGCGTGCCCGTGTCGTCGGTGATGTGCTCGAGCGCGTCGAAGGCCGTGATGCAGTCGAGGCTGCCGTCGCGGAAGCAGCCAGCGGGACCGTTGCTGGCCACCAGCCGCGGGAAGTGCCGCGCCGCGCAGTGCTGCAGGCCCTTGAGCGTGACGTCGGTGCCGATGACGCGCCCGTACTCCTCGAGCTGCGCCAGCATGCCGCCCACGCCGCAGCCGAGGTCGAGGATCAGCCGATGGCCGTCCGTGCGCCGCCCGAGGTGCCGGTCGAGCAGCGCCACGAAGATCGCGCGCCGCCCGCGAAACCACCAGTGCGTCCGCTCCAGCTCGAGGAACTCCCGGTAGACGGCATCTTCCATCGCGCTGGCGCCGGGGGGTGGTGGGCCGAAGGACCGGCGGATTCTAGGGAGTCGGCCGCCTGCCCGGAAGATAAGTTGGCGGCGGGTGGCCGCCCCACGAGGGAACGCCGAGTTGCAGGAGCCGCGACCTTCGCTGCTGCCCGCGGCGGTGGCGCTGGCCGTCGTCGCGCTGCTGCTCGTGGGCGAGTCGCTGCTGCCCGGCCGGCTGTTCCTGCCGCTGCAGCCCGACGACTTCCCCGAGTGGGTCGCCGGCGCGGACACCCTGGAGCTGCAGCCGCACGCGCACCCCGACTGGTGCATGTCCGACGTGCTGCACCTGCTCGTGCCCGGCCTGGCCGTCACCCAGCGCGCCGCCGCGCGCGGCGAGCTGCCGCTGTGGGATGACAGCCAGGCCCTCGGCCTGCCCCACCTGCACGAGGTGCACTTCGGGGTCCTCTACCCGCCCGCCTGGCTGCCGGTGCTGCTGGGCTACCCGGGCCTGGCGCTCATGGCCCTGCTGCACCTGCTGGCCGCGGGTGGCGGCATGCTGCTCTACCTCGACGCGCTCGGGCGTTCGCGCACCGCGGCCCTGGCCGGTGCGCTGGCCTTCGTGGGCTCGGCCTGGCTGACCGCGCGGCTGCACAGCTTCCCCGTGGTGGGCGCGGCGGTCTTCCTCCCGTGGATCCTGTGGGGGCTCGAGCGGGCGGCGCAGGCGGCCGTGCCGTCGGCCCTGCCGCCCCGCGCCCGCGCGCCGCGCGGACCGGCGCGCCGCTACCTCGCCGCCGCGGCGCTGGCGCTCGCGCTCTCGTTCTTCGCCGGATTCCCGCAGGTCACGCTGTGGATCGCGGCCACCGCCGGGCTCTTCGAGGTGCTGCGCGTGCTGGCCGCCCTGCGCCATGCGCGGCCCTCCCTGGGCCCGCTGGCGCGCGCCGGCGCCGCGCTGCTGCTGGGCGTGCTGCTCGCGGCACCGCAACTGGTGCCGACGCTCGACTACCTGCGGCACGACGGCCTGCGCGGCGGACAGAGCGCCGCGGTGATCGCGGCCGACGCGCTCGATCCGCCGCTGCTCTGGCACCTGATCGTGCCCGACCGCTACGCGACCGGCGCGCTCACGGGCGGCCACCCGCTCGCGCTGCAGGATCTGCCGGCCGCCAAGAACCCGGCCGCCGTGAACCGGGCCGAGGTCTCGCTGGGGATCGGCGTGCTGGGGCTGCTGCTGGCGCTGCTGGCGATGATCTTCGGGCGCGGGTGGCGCACGCTGGCCTGCTCGCTGCTGGCCGCCGGCGTGCTCCTGCTGCTCTTCTGCCCGCCGCTGCTGCGCGCCGCGGCGGAGCTGCTGCCGCTGCTGCGCGTGGGCAGCCCGCGGCGGCTGCTGCTGCTCTCGACCTTCGCGCTCTCCGTGCTGGCCGCCGGTGGGCTGGACCTGGTGCGCAGTCGGCGCCTGTCCGTGACGGTCACGGCCTGGTCGCTGGCGCTGCTCCTCTCGTGCGCGGCCCTCGTGGGGCGCCTCGGCGTGCCGTCCACCGGGCTGGACGAGGACGTGGAGCGCTGGGCTGCGCGCGTGGCCACCTCGCTGGCGCAGCCGGGCCTGGACGGGCCGGGCCTGCTGCGCCTGGTGCCCGCCGACAACTTCCGGATCGCCGCGGCGCACGCGGCCAACGGCGCGCTCATCGCGCTGCTGATCGGCCTGCTGGCCGTGGTCCTCTTCCGCCCGAGCCGCTGCAACTCCCGGCAGGGCTGGACGACGCGCGCACTGCGCTCGCCCGGGCTGCTGGTGTGGGTGCTGGCGATCGAGCTCCTGGCGGTGGCCGTGCCGCTGCTGCGCGCCGCGCGCACCTCGGCCGTCACCGATCGTCCGGCGCAGCTCTCGGCCCTGAAGGAGCCGCCGCTGCTGCCGGCGCTGCGCGCGACCGCGGCCGAGGGCGAAGCGCCGCTGCGCTTCTGGCGCCTCGGCAACGATCCGCCGTGGCTGCGTCCGGACTTCGCGGGCCTCTTCGGCCTGTCGGACGTCTCGTGCTACACGCCCATGGCGCCGCGGCTGGCGAGCGAGCTGCTCGAGGCCGTCGAGCCGGGCGTCACGCTGTCGGGCTCGGCCATCAGCGGCCTGAAGCAGGCGGCGTCCCTGGCGTCGCCGCTGCTCGACTTGCTCGGCGTGCGGGCGGTGCTCGCGGGCGAGCCCCCCGACGAGTTGCCCGCCGGCTGGCGCGTGGCCGCCCGCGTGGGGACCGTGTCCGTCCTGGCCAACGACGACGCCCTGCCCGCGGCCTTCGTGGTGCACGCGGCCGAGGTGCTGCGCGATGACGACGCGCGCCTTTTCCGACTCGCGCAGCCCGAGCTGGACGTGGGTCGCGTCGTGGTGCTCGAGGAGGACCCGCCGCCCGCCTGCCTGCCGCGGAGGCCGCCGGGCACGGCGCGCCTCGCGAGCGTGCAGGCCTGGCAGCCGGGCGCCGTGAGCGTGCACGTGGCCGCCGGCGCGCCCGGGCTGCTCGTGGTGCCGATCGGCTGGCACGCCGGCTGGCACGCGCGCGTCGACGGCGCGCCCGCCCCCGTGCTGCGCGCCGACCATGCCCTGCTTGCTGTCCCGCTGCCGGGCCGTGAGGATGTGGACGTGCAGCTCGACTTCGCCCCGCCGCTCCTGCCCGCCTTCTCCGCCGGCGCGCTGGCGTGGCTGCTCGCTCTGGCGCTGCTCGCGTGGCCCGTGCGGCGCGCGACCGACGGCGGGGCGCAGGCCGGCGCATGAGCACGCGCGTCCGCGTCCTCCTGGTGCTGCTGGCCCTCCTGTCGGCGGGCTGCCCGGGAGCGGGGGACGCGCCGCGCGAGCAGCCGGCCCTCCTGCGCCTGTGGCAGCCGATGGAGGGCCTGCAGCCGACCGTCTTCGCGCCCACCGACGCGCCCTCCGCCGCGCGCACGCTGTGGCGCACGCGGTTCGACGGGCAGGACGACCGCCCCTGGCACGCGCTGGTGGCGGCGCCGGAGGGCGTCGAGGGCCTGCGCTTCCGGCCCGTGACGCTGGCCGACGGAAAGGTCGTGCTGCGGCGCAGCCAAGGCTGGGCCGTGGTCGCCAGCGTGCCCGTGCTCGGCGGCCAGGCCGTGTCGGTGCGCGTGGTGGCCCGCGCGCAGGGACCCGTCGCGGCGGACGCGCCCGTCTCCGTCGCCGCCGTGCTGGAGCGGCGCGAGGCTTTCGATCCCCAGGTGCAGCTCTCCCCGCAGGACGTGGCCGACTTCGTGGACCCGCGGCGCACCGCCTGCCACGTCCTCTCGGGGCCGCTGGCCGGCGCGTCGCGCAGCACGCTGCTCGCCGACTTCGTGACGGATCGCGGCACGACCGAGCTGGCCGTGCACCTGCTGGCGCCGCTCTCGGACACGCCGCACGCCCTCGTGGTGGAGAGCGTGCAGGTGGACGCGGTGCCACTGGCCCGGCACGTGGCCGGCGGCGGCGAGTTCCCGGGGCTGCAGCACCTCGGGGACCCGACGCTGCCGGCCGTGCGCGTGGCGCTGGACCGCGACGAGCGGGAAGGACTGCTGGCGTGGCCCGGCGAGCGGCTGGCCTTCCCGCTGCCGCCCTGCGCGCAGCCGCAGCGGCTGGATCTGTCGCTGGGTGTGGCGCCCCGCGACCCGGGGATCCCGGGGGCCGTCACGCTGGCCGTGCGCCTCGCGCCGGAGGGCGGGCCCACGCAGACGCTGCTCGAGCGCCGCCGCACGGCGCCGGCCGAGGCCGCGGCGGCCGCCTGGGCGGACGAGGCGGTCGAGCTGCCGCCGCTGCCGCGGGGCGGCACGCTGAGCTTCGCGTGCGCGGGCGAAGGCGCCGATCCGCCGCTGGCCGTCTTCGGCCACCCGACGCTCTCCCGTAGCCGGCCCGTCGCGCCGCCCAACGTGGTGCTCATCAGCCTGGACACGCTGCGCCCCGATCATCTGGGCTGCTATGGCGGCGATGCCGCGCTCACGCCGCGCCTCGACGCGCTGGCGGCGTCCGGCCTGCGCTTCGCGAACGCCTACAGCACCAGCAGCTACACGCTGCCCAGCCACGCCTCGCTGCTCACGGGCCAGTGGCCGGCGCTGCACGGCGCGGTGGACATCGCGGACCGGCTCGACCCCGCGCGCTCGCCCTTCCTCGCGCGGCTGCTGGCGCAGGCGGGCTGGGTCACGGCGGCCTTCACCGGCGGCGGCTACGTGAGCACCGAGTACGGCTTCGGCGAGGGCTTCGACCGCTACTCGATCAACGACCCGGTCTGGGCCGTCGACAGCCTGCGCGGCCAGCAGCTCCTGCGCACCATGGGCTGGGAGCGCACGCCGCAGCAGGCCGCGCTGCTGTCGCGCTACGCGGCGCCCGCCGTCGTCGACTGGCTCGAGCGCCGCGCCGGAGGCCCGCCGTTCTTCGTGTTCCTGCACACCTACGTGGTCCACAACTACGCGCCGGACCTCGCCGCCCTGCAGCGCCACGGACTGCTCGCGCCCGACGGCAGCCAGCAGCCCTTCAACCACCAGGATCGCAACGCCTTCAACGAAGGCCGCGCCTCCGGGCCGGACGCGCGCGAGAAGGTGGTGGAACAGTACCTGCCGTACTACGACGCCACGGTCGGCATGGCCGACGACTTCGTCGGCCAGGTGCTCGACGCGCTGGACCGCACGGGCCTGGCCGCCGGCACGCTGGTGATCGTGACCAGCGACCACGGCGAGGAATTCGGCGAGCACGACTTCTTCGGCCACGGCGAGACCCTGTACGAGGCTGCCGTGCGCGTGCCGCTGCTCGTGCGCCTGCCGGCCGGCGTGGCGGGCCCGCCGCCGGGCAGCGTGCTGGAGGCGCCCGTGAGCCTGGCCGACGTCGCGCCGTGGATCCTCGGGCTGTGCGGCCAGCCGGCCGATCCGCGCATGTTCACGGAGCGGCCGCTGGGGCCCGACACGCTCTCGCCGCCCGGGCGGCGCCGGCTGTACATCGAGCTCGACACGCACCGGGCCCGGCTGTCCGTGGTGCGCGACGGCGACCTGAAGCTGCATGCGCTGCTGTCGGGCAGCAGCCCCGGCCAGGAGCCCGGCGAGCGGCGGCTTTTCGACGTGGCCGACGACCCCCTCGAGACCCGCGACCTCGGTGCGTCGCGCGCCGGCGAGCGCAGCGCCCTCGACGCCCTGCTCGAGGAGTTCCACCTGCTGACGGAAGCCGTGCACGCGCGCGGTCCGGGCGGTCCGCCCGACCTGTCGCGGCTCTCGCCCGAGATGATCGAGAGCCTGCGGGCGCTCGGGTACCTCGGCCCGGACCGCTGAGGCTCCGGGCTACAGGATTCCCAGCGCCTCGAAGATGTCGAGCACCGCGCGCAGGTAGTGCTGCGACTCCAGCCGCTTGTCCATCCACTCCAGGTTGTTGTGCGCCGCGAAGGCCTGGATCTGCTCGAGGCCCTTCACGAGGAAGGAGACGTCGCCCGTCTGCTTCCAGGCCTCGGCCATGCCCAGCAGGATGGGGTGGAAGTCGGACTCCTCCCAGTCGTTCACCAGCTTCAGCTTGACCCCGTAGCTGTAGACGAGGTGCCGGTCGGCGGCGACCGGGTTCCACGGGAACAGCTCGTTGGCCGTGTAGCGGGCCAGGTCGCGCAGGCGCAGCAGCGCGACCTGGGCGTCGGGATCCGCGTCGCCGAGGTAGTGGGCGGCGCGGTACAGGGCGCGTGGGCCCATGCTGGAGGTGATGAAGCCGCGCGTGATGTAATTCTCGCCCGCCATCTTCTCGGAGATGTTCTGCGCGGAGTAGACGTAGTAGCCGCGCGGGCCCAGGCCCGGTGCGGCGTCCCAGCCGTAGCCGTCGACGCCGGTGTCGACGTCGAGCACCGGCGTGCAGAAGTACTGCAGGCGGTCCTTGACCACGGGCGTGAGCGTGCTCCAGGTGTGCGTCGCGTTGGCCACCTCGACCAGGGCCACCAGCGACTGGTACATGCTGCGCTCGTGCGCCCAGATGTCCAGCGTGGGCAGGATCTCGGCCTCGTCCATGAGCGCCTCGTGGAAGCGGTCGTCGCCCGTCATGTACCAGGCCAGCGCGATGCCGCCGCGGTAGCGGTGCTCGTCGTCGCTGAAGGTGTTCTCGGTGTGCGGCACGTCGTCGTTGTTCGCGCCCGGGTCGTCGGGATGCAGGAAGTTGTCGCTGCGCTGGATCTGCCACTCGCTCTTCCACAGCGCCAGGTCCAGGGCCGTGAGGTACTGGCCGCCGGTCCCGAAGCGCAGGAACTCGCTCGCCAGCAGCCGCTCGACGTAGTCGTGGTTGTTCTCGCCGCCGGTCGCGCCCGAGGGGAGGAAGCGCGTGACCGTGAGGTACAGGTTGCTGACCGTCACCTCGTGGTCGATGCCGAGCAGCAGGTAGGCCAGGTCCTGCTCTTCCTTGCTCAGGAGGTCGTAGGGCAGGCAGCCGCTGAGCTGGTAGACCAGCGGCGTGGTGAAGCGGCCCACCAAGGGCGCCTCGAGGCGCCGGCTCACTTCGACGGGCGCCGCGGAGGCGCCGACGTGGAAGCTGTAGACCGCCGTGCGGCTCTCGTGCTGGCGCCAGGTCCAGGTGTAGCCGATCTCGTTGCGCGCGGTGAAGATGCCGGCCGTCACCTGGCCGGCGCCCGTGGCCTCCAGCGCCGCGGGCCACTGCTGGGGCATGTGCTCGATGGTCACGGTGCAGCCGCCCGTCGCGCCCGACAGGTCCAGCCACGGGTTCACCGGGTACTGGTCCTTGTTGCCGGAGTACAGCGTCGTGCCGTTGCCCTCGACCTCGAAGCCCTCCTGCGAGAACGTCGTGGACGTGGTCTTGTTGATCGGCGGCAACCAGTTGGTGCCGCTGCCCAGGACCTCCTCGGTGAAGGCGCTGCTGTAGGCCTGGTAGGCAGAGGCGGTCCCGCTGGCAGTCAGCGCCACCTGCTTCTCGCCCGTCGGCACCGCGATGCGCGCCAGCGGCGAGGCGCCCGGGGCCAGCTTGACGGTCAGGTCGAGGGACTTCAGCGAGGTGTGCTGCGGCCGGTCGATGTTCGCGTTGCGCACGGTGAAGACCACGGTCACGTCGCGGCTCCCGTACTCGAAGCCGAGCCGGCAGGTGAAGTCGATCACGCCCGTGCCGCTCCCGTCACCCAGCGTCCCGGTGGCCATGATGAGCGCGTAGGCGGGGCCGTTCTCGACGATCGTGAGCTGCGTGCCCGCCATGACCGAGAGCGGGCTGCCATCGGCGGCCTTCGCGACGATGCCGGGGCTGGTTCCGCTCTTCACCAGCTCGATGCCGTCCACGACCACGCGATCGAGGATGTTGAAGGTGCTGGAGCGCACGTCCGCGACGAGCACGCCGGTGTTCACCTGGATCGTGGTGGCCGACAGCGTGGTGGCCAGGTCGGCGCCGGCCGAGACGCCGTCCCCGAGCATCACGCCCACGCCGACGTTCGGCGTGCCGCCGCCGGCGGTGACGATCGCGCGCCCGACCGCCCACCGGACGCTGCCGTTCTTCCACGTGTCGGTGGCGCGGAACTGCCAGCGCTCGGCACCGGCCAGGCGCAGCGCGGGGTGGCCGTCGACCTGGGGGATGTTCCAGCCCTGCGCCAGCGGAATGCCCACCACCATGCAGCGCTGCGTGGCAGCCGGCTGGACGCCGAACTTGGAGACCGCGGCGTCGATGGTGAGCGGAACGAGCGGTCCGGCCGACTCGACCTGCTGCGCGCGGGCCGCTCCGGCGAGGAGCAGGCCCAGGCATGACAGGACGAGCAGGGAACGGGCGCACACGGCACGGGGCATGGGCATGTTGTCGACTCGCTGATGTCGAGACGGCTTCGTTCGGGGAACTACAGGACGGGGTCCAATCTGCCAGACCGCAGCAGGACCTTGCGAGGATCAGCTTGAGAAAAGTGCCGGCTCTCGGGGTTCGGGGGGGAGAGTTGTCCACACAGTCTGATCGTGCTCGACACGCGCCGACAAGTCGGTTCTTGGGAATGGTTCACAGGAGCCATCAGGACATGCCGAGTAACTCGACACGAGTGACAGCCTTGGCACGCCTCGAAGTGTCAGATTTTCCAAATCGCATTCCACGCCGTGTCGTTTCGCTGGTTCCGTCAACCACCGAGACGCTCGCCGGCCTCGGACTCGGCCCCAGTGTGGTCGGCCGCACGCGCTACTGCGTGCATCCGCGGCCATGGGTGGACACCCTCCCTGTCGTGGGAGGCACCAAGGATCCCGACCTCCGGGCCATCGAGGCTCTGCGACCCGACCTGATCGTCGTGAACGAGGAGGAGAACCGGCCCGAGCAGTTCGCGGAGCTGTCCCGGATCGCCCCGCTCTGGGTGGCCTTCCCGAGGGACGTCGACGACGCGCTGGACGACGTTCGGCGCATGGCCGCCGCGCTGGGCGCGGGCCCGGCGGGGGAGGATCTGGCCTCGCGCATCGAGGCCGCGCGCTCGCAGGCGCGCGCCGCGGCGGCCGGCCTCGGCCCCTTTCGGCACGCCTGCCTGGTCTGGCGCAAGCCATGGCGAGCCGCCGGCCCGGACACCTTCGTCTCGGCGCTGCTGGCCGAGGTGGGCGGGGTGAACGTCGTGCCGCGCGGCCAGGGCCGCTATCCCGCCATCACGCCGGAGGAGCTGGCGGCCGACGCGCCCGACGTCGTGCTCCTGCCCTCCGAGCCCTATCCCTTCCGGCCGGAGCACGCCGCGGATCTCGCCGGGCTCGCGCCGCGGGCGCGCCTCGTCGACGGCCAGCTCCTCTTCTGGCACGGCGCGCGGCTGGAGCTGGCCTTCCCGTACCTCGCGCGCCTGCAGCGGCCCTGACGGCGGCGCTCAGAACTCCCAGCCGATGATGAAGTACAGCGTGTAGTCGCCGCTGTCCGGCCCCATGCCCAGGAGCGGCGCGAAGTCGATGTGCGAGCGCTTCGACGGCTTCCACTGGAAGCTCGGGCCGGCGAAGTACTCGTGCCGGTGCGTCGCGTCCTCGTCGTTGGTGATCTGCGACACCTTGACCTCGGCGCCGGCCGAGAAGACCTCGTCCACGAGCGTGCGGCTCACCGCGCCGGTGAACTCCAGCTCGCGCTCCTCGTCGCCGCCGGTCTCCTTCTCCCACACGAAGTTGGTGCCCCAGTGCCAGCCCTCGGCCCATTCGTCGCCGAGCAGCAGCTTGGCCTCGAGCTTGTCCGGGCCGCGCTGGCGGTCCACCACCTCGTAGTACAGCGTCGGGTTGCCCCACAGCTCGCCCCAGTCGGCCAGCGCGTAGCGCAGCTCGTACGCGCGCTCGGTCTCGTCGAAGGGCTCCCACTCGCCCTCGTGGATGGCATTGATGTACAGGTCGAGCTGGAAGCGGTACGGCAGCCCGAACTCGATCTCGTAGAAGTGCCGCACCTTCGTGTCGTTGCCGTGCTTCGGCTCGTCCACGCGCAGCCAGTACTCGACCTCGACCTCGCCCTCGGGGATGACGTAGATGCGCGTGGTGGGGAAGCGGCGGTGCGCGGTCCAGCGCGGCTGCTCGTAGCTGCCGATGCGCTCCTCCTCGCGCAGGTCGGAGGGTCGCTCGGCCACCACCTCGACCTCCGGCATGAGCCAGCTCTTCGCGGGCCAGCCGGGCTCCTCCACGGGCACGATCTCGTCCTGGGGCGCCGGGTGCGTCGGGTCCTCCGGCGGAGGAGCGCCGGGGTCCTGCGCCACGGCGGCGGCCACGAGCAGGCAGGCGAAAAGGAGCGGGGCGGCGGGGCGGATGGGCATCGGGGGTCCTCGGGCCCGGGTGCCTGGGCCAACTCCGACCAAGCGCAGGCCGGCCCCGGCGGGTTCAATCGGCGTCGGGCGCGATCCGCTGCGCTCCGGCGCTGGCGGCCTCGGTCTCGCTGCCGGCGAGGTGCAGCCGGTAGAGCCGCCAGTACAGGCCGCGGCGGGCGAGCAGCTCGTCGTGCGTGCCCTCCTCGTGCACGCGGCCCTTGTGCATGACCAGGATGCGGTCGGCGGTCACCACCGTGGAGAGGCGGTGCGCGATGACCAGCGCCGTGCGGCCGGCGAGCAGCGTGCGCGTGGCGTCCTCGACCAGCGCCTCGGTCTCGCTGTCCACCGAGGAGGTGGCCTCGTCGAGCACGAGCACGTCGGGGTCCGCGGCCAGCGCGCGCGCGAAGGCCAGGAGCTGGCGCTGGCCCGAGGAGAGGTTGGCGCCCCGCTCGGCCAGCCGGGTCTCGTAGCCCTGGGACAGGCGGCGCACGAAGCCGTCGGCGTGCACGGCCTCCGCCGCGCGCCGCACGCGGTCGTCGGGCATCGACGTGTCGCCCATGCGGATGTTGGCGGCCACGGTGTCGCTGAACAGGAACACGTCCTGCTGGACGATGGCGATGCGCCGCCGCAGGTCGTGCTGAGGGAGGGAGCGCACGTCGCGGCCGTGCAGCCGGATGACGCCCTGCTCGGTCTCGTGGAAGCGGCACAGCAGCGAGACCAGCGTGGTCTTGCCCGCGCCCGTGTGGCCCACGACGGCCACGCGCTGGCCGCGGCGCACGGCGAACGAGACGTCGTGCAGCACCGGCGGCCCCTTGCTGTAGGCGAAGGACACCCCGCGGAACTCCACCGCGGGCGGCTCGCCCGGGCCGGCCGGCCCGGCCGGCGTCGCGCGGGGCGGCGAGCCGTCCTCGGCGGGCGTGTCGAGCACGCCGAAGATGCGCTCGGCCGCGGCCATGGCCGCCTGCAGCACGTTGTAGCGCTCGGCCAGCTCGCGGATCGGGTCGAAGACGAAGTCGAGGTACATCCAGAACTGGATGAACACGCCCATGGTCAGGCTGCCCTGCGCGATGAGCCAGCTGGCGTAGACCAGGCAGCCCATCTTCACGCCCTGCGCCAGCGTGTCCACGGTGGGGAAGAACAGCGAGAAGTGCCGCACCGTCACCATGTTGTCGTCGTAGTACTTCGAGTTGAGCTGGTCGAAGCGGCGGCTGCTGGCGGCCTCGCGCCGGAAGAGCCGCACGACGGCGAGGCCCGAGAGGCGCTCCTGGAGGAAGGCGTTCAGCCGCGAGAGCGAGGCGCGCGTGGCGCGGTAGGCGCTCCGCGCGTTGTGCCGGAAGCGGAAGGACACGATCATCATCAGCGGCAGCATGAGCAGCGCGACGATCGAGAGCTGCGGCGCGATCCAGATCAGCAGCGCGGCCACCACGCCGATCTTCAGCATGTCGTAGGCCAGCAGCGCGACGCCCGTGGTGAACAGCTCCGAGAGCGCGTCCACGTCGCTGGTCGCCCGGGTCACGGTCCAGCCGACGGCATGCCGGTCGTACCAGCCGACGGGCAGGCGCAGCAGGTGGCCGAAGAGCGTGTTGCGCAGCTCGAAGACGATCCGCTGGCCCATGCGGTTCATGTGCCACTCGCGCAGCACGATCACCCCCGCGGAGACCAGCGCGACGAGCGCGAACAGGAGGCCGAGGCGGCTCACCTCGGCCAGCGGGCCGGTCAGGTCGAAGGCCGGATCGGCCCCGCGGCCGTCGATCGCCGCCTGCACCGGGCCGTCGACGACCCGCCGCACGATCCACGGGCCGGCGATCTGCAGGGCCAGGCCCAGGACCAGCAGCGCCACCGACCCCGCGAGCTTGCCGTGGTGCGGCCGCGCGAACTGCAGCAGGCGGCGCAGGATGCGCTTGTTGTAGAGCGCCGCGACGTCGACCTCCTCGTCGTGGTGGTCGCGCGCGGCGGCGGGCCGGCCGTTGTCGGATCCCCGCGCGGCGGCGCTCACAGGGCCTCGATCTCGGCCTCGAGCCGCTGGCGCTCGTGGATCTCGGCATACGGGCCGCAGCGCGCGACGAGCTGCTCGTGCGTCCCTTCCTCGACCACGGCGCCCTCGTCCAGCACCACGATGCGGTTGGCCAGCGAGAGCGCCGCCACGCGGTGGCTGACGATGATCGCCGTGCGGTCGGCCAGCCGCTCGCGCAGCCCGCGCAGGATGGCCTGCTCGGTCACGGTGTCCACGGCCGACAGGCAGTCGTCGAGGATGATCACGGGCGGGTCGGCGGCCAGCGTGCGCGCGATGGCGGTGCGCTGGCGCTGCCCGCCCGAGAGCGTGACGCCGCGCTCGCCCAGGAGCTCGTCGTAGCCGCGCGGGAAGTCCTCGATGTCGGCGTCCACGTGCGCGGCGGCGGCCATCTCGCGCACGGTCTCCAGGTCGATCTCGTCCCGCGCGTAGCCGATGTTGCTGGCGATGGTCTCGCTGAAGAGGAAGCTGTCCTGCGGCACGACGCCGACGCTCCGGCGGAGGAAGGTGAGCGGCAGCTCGCGCACGTCGCGGCCGTCGAGGAAGACGGTGCCCGGCGGCGGGTCCACCTGGCGCGACACGAGCTGCACGAGCGTGCTCTTGCCGCAGCCCGTGCGGCCGGTGATGCCCAGCGTCTCGCCGGCCGGGACGCGCAGGCTCACGTCGTGCAGCACCGGTGTGGTCCCCCAGCCGAAGGACAGGTGCCGCACCTCGAGCTCGCCGCGCAGCGCGGCCGGCGCCACGGCCCCCGGCAGCTCGCGCACCGTGGGCTGCAGCGCGAACAGCTGGTTCAGGCGCACCGCGCCGGCCCGGGCGCGGTGGTACATGCCCAGCGTCCAGCCCACCGCGATGAGCGGCCACAGCGCCCAGTTCAGCATGGCGAGGAAGAGCAGGAAGTCGCCCAGCGTGAGGCGGCCCTGCACCATGTGCCAGCCGCCCAGCAGCACGATGACCAGCGTCCCCACATCCTTGGCGATGCTGATGCTCGCGGACGTGAGCCCGCGCACGGTGGCCAGCCGCACGTTGCTCTCGAGGAACGCCCGGCCCATGCGCTCGAAGACGCTGCGGCTGGCCGCCTCCGCGACGAAGGCCTTCACCACGCGGATGCCCGAGAAGTTCTCCTGCGCGACGGTGGAGAGGTCGCCCAGCCGTTCCTGGGACAGCTGGCTCCAGTGCTGCGTGGGCCGGGCGGCCACCTTGACCACCAGCGCGAGCGCGACGAACGGCACGAGCATGAGCGCCGTGAGCTGCCAGTCGATGACGGCCATGGTGACCAGCGCCAGCGGCATGACCACGGCCGTCTGGGCGTTGTACATGACGGCCGGCCCGAGGAACATGCGCACGGCCTCGATGTCCGCGACCGAGCGCGACATGATGTCGCCGGTGCGGATGTGCGCGATGTCGCGCGGCGTCAGCGTCATGAGGTGCTCGAACAGGTCCTGCCGGTACACGCGCTCGAACTCGCGCGACGCGCCGGTGACCCAGTAGCGCATGCCGTACTTGAAGGCGCCTTTCACCAGCGTGATGAGCATCACGGCCAGCGACCACGCCACGACGCCCTGGAAGCTCATGGGCTGCACGCCCGGCGCGCCCGTGACGCCGTTGAAGATGTCGCGCACGATGAGCAACGTCGCGAGATCCAGCGCCGCGGACGGCACCACGCACAGCAGGCCCAGCACGAACGGCCGCCGGAAGCGCGGGAAGTAGGAGATCGCGTGGGCGAACGGGCCGCGCGACCAGCGCCACCAGGGCTCCGTCATGCCGGCAGGATCAGGCACGGTCCGCCGCGCCTTCACCCGCCGCCCGGCGCGGCGCGCGCACAGGTCCCGGAGCGACGGCGCGCAGCCGCCGCGGCGCGGCGGCGTCCACGCCCGCGACGCCGCGCGTGAGGCCCTCGTCGTCCATGGCCAGGATGGCGTTCTTCGTGCTGCCCAGCAGCCCCATGTCGCGCTTGATCGCGAAGCACAGCGACGGCGGCACGCCGCACACGTGGCACACCTTGCCGATGCAGTAGTCGGTCTTGATGGCCGCCCGCGCGCGCTCGCGCTCGGCCCACAGGAAGTCGCGCGACGGCCCGATGTCCAGGTGGTCCCAGGGCAGGGCCTCGTCCCGCGCCCGCTCGCGCAGCGCGAAGGCGTCGGGCGACAGCCCCGCGGCGTCGAAGGCGTCCAGCCAGCGCTGCAGGTCGAAGTGCTCGCTCCACGCGTCGAAGCGCGCGCCGGCGGCGTGGGCGCGCTCGATCCCGTCCGCCAGCCGCCGGTCGCCGCGCGAGAGGATGCCCTCGAGGTAGCTCTGGTCGGCGTCGTGGAACTTGAGCTTCACGCGCCGGTTGCGGTTGAGCGTGCGCATCCACGACTGCTTGGCCCGCACCGTGTGCCGGTCCATCATCCCGTCCCACTGGAAGGGCACGAAGGCCTTGGGCACGAAGGTGGAGACAGTCACGTTGACCTGCGCCGGGCCCTTGCCGGTGACCTGCTGGCGCAGCTTCGACAGCTCCTCGGCGAACTCCACGATGGCGCGCAGGTCCTCCTCGCGCTCGCCGGGGATGCCGATCATGTAGTAGAGCTTGATCGTGCTCCAGCCCTCGCGGTACGCGGCCGCGGCGCTGGCCTTCACGTCCTCGTTGCGGATGTCCTTGTTGATGATGCCGCGCAGCCGGTCGGTGGCCACCTCGGGCGCGAAGGTGAGGCCGGCCTTGCGCACGCCGCTGGTCAGGCCCGGCAGCCGCGCCAGCTCGCCCGTGACGCGCAGGCTGGGGAGCGAGACCGACACGCCGCGCGGCGTGAAGCGCTCCGCCATGGCGCGCAGCAGCTCCTCGATCCACGGGTAGTCGCCGCTGGAGAGCGAGGTGAGGGTGATCTCGTCGTAGCCCGTGGCGCGCCAGGCCTCCTCGGCCGCGGCGAGCAGCTGCTCCACCGTGCGGTAGCGCATGGGCCGCGTGATCATGCCCGCCTGGCAGAAGCGGCAGCCGCGCGTGCAGCCGCGCATGATCTCGAGCGAGATGCGCTCCTGCACGGTGCGCACCGTGGGCACCACCGGCCGCGTGGCCATGGGCACGGCCGAGAAGTCGAACACACTGGCGCCCTTCACGCGCGCCGGCACGTCCGCGAAGCGCGGGACGAGGCCGCGGAACGGCCCGTTGCGGCCCTCGAAGGCCGGCTCGTACAGGGACGGCACGTAGGCGAAGGCGAACGTGCGCGCGACGTCGTGCAGCAGCTCCTCGCGCGGCAGGCCGGCGCGCCGGCGCGCGGCCACGAACTCGAGGAACGGCACGAGCGTCTCCTCGCCGTCGCCCGGCAGGAAGACGTCGATGAACTCGGCCAGCACCTCGGGGCTGTGGCTGCCGTGGCCGCCAGCGACGACCACCGGATCGTCCGCGCCGCGACGCGACGCGCGCAGCGCTATGCCCGCGAGCGACAGCGTCTCGAGCACGTTGCTGTAGGTCAGCTCGGTCTGCAGCGTGAAGCCCAGCACGTCGAAGCCGCGCACGGGCAGGTGGTTCTCGAGCGAGAACAGCGGCACGCCGCGCGCGCGCATGACGTCGGCCATGTCGGGCCAGGGCGTGAAGCAGCGCTCCGCGCTCAGCTCCGGCACGGCGTTCACCACGTGGTACAGAACCTGCAGGCCGTTGTGCGAGCTGCCCACCTCGTAGCAGTCCGGGTAGCACAGGGCGATGCGCGCGCGCATCGCGGACGGATCCTTGCGCACGCTGTTCCACTCGCCGCCCAGGTACTGGCCCGGCGTCTTCACGGCCGGCAGCAGCGCGCGCACGGCGGGCAGCAGGCTGGCGAGGGCTGCGGGCGCGGACACGTCAGCCCTCGTCGTCGTCGTCGGGGGTGACGCCGGCGCGCGCCTCGTCCTCGTCGCACGACCAGCACGGCGAGAGACTAGTGAAGGAGCGGCGCGCCGGGAAGCGCTCGTCGTTGCCCAGCACGAGCTGGTCGCGCAGGGGCAGGTGGAAGCCCTCGAAGGCTGCGCGGGCCTCGCCGCCGTCGTCGGGCAGGGCGTCCATGAGCTGGCGCAGCTCGGCGCCGATCACCTCGGGCTCGCGCTCGTCGCCCGGCAGCTCGCGCATCCCCTTGCGGTCGGCGCCCAGCTCGTAGCGCTTCTCCCACGGCACGAAGACGCGCCGCGCGAGCACGCCCACGACCTCCGGGCACACGGGCGCGTCGCGCTCCCAATCGAGATTGAGCGCGAACAGAGAGAGATCCGGCGAGTGCTCGACCACGAGCGGCAGGTGCGACGCGAACTCGGCGGCGTTCAGGGCGACGAGCAGCACGGAGCGCCCGCCGCGCTGCGCCGGGTCGGCGAGCACCGGCACGCCCAGCCGCAGCGCCAGCGCGTGCGCCAGGGGCGCGGCGGCCTCCGAGGCCGGCGAGACCGCCTCCGGCACGAGCTCCAGGCGCTCGAGGAGGCATGCCAGCCGCTGGAGCAGGAAGGCGATCATGTCCGGCCGCAGCTGCAGCAGGTCGAATCGGCCGGCCCGCGAGCCGTCCTCGAACCAGCCACCCGCGGTCTTGAGGATGACGCCCGCGTGCTGGATGACGTGCCACTCGCGCAGGCCGAGGCGCGCGAGGCTCTCCCAGCGCGTCGAGCGCGCGAGCTGCGCGTGCAGCGCGTCGAGGCGCGTGCGCTGGTCGTCGTCCGGGACGCAGTCTTCGGCGCGCTCGAGGAACGAGCGGCAGGGCTCGCGGCGCCCGGCCAGCAGGGCCGCCTCGGCCATGGTCAGCAGCACGTCGAGGCGCTCGGTCTCGGAGAGGTCGGGGCTGTCCTCCAGCGGCACGAGCGCCCGCAGGCAGCCCTCGAAGTCGCGGCTCTGCAGCCGGGCGAAAGCCAGCTCCCGGCGGACGCCGACGTCGGCCGGCAGCCCGAGCAGGCTGCGCTCGAGCAGCTTCGCGGCCACCTCGGGCCGTCCCTGGTCCGCCAGCCGGTAGCCCAGCCGGAACAGCGCCTCGGTGTCGTCGGGCCGGGCGGCGAGGTCCTCGAACAGGCGCGCGTCCTCGTGCGCGCCCAGGATGCGGCAGATGCGGCCGGCAGCTTCGTACGCGGGCCGATGGCCCGGATCGGCCGCCAGCGTGTCGAGCAGCGTGCCCAGCGCCTGGCGCACCTGGCCGCGGCGCACCTCGTCCACCGAGCGGTCGTAGAGTTCCTGGGCCTGCGCCGACATGAGGGAGCGATTGTAGCGTGGCCGTGTGGCGAGGCCGCGGCAGCCGTGTCACGGGCCGCAGCCGCCGGGACTAGAGTGCGACGTCTCGAAGGAGGTGGCGGCGATGAGCACGCAGCAGCAGACGGGGTTCCTGGCGGCGATCCTCGTGCTGTCCGGGGGGCACGCCCGGGCCCAGGGCTTCGGTCCCGGCGTCCTCGCGCCGCCCGTCGAGGTGGCCGAGACGAACATCGGCCCGATCGTGGCGCAGGACGCCGATGCCGACGGCGACATCGACCTTCTGGCGCTCACGCAGGGGAACGGCTCGGTCTCGCTCGTGCTCAACGACGGCGCAGGCTCCTTCGGCGAGGCGCAGATCCTGCCCTTCTGCCCCGCGTTCGACGTCAGCTCGGGCTACGGCCTCGCCGACCTGGATGCTGACGGCCTGCCCGACCTGATCACGCTGCTCTACGAGACCCTGTGCGTGAAGAAAGGTCTGGGCGGCGGCACGTTCGTCCCGGCCGGACAGCAGGCGCTGCTCCTGGCGACCGTCACGACGAGTCACGCCGTGGCAGACCTGGATGGAGACGGCCTGCTCGACCTGCTCCTCCACGGTGGCGGCTCGTCGGGAGGGTTCTACTATGCCGCCAAGGGGCAGGGAGATCTCTCGTTGGGCCCCTACGGAGTGCTCGTCGGGGCGCGCCAGCCCACGAGCTTCTCTGCGGGCGATGTCGACCTCGACGGCGACGCGGACGTGCTGTCCCTCGAGACCATCGGCGTCGTCATCCCGGAAGAGCGGCAGCTGGTCACGTACGCGAACGCCGGCAGCGGCCTCCTCGACATGGTCGCGGCCACGGACTTCCTCGGCGTCGACGACCTGGTGTCGCCACCGGTCGATCTCGACCGCGACGGCGTCCCGGATGTCCTGGCGTGGAACGGCCTGGACGGCCGTATCCAGGCGCTCCTCGGAGCCGGAGAGGGGAGCTTCGCTCCGCAGCTGGTGGTCGACGCCGCGGAGGGCGTCGCGCAGGCCCGCGCCACCGACGTCGACGCCGACGGATTCGTCGACCTGGCCTGGATCGAGCGAACGGAGGTCCTGGAGATGCTCCACGTCCAGCGGCTCGTCGACCTCGCGACCGTGGGAACCAGCGTCTCCTACCCTGCCGGACTCCAGGGAAACCAGCTGGCGAGCGCCGACCTCGACGGCGACGGCTTGCAGGACGTCGCGCTCTCCGAGGACCTCGAGGTGTACATCAACACGCTCGGGCCCATCCAGGATCTCGGGCTCGGCGCGCCGGGCGGGCCGACGCTGGCCGTCACGGGCGTGCCGGCCGCTGGAGAGGCGCTGACCATCCTGCTCGACGCCGCTGGCGGCCCGACCTCGGGCCTGCTGTTCGTCGGCCTGCAACCGCTGCTCCAGCCGTTGGGCGGGACGCTGCTCGTGCCGGATCCCATCGCCGCCGTCGCCGTGGCTGCACCCGGTCGCGTGGCTGCCGTCTGGCCGGCCGGGGTCCCGGCCGGCACGCTCGTGTACGTGCAGGCCTTCGTTGCCCAGACCGGCGGCCCCGCTGGCAGCAACGCCGTCCTGCTGGTTCCCGAGCCGTAGGAATCACCTGCCCCCGCCCGCTACGCTGATGCGCGATGCGGCGCATCGCGGTCATCAACCAGAAGGGCGGCGTCGGCAAGACCACCACCGCCGTCAACCTCGGCGCGGCCCTCGCGCGCCTCGGCACACGCACCCTCATCTGCGACCTCGACCCGCAGTGCAACCTGACGGTGCACGTGGACGTGGACCCCGCCGGCGAGCAGCCCTCGGTCTACGAGCTGCTGCGCGGCGAGGCCACGCTGGCGCAGGCCGTGCGCCCGACGCGCGAGCCGAACCTGTGGGTGCTGCCCAGCAGCGTGGACCTGGCCGGCGTGGAGCTCGAGCTGGTCAACGTCGTGGGCCGCGAGGTGCTGCTGCGCGACGCGCTCGAGGCCGACACGGCCGCCCACGGCGCGCCGCGCTGGGACGTCGTGCTGGCCGACTGCCCCCCGAGCCTCGGGCTGCTCTCGCTCAACGCCCTCGTGCTGTGCGACGAGGTCCTGGTGCCCGTGCAGTCTGAGTTCTTCGCGCTGCAGGGACTCAGCAAGCTCACCGAGATCGTGGACCTCGTGCAGCGCCGGCTCAACCCGCGGCTGCGGCTGTGCGGGCTGCTCTCGTGCCGGCACGACAGCAGCACGAACCTCGGCCGCCAGGTCATGGACGACATCCGCGCCCATTTCGGCGACGTGCTCTTCCGGAGCGCCATCCGCCGCAACGTGAAGCTGGCCGAGGCGCCCAGCCACGGCAAGACCATCTTCGAGTACGACCCCGAGTCGCGCGGCGCCGCCGACTACCTCGAGCTGGCGCGCGAGCTGCTCGCGGGCGCGCCGGCGGGCGCGGGCGCAGGGACCGCATCGCAGGCGAAGCTCGCGCCGGCGGCAGCACCGCCGAAGGCGACGTCGAGCGCTCCGAAGGCCGTGAACCCGGCGCCGACCCCGGAGTCGCCGGCCCGCGCGGCGGCCGTGGCGAAGCCCAGGCCGGCCGCTGCCAGGGCTCCCTCGCCCGCGACGGCGCCGCCCGCGACGGCCGCGACGCGGTCCGAGCCGAAGCCGGCCCACGTGAAGCGTGACAAGGGCCGCACCGAGACGGCGGGCGCTTCGGCCGAGGCGCCGGCCAAGGCCTCATCGCCCCGGTCCGTCGCGCCGGCTCCGCCGCCCGCGGCGGCGAAGCCCGCACGCAAGGCGCCGGTGGCCGCCGCGCCGCCGACGCCGCCCTCCGATCCGCCGGTCTCGGCGCCGAAGCGCGCCGCGACGGCGCCGCGCGCGGCACCGTCCGCGACCAACGGGCACACGCAGCACGAGGGGGCGCGCACGCGCGTCCTGCCCGCCTCGCCCGAAGCCGCGGCACCGCCGCCGGCGCCCGAAGCTCTGCGCGCGATCGCGCCTCCGCCGCCGTCGAAGCCGGCCACTCGCAAGGCGCGACCTCGTCCAGCCGCCCCTGATCCTCCGCCCCAGACCGCGAGCCCGGAGCCTTGATCACCACCACGTCCACCTTCCGCCAGCGCCTGCTCGGACCCGACGCCGGCGCCTTCGTCTTCCTCCTGCGGCTGCTGCTCCTGCCGCTCTCGGGGCTCTACTACGCGGCGGTCACGCTGCGCAACGCGCTCTACGACGCAGGGCTGCTGCAGGCGGTGCACGTCGCGGCGCCGGTGGTGTCGGTGGGAAACCTCACGGTGGGCGGCACCGGCAAGACGCCCATGGTCATCGCGCTGGCCCAGCGCGCGGTGGCGGCCGGCCGCAAGGTGGCCATCGTCGCACGGGGCTACGGGGCGGTGGCCGACGCGGCGGGTCAGACCGACGAGGTGGCGCTCATCGCGGCCCGCTGCCCGGGCGCGCGCGTGGTCGTGGCGCCGGAGAAGCTGGTCGCCGCGCGCCACGCCGTGGCGGAGGGTGCCGACTTCATCATCGTGGACGACGGGCTGCAGCATCGCCGCCTGCACCGCGACCTGGAGGTCGTCCTGGTGGATGCGCGCGCGCCCTTCGGCAACGGCAGCGTGCTTCCCGGCGGGCCGCTGCGCGAGACGCCGTCGGGCCTCGCGCGGGCGGACGTCATCGTGCTCACGCACGCGGAGACGCTGGACGAGGCCGAGCTCCAGACCGTCCTGACGCAGCTGCGCGCCTTCCGGCTCTCGGTGCCCATCGTGCGCGCCGATCACGTGCCGCTGGGCGTGCGCGCCGTCACGGGCGGGCCGCTGCGGCCGGCCAGCGCGCTCGCCGGGCGCGAGGTGTTCCTCTTCTGCGGCATCGCCTCGCCCGCGGGCTTCGAGAAGACCGTCGCGGACCTGGGCGCGCAGGTCACGGGCGTGCTCGCGTTCCCCGACCACCACGCCTTCGGCGCCGGCGACATGGCCCGGGTGCGGGCCGCGGCGCGCCACGCGCAGCTCGTGTGCACCGAGAAGGACGCGCTCAAGGTCGCGCGCATCCCGGGCCACGAGGACGTGCTGTGCCTCGCGATCGAGATGCGGCTGCGGGGCGAGCTCCCGCCCTTGCCGGGCCTCGACGCGCCCTGGTCGCCGCCGGCGCCGCCGTCCGACGCGCACGCCGGCCACGCGCACACGCCCAAGCCGGGCGAGCTGCCGCACGGCGACGGCACCGGGCTCGCCGAGGCGGTGCACGCGGGCGAGCACCGGTCCTCGCTCGAGCCCAGCGGCGCGGGAACTCCGGGCCACGGTCGCCATCACTGAGCCGCCGCGGCGGGCGGCGCGCCTGGCCCTGCTTGGGCTGGCCTTCGCCGTCGCGCTCGCCGGCCTGACACGCACGCTGGGGGAGCCCTTCGTCCACGGCTGGATGGGGAACAACGGC
>Ga0209382_10002629_pt1 | contig 25726 bp, 27 predicted proteins | sample SoiMetdeltSBSDD5_FD_187599 | JGI IMG/M metagenome (GOLD analysis project Ga0209382, IMG submission 187599) | Bulk soil microbial communities from a Populus tree surrounding site in Tennessee, USA - Soil MetaG P. deltoides SBSDD5 (SPAdes) (version 2) | ecosystem: Environmental > Terrestrial >... | reverse complement strand
TCGCGGGTTCATCGATGCGTTCGATGCGAATACCGGAAAGAAAGCGTGGCGATTCTGGACCGTGCCCGAACCAGGACAACCTGGCGGCAACTCGTGGTCGGGTGACGCCTGGCGGCGAGGGGGCGGCTCCACATGGGTGACTGGCGCCTACGACCCATCGCTCAACCTCGTGTACTGGGGAACCGGCAACCCAGCGCCGGATTCACTCGGCGACGTTCGTCCTGGCGACAATCTGTACACCGATTCGGTGGTCGCACTCGACGCCGACACCGGCACGCTGCGCTGGCACTATCAGTTCACGCCGCACGACGTGCATGACTGGGACGCGGTGCAGGTGCCCATTCTCGCTGACCTGACCATCAACGGAGCACCGCGCAAGGTGCTGATGACGGCGAATCGCAACGGTTTCTTCTACACACTGGACCGGACAAACGGCGCGCTCCTTCGCGCACGCCCATTTGTCCGCACGACCTGGGCGCAGGAAGTTGGGCAGGACGGCAAGCCGATTCTGCTCGAAGCCAACCGGATTGGGCCCGAGGGCACCGTGACGTGTCCGGACGTGGGCGGTGGCACCAACTGGATGTCGCCGTCGTTCAATCCGGGGACCGGGTTGTTCTATGTCACGACACGCGAGGTGTGCGCAAAGTTCTACGCATTCCCGCAGGAGTTCGTACCGGGCCACCTGTATTGGGGCGGCGCGGTCGAGACGATTCCTGGCGAGCCTGGCTACGGTGCGCTCCGTGCGATCGATCCGGTATCCGGACTTGTGCGTTGGGAATTCAAGTACCCACGGCCGTCGTTCGGCGGAACGTTGAGCACGGCATCAGGCCTCGTCTTCGCGGGTGAAGAAGACGGCAACGTGATGGCATTCGACGCGGCGAGCGGCAAGAACCTGTGGCGTCTGCAGACGGGAGCTGGGCTGCGAGCCGGTCCGATGTCCTTCATGCACAACGGCAAGCAGTACGTGGTCGTCGCGTCGGGTCAAACGATCATTGCGTTGGCGTTGCCAGACGGACGCTAATCCCTGGCGCGTAATCGCCTCATGCCACTCGCCGGCCTTCGTCAGGGCTTGGTCACCGCGGCCGCTTCGCCCGGCGTCGAGCCACCGGAGAACAGCTCTCGGCCATCGGGAAGCGTGACCGTCTTCGCGTTTGCGACAGGCTGGCCGGACTTGGCGCGGTAGCCTTCGATTTTGACCTCCGTGCCCGGCGGGATTGAATCCTTCCTCCAACCCATGCGCAGCAAGGCGTTCGGGGGACCCATCTCGAATCGCCAGGTGACTACGGTCCCGTCAGCTCCTTTGACGTCAACGTAAATCCAGGAGTGCGGATTCACCCAATCCATCTTGTTGACCGTTCCGTTCACCGTCACCGGCTTGTTCGCGTCGAACTCGGCGGCAAAGGAATGATGCGCCAAGGCCGGACGATGGAACGCAAGCAGCGCAGCGAGGGCTACCAGTAAGTAAAGTCTGGTCTTCATCGGTACATCTCCTGCCTTCTCGGTGACCCGCGTCACTTGCCGGCCTGCGCTCGGCCTGGCGCCAGCTCGAAGCCGAAGACATTCGGAAGAACTTGGCTGCCTTCGGCGCACGCAAACTCCATCAGCTCGGTTTTCGGATCTGCTGCCTGAAACGTGCCGGCGATCTTGATGGGTCGCGTGAACATCTTCGGATCTTCTATCGTGATTTGGTAGTCGAGGATGTTGGGATCGATCCTCGTAAAGCGCTCAACGGTGTGCAGAGCGTCGCTATGGTACGGGACGGTGCGGCCCAAGGACGTCTTGTCGTTGAAGTTGGTGGTATCGACCACCAGCGTCTCGCCCTCCCAGTGGCCGACGGGATCTCCCATGAAGAGTCGGATGTTCGATCCCACGTGCGCGCGGCCGTCGGTTGGGATGACCCGCGTCACATGGTTGTATTCGTACATCATCACGAAATACCCCGGGCGCTGGATGATTTGGTACGGATGCCTGTCGTCCGCCTCCAGAGGACCAGGCAACACGCAGCGTGCGGCCTTTTCAACGTAGGCAAGAGAGGCTGGAGGGATCATCTTGGGAATGAACGCGCGACGGGCGGCATCGGCTTCGGGCCGCCACGGCAGTACACGATCGGCCGGATCGATCACGCCCGCCGGGCGCCCCTGGAGGACGGAGCGATCTTGCGTCGTGAAGACACCGGTGTTGAAGACCGTGGGATAGGGTTGACCGGTGCTCCCGAAATCGCCGAGCGGCGTGCTCGGAGCATTGGCCTCTTGAAGGCCGACGCCACGACGCGCCCAGGCGCCTTGCATGTCGGGATGATTGTCCGCCGTGCGCGGAGCGACGTACTTTGCCGCCGCCTTCTCTTGACCGTTCAGCGGAACGGCCGTCACGACGAACGCGAGGACGGCTGTTGCGACGGATATTCTGGACAGTACGGCGTTCATTGCGGTACTCCTACGGGTTTCGCGTTGCTATACCTTTTGTCCTGGAGGTAATAGACGCACTCGTACTCCAGGATCTTGACGTTCTTGTCGATGCGGCGATAGAGCGGCATGCTGATCTTCCAGGGCCGCGAGAACACTTTTGGATCCTCGAGTGTCGCCTCGTACATGAGGTGCGAGGCGTCAATCGGAGTGTAGCGTTCCACCACGTGCAGAGCATCGCTGTGAAAGTTTCCGGCGTGATCGAGCCACGTCCGTTCATCCAGATTGGTGACATCCACGACCAATGTGTCGCCTTCCCAACGGCCGCGTGAGTCTCCCATCCAGAAATCCGGAAAGCCGGCCGGATGGGGCGAGCCGTCGGTAAACACGTGGCGTCGGGCGTGCGCGAATTCGTAGGAGAAAACGATCACCTTCGGCGTCTGAATGATTTCGAACGGGAAGGGCATGTAGGTCACCCGGGGGACGCCTGGAAGATAGCAGGTGACTTCTGCCGGGTCGTCGGTCTCTCGATGCTCGAAGTTGTCCCGCTGCTTTGCGGCCGCGGCTGGCAGATACGGGATGGTTCCGCCCTCTACGACGCTCTGTCCCGGGGGAAAATTCAGAGCCCCGGTGTGATCCTGTAAGTCCCAGGCAGCGCTGTTGAGCACCTGCCAGACGCCGCTCAAATCAGGTTTGCCGTCCGGACCGCGCGGGATGTTGCCGGTCTGCGCCTGGCCAACGGCCGGGATAACCGACAGAAGCATCGCGAGAACGGCCTTGAACCTCGGTCCGCGCTTTGGAGTCATGCGGCCCTCTCGAGTTCACTGGCCCGGTTCAGCAGGGAGGCGATGTGCGAGAACCGCCGGGTCATGCTGGCTTCCGGCGCGAGTATAGACTCCGTGTGGGGCCGGCACAAGGAATTCGAACTCGGGTCCCACCATGAATCAGTCACCCAACTCGGCCGCGGTACGAAGTAACGTCGACGCGGGGGCTGAAGCCCCCGCTCTACTATCGCGCGGCCGGCGCCGCCTGCGTCTCGCGCACGGCATCCGAGAGTCTCTTCACACCCTCGTCGATTTCCTGTGGCGAGAGCGCGCAGAACGGCAGGCGGACGAAGCGCTCGCCGCCCCCTTCAGGGAAGAAGGCAAGACCGTCAGCGAGATTCAGACCCTTGGTCGCTGCCTGCGTGCGTACGGCCGTCGTGCTCACGCCCTCGGGCAGCGTCAGCGAGATGAAGAACCCGCCATCGGGCTTGGTCGCCTTCGCCTCCGGCATGTATTTGTCGATGCCGGCGAGACACGCGTCCAGACGCGGAGCGTACAGCTTCTTGAGACGCTCGATCTGCGGCGGCAGCAAGCCTCGCCGGCACCACTCGTACGTGATCGCCTGCGCCACGTATCCAGGCGAGATGTACGTGTCCTCAGCGACCTTGGCCAACTTACCGAGAATCGCCGCGTCTCCGAGCATGAATCCAGTACGAACACCGGGCGCAATGAGCTTCGTGAACGAGCTCATATGGAGCGTACGGTCCGGTGCCATCTCGTACAGCGTCGGCTCCTCGTTCCCACGGTAGCGCAGCATCCGATACGGCGCGTCTTCGACGAGCAGCACGTTGTACTTCGCGGCCAGCTCCGCGATCTCGCGGCGCTTGACGCCCGAACACGTCGCTCCAGCAGGGTTCTGGAAGTCGGGAATCAGATAAAAGAACTTCGGCACGGCCTTCTTCAGCGCGCTCTCGAGCGCGCCGATATCGGGACCGTCAGGCTCCATCGGAATGCCGACGACGCGAGCGCCATGGCGACGAAGCAAGCCCAGTGTGCGGTCGTAACTCGGCGACTCGGTGAAGACGAGATCACCGGGCTTGATCATGTGCAGGCAGAGAAACTCGATCAGTTGCAGCGAACCGTTGGCGGTGATGACGCGATCGGCGTCGACGTGCTGCCATTCTGCAAGCCACTGGCGCAGCGGCTCGAAACCGCGCGACGGTCCGTACTGAAGCATCTGGTTCCCGTGCGACTTGAAGACAGCGGTCGAGGCGTCGATCAGTTCGGCGGTCGGGAATGATTCGTTGGCGGGTACCCCGCGTGTGAAATTGATTGTTTCCATATCGTCACTATTTTATGGGTTCCCCTTTTTACCAATCCACCGGTTTGTAGTCTTTCAAGAATTGACCCCACAGATGCGTGCCGGTATTGAAACCGCTGATGATGGGGTCGACAATGCGGGCGGCGCCATCGACGATGTCGAGCGGCGGATGAAACCGCTGCTCCGCTCTTTTTCTGGTTGCGATTTCGACGGGATCCTCGTCGGTGACCCATCCCGTGTCGACGCTGTTCATGTGGATGCCGTCCTGGTGGTAGTCGGCCGCCGCCGTGCGCGTCATCATGTTCAGCGCCGCTTTCGCCATGTTGGTGTGCGGATGCCGGGTCGTCTTGAAGTTGCGATAGAACTGCCCCTCGACGGCGGACACGTTGACGATGTGCTTGTCGCGCTCGGGCGTGCGGAGCATCAGCGGCTTGAGCCGTGCGTTGAAAACGAATGGCGCGACGGCATTCACGAGCTGCACTTCGAGCAGCTCAACCGTCGAAACCTCCGCGAGCAGCAGACGCCACGAGTTCCGACCGCGCAAGTCCACCTGCTGCAAGTCCTGATCGAGCTGGCCTTCCGGGAATAGATCCTTCTGCGCTGCTCGCTCTTCCGGCAGCAGGGCCACTTGCGAGAGCTCCGCGGCGTGCGTGATGCCGTAGGCATGAGGCTCGGGGCTCGGGATCCGGGACTCGGGACTCGGGATCCGATATCCACGCAATCCTTCATAACGGCCGACGAGCCTCCTCACATGCTCCGGCATCTGAGTGAGCGCCGCTGTTTCCCCTTCCATCATGTGCGCGTAGAAGTCAGGTGGCCGGCGCACGGTCTGGCAGGCGTTGTTGATGATGAAGTCCAGGCGGTCGCGCGTATCGAGCAGCTCGCGGCAGAACGCCTCGACGCTCGGCGTATGACGCAGGTCGAGACCGAAGATCTCGAGTCGGTCTCCCCACTCGGCAAAGTCGGGTTCCGTCGAGTAGCGCATCGCCCCGTCCCGGGGAAAGCGGGTCGTGACGATGAGGCGGGCGCCCGATCGAAGGAGCTTGAGTCCGGCCTGGTAGCCGATCTTGACGCGGCCGCCTGTCAACAGCGCCACGCGACCTCGCAGATCGGCGCGCTCGGTACGTTTCGTGACGTTCAGCGCCGCGCACGACGGACACAGTTGATCGTAGAAGTCGTGGAGGGTCGTGTACTTCTGCTTGCAGACGTAGCAGTGCTGACGCTCATGGCTTTCGGGACTCGGGATTGGGGATTCGGGATCTGGGATTCGGGGTTCGTGGTTCGGGATCCGGGATTCGTCGTCCGCTTCGCGACTGTCATGAACGTCATGTGCGACAAAGCCATCCGCGACCGACTGCGTGGGGAACACGTTGGGCGTGTGAAACACCGGCTTACGTCGAAGCGTGCGAATGCCGGTCTCGCGAAGCACATCCTGGTCGCTGCGTACACGCGCGGCTTTTCGCTCGCGTGCCACGACCTTCGACATCCGTCGCCGTTCGACACGGTCGGGGCTGTAAACGTTGGCGACTGCCTGCAGCAGCCGCTTCCGTCCTTCGTCTGGTACACCCGAGAGGACGGTGCGGTCGGCTGCGATGCTTTCGAGCAGCTCGATCGTCTCGCGCAGGCGGGCCAGCAACTCGGCCTGATCGGTAGCGGTCGTGGGGCCGCTCGGACTCATGCCGATCAGCGTACCCCATTCGCGGGCTGAGCCGAGTCGAGGGCGCCGAGGAAGCAGAGGGCGCGGGGAAGAGCGTCAACGCAGGGGACGCAGGGGAGCAGAGGGGCGCAGAGACAGCGAGCGAACGCCACGGGTTGCCGCGCTTCGCGCGGCAACGAACGGGCGAGGCAGCGACACAAGCGTCATGAGTGTTGCGCGACGCTTGTGATCGCCGTCTCGCCCGTTCGTTGTGCCGGCCCAAAAGGGCCGGCTCGACCCGTGGCCCCTGCGTTCCTCCGCTCCTCGGCGTTCTCTGCGTTGAAACTCCGCGCTCTCCGCTTCCTCTGCGCTCCGGCACTCAGAACGTCGACAGGCCAATGAACATGACGAGCGGGATGCCGATCCCGAAGAAGATCACGAGATACGGTACGCCCAGCCCCACGAGCTTGGAGAACGTCCGCCAGTTCGATCCGCCATACACGCGACGCAGTGCGAGCGGCAGATACGCCAGCAGCCACCCGAGAAGCCCGTAGCCGACGACGGCCCTCACGAAAGCCGGAAGCCAGGGATCGGTCCGGCTCAACAGGAAGAACAACGTAAACACCACGAAGACGAAGGCATGATAGTAGAGCGAGAACACCAGGTGATCCAGGTAGTAGCCCTGACGGCGGTAGAACAGTTTCAGGAACGCCGCGAAGATCGGCAGGAAGAGAAAGAAGACGCGCGGGACGGCCGCGCCGGCCGCGCGCGCGAAGTCGTCGGGGTTCGCTTTCGCCCTTGCCACTAGCTGCTGGTAGCGGGCGTCGGCAACCGGCACGCGCGCCGGAAACTCGAACAACATGCGGGCTCCCTCCCCGGCAGGTCTGGTCTCCTTGGTCGTGAAGACATCGACCGGCGTGCGAGCGGGAAAGATCGAGAACAAGCCGAAAAAGATCAGCGCGGAAATGAGATAGGCCCTCAACGGTGGGACATGAGTCACGCGTCGTCCCAGCAGATAGTCACGCGTCACCAGGCCGGGTCGGAACAGCAGGGGGCAGACGGTGCGCACCAGCCGCGTATCGAGGCTGAGCGCGTCGTCGATCACCTCCGAGACGAATTGCCTGAACGGAAGATGCAGGTTGACCGCTTTCTGTCCGCACCGCGAACAGTAGGGTCCATCGAGCGGTGCGTCACAGTTCGAGCACCTCGCAGGTTGCCGCGCGCCACTACCGGTTCCGATCGTGTCGAGCGCCACGCGCGCATTCTATGCGCTACGACTGAGAGTTGAGCCAGATCCAGATGAGGCCAACGAGCAGCGCGACGAGCACGAGGAGCGCGATCTTCCAGAAACTCAGCGGATGACGACCGGCGATCGCGCCGGTATAGCCGTTGACGATCACCTGGTAAGGCTTCGAGCCGAAGTCGTACTTCAGCATCCACACCGGCACGAGGACGTGCTTGAAGGTGCGTCCGGAGAATTCAGGGAAGATCTGCAGATTGCGGTGCGTGTCGCCTGGGATCTGTTGCGTGCAGAGCATCACGAGCTTACCCTGCATCTGCTCAACCGATCGTTGAGCGGCGTCGAGTAGCACAACCTGGTAGTGCTCGACGACGTGTCCCGACAGAAACGCGGTGTCGTACGACACGACTTCCTTCGTCGGAAATGGCTCGACCTTGCGCAACAGGTCAATCGGCATTCCCTGCGTCCCAGGCACCGCCTCATCGTCGAAGGACGTGTCGACAACACCTGACGCGGGCTCCCACCGGACGCGACGTTCGCGCCGCATGACGGGCCGCCCGCGATTATCCACGCCCGGCACATTGACGTAGTAGTAATAGCCAGCCTCCGCAGTCCACGGGCAGTGCACCTGCGCGTCGAATGTCCAGTAAGGGATGTAGAGGCTTTTGATCGTGTCGACGAGGGCCGCGAACGCCAGTTTCCCCGGCGCAAACCAACGGCTCTTCCACCACCGCCGAATATCGTCGCGCACGCGACTGGCGTCTATTCGAAAAGGCAGGACGCCCTGCGGACGGATGGGCGATCGGATCTCCTGGTAGTCGACGAGAGCAGGCGAGCCGCAGAACTCGCAGTTTTGCCCGACCCGCGATGGATCGAATACCATCACGGCGCGGCACGACTGGCACTGGACGCTGCGACGCTCCGTCTGCCAGCCGCGTTCTTCCTCGGGCAGGTCGCGCAGCGCCTTCACCAGATCGAGTTCGACGACCTTGCCTTGCTCGCGATCGATCTTATAGGGCGACTCGGTCCCGCAGAACGGGCACACGAGCTTTTGCGTTGCGGGATTCCACTCCGCCTGGGCACCGCAGGCGGGGCACTCGTGTTTCTCGAGTGCTGCGACTTGAGCCGTCAAGACATGTAGCTCGTAATCGCCGCTCGTGGGATGCGCCACGTGGAGCCGATCTTTCGGCCTTTCAACTCGCCAGACTCGAGGACGGTCATCACATCGGCCTCGGTGACCCCCAGCGTCTGCGCCGCTTCGGCGGGGCTCAAGAGCTCGGGCAGACCAGCAGGCTGCGCGGGTTGACCGGGCACGGCGATCGTGGGCGTCGCGTGACCACTCATGAAGCCGTCCTTCATCATCTGTTGCGCCAGCCCAAAGCCGACGGCCAACTCCGCTGCCGTACCGGCCGCCCCCGCGCCTCCTCCGCTTTCGAAGCCTTTGGCCATCTGATACTTCACGAAGTCGTTCAGATTCCCCACCGCAGCCATGCTCGAGCGCTTGTCGATCGCCTGCTCCACCTCCGGTGGAACGGACACGTTTTCGACGATGAAGCTACCGATCTCGATGCCGTACTTCGCCATGATGGCCGGGTTGATGAGCGGCAACAGCGCCTCGCCAAGCTCGGTGTAACGCGACGCGACGTCCAGCACCGGGATCTTCGCGCTGGCGATCGCGTCGGTAAAGATGCTGACGATACGGGAGCGCATCGTGTCGCTGAATTCATCGAGCCTGAAGTTGTGATCGGATCCGGCGACCTCTTTGAGGAACGTCTTGGGCTCGACGACCTTGAAATCGTAAATCCCAAACGCGCGCACGCGGACGATGCCGAAGTCGTTGTCGCGAAGCATCACCGGGTTGGACGTGCCCCATTTGTTGCCGGTAAACAATCGCGTCGTCACGAAGTAGACATCCGCCTTGAATGGCGAATTGAAGCCAAACGGCCATGACTTCAGTTTGGTGAGGACGGGAATGTTGTCCGTCGTCAGCGAATGCTTCCCGGGCTTGAACGTGTCGCCAAACTCACCGAGGTAGACGAACTGCGCGACCTGCGACTCACGAACGATGAGCTGGGCCCCGTTCTTGATGGCCTTGTCATCATCGGGAAACTGGTAAGAAAGCGTGTCTCTGGAATCGTCGGTCCATTCGATGATCTCGAGCAGCTCGCCCTTGATGAAATCCATGATTCCCATTCGCGTTCAGCTCCCTTCGTACGCCAAATGATCAATACGACCCTGGTTCCTGGTGTTCCAGGACGACATCAGGCGTGCTTCTTCAGCCATCTCGCAACGGCGGTGAGACTGGCGCCGAGGAGGTCGGTTGATGCTACGTCCTTGAACCAGAGATCGTCATCGTGGATGCCCGCAAATGCGCGCTCCGTGTCGCGGCGCGCTCGCAGCAACTCGATCGGCAGCGCCGGATCGACTGGCTGGTTGGCCCGGTCTTCGGCCTTCCGCAACTGCGCGACGAGCCTCTCCGCCTGCTTGATGTCGAGCATGGAGAGCGGCGTTCCGCAGTGCGAACAGGCGGCGCCCTGGCTCAGATCCACGGGGCCGCCGCAGCTGGCGCAATTCACGGAGCCGACGTTCTGCCGCAGCTCGTCGATCTGTTGCGTCGTGAGCGGCCGGATGAAGTCTTTTTCCCGCAGGAAGTCGAAGAAGGTGATGAGCCGCCCGTGGCCATTCGGGCAATTCAGGTACTCGAACCGCGTCGAGCGCTGCATGTCCTGCGTTCGTCGCAGTCGCCCTTTGCAGCGGGGACACTTCGCGAGCTCGGCGTTACTGTGCTGCGGACTCGTCAGCTTCTCGCCGATGACGCGAAAGAGCGCCAGCGTAGACCCGGGTGTGAGCGACACGCTTTCGCGCGCGTCGAACCAGAAACACTGACAGGCGTGGCAGATGTCGATCACGATGGAGCGACCGAGATGACCGTCGAAGGTCTCCTGATGCATCGAGACGCCGCAGCGGGGACATTCCACCGACAGCATTCTCTCACCTCCCGCAGTTCTTCCGGATCTCGTGCCTTCGTGGCAAAGATCTTCGTGTCCTTCGTGACCACGCCTTCGTGACAAAATGCGCTCCCATGAAGCAAGTCATGACGTCGATCGCGGGCGTGTTGATGGTGGCGGCCCTCGTCCTCGGACAGGGCAAGCCAGGCACGGAGGCGCCACGATTCAAGGTGGACCCGGCGTGGCCGAAGATTCCGAACAAGTGGCAATTCGGACAGGTGGCCAGTGTCGCGATCGACGCGCAGGATCACGTGTGGGTCCTGCAGCGACCCGGCACGCTCGGTAAAGAGGAGAAGGGACGGGCAGCGCCACCGCTCCTGGAATTTGACGAGGCCGGAAACTTCATCCAGGCCTGGGGCGGACCGGGCCAGGGATACGAGTGGCCCAACTCCGAGCACGGCGTCTACATCGATCCGAAAGGGTTCGTCTGGATCGGCGGCAACGGCGACAAAGACCACCAGATCCTGAAGTTCACCAAAGCCGGAAAGTTCGTCATGCAGATCGGCCGGGCCGGTCAAAGCAAGGGGAACGCTGACACGCAGAACCTCAACCAGCCCGCTGACGCGTTCGTCTACGCAAAGACGAATGAGTTGATCGTGGCGGATGGCTACGGCAACCGTCGCGTGATCGTATTCGACGCCGACAGCGGCAAGTTCAAACGAATGTGGGGAGCCTTTGGCAATGTCCCCACTGATGCCGCTCCCAACCCGGCACCCCCGGATACCGATCCTGAAGGTGCGCCGCAGTTCGTACAACCCGTGCACGCGGCGCGCGTGTCGAACGACGGCATGGTTTACGTCTCCGACCGCGGCGGCAAACGCGTACAGGTGTTCACGCTCGCCGGGAAGTATGTGAATCAGGTGTTCATCGGGCGGGAGTGCAAGGCGCCAGAGTGCGGCAACGGAACGACGGCTGCGAGCACGGCGTTCTCAGCCGATCCGGCGCAGCAGTTTCTGTATGTCGGCAATCGGAGTCAGGCACGCGTGATGGTCTTCGATCGCCGGACGCTTACGCTCCTGGATTCGTTTGGACAATGGGGCTCGGCCCCCGGTGATTTCGGAACTCTCCATCACATGGCGGCCGATTCGAGGGGCAATCTGTATGTGACGGAAGTGACGCCGCTCAAACCGGAAAACAGGCGCATCCAGAAATTCATCTTCATGGGCCTTGCGCAAAGCAAGTGAGACGACGTCAACGGGACAGACGAGCGCCCCGTCTAAGCCGGCATGCGAACGGCTCTGTGCATTTCCTTTCGATCTACGCGGAGGCTGCCCTCGACCTTGCTCAGGCCAGGGAAGCCCCCGCTCTCCGGATTCATCATTGCCTTCGCACTGGGCGTGCCAGCCACGGCCGCCGCCCAGCAGATCGCGACGTCAACAGGGGCCACGTTTGACGCAGCCTCGGTGAAGGCAAGTCCACGACCTGAACCGAATCCGTTCGGATTCCCCGTCGGCGTAACCATTCGGTTCCTGCCCGGCGGCAGACTGACGGCCACGCAGGCGACTCTTCGCGACCTCATTCGGCGCGCCTACGACGTGCAGGACGTTCGAATCGCCGGTGGCTCCGAATGGATGACCTCGGATCGCTTCGAAGTGGCGGCGGCCTCAGAGGCGGGCGGTGGCGTTGACCGGTTACAGGCGATGCTTCGCTCGCTTCTACAGGAACGGTTCGCACTGCGCACGCGTGTCGAGACACGCGACGTCTCTGTCTACCACCTTGTGACGACGCGCCGCGATGGCAGTACCGGCGCACAGTTGCGACCGTCGCGAGTGGATTGCGCTGCGCTGCGACTGAAGCGCGGCCCGGGAGGAACGGCACCCGCGAACGGATCGGAACCGGAGTGCCAGGTGTCCTTCAGGCTGAGTGGCGGCAGCATGACGATCAGTTTCAAGGGAGAAACCACCTCGGAACTGGCGCGCCGCGTCATCCCGGAACGAGATCGTCCGGTGGTCGACAAGACGGGGCTGTCGGGAACGTTCGATGGCGAACTGACCTTCGCCCCCGAACCGCTACCCGGCTTTCCTCGCTTGCCCGGCAGCGAGAACGGACTGTCGGTGTTCACCGCGCTTCAGGAGCAGTGGGGCCTCAAACTCGAACCGGAGCGCGGACCCGTCGAGATACTCGTTATCGAGAGCGCGCAGAAGCCGACGGCGAACTAGCCACGGGGGCGTGCCTCTTGAAATCCCCTTGGCTGGCCCAGATTTCCCCGAACCGCGCGAGATCGTCATGAGAGAGCCAGGTGGTACGGGGAATGTCATCTCTCGTCTGTATGAGATGACGATAGCGTTCGTATATCGGCAAGGTCACGCCGTTGTTTCCCGGCCACATGACGTCGCGAGGGTTGCTGCTGTGGCTGAGGCCAAGTGCATGACCGATCTCGTGCAGGCACACGTAGTAAAGCACCACGTCGCGCATGAGCGGATCTTCACGGACGCTGCGCCTGATGCTGGGCCGGAATCGATCCTCGTCGGGCCGCACGGTAATCGAAGCGCCAGGATGTCCGCTCACCATCCTGGGATCCATGCGCCCGAGCGCGGCATCGGCGGCCCAAGGCAGCCACGCAAAGCGCAGCAGCGCAGCGTCCTCATGATCGGCTCGCTCAAATCGCAGCGTGCCGCCGGCGCTGCGTTGCCACTCTTCGAGAGCCCACAGCGCCAGTTGACTGTCACCAGCCCGGAACTGTGATCGCTCCGCTCCATCGGCGATGAAATAGGGAATCAGGCCGCTCGCGTCGAGCGGCACGAGCCTGAATCGCTCTTCAGGTTCCGCCAGCACCGTAGCCGATGCCAGCGCCGCAACGAGCAGCACGACGATGAATAGAGAGTGGGTTCTAACGGCACTCACAGGAACACCGAACCAAAGAACCTCGAACCCGGAACTCGAACCGGAACCTGGAGCCCGGCCCGCCTTCGCGCGAAGCGCTTCGGCGCGTCCGCCGTAGCCTTGGCGGAGGCGGAAACCCGGAACTGTTCTACCGTCCCGATCCCTGCGTCCAGCCATTGCCCAGCCCATAAGGAAGCGTGACGAACGGCGCCGCCTCCACATGATGAATCAAACCACCTCGAACCGAGAACGTCTCCATCGTCACGAGATTCTGCAGCATGCTCGGCGGCGCGTCGGGTGGCGCACCCCGACGCGTACCGTCGTGCACGAACAACGGGAACGTGCCGACGGTTTGCTTCTGCTCGTCGAGGATGAGCGCACGTCGCGGCCGGATGTGCTTCATATACGCAAAGATCCTGAAGCTCGTCGCCTCTGTCTTCGATCGCCACAGGACGCCTTCGCCGACGTCGATCTGCGCCGTGTTCTCGGTCATCCTCACGTCGATCGAGAGCGGCGGCACCGCTGTGGAATCCCTCGTGAAGATGGCGTTCATGTATCCGTCGAGCACGGCGACGAGACACGCGCGGTCGCACTCCTTGATCGCCGATGCGTTCCAGGCGGGCTCCTGCGCCATGATGGTCGTCGCCGCGAGGCAAAGGCTGGCCGCGCTCATCAGCTTCAACGTTTTCATCGCCATTCTCCAGGCGCGCTCATGTTCGCCCAGGCGGGTCCAAGACCCGCCCCTTCGCAGTGGGACTCGAACGAAGCGAGCTTAGCCGACTGCGCGAAGCCGCTTCAACAGCGCGGTCGCCTTGCGAAACCAGGGCCGCTCCCGACGCTGCAAGTAGCGCGGCATGGTCGGCTTCTTCGCGAGGATCCGCTGGGCCCATTGCCGCGCCTCATCGTTCCGGTTCTGGGATGCGAGGAATGTCGCGTAGTTCAGGTAGGTCTCAGACAAGGTCGACATCTCAGTCGCCTCGACGAACAGGCGGTCCGCTTCTGCCCTACGGCCCGTGTTGGCGTACGCGTGCGCCAGGAGCGCGATGGCACGATAGGAGTCGTACTTGGGCTCGCGCGAGGTCACGTACTCGAGGTCGCTGACCGCCGCGACAAAGTCGTTCAAATGAATCGCCGCGACACCGCGACGGTAGATCGGGTCGTTGTGAGTCGTGCGCGGTGAGATGGCCTTGTCGTAACACTCACGCGCGCGAGCGAACTTCTCCTCTTCAAGATAGAGATCCCCGAGCTCCTCGTAATTGCCCGCTGATGGATTCTCGAGGACCACGGCTTCCAGTTGAGTGATGCGCTTGCGCCGCCCGAAGGCATCGTAGACATGTCGAAGCAGCCCGAGATCCGGAACGACCTCAATGAGGATGTAGATGAGCGCGCCCGGCGGACCGAGGAACAGGATCACGTACATCCAGACGGTCTCCGGGCGACGCCGCAAAAAATGAACCATGGCCAGCGCCTGCAACAGGACGCCCCACGGGTACATGAACGATAGAAATCCCACGCAATGTAGCGTCCGGCTTGGACACCGAAGCGCGGCGTGCGCAGGTGGCAGCCGGACTTTCGCCGCGAAGTATATCCGGCGTGGCGGCTTCGTTGCGCCCCGGGCTACACTCACCGGACAGGTACTACGAACATGTTCATCCGGTTCTTCATTCTGATTGCTGCAATCGTCATCATCGCTGCACCGTTGTCCGCTCAATGGCCCGATCACAAGGAACCGCGTGCGCCGCGGACGTCCGACGGGAAGGTCGATCTGAACGGCCCGACGCCACGCACGCCTGATGGCAAACCAGACCTGTCCGGTGTCTACCGAAACGTCCCCCGCGGCAACAACGAGCCGCGCGAGGCACTCAGCCTCGACGAGAAACCGATGGCTACCTTCCGAGACATCGGAGTGGGATTCAAGGACGGGCTCCCGCTGCGGCCGTGGGCGAAGGAGGTGCTGCAGAAGCGCATGGCGGACAACAGCAAGGACAATCCCGACGTCTGGTGCCTGCCACTTGGCAATCAGCAGTTCAACGTGCACACGTTCCCGCGCAAGGTCATTCAGACACCGGGTGTTGTGCTGCTGCTCTATGAAACGCATCAGGGCATTCGGCAGATCTTCACGGATGGACGATCCATACCCAAAGGCGATCCCCAGCCGTGGTTCTACGGCTACTCCGTCGGCCGTTGGGAAGGCGATACGCTCATCGTCGAGACGACGGGATTCAGGGACGGCGGCTGGTTGGACATCAATGGAAGCCCGCTGACCGAGCAAGGTCGTACGATCGAGCGCTTCAGGCGTCCGAACTTCGGGACGATCGAGATCGAGCAGACCATCGACGATCCTAAGGCCTACACGCGGCCGTTTACGACACGACTGAGATGGCAGCTCATGCCCGACACCGAGATCATGGAGATGATCTGCCTGGAGAACAATCAGTCTATCCATCACCTGGTTGGAGCGGACGGCCCGAAGCCAACACCACCGAAGTAGATGGAAGAGGGATCAATTCCCAATCTCCAACTCCCAATTCCCAAACTTCAGTCGCTCTACTTGGGAGTTGGGAATTGGAAATTGGGAGTTGACGAGCATCACTGGAGAATCAGATCGGCGCGGGCACTGAGTCGGGGACTCTTTTTGCTGAGGACGGAGAGGTAAAACTTCCCTGCCTTCAGGTCGGTGGCCTCGGCTTCGGTCAACGTGATGGTTCCTGAAATCTGTGGCGCGGCGGATCTCGCGAGGACGTAAGCGACGCCTCCGTTCTGGCGGCTGGCGCGCCTGTGCAAGTAGACGCCGGCGGCGTCATCGCGAGTGCCCGTGAGCCGAACGTCGTAGCCAAGCCGGCGTGTCGACTCCTCGAATGTGAAGCCGCCGACTGCCTCGTACGCCACGTTCGACACTGGCACTGAATGCGCACCTGTCGCTTTCACCAGGATGCGGATGCCGTCAGGCACGCGGACTGGCTCGGGCGCCGAAGCACTCAGAGATGGGGACCGCCTGTGGTGCGTCGATTGCTCGAAGTCGAATGCCAGCGCGAGCAACGTCGGCTCCGCAAATCGTCGACCAATGAGCTCGATGCCAACTGGAAAGCCACCGGCCGTGAAACCAGCGGGCACCGTGATTGCCGGCAAGCCGCTGTTGGCGGAAAGCGCGGCGTTGCTTCCTGCCTGCGCTCCTCCGACAATCGGCGCAATTCGTCGGATGGTTGGATAAGCGATCGCATCGAGCCGATCCGCCTCCATCGCGGCGATGACGGCCTTCGCCAGCGCCTCGCGCGCAGACAGGCGACTGCGATAGTCGTCACTCGAGAGGTAGTCCGCGGCGGTCCCATTCGCCACGTCGAGAATGCCCTGAATCGCCGCGCTGTGGAGCCCAGTCTCCAGCATTTCTTCGATCGACGCCGCGTAACCTCTCGCATCCTTGAGGTAGTCACCCAGGTAGACCTTGAGCTCCTGCGTCAAGAGATTCGATGCCGCAATCAGCTTCGCCAAATCCGGAACGACGATGTCGACGGTGGTGGCGCCGCGCGCCTTCATCTCTTCGATTCCGCGACGCACGACGAGAGCGACCTCTTCGTCTTCGGGCGCCGATCCGAAAAACTCGGCCAGGACACCGATCCTGGCGTTTTTCAGCGAGCCTTGCTTCAACGATGTCGTGTAGCTCCGAGGAATCCTGCCGGCACTCGCCCGCGTCGTCGGATCGGCGGGGTCGTAGCCGACGGTTTCGTCGAGGATCAGTGCGATGTCCTCGACTGTGCGCGCCATCGGACCGCCGGTGTCCTGGGTATGACCGAATGGGATGATGCCCGCGCGACTCGAGAGACCGGCGGATGGGCGCAGGCCCACGAGCGAGTTATGCGAGCTCGGAATCCGGATCGATCCGCTCGTGTCGGTGCCCAGCGTGAAGGCGGCGAAGCATGCAGCCGCAGCCGAGCCTGAGCCACCACTCGAGCCGCCCGGCGTACGAGTCACGTCATACGGGTTCCGCGTCTGTCCACCCAACGAGCTGATGCTGGTCAGGCCCAGTGCCAGCTCGTGGAGATTCACTTTCCCGAGAAGAACGGCGCCAGCCCGGCGCAACTGCGCAACCTGGAAGGCGTCACGCGGCGGCACGACATCACGCAGTGCCAGCGACCCCCCCGTCGTTGGCATATCCCTGGTTTCGAAGTTGTCCTTGAGCAGAACCGGGATGCCGTGCAGCGGGCTGCGTGGGCCTCGCGACTTGCGTTCTTCGTCCAACGCTCGCGCGGCGGTAGCAGCGTTTGGATTGATGCAGACGACGGCGTTCAGACGCGAGCCTGTCTGATCGTACGCAGCGATCCGGGCCAGATACAGATCGACGAGCCGTTCGGACGTCACTTGTCTCGCGGTCATGGCAGCCTGGAGCTCGCGGATGTTCTTTTCCGTAATGTCAAACGATTCGACGCGCTGCGCCCTCGCCGGCGCGCCACTCGTGCCGAAGGCAGCGAGGGCGGCGCCGGACGCCTGAATGAACTCGCGTCGCGTTGGTTGTTTCACTCGCCCTCCCTGAGACGGTGCAACAGGCTCTTGCCCCGCGGTGACAAACGATATCCGACTTCAAGGCTCTCGGTCAGACCGAGCGCCTTGAGCTTTCGCACGTTCAATTTGAATGGCATTTTTTCCTGTCCGACCATGACGCACAGATCGCCCGCACGGACTGCGGGGTGAGCATCGATCGTTTCAAGGACCCGCCGTGTCCACGGCTTGCCGCCCGCGTGACTGTCAAGACGACGAAGTCGGGCGGCTAACGCGTCGAGGCCATCAGAGTCCGGCACCGATTTGCGCAGCGCGATGCGCGGATCGGCTTCGAGCGCGCCCAGCTCGATTCGATAGACCTTGCCGTCAGTCCGCTCGTTCAGTTCCTCGACCAACGCCTGACGGCTCTCGTAGCCCGCTCGTCGAGCGTCTGCCTCCAGGATGCTCCCAATCGTGACCGGGATCACATCACGGATGTGGAGCAGGCCGGCGGCCGTCAGCAACTTCCCTCCCGCCTTGACGGATGGACGGCGCCAGCGACGAAAAGCGATCGTGATGCTGCCGTTGCGAATGCCGTCGAGAAACTCCTGGCGAAAGATCACCGTTGACACACCGGACAGAAAAACGTTGAGCGTCCAGCCTGCACGATGCGCTTGATCGTCCCGGGACAGCCGCGCCTCGGGCACCGCTGCCCCTCTCGGTCGTACACTCGGAAGCGATCGTTTCCCTGCAGCCGGTGACGGTTGGCAATCGCTTCCTTCAGCACCTCTCGAATGGCCTCGACCAATGCTTCGGCGCCGGGCCGATGTTGACCGGCTGCCGTTACCAGCGTTGACGCCCGCCGCTTTGGTGATAGTCGCGCTCGGTGGAGCGCTTCGCACACGTAGATGTTGCCCAGGCCGGCTACGACGCGCTGATCTGACAGGGCGGCCTTGAGCGACGTCTTCTTTCCCTTGAGCGCGCGGGCCAACGAAATCGTGTTGAAGGCCTTGTCGAGCGGCTCGGGTCCGAGTACTTTCAGGGCCCGATCGTTCGTCAACTCGCCGGCCGGAACAATGCTCATCAGGCCAAATCGCCGGGGATCGTTGAAAACAATCGTTGCGCCGGAGGACATCGTGAAGAGCACGTGATCGTGCGCGTCGAGACGGCTGCGCTCAAAGTAGAAGCTCCCCTGGATGTCGTCTCGACTGCCCTTCACGACGCGAAACGATCCGGACATGCCGAGATGCATCAGCAGCGTCTCTCCTGACTCGAGCTCGACGAGGAGATACTTGGCGCGGCGCTGCAGCGATCGCACGCGCTGTCCTTCGAGACGCGCGGCGAAGTCTGGAGGGAACGGCAGCCTGAGATCGGCGCGGCGAGTCTCGACGCGCTCGATGCGAGCGCCTTCCATGACGCGGCGCAATTGGCGACGAACGGCTTCGACTTCCGGGAGTTCGGGCAAGATCCGGGCTAGCCGAGGCTAGGCTTAGCCTAGCCTAGCTCACTTCCCAGCCTGGCGGCCCAGGGATCGTTCGCGTGTGATTGAACGTGTACTCGCCGAGCAGGTGCTCCTCTCCAGCCTCGTTGACCGCCAGGAGCCGCGCGGTCAGCGTCATCGAAGGGGACGCCTTTCCCCATGTGATGGACTGCTGGCAGATCACACTGCCTGATTCGACATCAATGGGTATGTCGGCCATCCGTTGATGTTCGACGCCACGTGGATCGCACCAACTGAGATCCACGTGCGATGCCGTCGTCAGATCCACCGCGAGACGCGCCACGAGCATGTCGTCGTCAGCCGCGACCGTACACGGGATACTCTCTCCGCGAGCAGGCGCGTACTCGCGCACGCGGAGACCCGTCTCCGCCGCATGCTTCACGAACCGATCGCTGATCACGACCATCAAGGATCCCGATCGCGCGAGAGTGCGAAGGCCCTCCGACAGGCTGATGACGTGTCGGAGCCGGTCTCCGCAAGCGTCACACGTCATCAGATGCTCTTCGATGGCATCCTCAGCCGTTGAGGGCAGGAGGGCGAGCCAGTAGTCCATGAGGGTGGCCGCCTCGACCAGATTCGAGCAACCGGTGCCGCCGTCGTTCTTCGTCGTCACAGCGTAACCCCCAGGCAGTCGCGCAGTTGCGCCACGGCGCGATGCCGGATGACGCGAACGTTCGCCTCCGAGATCCCGAGCGAGCGCGCGGTTTCCGCCGCCGTGTGTTCGTCGTAAAACGTCATTACGACAACGGAACGCTCCCGCTCCTTGAGCGTCTGTACGCAGCGGGCGAGTTGACGGTCGTCGAGCGTGGGCATCGGAGGCGGCTCTGGGATGAGATCACTTCCAAATTTCGCAAGTAACGCTTCCTGCCGGTGCGAGGCGCGGCGCAGCTCGACCACCACCATGCGGCACGTGCCCAATACGAAGTGGGCGAGCTTGTCCGATTCTCGCAAGCGCGCGGCCCGCAGAGCTTCGATGACTTTGAGCAACACCTGTTGTACGAGATCGTCGGCCGCTGATGACGATCGCAGGTGGCGAAGGCCATACAGCCGAATCCGCGGTCCCATCCGGCGGCACATTTCGGCCTCCGCCTCGCTATCCCCATCGGCAATCCGTGGCGCGAGGTCGGCGTCGCTCAGCCCGACGTACATCGCGCTCCATTTTAGTAAGACGTCCCTCGAATCGCTCTTCTCGACGAATCACCCGGGCATGCCGTTGAACATGTCTCGAATCACACGCAAGTTGCCGTCCGCGAGGCGCGCGTACACAGTGAGGTAGGTTCCACCGACGGGCTGGCTTGGTGATCCATTCCTGGGCTGGAGCGTGGCGCTCCAGTTGCCATGTTCGATCGCGGCATTCCCGTACTGCTCGACGGCATCGGGTCGAATCTCGAATCCTTGAAGGATGACGTTCGCGAACACGTATGTGAACCACTCGCGGAGGGAGGCGCCCTGAAGAGCCGGCTGCCCAGGAGGCATCACCGTCCCGTTGCTCGCAAAGATCTCGAGCGCCGCACCGATGTCTCCGGCGTTGACGGCGGCAATGTGCTGCGCCCGGATCCGATCCACCGCATTCTTCAATGACGTGGACGATCGCGCGGTCGTCGTGGTCGCCGGCGCATCTGCCTGCTCGGGCAACGGTCCGAGGATGTCGACCTTGTACTTCGCCGCCAGCGCCATGAGTTTGGCCATGTCAGGAGGTGCGGGAATTGGTTCGCTCATCTCGACCACGAACTCGGAGAAACCGCCAGGTGTGCAAAGGAGCAACATGCGAGCCGCTGCATCGCCAAGGACCTTGAAGCCGTGAGGAATCTCGCGAGGCCCGAACACGTACGTTCCGGGTCCGGCGATCGTCCACTGACCATCGCAGACGATGGCCATCTCGCCCTCGAGAACATAAAACGCTTCGTCCTCGAGATGGTGAGTGTGGTACGGCGACGCAAACCCCGGTGGCATCGACTGCTCGACAAGCCCGAACGCGCCGTTGGTCGTTCGCCCGGTTGCTCTCAGGATAGTGGGAAGTCCCAGGAAGTAGATTGGCGGTTCTTGGGTCGTGTTGACGTGTGGTTGCAGGGCGTGCGTCGTCATCGGGTTCTCCTTCTCGACCGGCCTCAGCGTGCCAAACGGCCGGCCTACAACCACCATGTGTAATGACAGGGCCCTGGCGTTACAACCACCGATTTCGGCGGAGAAGCCGGCACACAGAACGGCGGGCGGCGCGCACGCGATCGCGCTAGGATATGTCCAGCAATGCGCTATCGAGGACTCCTGGGCTGTGGATGCACGCTTGTTGGTTTCGCAGTCGTGCTCACCGCAACGGCCTTCGGCCAGGCGAATCTGCCAGCTGAATCGATCGGCGGTCCGCTGAGCAGCGCCCCGGTTCTGGGAGCACCGTTCTCGGCGGACGCGACGACCACAGTTCACGCCGTCCTGGTGGATGGTACCCGACTCGAGCAGAGCATGACTGATCGCTACTACCGAGACTCCGCTGGTCGCGTCCGCATCGAAAGACACATGGAGGGCCTGCCTGCGCCGAAGACGGCGTCCGAGCGTCACGTTCGAACCGTCATCGCGCCCGACCCCAGCCGCTGGCCCGGTGTCTTCACGGTGGATATTCGGACAGAAACTGCTCGGTTAATGCCACGTTCCATCATGGCCAATACCGCCGGCGGTAATCGCTGGTTTGACGTACCCGTTGGCGGCGCGCGCTTCATGACCTTTTACCGGGCCGGGGATCTGTTGTCGGCTGACCCGGGCGCATTTGGCGACGTGCGGGATGAGTCCCTTGGGACCAAGCGCATTGCAGGAGTGGACGCGACCGGACGCCGCGTTACGATCGTCGTCCCGCCAGGCTACCGTCGCAACGACCAGTGGATCGAGATGGTGGACGAGCGCTGGCAATCGGCTGAACTTCAGCTGCTGATCGAGTCACGTCATTCGGACTCGCGAAGCACCATCGAGTACCGGTTGTCGAACATCCGTCGCACGGAGCCGCCCGCGCATCTCTTCGAGTTGCCGGCGGACTACGACGCCCGGATCATCCCGCATGCGCCGAACGAGCCGGGGATGTCGTTCACTGCCGCCGAGAACGCGCGTGCAGGTGCGTACATAGCGGGCAAGTTGCACCGCTGAATCCCGACTATTTGCGCTGGGACCAGGTCGGCCCGAAACGATCAGGCACATCGAGGGCCGAGAAGACTCCCAACGGTTCGACTGACTCGACGAGTGCCCGGCTGCGTTGCTCAAACGCGGCGACCGCCTCAGCTCGAAACTCTCGATGCTGCTCGTAGACGAGCATCTCACTCCAGTACTCGACGACGATGTATCTGGAAGAGCGGTTCTGGTCACGAAGAAAAGAGGTGCCCAGATAGGACCGCGAGAGGCGATTCATCGCCGCCCATTCGCCTTCGACGCCGTACAGCTGCTCGAATTCGGACTCGTGTCCGTGCTTGACGTCGAACTGCCACATGATCGCGATCATAGGGAGCGCGATATGATCGCATGTCTCTGGAGCCGACCATGAAGCATCAGATCATCGCCGTCATTATTGGATTCGTTCTGAGTTCTGTCAGCGCTTTCGCCCAGCAGCCGCCGGCAACCGATACAACTTCTGCCGGCACGGGTGCCGCCGCGCTGCCGTTGACTCAACCTGCGGCGGGATTCGTCCAGCCGAAGACCCCGTGGGGCGACCCCGATCTCCAGGGGTTCTGGCCCGGTGTCGACATGGTGGGCGTGCCGCTGCAGCGCCCCGCGCGGTTCGGCACGCGCAACGTGCTGACCGAGGAAGAGTTCGCGAAGCGTGCCAGCGAGATCAAGAACGAGGAGGAATCGCTCCTCGCCGAAATCGACGTGTTCACCGCCGACGTCACGACGCCATGCGCCATCCGCTGCCCGACCTCGCCGACGCCGCACTGGCAGGAGACCGGCAAGCCGTCGCGACAGGCGTCGCTCATCATCGACCCGGCGGATGGCCGCCAGCCGCCGTTGTCGGCCGAGGGGCAGGCGCGCCAGGTGCAGCAGCAGGCGGAAGCCAAGGCACGACGTGAGCGACTCCAGGGGCGTGAGGCGGACTCTCATCTCGATCGCAGCCTCTACGACCGTTGCATCACGCGCGGCGTCATGGGTTCGTTGCTGCCGACGATCTACAACAATGGGAACGAAATCGTGCAGGGACCGGGCTACGTCGTGATCCGGAACGAGATGATTCACGAGGCGCGCGTAGTACCGCTCGACGGCCGTCCTCACCTGCCGGCTACTGTCACGTCCTACATGGGTGACTCACGTGGCCACTGGGAGGGGAACACGCTGGTCGTCGTGACGAAGAACCTGAACGGGATGACCGGCGTCGGTGGGAACGGCGGCGGCCGTACGAGCGGCCGGCTCACGATCACTGAGCGGTTCTCGATGCTGGACGCGAACACGCTCCAATACACTGCCACGATCGACGACCCTGGGACGTGGACGCGGCCGTGGACGCTATCGTTGCCGTGGAAGCGTGAGCCGGTCTACGGGATGTTCGAGTACGCGTGCCATGAAGGCAATTACGCGATGCGCAACATGCTGAGCGCGTCGCGTGCCGCCGAGGCGAGCGCGAGCAAGTAGAGCCTCGGTGCCTTCGCGCACCATAGAACGGAAACGCGCGCTGGCTAGCCAGATACCGATGTCGCTCTCTGCGCTTGTCCAGCCCGTTTCTGGATCGCGGTGATTCCACTGGCGATCCAAACCGCGACGATTCCGGTGCCGAGCACAACCAGGAAGTTCGCGCGCAAGCCATCCACCCTCGCACGGTCTCCCACATGCTCGTTGCCAAGCCTGACGATTTCCACGACCACCCCCCATGCCATTCCGATCGCGACGACGGCGGCGGGGATGATGAAAGACGCGAACAACGTGCCGACGACCCAGCCCGCCCACTCGTCAGTTTCGAACCGATTCCGGATCCACCGCATGAATCGCCTGACGGCAAACAGTAAGAGCAGAGCGACAGGTATTGTGACAGGTAGGTCGAAACCGCGCTCCGCCAGCCGCGGCCGCACGCGTTCAATGTCTGACACGGCGACTTCATGCGTCGAGGCGATGGCGCGGAACAGCGTGGCGACGCACTGTTGGCGCGACTGCCGACCGAGCTCACGATTCTTCAGCCCTCCGTGTCGCGACACGATGCCGAAGGTTTCGACCAGACGCCAGCCGGCCATTCGGTCGCCGTACCGCATCCCGAGTTCCTCGGCAACTCGGATGTCCTCGAGGAGATGCTGGACATGTGACTCATTGCGCAAATCAACGCGCAGCGCAGGATCACGCACCCAGTTGCAATCGAAATTAAGCCCCGCTCGTCGGCTGCAGGCGAAGAGACAGACGCTGGCGAGCACGATCGCAAGTAGTCGACGCTTACGCACACAACGGGCGAATCAGGCGGTCCATACTCGGCGAAGTGACCAACTCACACATACTGAGGCGCTGAGGAGGACGATCTTCAGCACAGCGTCGATCTGCGCCGCGCCGAGGCTCGCTCCTGCGATCGCGACTGTAACCCCGATGACGACACAGAGATACCCGGCCGTTCGGTAGGTTCGCATCCAGGCGTGGCGACGACAGTCCGTCATCTGGACAGCGACACCCAGTTGAGCATCCGGCCTCAGTCGCGGTATGACGTTGCCGACCACGACGAGATGGAGTCCCAGCAACACCATCCCGGCACGCGCGGGCGCAGGCCACCGGATCGGCGCGTCGACCAGTGTGGTGAGAACAAGAACTTGGAGGATTAGCGCGAAACTGCAGAGCGCAGTCGTGGCCGTGGCGATGACTCCGGCGGATGCCCGAGACGGCTCGTCGTCGGTACGGACGCCGAACACGGCTTGACCGACGCACGTCGCCAGTGCCGTTGTCGGAAGGAAAAACGCCAGAGCGACGACCGTCACTAACGACGCCTCGGGCAGATACGGTCCGGGGAGCCAGGGGAAGGCGATTCCTCCGACGAGGAAGCCCACACCGACGAGGCCGCGATCGCGACGAGCAAAGCCGGCAACAATCGTCATGCCCGTTGCTCTCGGGCTCTCGCGCGCCGACGCGATGGTACAGCCGTGGGCTGCACCCAGTCCGCCAGATGGCGGAGCACGTCTTGAACCACTGACGTGTTCAGCTCGTAGCGAATGGTCTGGCCGTCCCGCTCTGCCACGACGAGATCGGCCTCACGCAGGACCGCGAGGTGCCTCGAGACTGTCGCCCATGCGCTCGGGAAGGACTCGGCGATCACCCCGGAAGTGAGCGGACCGCCGCGTAACAGGCGCAGAATCTCGCGACGCGTAGGGTCGGATAACGCGCGGAATTGCTTGTCCATTGCAGCCATATACTAAAAGTATTAGCTTATCAACTAATTCTGTCAAGCGTCCCACTCGTTTGTCGGACGTTTCCAGCGTACAAACGAAAGCCGGGTCTCTAGGGTTAAGACCCAATTAACCATGTTGAGATTCAACGGGTTGGTCAACCGAATCGGGGGGCCAACAGATGCGGGCGAACTTGTTTTGGTTTAGCGACGGGCAATGGGCGAGGATTGAGCCGTTT
>Ga0209382_10002628_pt1 | contig 25729 bp, 42 predicted proteins | sample SoiMetdeltSBSDD5_FD_187599 | JGI IMG/M metagenome (GOLD analysis project Ga0209382, IMG submission 187599) | Bulk soil microbial communities from a Populus tree surrounding site in Tennessee, USA - Soil MetaG P. deltoides SBSDD5 (SPAdes) (version 2) | ecosystem: Environmental > Terrestrial >... | reverse complement strand
GCGAGCCTCCGCGCCTCCTGCGGCGTCAGCACGCACGCCCAGCCGTTGGGGCCCGGCACGCTCAAGACGACCAGGCCCCCATCGCGCTTCGCCTCCACCTCCGGCCTCACTTCTTGCCCTTCACGGCTTCGGCGAGCCCCTTCAAGAGGTCGCCGATCGCCTCGCCGGGGATCTCCGACACCTTCTCGCGCACGACGCGCACGAGCGCCTTCTTCGGATCGCCGTCGTCGTCATCGCCCTCGCCCATCGCGTCGATCCGCTCTTCGAGCTCTGCGCGCAAGTCGTCGATCGGTTGCGAGGGCACCGCCGACAGCCTCTCGAAGAAGAGCTGTTGCTGCTTCATCTGCGTTTGGAAGAACTGCCGCTCGCGCTCCATCGACAGCTCCGCCTCTTGCCGGTAGCGCTGCACGCGCTGCTCGGCTTCCTGCGCGGCGAAGTTGCGCGCGGTAAAGTCCATCTGCTGGTAGAGCTGGATCCCCTGGATCATGGCCTGGACGTGCGCGCCCGCAGAGCCCGCGGCCATGGCCTCCACGGGGTTGACCGGCGCGTCCTTCTTCGCCGTGCCGTTGCGGCTCGGCGCGTTGGGGTAGGTCGGCCGCGGCGGACGCTCGGGGTCGTCGATCGCGGGCAATCGGCGGCTGCCGCAGACCTGCCCCTTGTGCGAGAGCAGCGTGAGCTTGTACGTGCCCGAGCCCCAGCGCTTCGCGATCCCCTCACTCGACGGGAGCGGAAGCGACCACATCTCCTGCTTTTCGCCGCTCTCGTGCCAGTAGCAGCGCAGCCACTGGCCTTGCTCGAGCCGCGAAAGCATCCACGCTGCAGGTTCGCGTGAACCTTTCTTCTTCGCGCCCACCTGACCACCCCGCACGCCCGTTTTTGCCGTCGCCGTAGACTCTGCCATGACCCACTGATAGATCGATCGGACACCCCTTACAAGGGAGCGACGACATGCAACGGTACACTCTTCCCTCGGGCGCGCATGTGACCGACCAAGACCTGCGTGGACGGCTCGCCGTTCACGCGCACGAGATCATCCGGTACCTGGACGCCGCCTACCGGCTCGATGACGCCGCTGAGCGCGCGACCACTCTCGAGGTGCGCAACACGTGCATCGAAGCCCGCGACGTGCTCTTCCGGCGCGCTGCGGTCGAAGCGCAGAAGATCATCGACTGTGACGCCGCGCTCGAACGCGGCACGACGGAGGGCAAGTGAACGCGCCGCAGATCCCCGACACGCAACTTACGGTGTCCGTCGCCGTGCAGCCCGTGCCCGAGTCCGGCGGCCGCGTGCTTCTGCTCGTCTTCGTGGTCGGCCCGAGTCAATTCATGCTGCACTGGCCCACCGAAGCCGCCGGCACACTGATCGACGCCATCCGCGACGGCGTCTCCAAGGCGCGCGAGTCCCGCATCATCGTGCCGAAAGGAGCGGCGTCGTGAGCCATCTCCTCGACGACCCCACTTCATTCGTGACGTTTTTCCAGAACGACGAGGTGGCAGCCATGATCCAGAACGAACGGCAGTACAAGATTACCAAGGCGCAGATCGACGAGTTCGATCGCAAGCTCCACGCTCTCGCGCAAGGCGTCCACCCTGGAGTTCATCCCCGGATCGCTCAAGCTCAGCGAGATGCGATTCAGAGTCAGCTCGCCGAACTGCGCTCGGAGCTTTCTGCTTACGACGCTGCGCGCACCGCTCGCGCCGTGTGGGACGCGGCGCAGCACGGGTCGGTCGCGTCTGGAGGGGAGCCGATCCTGCGCGGCACGAAGGGCTGGGAACGATGAGCCGCCCCAAGTCCGTCTGCCTCCGCATGCCCGACGTGCAGCTCGCTGCCGTGCGCGTGTGCGTCCACTACGGGCGCCTGCCCCCGCAGCACGACCGGCTCACCACCACCTCAGTGGATCTCACTACGTGCCGCTCGTGTCTTTCCCTACTGCGCAAGCATCCGCAGCTCCGCCAGCGCGCCATCGCGTGGCGCCAGCCGACCTTGCCGCTCGCCGACACGGGCAGCTAGACTGCCTACGTGGTCGACGCTGCGCTTTCCCTCCCCCATCGCGTCCAGAAGATAGAGTCCACCATCCACGCGCTCGACGCGCGGGCGGACATGCAGTCCGCGCTCCTCCACAACGCGCGCGAAGACCTGTCCGAGATTCGCGCGCTCTGCATCGCCACCAGCGGCGAGCTTGCCTACCAGCGCAACGTCCTCGAATCGATCGCAGGCAAGCTCGGGGTGGAGGTCGCAGGCTTCCGGCCGCCGTCGGACGACAGCTTGATTCGTCGGCTGGATCAGCTGCAGCGCGTTGTGAAGCGCCGCGCTGCGCCGAAACGCACGTGGAAGGATTGGGCTAAGCTCGCCGGCGGAGGCGTCGCAGCGATCGCAGCGCTCGCCGCAGCGATCCAGCAGCTGGCCGCGGCTCTTGGCGGGGGATAACGGCGTCGAGACAGCGCGGATCGCCCGCGTGCCACCGCTTGTCGGCGTGCCCCGCGACGCAGAGCACCGAGCAGCACTCCGCGCCGCAGCCCGGGCACGCTATCTGGACGACCGCGTCGGGTGTGCGCCAGCGGCAGTAGGCGCACCGCCTCACGGCTGCCGCGTCTCTACGACGCAGTCGCCTGTGTCGATGTCCTGCACGATGCCGGGCGGGCTCCACGTCACCGTGAGCTCGCAGCGGCGCACCTCCGCGCTCCCGTCCGCGTGGACGCGTACGTCGGTCACGACGGGCCCCGCTCTGGAGACGCACCCGCTCAGGAGCACCGCGAGCGCGAGCGCTTTCACGACGCCGCCCGCTTCCGCGCTCGCGACGTCGCGAGCACATGCTCGTGCACGTCGGCCGCGCACTGTTGACAGAGCCACAGGCTCTTGCGCTGGCGGTTGTCGCCCGTGAGCGGCGGACCTTCCAGACGCCACGCGCCGCCGTCCGTCGCCAACTGCTGCGCCACTTCGTCGTGCGTGTCCTCTGCGAGCACCACGCCGCACCGATCGCAGTCGACTCGGAATCCCTTGACCTCAATCGTTGCCTTCGTCGTCGCCATGCTGTCCTCCGTTCGCCTTCGGTTCCGGTTCCCAGTGCGCCATTGGCGCTCCGATGCTCGCCCCCACGGGCCACGTCAGCAGCGCATGCCACGCTGCGCCCGACCGCGGGCGGTCCAGCGAGGTCACGTAGACCGCCGCCACCTGCCCTCGCTGCAGCGTGCCGGCGAGCATCGGCGCTCCGATGCCTACCACCCGCTCTAGCGCCTCCTGCGCAGTCTCGGCCACCGTCTCCACGCGGTGGCCCGTGATCGGCCGCTCTGCCTTCGGCTGCGTCATGGGCAACACCATGCCCCTTCCGCCGCGGCCGGTTCGCAGGTCGGCCCCATCGGCTTCGCGCCCCCCGTGCAGACCCACGCCCCGACGGGGTGGGTCGGGTCGGGCTCGCAGTAGCGCTCGACGGGGACCCGCACGCACACCGCGCCTCCGCCCTCGCCTCCCTGCCCTCCGCCGGCGAGCTCACCGCCCGCGCCCGCGAGCTCACCGCCGTCGCCGCCCTCGCCCCCGAGGCCGGCCGTCGAGCCACCGCCTGCGCTCTGTCCGCCCGGCTCGCGTGCGACGCCGCCGCATGCCGCGAGCGCGATCGCCATCGTCACTCCGCGTAGCACTTGAGCCTCCGCGCAGCCGCGAGCGCTGCTTCCCGGACGAAGCCGCTCACGCTCACGTGCGCGATCGGCTCGCCCGCCTCCGCCCGTGCACGCGATTGCTTGATCGCCGCGCGCTTGATCGCGGCGTACTCGTCGGGTTCGAGCTTCACCGCGAGCACCGAACGTCCACTCGGTTTATCGATTGGCATTGCCCTCCGCTCCTTTCGGCCAGGGCACTTCGCGCCCCTGGCGACTGCACCATTCCGTCATGCACATCGCGTAGTCTCGCCCCCGCAAGCGCAGCCCGGGCACGAAGACGTCGCTCGGCGCGTCCAGGTCGCTCGGGTAGTGATACCCACACCCCGGACACGCCAGCCCATCGCCACCGGCCCACGTGGGCAAGTCCCTGCGCCACACATGCGCGTCGAAGAAGACGCCGCGCGACGCGCCGAGCCCGTAGTAACTGACCCACACAAGCCGCGCGGCGTCGAAGTGCTCGGGAGGCAGGGTGATCCATAGCCGAATGCCGCGCGGCACCCATCGGCCCGCGTAATCGCGCGTGCGACCCATCCGCACGTAGCTCCGCACGCGGCCACGGCTCACGAACGAGCGCTCGAAGCGCTCCCAGCGTCGCAGGTGCACGTCCGGCACGAGCGCGCGCGAGCGGCGCACGCATACGCGGACATCCGCCGAGAGTATCTCGCGCCCCCACGACTGCGAGCGCGCTCGCTTCAGCACGAGCCCGAGCAGCCGTCGCAGCTCCGCTGTGTCGTGCTTCGTCTGGTTGTCGATCTGCACGGCCGTCGCTCCCGCTTGACCGAAGGGGCGGGGGCACGACTACCCCCGCCCCTTCCTCGTGGATGTGTTCTGCCGCTGCTACCCGGTCTTCGCGTTCAGGTGGCCACGGCACCTACTCTTTGGTTGCGAGCACTTCCTTTCTCCGGCGAATGCGCCGGCGGAGGGGCCCGAGCGCGCTCGGGCCCGACCGTCGAGGCACTACGACAGCAGATCTTCCAACACCTTGGCGCCCACCTGTTTTAGGTCGACACCGGCGCTCACTGCGTCGGTTGCAGTCATCGGGATCGCCGTGCCGTCCCTCAGCAACACTTCGATCACCGTCTGGACGTCGCGCACCCGCTCCCCGCGCGTGCCAAACAAGAGCGAGTCCAGCCGGTCCCCTCCGCCACGCACCGGTCGCGCCGTGCCGTCGGCCGTGCGGTCAACCAGGTACGTCGCTGCGTTCCAGAGCGTCGCGAGGTTGGAGCCGTCGTGGTTGACCGGAAGCGCCGCCGCCTTCCACGCATCTGCGCGCGCGTTGTCAATCTTCGTCCGCTGCGCCTTCGTGGCTTCCTCCGGCGCGGCGGGAAAAAGCAGATCGAATGCCGCTTGCGCCTCCGCTCGATTGAGCGAGCGGTCCTTCGCCTTGGCGTACGTCTGCCTCAGCGTCTCGCCCCGGATGACCGCTTCGCCGATCGCCGCGCGGAGCAGCGCGGTCCGCTCTGCCAAGCTCGCCGTGTGCCGAAGCTGCGCCACGGTGCCACCCGCGGTGCCTTCGCCTCCGCGCCCGTTCGAGCCGAGCCACATCGCCATCGTGTTGGCGCAGACCACCTTGATGGCCGTGAAGCCCGTCTTGAGCGTCATCGATCCATCGTACGCGTCGGCCAGCGCGAGGTTGGTCCGGATGCCGTTTTGCTGGCCGACTTCGAACGTCGCGAGCACTCGCGAGCCGCCCCGCAGCGCGAACGCGCCCGTGGGTCGTCCACCCGCGTGGACGGCCGCGTGCACGAGACTCCGCCAATTGTCGGGCGTCGACGCGTGGAAGTCGCCGCCGACGTCGCCGATCACACGCCGTACGAGCCCCATCGATCGTGCGTGCGGGTAGACGCCAACGACCGCGCGTCGACCGGGGACCGGCAAGCCGTCCACGGTCTGCAGCGGCACGTATTCGAGGGAGCTCGGCCACGCCGCCGTCATCTCCGCCGCTTGGATGCAGTCGTCCGCCGTCTGCATCGCCATGAGCGTCTCCAGCCGGTGCCAACTGGACTCGCTCAGAACTCCCGCGTGCCATTCGTGTGCCATGGTGTCGTCGCTTTTCTCCGGCGAGTAGGTGCGCCGGCGGAGGGGCCCGAGCGCGCTCGGGCCCGACCGTCGATGCGCCTACCCGTCTACGATCGTCGCCATCTCCGTCCGCTCGGCGCCGTCCCCCAGCGCTGCGCGGAGCATCGCCTCGCCGAACGTGTCCGGCACGCGCTCGCCGCTGCGCTCCGCGTTGCAGACCGAGCACGCGCACGCGTAGCCCTCGGGGCGAGGCGCGAACAGAACCGTTTGCGCGTAGACGCGCCAGCTGCCGCCATCGGCCAAGCGCTCGCCGTCCGTTGCGGCCACGGCCCATACCGTGCACCGCGCACCATCGATCTCGCGTTGCCCGAGGTAATGCGCGTCCAGGCCCCCTTCGATGACCGCGATCTCCCATGCCTCGTCCGAGCTCAGGGCCCAGCCCTCGCCCGGCGTCATCTCGTAGCAATACCCGCTCGCCAGTCCCATCGTCGCCTCCCTTCAATTCCCGCGTACCGGAACGGTAACGCTCCCGAGCCTACCGGTATTCCCGCACTACCGCAATACTGAACGCGCTACCAGTAGGCGGCATGCACCGCAGAGCCAAAGCGACCACTGCACCCATGCGAGCAGCGTGCGGATCTGCGGGTCGAAGCCCCGCGCCTCGGGCGGCACGGGGCGGAGGCGCGTCGGGCGCCAGCAACGCCCGCACGGACCGTAGGTGAGCCGGCGCGCGCTCATGACGGGGGAAGCCGCCAGGGATCGCGTGCGATGCGCCATCCACGCGTGCGCAAGTCCCACGCCGCGTCGTTCAGGAGGCGCGAGAACGCACGCGCGTCGATCACTCGCTCCGTCGATGCCGTCGCCGGCGGTGTCGGATCCGGCTGGACGGGTGGTCCGCGTGCCTCCGGGCCCCGGTCGTAGTCGCTGCCGTACGCGTCGTGATCCCAGGGTCGCACGTCGACCTTGCGTGGCGTCGCCAGGCCGCAGCACGCGCACGGCCTGTCGTGCTCGCCTACGTCCCCCAGCGCCATAAACCCCGCGCTCGCTTGCGTGAGGCGCTTGCCCTCCAGCGCGCAATACACGCCCGCGAGCACCGCTTCGGTCGCGCGCCGGCCGTCCTCGTCCACTGCTGCGATGCTCCACGGCTCGAAGTACGAGCGGAGTGCTCGCATCCCCTCCGAGTCCGCGATGATCCGTGGCAGCGCTGCGCTCCGGCCGCGCCGCTTGTCGATCTCGCGCACGAATTCGATCGTGCGGAAGCTCACCGAGCGGAGCGACAGGTTGACCGCCTCAGGTCCGATGCGGACACCTTGGCCTCGCAGTGCTTCGGCCCACCACGATCGCACTCCGCGGTGCCGTCGCCGACCGGCGCGTGCATCCACGCGTCCCGCTGATCCCGCGCCGCGACCCACGCCATGAGCCGCTCCGCCTCCCGGCGAGCTGCAGTGCTTGCAGTGGGTGCCGCTCTTTGCCTGGTTGCATTCGACATAGGTTCCCTTCACCCGGTGCGAGTCGTGCACTGGCAGCCATGGGCCATGGATCCACACGTGGAGGTGCGGATGGCCCAGCCCGTCCGCGCCGATCGTCCACTCGAAGCAGCGGTAGAAGTAGACGCTCGCCCGGCCGTGCTCGCGTTGCCAGCGCTGCAGCCGGCGCGAGAAGTAGCGCCAGGCTGCGAGCACCACGCGCACGCGCTCGTAGGCGGTCTGCTGCTCGTCCACGAAGCCGCGCTCGTTCCGAATCGTCACGTGCGGCGCAGTCAGCACCAGATGCTTGTCCGTCCACCTCCCGCCCGGGTAGCTCCGGGAGTAGCGGCCCGCGTGCTGCCCCTGGTGACGCACGGCGTGGTACGCGCGGGTCCAGCGGCGGCGGTTTTTATGACTCCTCCGGGCCATGCACGAGAAGCAGAGCCGCACGGTGCCGCAGCGGATCGGCGCCTCCACGACGTCGCCGCAAGGGCACTGCACCCGCACCGTGCCCTCTCCGCAGTGGCCCACCGTCTGGCATCGGAGCCGCTGTCCCTTCGCCCGGCCCGCGTGCCACTTCGCCGCGCTCGCGAAGGCTTGTCTCGCCGGCACGAGCTCGACCCGCGGAGCCTGGCCCTTGCGCCTCCGGACGCGCTTCAGCATCCGCGGGAGCTTGTCGCCGTCCTTCCAGTCGTGGACGAGCTCTCGGCCGCCTGAGTCCCACCACGGCCCGAGGAAGGGGGCCCCGTCCGCCACCATCGCGAGGTAGGGGGGGCATCGATCGGCGTCCCCAGCAGCTTGCTCGGCCCGGCGATCGTGGCGCCCACCCCGCTCCTCACGGTGGCGGTGCGTCAGCCGCTCGATGATGTTGAGGTCCAGACCCGCCGTCGAGTAGCGGCCGCGCTGCGCCGTTTCCTGAGGCGTGCGCTTGTCTTCGCCGTCCAGGACCTTGGCGCGATCCTTGGCGGCAGGGCTGGTCGTTGACCAGTTATGACGAGGAACCCAAGTAGAGAGCGCTGCGCTGCTCACCGGGCCACCCTGCGTTCCCACGAGTGCCAGGCTACGAGCGTCCGGTCGCCCGTGTACAGCCCTACGTGTAGTGCAATTGCTGCGCAACGCAGCTGCGGCGTGCAGCCACGGCGGAACCGACGACAGCGCTGGACATGCTCGGGAGAAGTCCCTACGCTCGCGTCAAGTCGTCGCTGACCTAGAAGCCCCTGGAGCTGCCTGCGTCCCCACAGACCAAAGGCTCCGGGGGCTTCGCTTTTCTGTAGACGCCGCCCACTGGACGTGCCGCGACGCCCGCTCCGAGCTCGGCCTCGGGGCCGGTCAGATCGGCACGGCGCGGAGCAGCCCGCGTGCGCCGGCGCCGCCGGTCGGGGCGATCGCGCGCGTCGCGCGCAAGAAGCCTCCACCCATCGCGAGGGGCACAAGGTACTTGGACGTCGGCGATGCGCCGAGCACGGTGCCGACCGCGACGCCGGCGCCGTTGTGCTCCACCTCGAACAGCCGCTCGCCGGCCTGCGGCAGCGGCGCGACGACGAGCCCCGCGATCGGGTAGATGGTGCCGCCGATGTTTTTCGTCGCGTACAGCGCGTGGGCGACGACGATCCCCCATGCGCCCACGCCCTCTGGATCGCCCGCAAACGTCACCCACGGCGCGGCGTCGTACGACGGATTACCAGGCACCAGCTCACTCGGCGTGAGCCCCGGCCGGATCTGCACGAGCTGGCCGACGACCATCGTATCGCCGGATGCGTTGATGGCGTGGCTCGTGAACGCCCAGACGCCGCCGTAGTCGTAGTTGCACTGCTCGACGACTTGGTGCGTCGGGGCTTGGCTGTCCTGCGGGTAGACCTGCTGTCGGAGGTTTGCCATCTCGCACGCGAAGAAGGCGACACGGTGCGCGGCTGTCTGCCGGGCGATGATCGCGTGCGCCGCCGGCGTCGTCGCGACGCCGTGCACGCCGTACCACTGCGCCCCGACGACGAGCACGCCGTCGCCGCTCCGCTCGGAGAAGTGATCCTCCACGCCGCGCGACGTCCAGCCGACGACCACGCCGCCGCAGTCCTGCGTGCCGATGCCGCGCATCCCCATCGCGACGCCCCCGTGCACGTCGTAATGGCCGTGGCCCACGTTGATGGCCTGACAGTCGCCGAGGTGCGCCATGTGCGCGTCGTGATCCCAGATCGTGTAGCACTGGCACTCCTGCGCGCCGAGCTGCAGCGGGCCGCGGCAATTCGAGAACTGCACCGCGCTCACGAGCAGCCCGTCTGCCTTTTCGTTGTGCGGCACGGGCCCGATCCCCATCGACAGGCCCACGCCGACGACGGTGTCCGGCTCGCGCGCCAACATCTCGTGGATGTGCATGTCGGCCACGTGACCGCCGACCAGCACGAGCCGCTGGCCGCCGAGGTAGCGGATCCCCTGGCACCCGCGCGCGAGCTGCACGTCGGTACCCAGGATGTCCGAGCAGCGGTTCGTGAAGCGGAGCAGGCCGCCGATGATGCCGTCGGCGTGGAAGCGGGCGCCGTGGCTCCGCGAGCGGATCCGCCGGTAACAGCCGGCGATCGCGCTGTCGAATTCGACGAGACCGTTCGAGCCGCCGAGGTGCATGATGCGACTGAGCTCGAAGTCGCGCACCGCGCCGAGGTAGATCCCCGTGTGCGAGAAGCCCTCGAGTGCCACGTCTTCGAGCACGATGTCGGTGGCACGCTGGATCGACACGCCCACGGGCATCCGCTCCCCGCCCACGAGCGTCAGCCCGTGGAGCTCGATGCCGCCCACGGGTTGCACCCTGCGCACGATGCACGGCTCGCCGTGCCCCTGGTTGGTGCTCGCGTGGAACTGTCGCGTCGAGCCGGCGAGCGTCACCGCCGCGCCGTCGGCGTCCGCGACACGGCAGAGCTCGTCCAGCGTGATGAAGGGCCCCGAGCTCATGAACTGCTGCTCTTGCCCCGTGCCGTCGTCGCCCCCGTTGTGCCCGTAGAGCTCGATCTCGTCGCCCGCGGTGTATGCCTCGCCGAGCGTCGCGAGCGTCAAGGCCCAAGAGTCACACGGGAAGGGTGCGGCCAGCGTAGACGTGAGCAGCGCGGGCGCGCCGTGGCCACGGAACATGCCGAGCAGCGGATCGTTTGCGTCGGCTAGGTCCTCGGTCCAGAGCGCTACGATCTGCGTCTCGCTGCTCCGCCGGCCGCGGACGTGCGAGACGCGGTCGCCGGTCGGCCACACGATGGGGCCCGACAGGCCGTAGCTCGTGTCGGGCAGGTAGACGTCCTGCCCTGCGCTGATCGCGGCTTGCAGAGCCGCCCGGAACGTCGTCGGGTCGGTCCACCCGATCTGCACTTCGCTCATGCGCTCAAGGGTAGCTCAGGTGAACGCGGTGCCGTAGTAGGCATTGATGTACGTGACGATGGCCGACCGCCCCGTGGCGTCCTGCTCTTTCTTCCACCCGAGCACCGCTGCGATGTCGCCGTTGAAGCCCCAGCTCGCCGGGACCTGGAAGAGCGCGCCGAGTCGCCAGTACCTGTAGCTCGCCGAGAAGGGACTACCGAAGTTTTGGGTGTTCTTGAGGGTCGTGCCCTCGTAGATCCGCACCGAGGCGTTGGGCCCTGGCGTTTGGCCCACCGTGCCGATGTGCAATGCCCACGTGGTCGCGTTGAAGGCGTACGTCGCGTCGAGCGGGAAGACGCGGCACATGCGGTTGGGGCCGTTTTCAGCGAGCGCCATGAAGGCGTTGGTGGTCGTGTTGGTGGGCGCGACGTCCACGCACGCCCCCGTGAACGCGGTACCTACCGCCTGCTTCGAGAGCACCGCCACGGTAAAGACCCCCGGCTGAACGAGGCTGCCGTTGTCCCCGTCGTAGAACTGGTCGCCCGCTCCCGAAAACGTCACCGTGGCCTTGCCGCCGAGCGCAGCCAGGTTGCGGGTCGCCTTCGCCGCGCCGCCCGACACCGCGTTGTGCGCCCCCGGCGCCAGGTCGGTCCAGCTGTCCACGTCCGAGCCGGACGTGACCACCACGTTGTCGCCGTTGTGGTGGAAGGCGAGGTCGCTCACGTCCGGGGGCGTGGGGCCCGAGGACTTGCCGGCCTGCCACCAGCGCATCAGGCAGACTCGAAGCTCACCACCATGTCCGCGGTGACCTTGAAGTTGCTCCCCGCGAGCCCGGTGAAGGTCGGCCGGATCGCGTTGCCCGTCGCGACGACATTGGTCGTCACGGCTCCGCCGAACGCATCGCCATCGTCGAACCACGTGGACGTCGCGCCATCCTGCGAGGGCGCGGCCGCTCCGACGCGCGAGAAGAGAAACGCCTTCACGACCGCGCGCACCGCGCCGCCCGTCGTGTCGCGGATCTTCCAGCGGCACACCACGAAGACGACCGAGTCCTGCGGAAGCGCGTCGCTCTGCGCCCCCGTGATCGGCGTCGCGGTCGCGTCCGTCGTCGACACCTCGCCGTGGTGCTCGATGTCCTGCACCTTCGCATCGGTGCCGTAGTAGACGACGCGCGTGCCCCAGCGGCCGCCGCCCGCCTCGTCCGTCGGGTCGTAGATCGTCAGCCGCTCGCCACCCGAGTCTCGGTTCGTGCCCGTGGCGCTCGCCGATGGCTGCTGCCCGAGCCGCGACCAGAACGCGATGGCCGTGTCTTCGTCGCGCCGGTCGAAGCTCTCCTCCACCCGGTCGACCTTGGCCGTCCACACGTAGGTGCAATTGCCCGTCGCCGCGAGCGTCTTCGTCAAAGCCCGGACGCCGCTCCCGTACCAGTCGAAGGTGTTGGTGGCGCCCCACACCAGGATCGAGCCGCCGCCCCCCGAGCTCTGGACCTGCGCCGTCGTCGTGGCCTCGACCACGATCGAGCCGGCCGTCGAGCGGATGACGGTGCCGAGCCCCGCGGCCGCCGAGTCGTTTTCGAGCACCGCGTTTCCGCCCGACAGGAAGAAGCGGCCGCCGCGCGCGAACGCAGCGGCAGCGCTCTGCACCGCGAGCTCCTGGACGTTGCCCACGCCGCCCGCTACGCGCTGCAGGACCGTGTTCGCTATTGCGTTGCGCCCGATCGGATAGGCGACGCTCACGCGGTGTACTCCGTCACCCTCGCCGCCCCCGTCGAGTCCGCCGCCCAGATCCCGCGGATCTCCCCCGTGTAGAGCGTCGACATGTCGGACTCGTAGAAGCCCTCGGGGAAGAGCTTCACGGTGAAGTTGGTGGTCGTCGCCGCGCTCGCGTTGAAGCGCAGGTAGAGGATCTGATCCGAGTCGTTGTAGATGCTGAAGCCCCGGCGCGCCGCGTTGGCCGCGAGCAGCGTTTGGCTCGCCGCCGAGTCGTTGACGCTCGTTTGCGTCGCCGTCGCGCTCGTGGACGTGCCCACCGCGCCGCCCGTCACGTTGACGTTCATGGCGCCGGCGCCGTCGCTCCGCGCGCGCTCCCAGACCCCGGCCGCGTTGTCCCAGAGGAGCAGGTGCGCGGCGCGCTGCGGGAAGCGCCCGTTGGTCATCGCGTCGGCGAGCTGCTCTCCGCCGTGGTCCGGCAGCGACTGATCGCCCCAGCCCTCGATGATTAGCTGGCAGTTTACGGCCGTCGCCGCTGCGGCCAGCGTGACTTCGAAGCCGTCGCACGGGTGCCCCCGCACCGTCGCCGCAAGCGCTCGCGTCTGCCCTCCGCCCGTGTCCGTCGGCACGAGCGAGAGATCCACGACGAGCAAGGGGACACGGATGCTCCCCTCCTTCGCCCACACCGTGAGGATCGAGCTCGGCGGGGTCAGGAAGAGCCCCGCCGGACCGCTCAGGTAGACGTCGCAGTTGGACCGGTGCCCTTCGAGCACACCGATCACCTCGGGCGGCGTCGCCGCCACGGCGCCGAGCGCGCCGACCGTGAAGCCGATCTTGGTCAGCCTCGCGGGGCAGTCGAAGGGGCGCGTCTGGACGTTGGAGAGCACGGCTCTCCTTTCAGCGGTGGATGCCGGCGATCACCGCTGCGTTGCTTCGCCCCGCCGACGCGTCGATGCGCCGGTAGTGGAAGCTCACCTCGGGCGTGAAGGTCGTGCCGCCGCCCGGCTGGCGGTTGATCACCGTCACCGTCCAGAGCTCGTTCTGGTGGACGTAGCGCATGATCGGGAACGGCTGCTGCAGCCGCCCGTGGATGCACATAAAGGTCACGAAGTCGCCCGCGCCGCCGTTGCTGAACACGGCTTCGTTGTTGTCGCCGATGTTGAGCTGGATCGCGAGGCTCGCGAGCCCCGCATCGGAGCCGATGTTGAGGTCGTGGCACATCAGGGCCGTTACGAGCCCCGGGTACTGCCACGGGAAGATGATCGCTTGCTGCGCCCCCGGCGCGAGCGCGCCGAAGCCCGCGACGCGGAAGATCCGGTCCGCGCCGGGCATGGGCATCACCCAATCGCCCGCGACCGACCCCTTCGTGTCGATGCCAGGCAACCAGGGCTTCTCCTCGGCGCAGCTGCCGCGTGCGCCGGCGTAGTTCCTGGGGTCTCCGTACTCTCCTCGCATCGCTCACTCCCTCGACCCGTTGCGGGCCGGCGACGCCCCTTCGTGGCTCGCCGCCGGCCCTGGGTTGCAGACTACCGGACCGCGCTGCGCCCGCTCGAAACGAGCGCGCCGCCCGTCGAGACGCAGAGCTGTACGAACACCGCCGCGGCCGCCGGGTTGGCGAAGCCGCGGATGCCGGCCGCAGCCGCCTCGTCCGCGAGCTGCGTCGTGAACGCCACCGCGCGCTCCGCACGAAGCAGCACGCGCAGATTGGAGTCCGGCTTGCCCTTCTCCATCCACACGAGCCCCTCGGGCATGCGCCCGTAGTTCAAGACGCCCGGGATGCCGTTCGACTGGTAGAACCAGGTCGGGCGGCCGCCGGGGATCGCCTGCGCGCCCACGTTGCTCTGCTGCGCGCCATGCAGCCCGCCGGCCGACGGCCAGAAGTGCATCAGGCCGAGATCCAGGTTGGTCGAGCCGCCGTCGAGCGACAGACGCACGCTCACCTCGGGGAAGAGGAGCGCCGTCACCTCGGGGGCGAAGCTGTTCGACATGAGCTCGATCTGGAGCCCCTTAAGGTGCACCCGCTGGCCGCCGATCGTCTCGCCGGCCGTCTGCAGGTTGGTGTCGGCCGGCGTCGCGATGACGCCCGCGCGGCCAGCCGGCGCCATGTCCTGGCCACGGCCGTAGCCGTACGCCTGAAGCTCGGTGCCCGCCGCGATCGTGTACACGGCGACAGCCGCGCCGCCGCCCGTGAGAGCGGTGGCGAACCGCACCTGGGAGTAGTAGGGGACGCTGACGACAGCGACCTGCGTCTTGCAACCGTTCTGATCCATGATCTCCGCTCCTCTTGCACCCGCTACAAGCCGACGGGCACGGCGTTGTCTACCAAGAGGGCGCGCGCCCTCTGCCTACGTCCTCAGCCTTCCCCAAACTCGAGGAAGCCGCCCTGCTCGTCCCCATCGTAGATGGCGCCGAGCTCGCTCGCGTCCACGACCGCCTCGATCTGCGTGTCGCGGATCGCTCCCATGTCGACGATGGCGCCCACCGCGGGCCCCATCGCAAACGCCGCCGTCTGCGCGCCCTGTGGCAGCGCCGGCGAGGTCGGCCCGAGCACCTCGGTCGCGACCTGGTCACCGCCCGTCGCGATCATGCCCGCGGCGAAGCCGATCCCGAGCGTCGGTGCGCCGAGCATGATCGAGCCGAGCCCGAGCGCCGTCCCGCCGAGCGCGTAGATCGCGCCCCGCGCCGTCGGATTGAGGCTCACCGGCAGGAACTTTTCGCCGCCCCGCTTGGCCAGGATGCCGAGCGCGCCGCCCACCGCGCCGATGCCGAGCAGCGCGAGCGCTTCGCCGAAGCCCGGGTTGGTGCGGCGACGATGCCCGCGCACCGTGCGCTTGCGCGAGTAGCCCTTGATGCTCTTCCACTTCGTGTGCTTCTTGCCACGGCGCGCGCTCGTCCGGCGCTTGCGCGTCCCACCCGATGCCGCCTTGCGACGACGCCGACGGGGAGCCGCGGCCGACGCCACCCGACGGCGGCGCTTCCTGCTCGGGCTCGCAGCCTTGCGCTTGGCGCGACGGCCCCTGGCGAGGTTTCGCTTGGACGCGGCTCGCTGCTTCGGCGTCTGCTTACGCTTGCCGCTCTTGCGCCGCCGCTTCGTCGTCTTTCGCTTCGCCATCGTCTTCTCCGTCGTCCTGCGCGTCTTTCGCGCCTTGCGTCGTCTCGTCGTCTTCTTCGGCGCAGCGGCCTTCGCCCGCTTGTGCTGCACCTCCTTGCGCTTCGCCGCCTTGCGCTTCTTGCGCCCGCCGCCGCGCCGGGGATTGGCCACGAGTGCCACCTTCACACCTGCTCCTCAGCCCACGATCCCGCGGGTGTTGACCGTGTATCGCGACTGCCCCCGGACCACCACGAGCCCCTGACGACTGCCGTCGCCAGCCACGCAGAGGAGCGGCAGCGGTGCCGTGAACTCGTGGAAGAACAGATCCAGCTCCTTCGACCGGCGCCCCTTGTAGGTGAGGTATCCGATCTCGGCGAGCTCGCCCATGATCCAGCAGCCCTTCGAGACGTCTGGGATGGTGCCGTAGGCCGGATCGATTCCGCCCTCGTCTCCCCAGTGCGCTCGCTTGTAGGTGCTCTCGAGGGACCCCACACGCGCGATGGTGTCGAGGAGCACATCCGCCAGCTCAGGCCGGCGACGGACAGCAGCAGCAATACGATCCAGCTTGCGAGACGCATCCCTTGCCACATCATCCGCCTCCCGCTGCGCGCCAGCCGTCCACGAATGCCGTCATGTAGGGCTCGCGCACGAGCGCGATCGCCGGGTTGGACTCCTGCCCCGGGAAGCGTGCGTTGAACGCCGCCGCCGCGGCCGCCGGCGCACCCGTCGGGCGCATCAGGCGGCAGACGCCGTAACCGAGCACCGCGCCCGCGAGCGCCGAGGCGCCGCAGACGACGAGCGTGGAGGGGTTGCGCCGGCGACGTCTCATCCGAGGTAGTACCCCACCGCGGCCCCGAGCGCCGCGCCGATGCCATCCCGGATCAGCATGCTGTCCGCGATGGGGATCACGTAACTGTGCACCCCCTCGGCGAGGAGCACGCCCGCCGCGCCGCCCACGAGCATCGGCAGCCCGATCCCCGGGTTGCGCCGCCGTCGGCTGCTGCGTCGTCTCGTCCTGCGTCGTCTCGCCATGGGGTCTCCCTACTTGATGACGAAGTGTCCGATCGTCGCCCCGGTCAGCGCGCCCACGTAGGCGTAGGGGCCGCCGAGCACCTTGCTCCCCGTCACGATCGAGCCGAGCACGTAGCCGACCCACGAGCCGAGAAAACCGCCGCCCGCCACGGCTGCGATCTCCTTCGCCGTCTGCCCCGCCGGGTTTGAACGACGACGCGCGCGCCTCCCTCCTCGAAGTCGCCTCACCACGCACCCAGCTTTCTGCCGCCGTAGTAGACGGCGCCGGCGCCCACGGCGAGCCCCGCCAGGGGGATGCCGTACTTGAGCAGCATGTGCTCGTTGTGCTCTTCCTTCGCGAGGCTCCGCACCACGTCGGGCACGTCGCACGGCTCGCCGATCGCCGCGTTGGCCGCGCACACCTCGCTCGTTACCTTCACCTGCGCGGCGACTTCCACCTCGCGACGCTTCGTCGTCTCCACCTCGCTCGTGGTGAGCGCTTCCTTCGCGACGTACGCCGCCGCGGCGATCGCGAAGGCGACGCCGATCAGCGCGATCACGCCGACCGGCACGGCGCTCATGCTCGTGCCCGCGCCCGTGTCGAACAGCGGCGCGCCGGGGATCACGATCGGTGGCGTGCCCCCGAGCGTCGGCACGGGGAATGGCAGCGGCGGCAGACCCGGCCACGGGATCGTCGTCGTCGGCGTCGTGCCCGGCACCGGGAAGGGCAGACCGGGGATCGGCAGCGTGCCGCCCGGCTCGGGGATGATCCCACCGTCGCCGTGGCTCACGTCCGCCGGCGATCCCGGCGGGAGCTTCCGCGCCGCCTTCGCGATCCGCTCGACGATGCGCGCGGTCGCGAGGTAGCACCACGATACGGCAATACGCGGCGGCACGCCCGTCACCATGTCCGCAGACGGCGTGCCGTCGTCGGCGTAGGCGTCGTGGGCCGCGTCGAGCGCGGTCCCGATCGTGTGGTCGTCGGGGCCGCGCAACTTCGCGGCCATTGCGGCGATCTCCGCCGAGTAGCACGTGCCGACCAGCCACTGCCCGAGCGCCTCACGCGTGAACGCGATCGGATCCTTGGGCTTCTGCAGCGCGAGGTGCACCTGCCCCGTCGCCGCTTGCGCGACCATGGGGCGGTAGGCGATCTGCACGCTGGCTGCCATCACTCGCCCCCGAAGACGAGGCCGACGGCCCCGCCGACCCCGGCGCCGATCAGCCGGTAGAACACCCTGTACTCCTGCTCCGCCTCGGGCGTCGTCGCGCGGTCCACCGCTTCGCCGACCAGCGAGCCGGCGACGATGCCGACCAGCCCGGTCAGGATGCGCCCGCCAGGGTTGCGCCGGCGGCGCCGTCTGTAGCGCGCGAGGCTCACGTCAGCGCACCGCCCATGCGACGAGCGCGCCCGCTCCGGCGCCGATGCCGCCCGCGATCGCCGCCGTCTTGCCGTCTGCGCCCTCGAGACTGCGCCCCTGATCGCTCGCGCTCTTGTAGAGGAAGCCGAGCGCGACGCCGCCGATCACGACCGCGCCCACGAGCGCGCCCGTCACGACCGGCGACGGGTTGCGCCGCCGGCGCCTGCTTGTCCTTCGACGCCTTCGCATGGTGTCAGCTGACCGCCTTCCAGAGCAGATACCCGCCGCCGAGCACGCCCGCGCCGATCGCGAGCGGCACGATCAGCTTCTTGCCCTTCGCCTCCGTCGCTGCGCTCGTGCCGCCCGCCACGGTGGGCGCGTTGGGATTCTCGCCGGGCACATCGATCGGCGCTTTCTTGCCGATGGTGCTCGCCTGCGGGTTGGCGTTGGGGTCGGCGAGCATCGCCTTCGCCATGTCGCGCGCCTCGAGCGGCATGTTGATCTTCTGCCCCGCCATCAGCTTGTCGGGGCTGTGGCTGAAACGGAAGTCTTGCGGCTGCGCGTCCCAGATCTCCTTCCAGCGCTGCGGCGAGCCGAGGTAGGTGATCGCGAGCCCGGAGAGCGTGTCGCCGAACGCGAGCACGTAGGTCGACGCGTCGAAGTCCCAGTTGCCCGGACGGTACGCCGCCGGCGGAGGCCAGCCCGACGCAGCCGCCTTCGCAGCCGCCTTCGGGGGCACCTTGCCCGCCTCCTGGAACTCGCCCCACCACGTGCTGATCCCCGTCTTCGCCGTCTGCACCTCGTCGTCGCCCTGCTCGCCGAACTGCATCGCCTGCGAGCGGCGCACGATGGTGCCGCGGCGTCCGTTGCCCCAGCCGACGGCGCCGAGGCCACGCACCTGCGCCGACAGCTCCGCCGCCGACTTCGGGAGCGCGCGGCCCGTGAGGATCGCTTGGGTGACCTCGTTCCGCGCCTTCGCCTTCGTGATCGCAGGGTCCGAGCCGCGCGGCACGATGCCGCGGCTGATCTGGTGCTTGATGGCCGGCAGCATCGACACGGGCACGCCCGTCGCCGGCACGTTTGCGGCCACGTGCGGCGCGGCCGCTTCGAGCACCGCGCGCGCGCCGACCTTGTCGATCAGCGTCTCGTGGCAGTTGCACGTCGCGATCTGCGCCGCGCCCTCCGTCGTCTGGCACTCGCCCTGCGCGCCGCAGCCCATCGGACTGCCGAGCTTCTTCGAGCACTCGTACGCGAGCGCCGCGAGCGGCACGTTTTTCACGATCGAGAGCACCAGCTTCTTCGAGTAGCCGCGCCCAGCCACCGTGCCGTCGCCCGTGCCCAGCTCGTAGCTCGTGCCGCCGCCCTCGTCCTCATGCATGACGTGAAGCTTACGTGTCGCCCCACACCCGGGTCAAGTCTACCCGGGTGTGGACGGACTCGTGGGTCTAGGCAGACCCCGGGGCAGCTCGTCCGGGCTCATGGTGCGCGTGGCGTTGGCGTCCGACGCGCGGATCTGGCGCAACACGCGCACGATCTCGATCCGCACGCCGCCGCTCTCGCGCTCGATCGTGCTCACCAACCACCAGACGCAGCCTGCCGTCAACACGGCGTGGCCCAGGATCGCCAGCACAATGACCGCCTCCAAGCGGTTACCGCCACGCGTCCCAGACGGCCGCGGCCACGGCCCCGATCCCGAGGGTGCCGAGCACCCACAGCGGCCAGCGCGCCTTGCCCGACAGCGCGCTCGCCGGCGCGTCCACCTCGATCGGCGGCCGCTCGCGCCCCTTCGCCATGCGCGCCTCCACGTGCGCGCCGAGGTCGCCGTTGGTGATCGCTCCGTTGCGGTCCTTGTCGAGCCCCGCGTTGGCCGCGTAGACCTTGTCGCCGTCCTTCGCGATCACGTTGGCCGAGCCCTTCCCCACCGCCGCAGGCCAGAACACCGCGGCGTAGACGTCCTCGCCCGCCTTCATGTGACCCGCGAACGGCTTGAGGTACTTCTCCACCCACGGGAGCTGCTCGGCGTCCGTCATCGCCTTGAGGGCGTCCACACTCGTCCCGAGCGCCTTCGCCGTCGGGGGAATGAACTGGATCAGCCCCGTCGCGTGACTCGAGGGGTTTTGCACGTCGGGCCGGTAGTTCGACTCGATGCTCATCACCGCCGAGAGCCAGTCCGGATCGATGCCCATCCGATCGGCGAGCTCGACGAGCCCCGCGCGAAACGCTTCGCTCGTCTTCTCGATCCCCGGAATGGCCAGCAGCGTGCGTCGCGGTTCCACCACGCCCAACCCTGCCACACCGAGGTCCGCGCGCGCAACCACGCGCCCCGTGCGCTTCAGGCGCCGGTAGGCCGCCAGCGGGTGCTCCCCGAAGCCAGCGTCCAGCGTCGTCTCCGCCCAGTGCCATCCGCTGCCGTCGTGGATCTCCGCCGCCACGTGCGTCTTCGCGCACACGCCGCCCTTGCACTGTTCGAGCGGACGGAATCGCGCGCGCAGACCCGCGAGCCGCGCCAACACGATCAGCGCGCGCGACGAGTCGTCGCAATCGCCCCCCTCCCGCAATGTGCGCGCCGTGCTCTTGAAGGTCTCGACGCGCTCCGGCACGAACGGCACCGTATCGCGCACGTGAGCATGAAGCGCCCGCGCCAACGCTGCGCGCCCCGACGGCAAGCGCAGCGCCTCCAGCGTCGCGCGTGCCCCCGCATCCGCCGCCACGTCGCGCTGCGCCAGCTTTTCGAGCAGCCGCAGCTTGTTTTCTGGCGTGCCGCAGGCCACGCCCCAGAAGCCGTTGCTCATCGGCGCGGGATCGGTGCAGCCCGTCCCTCGCAGCAGCGCGTTGACCTCGCGCGGCGTCACGTCACGCCCCGATCTTCTCGGCTTGCTGCAGCTCCTGCCCACACGTGCAGCGACGCACCCGAAGATACTTCACCTGCACATCGTTCTGCTCGTCGCGGTAGAAGACCCGCTTGGCCCCGAGGTCGGGCAGGTGCATGAACAGCTGCAGCTCCCACGCGCGGCCGCAGCGCGGGCAGATGTGCACGTGGTGCGGCTCGCTCATCAGTAGGTGCCCTTGTCGCTCGCGAGGAACGTCGGCGGGTCGCTGTCGAGCAGATCCTTGATCGTCTCGATCGCTTCCTCCGCGTCGCCCTTGCGCTCGTAGCCCTCGCCCGAGTCCGCCATCACCCGACCGTTGGCCGCCACGAACCGCCAGCGCCACTCGCCGGCGAGATCGGTGTAGAGCTCGAAGTGCGGCACCACGGGACTACCCCAGGAAGTACCAGGCCGCGCCGACCGCGAGCGCCGCCGTGCCGACCCCGATCGCGATCTTCGCGCCGTCGGAGAGCTCGCCGCTCGCCTCCACCGGCGTCACCGCGCTCGCCGGTCGCGTCGCGAAGAAGCGGCCCGCCGTCGACTGCACCGCGGGACGCGACGCCGCCATGCCCTTGGCGCCGAGGCCGACCTTGCGCGCGTTGGCCTCCGCCGTCTTCTGGCGCTTGACGTACGTCGCGCCTCGAGACTCCGCGTCCGCCACGTCGCGCATCGACAGGAGCGGCCCGTACGTCTCGTAGATCTCCGGGTACTCCTTCAACGGGTCCCAGCGGCCGATCTCCGCTTCCAAGTACGCCGCCGCCGCCGCGACCGCCCACGACCGCGCCGCCGCCGACCAGCGGCCTTCTTGCTCCGCCTGGCCGCCGCTCTTGGTCGCGTTGATCTCGTCGGCTTGCGCCTTCTTGAGCGTGTCGCGCATGTGTTTCCACGCGAGCGCGTAGCCCACCTGCTGCTGCGCCTCGGCGAGCGTCGCGCCGACCGGCACCTCGGGATCGTCCGGCGTGCCCGACAGGTCGCCGAACACCATCCGCGTCTTGGAGATCGTCGCCTGCGGGTGACGCGGCGGCGCCAACCGTCGCTTCGTCTTCTGGCCGTACCGCACCGTCGTCCACATTGGGCTCTCTCCTACGTGTCGTCGCGCACGAACCACTCCGGCGCGTCTACCACCTTGCCGTCCTCGCCGATCGCGTGCGGGTGCACCTCGAACGTCTGCCCCGGCGCCACGCTCCGCACGATCGGATGCTCGATGGGGCCATCGACGAAGTAGACCCAGTCCGTGCCGTTGTTGCGGAAGCGCAGTCGCTTGGACTCCGCTCGCTTCGTCGGCGGGGGCGTCGTCGGCGTCTCGTCCGCGCGCCGCGGCGGCAGGTGCACCGCAGACGCCTTGCCCGGTCCCTTGCCCGCTGCCGCCTTCGCCTTCGCCACGCCGTCAGCCTACCCGCTTAGCTCAGTGCGTGCCAAGCGGCGAGCGAGACTCCGGCCGACACCAGGAGAATCCCGGCCACGAGCAAGGGCCCGCCGCCCGACGGCGGGGACGAGCCGGACGGGCCCACCGCGCCGGACTCCAGCCAGTGGTAGAAGCTCGCCTCGCCCTTCGAGCCCCACCTCGAGAGCGAGATGTGCACGTGATCGGTGTGCGGACTCGGCCCGTGGTAGGCGCTCCACGCCCCCGCGGGCAGCCCCAGCGGCGGCCACTCGTACGCGCGCCACATGCGGCGGTTGTGGATCAGGTACTGGACCCCCAGTCGCCGCGCGTTGGCGAAGGGACGCCCCAGCTCGTCCGGGCGAAGCAGGTAGTCGACGAGCTCCTCACCGTCGGCGATCGAACAGCCCGCATCCCACGCGCGCCCTTCGTTGTGATCGCTCACGCCGTGGCCCGGCTCGCACGCGCGCGTGATCCCCGCGTCGTAGACACGCGGCATCCACTCCAGCACGAACGCTCGCAAGAGCTTGCCCCCCTTGCTCTCGACCGGCTTGCACTCGGTTACCTCGTCGAGCTCCGACAACTCCTCCAAAGGGAGTGTCGCTGGCGGGCTTGGCATCTGGGCTGCCGTCACCATTCCCTCCGTATCCACGTCGCGAGACGCTTGCACTTCGGATGCTCGGCGCACACGCGCACGTGCGCCATGCCGACCTGGATCAGCATCATCGCGATCCCGAAGCCGAGCACGAGCATCGACACCATTGCGAAGAAGATCTCGATCGTCATCCGTGCCCCCACACACTCCGGAACGACACCGAGTGCTCGGGGCAGAGGTAGCCCTCGAAGGTTGCGAACTTCGGCCGGCTGTCGTCGGTGCGCGTGACCGACGAGACGTGCGACCAGCCCTTGGGCATCGTGTCCACGTCCGACACCATGCCCGAGCTCCGGAAGCGGCGACGGCAGGTCGTGCCCCAATCGCAGCGCTGGTACGTCACGCCGCGGCTCATGGCGGCAAGGCTAACAGACCCGCCAGGGCCTTCCAGCCCCCGAGCTTCACCGCTCCGTAGATCAGCGCGCCGGCTGCGACGCCCACGACGGCCGTGCGCGCCACCGCCGGCGCCGTCGACTTCGCCACCGCTGGCGCCTTCGCCGCGAGCTTGCCGCCGCTCACGCCCAGCTTGCTGCTCTTCTTCCGCAGCTGGTCGAGCACCGCCGCCACCTGCTTCTTGAGCTGCGCCGCCTTCGGCTGATCCATGACGTACTTCGGTTCGAGCGTCTGAGACCAGTCCGTCAGGATCGCCTGAAACTCCTTGAAGGCCCGCTGCTCGTAGCTCCGGCACTTGCACCTCTGCCACTCGCCCGCCGCAGCGCCCGTGCCGTAGTGCAAGTACGGCGGCAACACCTCGCAGTCGTAGATGTGCTGCGCCAGCTCCCAGCTCATCGCTCCCGTCCGGAACTGCGCGAGCACGAGGTCGAGGTAGATCGGCCAGAGCGCCATGCCGCCGTCGCTCTGCGGATCGCCCCGCGCGGACTGGATCGCCTCGCGGAGCTGCTTCAGCTTCGCGCGCGTCGGTGCCGCGATGCCCGGCGCGCCCGACACGGGCGCGGGCAACGCCCCGCCGTCGCAGACGAGCACCTTCGTCGATCCCACCGCCGTCAGGTAGCAGCGTCGCTCCAGACCCTCGAACACCTCGCCGACCGACGCATTCATCGTGTCCGTCGGCAAGAGTCCGCCGTAGAGCTTCGCGCGGCTCGGACTCGCCGGCCGGTACCACGCCTGACACGCCTGCGCGCTCTTCTGGTTGCTCGCCTGAGACATGCTCGCCGACAGCGCCAGCGCGTCCCCAAGCACCTGCCCGACCAGCGGCACGAAGTCCGCCACGCCCGACACCGCGCCACCGATCGATCCGCCCACCTGCCCCAGGATCGACGGGAGCAGCGACACCACCTCCTCGCCGGCTTGCACGAGCGCCGCGGTCGCCATCGCGCGCAGCGCTTCGATCGGCGCGCCGCCCGCGATCTCGTAGCTTGTCACCCCGACCTGCAGGAACAGATCGCCGAGGTAGCTCAAGTCCTGCCGCTCGGGCGCCTTCGCCAGCGTCGCGAGGGCATCCACCGCTTGCCGCGCCGCCGTCACAGGTACCTCCGCTCCAGGTACGCCGCCGCGCCTGCAAGCCCCGCAAACGCCACGGTCCCGAGCGCCGCGAACGCTGCGCCGCTCTTGCTTCCGGCGTCCCCTACGCCGCAGCCCTCGGCGAAGCCCTGACACCATCCCTGGCCGGACGGCACGGTCGGCAGGGGCCCGCCGTACCGCGTCACCTTCATCGGCCCCTCGTGACTCAGCGCCCAGCCGATCGTTTGATCCATCAGCAGGTCGGCTAGCGGCACCGCCTTGCCGTCGAGCAGCGCGGTCTTGCCCACCATGCGCAGCCCGTGGCTGTAGTCCGCGTACGTGCGCTCGTGCACGCTCGACAGCCCCTGGATCGGGCAGAGCCCCGGCGTCGCCGGAAGCTTCGAGCAGTCGGGCGCCGGCTGCTTTCGGTGCCAGCCGTAGATGAATACGCCGTCGCGGTTGAAGCTCGTAAGTGCCGGGGGCGGTCGCGGCTCGGGCGGGAGCGTCAGGCGATTGGAGATGACGATGTCTTTCTTGAGCCCCGCACGCAGCCCGGGCAGGTTGACCGACGGCAGCGCCGCGTCCACCGCGCGCGAGTGCTTCACGCACGCCGCGCCGCTCTCCTGCTCGGCACCGATGGCCACACCGATCGCAGCCGCCGTGATGGGCTCCACCTGCCACGTCGCCGCCAGCCAGATCAGATCCGTCATCTTCGCCGTCGGGATCTGAAAGCCGATGCCGTCGGCGAGCGCTTGCGCGAGCGGCGCGCCCACGGGCACGCGCACGTAGTCGTCTTCTTCTCCGATGGCGAAGTAGTCGATCGCCACGGTCAAGCCGATGGTGCGGCCCTTGTGCTGGATCTCCACCAGCGAGGTCGGCCAGCGGATCCAGCCGCCCGCCGCGACCGCGTCGCGCACGAGCGCATCGCGCGTCGCTTGGTCCGCCGGCGACGGTTTGACCCACGCGGCCGCGAACACGGAGCCCTTCATGTGGTCCTCTCCGCCAGCACGAAGGCGCCGGCCGCGACCGCCGCCGTCGCCGTCATGATCGCTCCGATGACCCACCAGCGCGGCCCCGAGCTCGACAGCGGGGGCCGCTGCGCCACTGGCTCGATCGCGGTCGGTGGGCCCCCCGGCGCCGGGAGGCCCTCGCTTCCCGTCACGTCGAACACCCACAGGACGTCGTCCGGCAGATCCATCGCCTTCGGGGCCTTGCCCACGAACCGCCCCGACGCGATCACGTCCGGCTCGCCCCCACGCGCAAACGGCAGCGGCCCGAACGCTTCCGCGTCCCAGATCTGCACCTCGGCAAACCCGCGGTCGGCCGCCTCGTCCCGCAGCATGTCCTCCGACACGAAGAAGGGGGTCTCGGCCGCGCCGAGGTACCGCCGGCCGGGATAGAACACGAACCGCACCCGCGAAGCTTAGCGCCGTCTCTCGATCTTGCGAAGCACCCGCTGCGCGCGCCGCGCGACGTCCGTCGCGGCCTGAAACAGCGACTTGGCGTCCTGCGCCACCGCGACGCCGTCGCGCACCGTCTCGGCCGTCTGCGTCATGCCCGCCACGGTCGCCGGATCCGCCGACAGGATGACGAGCCGCGCAGCGAGCCTCCGCGCCTCCTGCGGCGTCAGCACGCACGCCCAGCCGTTGGGGCCCGGCACGCTCAAGACGACCAGGCCCCCATCGCGCTTCGCCTCCACCTCCGGCCTCACTTCTTGCCCTTCACGGC
>Ga0209382_10002627_pt1 | contig 25743 bp, 24 predicted proteins | sample SoiMetdeltSBSDD5_FD_187599 | JGI IMG/M metagenome (GOLD analysis project Ga0209382, IMG submission 187599) | Bulk soil microbial communities from a Populus tree surrounding site in Tennessee, USA - Soil MetaG P. deltoides SBSDD5 (SPAdes) (version 2) | ecosystem: Environmental > Terrestrial >... | reverse complement strand
TGCTGGCCGATTGCAGTCGCAGCTCCTCGCTGAACACGCTCTGCTTGGCGCGATAGGTCGCCGTGATGACGTCGTTCGGGCCCGCGTCCGTGTCTTCGCGATCGTCGCGGTCGGCATGATCGTAGCCGGACACCGAGACCAGCTGCAGTTCGCCCAGGTCCCAGGTCAGCGTCGCCGACGCGCCGCGCGTTTCGACTTCGTCCTTGCCTTCGAAATGGTAGTCACCGCGATACAGATCGCTGCTCGTGTTCGAGTAGCCCGCGATGTCGCCGCACTGGCCCGACCTGTAGAAGCCGGCCGCGCATAGACCATCGGGGCCAGTCGCCTCATCGGTGAACGGGAACAACGAGCGGTTGTATGCCCAGATCGACCCGCCGCTGGTCTTGCCATAGCGCAACTGAACCAGCGCATCGAACGTGGATGAAGGCGTGAAGCTCAGCGAGCCGCGCGCGGCCCAGCGATCGGTGTCGTTGCCGGAGTGTCCGGTCAAGCGATTCTTGCTATAGCCGTCGTCCTGAATGACGTTCACCGCGATGCGCCCGGCGACGACGTCGCTGACGATCGGTCCGCCGAATGCCGCCTCGACGTTGACGAGATCGAAGCGGCCGGCCTCGACGCTGATGTCGCCTTGCGCCTGCTGCGTCGGCTTGCGCGTGATCACGTTGATCGCGCCGCCGGTGGTGTTGCGGCCGTACAGCGTTCCCTGCGGCCCGCGCAGCACTTCCAGCCGGTCGATGTCGAAGAACTGCGCCATCTGCGCGAGCGGCGAGCCGATGTACACGCCGTCCGTGTACAGGCCGACTGCGCTTGCGGTGTTCGGATTGAAATCGTTGAGGCCGACGCCGCGGATGAAGATTTTCGGGTTGGCGGCATTGTCGTCGGTCTTCACTTGCAGGCTCGGTGCCAGCTGATTCAGGTCCGTGACGTCGCTGACATGATGGTCCTGCAGCGCTGCGCCCGAGAATGCGCTGACGGCCACCGGCACTTCCTGCAGGCTCTGCGCGCGCTTCTGCGCCGTGACGATGATCTCTTCGATTTGCGGCGACTGCGAAGCCTGCTGTGCCAGCGCCGCGCCGGCCGGGACCAGCAAGCCGCACAGCACGCCCAGGACTGCCTTCGAGTCGTTCATGATGTTCTCCCCGCGCGCCACTGAAATATAGCTATCGCTAGCTAAAGAGTAGCAGTCGCTAGCTTTTTTGCCAGCCCGGGCCTGGCGGCACGCGCCGGCCGAGGATTCGCGGCATTGCGTGCGGACCGACGAAAAGCAGTGCATCCTATTGGCGGACGGGCGAAAATCATCGTGCAAGATTTGCAAGGCACCCGCGAGCCGTGGGCACGCGTTAGGTAGCGAATGTCGAGGGAGACACGGCAATGAAGCTGGTCACGACGGAAGATGCACAACTGCGCTGCGAGCACTCGCTGCGGCCCGGCGCGCCTGCGCTCTTGTTGCTCAACCCGCTGGGCACGAGCCTGGAAATCTGGGACGACTCGTTTGCCGCCCTCAGCGAGCGCTACGAAGTCGTGCGCTACGACGCGCGCGGTCACGGCGAGTCGACGACGGGATCGAAGACCGAGCTCACGATGGAGCAGCTCGCGCGCGACGCGCTCGCCGTCTTGGACTCTTGCGGTATCGCGCGCGCGCACCTGTGCGGTCTTTCGATCGGCGGGATGACTGCGATGCAGATCGCAACGTTGTCGCCGGATCGCGTGCTCAAGATCGCCCTCTGCAGCACGTCGCCCTACATGCCGTCGCAGGAGACCTGGAACGCACGCATCGAAGCGGTGCGGGCCGAGGGAATCGGGCCGCTCATCGACGGAATTCTGCAGCGCTGGCTCACGACGCCGTATCGGATGGCTCATCCGGAAAAAGTCGAGTGGATTCGCGCGATGCTGCTCACGGCGAAGCCGCAGGGCTACGCCGCTTGCGCCGCTGCGATTCGCGACATGGATCAGCGGCAATCGATCAAGACGATTACGGCCAAGACGCTGGTGATCGGCGGCACGCAGGATCCCGGCACGACGCCGGCGGACCACGCACTGATCGCCGCCTCGATCCCCGGCGCACAGCTCGTCATGCTGGAAGCCGCTCACTTGCTGCAGATCGAACGACAAGCAGAATTCACCGAAGCGCTGCTGCAGTTTTTGGCCGCGTGAGCTAGGCTCTCGCGGCCTCGATAATGAAAACGCCGCGGGGGTTACATCGTGACATCGTTTACGCGTAGAGACTTCGTCGCTGCCAGCGCGCTCGCTGGCGCTGCCATTGCCGGTCCGGTGCGCGCTGCGGGTGCAGCCGATCGCAAGGGCATCTACAAGGAGATCGAGCGTCGTCACGACGAATCGGTCAAGCGGCTGCAGGAGTGGATCGGCGTCGGGTCGATCGCCGCCGAGAACGTCGGCATGGCGGAGGGCTGCGACATGATGCGTCGTCTGGCGCTCGATGCCGGCTTTCAGCGTGCCGACTGCATCCAGACGAAGGGGCATCCCGGCGTGTTCGCGACGCTCGACGCGGGCGCGCGACGCACGCTCGGGCTGTACTTCATGTATGACGTGAAGCAAGTGAATCCGGAAGAATGGTCGTCGCCGCCGTGGGAAGCGCGTCTCGTCGACATGCCCGAGCGCGGCAAGGTCGTGATGGGCCGCGGTGCCGTGAATCAGAAGGGACCGCAAGCCGCGTTCCTGGCGGCGTTGCATGCGATTCGCGGCGCCGGCCGCAAGATTCCGGTCAATCTGGTGCTGGTCGCGGAAGGCGAAGAGGAAATCGGCTCGCCGAACTTTCCGCAAATCGTGCTCGCGCCGGAAGTGCGTTCCGCATTGTCGAAGAGCGTCGGCGTTTTCATGCCTGCGGCCGAGCAGGAATGGGACGGCAGCGTCGTCATCACACTCGGCAACAAGGGCGACATCGAGTGCGATCTGATCGCGAGCGGCGCGAAGTGGGGCCGCGGCCCGACGCGCGACGTGCATTCGTCGCTCGCGGCACGCGTCGATCAGCCGGCGTGGCATCTCGTGCAGGCACTGAACACGCTCGTGACGCCGAACGGCGATCCCGCGATCGACGGCTTCTTCGACCAGGTGCGCCCGCTCACAGCGGCCGAGCACAAGATGCTCGACCTCGCCGCGAAACAGCTCGACGAAAAAGAGGCCAGGGAATCGCTCGGCATCAAGACCTGGGCGCGCAACGCGACCTGGCGCCAGGCGCTGGAAGACGGTGTGTCACGGCCGACGGTGACGATCGAAGGCCTGGTCGGCGGTCACACCGGCCCTGGCGGCAAGACCATCCTGCCGCACCGGATGGTCGCGAAGCTCGACATGCGGCTCGTCCCAAACATGACTCCCGACGTCACGGTCGCGAAACTGAAAGCGCATCTCGCCAAGCGCGGCTTCGGCGACATCGAAGTCGTGATCAACGGCGGCATGAACGAGGTTTCGTCGACATCCGCGGATTCGGAGCTGATCCGCGCGGAGCAAGCAGCGTATCGACAGTACGGCATCGAGCCACTGCTGCTGCCGCGCTCCGGCGGCTCGGACCCGAGTTCGGTGTTCACGGGCGAGCCGCTCAAGCTCGCCGCCGGCAGCTTCGGCATGGGCTTCGGCGAACGCGCGCACGCGCCCGACGAGTACTACGTGATCGAGTCGAACAACCCGAAGGTGTCGGGCATCGACGGCGCCGTCAAATCCTTCGTGGACTGCTTGTACGCGCTCGCCTAGAAGGTCTTGGCGCCGCTGACAGCGAGCAGCACCGAATAGAGGGAAGACGTGGCGGTGATGTACAGGCGGTTGCGCTTGGGACCGCCGAAAGTCAGGTTCGCGACGCGTTCGGGCAGCACGATCCTGCCGAGCAATGTGCCGTCGCGCTCGTGACAGTGGACCGCTTCGCCGGCGCTGGTCCAGATGCGGTCGTTCACGTCGATGCGCAGGCCGTCGTACATCCCGTCGGCGCACTCGACGAATACGTCGCCACCTCGCAGCTCGGCGCCGTGCACGTCGAACACGCGCATGATGCCGCGACCCTTGCCCGAGTCGACGATGTACAGGCGTCGCTCGTCGACCGAGAACGCCAGGCCATTGGGCTGTGCAAACCCGTCGGCGACCGCACGCACTTCGCCGCTGCGCGGATCGATGCGATAGACGCGTCGCTCGCCGATCTCGCTCGGTGCCTGGAAACCTTCGTAGTTCGAGTCGATGCCGTACGAGGGATCGCTGAACCAGATCGAGTCGTCGGATTTCACGACGACGTCGTTCGGACTGTTGAAACGCTTGCCCTCGAAGCGGTCGGCGAGCACGGTGATCGAGCCGTCATGCTCGGTGCGCACCACGCGTCGCGTGCCCTGCTGACACGACACCAGTCGACCCTGCCGATCGACCGTGTTGCCGTTGGTGTAGTCGGCCGGCTGACGAAAGACGCTTACTGCCTCCGACTGCTCGTCGAAGCGCAACATGCGGTCGTTGGGAATATCGCTGAACAGCAGCGAGCGCAGCGCCGGGAAGTAGACCGGACCCTCGGTCCAGCGACAGCCCGTGTACAGCCGCTCGATGTTCGCGCTGGTGCGGATGCACTGACGGAAGCGCTCGTCGCGGATATCGAAGTCGCGAACCGCCACGACAAATTCCTCAGACGTTGAAGCGGAAGTGCATGACGTCGCCTTCGTGGACGACGTAGTCCTTGCCTTCGAGGCGCAGCTTGCCGACCTCCTTCGCGCCCTGCTCGCCCTTGTTCGAGACGTAGTCATCGTAGGCGATGACTTCGGCGCGAATGAAGCCCTTCTCGAAGTCGGTGTGGATCACGCCGGCCGCTTGCGGCGCGGTCGCGCCGATGCGCACGGTCCAGGCACGCACTTCCTTCGGGCCGGCAGTGAAGTAGGTCTGCAGTCCGAGCAGCTTGTAACCGGCGCGGATCACGCGATTCAGGCCGGGCTCGTCGAGCCCCAGCTCCTGCAGGAAATCCGCGCGATCGGCTTCGTCGAGCTGCGCGATCTCCGCTTCGATCGCCGCGCACACTGCGACGACCTCGGAATTCTCTTCGATCGCACGCTGACGCACGGTGTCGAGATGCGGGTTGTTCTTGAAGCCGCCCTCAGCGACGTTGGCGACGTACATGAGCGGCTTGAGCGTGATCAGGTGCAGCTCCTGCAACAGCCGCCGCTCTTCGGGATCTTTCACGAGCGAGCGCGCCGGCTTGCCGGCATCCAGGTGATCGCGCAGCTTCTTCAAGAGATCGCGCTGACGAATCGCATCCTTGTCGCCAGCCTTCGAGGCCTTCTCGGCGCGCTGCAGCCCGCGCTCGACCGTGTCGAGATCGGCGAGTGCCAGCTCGGTGTTGATCACTTCGATGTCGTCGAGCGGCTTGATGCGACCCGCGACGTGCACGATGTCGTCGTCTTCGAAGCAACGCACGACGTGAGCGATCGCGTCCGTCTCGCGAATGTGCGACAGAAACTGGTTGCCCAACCCTTCGCCCTTGGAAGCACCGGCGACCAGGCCGGCGATGTCGACGAACTCCACCGTCGCCGGCAGGATGCGCGCTGGCTGGACGATGCCGGCGAGCACGTCGAGACGCGCATCCGGCACCGGCACGACGCCGACGTTCGGATCGATAGTGCAGAACGGATAGTTCTCCGCTGCGATCTGTGCGCGCGTCAGCGCGTTGAAGAGTGTCGACTTGCCGACGTTCGGCAGACCGACGATGCCGCACTTGATGCCCACTAATCTTTCCCGTTCTTGCCGTGCAAGCCGTTCATGGCCCGCTCGGCCCCTTGCTCGAGAAACACCGGCAACGTCGCCAGAGCCTCGCCGACCGCTTCGAGCAGGCTTTCCTCTTCGGCCTTCGGCGCGCGCCGCAGGACGTAATCGATGACCTCCCCCTTGTCGCCGGGATGACCGATCCCGAGCCGCAAGCGCCAGAAGTCCGCGCCGAGATGCGTGATCGCATCGCGCAGGCCGTTGTGGCCGCCCGCACCGCCGCCGAACTTGAAGCGCACGTCGCCGACCGGCAGGTCCAGCTCGTCGTGCGCAACCAGAACTTCGGCCGGTGACACCTTCAGATAGTCGACGAGCGCGCGGATCGAGAGCCCGCTGCGATTCATGTAGGTCATCGGCTTGAGCAGCGTCACCTCACTGCCCGACAGCTGCGTGCGACAGATCTCACCCTGGAATTTGGTGTGACTGCGAAAACGCGCGCCGGCCTGGGCCGCGAGCGCGTCCACGAACCAGAAGCCCGCGTTGTGACGCGTGAGCAGGTGCTCGGGTCCCGGATTGCCGAGACCGACGATGATCTTGAGAGGAGTGCCGGCCATTGCAGGACGCAGCGAAGCAATGCGAAACAGGTCCGCGCCGCCCCCGCAAACACAGGGGCGGGCGGACATGAACAGCGTTGCTTACTTCTTGCCGCCTTCCTTCTTCGGTGCAGCCGCCGCAGCCTTCGGTGCGCCAGCGGCGCCCGCAGCGGCAGGCTTGCCGTCTGCAGCCTTGGCTTCGGCACCAGCCGCAGCAGGAGCTCCCGCAGCACCCGGAGCAGCAGCACCGGCAGCAGGCGCAGCACCAGCAACCGCGGCAGCAGCCTCGGCCGGCGCAGCTTCCACTTCCTCGGCGCGCGGATGATGGATCGACACGACTGGCTCGTCGCGGCCATGCGCGAGGTCGACCAGCTGCACGCCCGCGGGCAACGGAATGTCCGACAGGCGCTTGAGGTCGTTGATCTCCATCGTCGACAGATCGAGCTCGAGGAACTCCGGCAGGTCCTTCGGCAGGCACATGACCTGCACGAGGTTGAGCAGGTGCGACACCACGCCGCCCTGCGTCTTGACGCCGGGCGCAGCCGCGCCGCCCTTGAAGTGCAGCGGAATCATCATGCGGATCTGCTCGTTCTCCAGCACGCGCTGCAGATCCATGTGCAGGATCTGGTTCTTCGCCGGATGGCGCTGTACGTCCTTGACGATCGCCGGCTGCATCTCGTCCTTGATCTTGAGCTGCAGGATCGTCGAGAAGAATCGCTCGTTCACCAGCAGCGTCAGCAGATTCTGATGATCGAGGACGATCTGGCGCGGCTCGCCATGCCCGCCGTAGAGAATCGCCGGTACTTTCCCCGTTCGGCGCAGGCGGCGGCTCGCACCCTTCCCCTGCACGCCGTCACGCGGATCGGCGACCAGTTCAAAAGAGGTCTTCATGTGTAATCACTCCGTCAGTCCAACTACCAGGGCCGATTGCGACCGCGACCAGTTCGCAATCCACCCACCCATCAATCCCAGTCAATCAATCTATGTAGAGGGAGCTCACGCTCTCCTCGTCCCGAATTCTCCGCATCGTCTCCGCCAGCAGGCCCGCCACGGTGAGCTGGCGGATCTTCCGGCACTGCTTCGCGTCCTCGCGCAGCGGAATCGTGTCCGTCACGACCAGCTCGTCGAGATCCGACTTCGCGATGCGCTCGATCGCCGGTCCCGAGAACACCGGGTGCGTGATGTACGCGAGCACCTTCTTCGCGCCCGCACCCTTCAGTGCCGTTGCCGCGTGACACAGCGTGCCGGCAGTATCGACCAGGTCGTCGATCAGCACGCAGCTCTTACCTTCGACTTCGCCGATGATGTTCATCACCTCGGACTCGTTGGCGCGCGGCCGCCGCTTGTCGATGATCGCCAGCTCGGCGTCGTCGAGGCGCTTCGCCAGCGCCCGTGCGCGCAGCACGCCGCCGACGTCCGGCGACACGACCATCAGGTCGGGATACTTCTGCTTCCACACGTCGCCGAGCAGCACCGGCGATGCATACACGTTGTCCACCGGGATATCGAAGAATCCCTGGATCTGGTCCGCGTGCAGATCGATCGTCAGCAGGCGATCGATGCCGGACCCCGCAATCATGTTCGCGACGACCTTCGCCGTGATCGGCACGCGCGTCGCCCGCGGCCGGCGGTCCTGGCGCGCGTAGCCGAAATACGGGATCACCGCGGTGATCCGCGCCGACGACGCACGCCGGCAGGCGTCCGCCATCAGCATCAGCTCCATCAAGTGATCGTTCGCCGGCGGCGACGTCGACTGCACGAGGAACACGTCGCGCCCGCGCACGTTCTCCAGCAGCTCGACGGTCGTCTCGCCGTCGCTGAAACGGCCAACGCTCGAGCGGCCGAGCGGCACCATCAGGTGACGCGCGATGTCCTGCGCGAGCTGCGGGTTGGCATTCCCCGCGAAGACGGCCATGGTGGAACGGTCCATTCAGCGCCTCTTTCTGGCTGGGGCGGAAGGATTCGAACCTCCGAATGGCGGGATCAAAACCCGCTGCCTTACCACTTGGCGACGCCCCACTATCGATCGGTGACCCGCGACAATAGCGGCGAACGGTTCAACCCGCGCGCAACATAGCCGCTCCAGCGCGCCGGCAAGCGCGCCCGGACAGCCTGCGCCGCGCGCTCGTCGGGCAGGGCCACGAACACGCAAGCACCGGTTCCGGTCAGTCTTGCCTCGCCAAATTCCTGAAGCCAATCAAGGGCTTCAGCTATCTCAGGATAGCGGCTGCGGACACAGGACGTGCAGTCGTTGCGCCCACCCGCCGCGAGAAAGCCGCGTATTGTCGTGACGGGGGAATTACGTGTCAATTCAGCGGCCTGAAAGATCTCCGCCGTGCTCACCGCAGCCTGCGGTTTGACGATCAAATAATGCTGCTCGGGGAAGTCGTACGGCGTGAGCTGCTCGCCGACTCCCTCGACCCACGCGGCCGAGCCGCGCACGAAGAACGGCACGTCCGCACCGAGTGTCAACCCGATTCGCGCGAGTTCGTCGACTGACAAATGCAGCTGCCAGAGCTGGTTCAGCGCGACGAGCACTGTCGCCGCGTCCGAGCTGCCGCCGCCGAGACCGCCCTGCACCGGGATCCGTTTGTGCAACTCGATGCCGATGCCGGGAACAGTGCGACCCGTCGCGAGCGCGCGTGCTGCCTTCACGGCGATGTCGGACTCTGCCGGAATCTCGGCGGGTCCAACGATGCGCTCGATCGTTCCCGCAGGCCGCTCGTGAAAACGCAGCTCGTCGCAGAGATCGACGAACTGCATCGCCGATTGCAGCAAGTGATATCCGTCGGGGCGACGACCGACGATGTGCAAACCGAGATTGAGCTTCGCCGGCGCGGGCCAGACGAGCGGCGGCGCATTCATTGGCCGAGCCGCCAGCGATCGACGACGATTCGCACGCGTGCCGCGCCATTGCTCGCATTCATCTTCACCGGCACGCGCGCACCGGGCTCAGTCGAATAGCGCTGGTAGTCGATGCGCCAGCCGCCCTGCTCCAGCGTCACGATTCCATCGGACGTCGGCTCGTGCCACTGATGCTCGCCCGGTGCAGCGAGCCCGAGAATCCAGTAGCGCAGACTGCCAGCCGGCACCGCCGCGCCGAGCCGCGCTTCGAGCTCATTCCAGGCATCGGTGGATTCGAGCTTGCGACCGTCGCCGGTCTCGAGCTTGAGCTCCGGGCTCGCCGGGTCGCCGCGCAGTTGCAAGCGAACGCTGCCCACACCGACCGGACCGCGAATCTGCAAGTCGGTGCGATCACCCCGTTGCTGCCAATCGAAGGAGCCGGAACCGCCCGTCTCCGGTCCCGATACGCCCATGCGTCCGCGCGCCTGCCAAGTGTCGAGCTGCGCGAGATCGACGTTAGCGGGCACGCCGGCAGGTTGCTTGGGAGTGACGGCGCAACCCGCGCAAAGCAAGAAGAGAGCGAACAGGAAATGCCGCTGCATGGCAGTGGCCGATCGTCAATTGAGCTTCTGCAGGCGCTGCTTCAGCTCGTCGTTGTCGGGATACCGCTCGCTGGCCTTGGCCCACACATCGCGCGCATCAGCCTTGCGATTCAGCGCGAGCAGAACTTCGCCAAGATGCAGGTCGACTTCCGGATCGTTGATGCGACGCTTGGCACGTTCGAGATAGCCGAGCGCGTCCTCGTTGCGGCCGAGGCGATGCAACGCCCAGCCCATGCTGTCGAGCACTGCGCCGCTGTCCGGCGTCTGCACGAGCGCGTCCTCGATGAGTTTCAGTCCTTCTTTGTGCTGCCGCGTGCGATCGACCAATGTGTAACCAAGCGCGTTGGTCGCAGCCGGATCGCCGGGCCGATCGGCCACGAGCTTGCGCAGCTCGGCGATGGAGTCATTCACTTTGTCCGCGCCTTCGAGCTGGAACACGCGCGCGAAGCGCAGCTCCGGCGAGTCCGGATATTCCTTCGCGGCGCTGTCCAGCAGCGCTAGCGCACCGTTCGCGTCGCCACTGTTTGCGAGCAGGTTGGCGCGCGCGATGATCGCATCGATGCGATATTGCGGACGCGTGGCGGCGAATTCTTCGAGATGCTTCAGCCCCGCGTCGAGACCTTGTCGCTGGGCCTTGATCCGCGCCGCACGCGTCTGCGCCGCCATCGCGAACTCACCGCTGTTCACGCGGCCGTAGATCTGCAGGGCGTCGTCCCACGCCTCGCGCGACTCGGCGATTGCGCCGAGATAGAACAGCGACTCGTAGACGAACCGGCCGTTCTGCACCAGGCTGCTGAAGCGCTGCGCAGCCGAGTCGCGATTGCCGAGCTGGAAGTCGATGTCGGCCAGCGCGCGTTCGGCGACCGGGCCGGCTGTCTCGGTGCTGGCAAGCTTGTCGAGATCCTTGCGTCCCTCTTCTTCCTTGCCGGCTTGCATGAGCATCAACGCATATTCGAGCCGGTTCGAGTCCTGCTTATCCTGCTCCACGACCTTGCGCGCAGTTTCCAGCGCGGCGTCGTGATCTCCCATGAGCATCTGCACGCGCGCCAGCAGCAAGCCGGACGGCGACCAGAACTGCCCGAGCTCGCGCGCCTTCTTCGCGTGCTCGAGCGCGAGCGCGAAGTTGTCGGACTGCACCGCTGCTTGCGCGAGGGCGTAGTGCGACTCGGTGAGGTTCGGATATTTCTCGACCAGCTTCTGCAGCACTGCCGTGCCGGCCGGCGCCGCCGCTTCATCGGAGATCTGCGGCAGCAGCTGGAGGAATCCGGCCTGAGGATTGATGAACTCCGTTTCGAGCAGCGAGCTCAGATGCTCCGCCGCCGGGTCGATCTTGTACAAATGAAGCGCGGCGAACGCGGCGAAGCGATGCGCCTCCACGCTCGTCTGATTCAGCTCCAACCAGCGGTCGGCTGCTTGCGTCACCAGTGTCCACTGTTGATGCTCGAACGCCACGCCCGCGGCCTGCTGGCACAGCTGCTCGTCGGCGGAGCTGGTCGCGGCGCGCACGTAGGCCATCGCGGCTTCGCGATACTGGCCGCGCTGGAGGGCAACTTCTGCGCCCAGCACGAGCGCGTTCGGATCATTGGGCAGTGGCTGCCCGGACGGGGCCGTCTGATCCGCGGGTTTGCCGGGGGTCGTGCACGCGGCCGTCAGTAACGTGACTACCAGCAGCGTCGTCAGAGCGGTCAGCTGTGAGTGGGGTCGCATCATCGTCGCAGCACTATATAACAGCTCCGCTCCTGCGGCTGCCGTACCGGTTGTTGCGCCAGTAACTTGTCATATACACATGCTTCCCGGAGAATCGCAGCCGCTTGAATCAAGCACCGGCATGCCACTCCTCGTCATAGGAATCAATCACCGCACCGCGCCGGTCGAAATCCGCGAAAAAGTCGTATTCGCCGGCGACGAGATGCCCGCAGCGCTGCAGGAACTGAGCGCCGTTGCCGGCGTGCGCGAGGCGCTGATCGTTTCCACGTGCAACCGGACCGAGCTGTATTGTCTCAGCGACGGCGAGGAGCAACCGTTGGTCACGTGGCTGAGCGGCTGGCACGACCTCACCGCTCACAACCTGGACATCTCCGGCAGCCTTTATCGGCTGCACGGCACGCCGGCAATCCAGCACGTGTTCTCGGTCGCGTGCGGTCTGGACTCGCTGGTGTTGGGCGAGCCGCAGATTCTCGGTCAACTGAAGACTGCGTATCGAGCCGCGCACGATCAGCGGGTCACCGGGCCGTACCTGAATCGGCTGATGCAGACCGCGTTCTCGGTCGCGAAACGTGTGCGCACGCAGACGAGCATCGGCGCGAACGCGGTGTCGGTCGCGTCCGCTGCCGTCGGACTAGCGCGCAAGGTGTTCGAGAATTTTGCCGATCACACCGCGTTGCTGGTCGGCGCCGGAGAGACGATCGCGCTCGCCGCGCGTCACCTGCACGCGCATGGCCTGCGGCGAATGATCGTCGCCAATCGCAGCCTCGATCGTGCCCAGGAGCTGGCGCAGGAGTTCAACGGCTCTGCGATCGGCATCGAAGCGCTCGCCACGCATCTGCCGGAAGCGGACATAGTGATCAGCTCGACTGCGAGCCCGACGCCGGTCATCACGTACCAGGCCGTACGTGCCGCGTTGCGTGCGCGGCGGCGCAAGCCGATCTTCATGGTCGACATCGCCGTACCGCGCGACATCGAGCCGGAGGTGTCGAAGCTCGAGGACATCTATCTGTTCACGATCGACGATTTGCAGAACGTCGTGAACGAGAATCTCGCGTCGCGCCGCGAAGCAGCGCACGATGCGAACGACATGCTGGCGACGGAGATCGCGCTGTTCGAGCAGCAGTTGAAGACGCTCGACGCCGTCCCAACGATCCGGCAATTGCGCGACGACGCCGAGATGGTTCGCGCGCACACGGTGGAGCAGGCACGGCGCATGCTGGCGGCCGGTCGCGATCCGCGCGAGGTGATCGACTTCCTGGCGGCCACGCTCACGAATCGCTTGATGCACGGGCCGAGCCAGCGGCTGCGCGAGGCCGCCGAGCGCGGCGAAAGCGAAGTACTGGAGGCGGCGCGTGCGCTGCTGGTGCCGGACAAGGCTGAATGAAAGATTCGATTCGCAGAAAACTGGAGAAGCTCGCCGAGCGGCTCGAGGAAGTGAGCCATCTGCTCGCCGACCCCGGCGTGATCGCGGACACGAACCAGTTCCGCGAGCTGTCGATGGAATATTCGCGCCTCGATCCCGTCGTCACGCGCTATCGCGCGTACCTGGAGCTGCTCAGCGAGCGGACCTCCGCGCAGGAGATGGCTGACGGCGCGGACAACGAGCTGCGCGAGCTCGGCCGGGAAGAGCTGGCCAGTCTCACCGCGCGACTCGAGCGCGAGGAAGAAGAGCTCGCGAAGCTGCTACTGCCGAAGGATGCGCGCGACGACAGCAATATCTATCTGGAGGTGCGCGCCGGCACGGGCGGCGACGAGGCTGCGATCTTCGCCGGCGATCTGTTTCGCATGTACTCGCGCTACGCCGACGTGCAGGGCTGGGGTGTCGAAGTGCTGTCGGAGAGCCCCGGCGAGCACGGCGGCTATAAGGAGATCATCAGCCGCGTCGTCGGCAAGGGCGCGTTCTCGCATTTCAAATTCGAGTCAGGCACGCACCGCGTGCAGCGCGTGCCAGCAACCGAAGCGCAAGGACGCATTCACACGTCCGCAGTCACGGTCGCCATCCTCCCCGAGCAGGATGAAATCGAAGCGATCGAGCTCAATCCGGCGGAGTTGCGCATCGATACGTTTCGCGCCTCCGGCGCCGGCGGCCAGCACGTCAACAAGACCGACTCGGCGATTCGCATCACTCATCTGCCGAGCGGCATCGTCGTGGAATGCCAGGACGAACGCTCGCAGCACAAGAACCGTTCGCGCGCGATGTCGTTGTTGAAGGCGCGGTTGATGGCGGCAGAGCGCGAGAAGCGCGACAAAGCCGAAGCGCAGTCGCGCAAGCTCCAGGTCGGATCGGGCGACCGCTCGGAGCGCATCCGCACGTACAACTTTCCCCAGGGCCGAGTAACCGACCATCGCATCAACCTCACGCTCTACAAGCTGGCGGATGTGATGAATGGGCGGCTCGGCGACCTGATCGGGCCGCTGCAGCAGGAGTTCCAGGCCGAAGAGCTGGCGCGGATCACGGATTGAAACCGCTCCAACTCACTGAACTTTAAGTTAAATTTACTATCTGATATCTTCGTGATATCTTCGTGGCGTCACTGGGAGAACGCCATGAACAAGTCGATTCAGGAACGCGACGCCACCACGCTGCCCGGCATGCTGATGGTGCTGCTGCTGCTCGTCTTCACGGCCGCCAGCGCCTGGTGGACGATCATGTCTTTCATCAACCTGCTGAACCCGATCCCGTCGATCGTCGTGCTGGTGGTCGTGCTGTTCCTGTGGGGCGGTTTCTTCATCGTGCAGCCGAACCAGACCGCGGTGCTGCAGTTCTTCGGCAAGTTCGTCGGCGTCGAGCGCCACAGCGGCCTGCGCTGGGCGAATCCGTTCTACACGAAGAAGCAGGTCACGCTGCGCGTGCGCAACTTCGAGTCGAGCAAGCTCAAGGTCAACGACTCGGAGGGCTCGCCGATCGAGATCGCAGCAGTAGTCGTGTGGCAGGTGCACGATTCCGCGGAAGCGGTCTTCAACGTCGACAGCTACGAGGACTTCGTGCACGTGCAGAGCGAGGCGGCGCTGCGCCAGACGGCGACGAGCTATCCCTACGACCTGCACGAAGATTACAAGATCGCCCTGCGCTCGCACTCGCGCGAGATCAACGATCACTTGAAACGCGAGATCCAGGAGCGACTGGAGCGTGCGGGCGTCACCGTGGTCGAAGCGCGCGTCAGTCATCTCGCCTACGCGCCGGAAATCGCGCAGGCGATGCTGCAACGTCAGCAGGCGGCGGCCATCATCGCTGCGCGCGCGCGCATCGTCGAAGGCGCAGTCACGATCGTGCACATGGCACTCGACCGGCTCGCAGAGAAAGGCGTCGTGCAACTCGACGAGGAGCGCAAGGCCGCGATGGTCTCGAACCTGCTCGTGGTGTTGTGCGGCGAGCGCGGCGCACAGCCGGTAGTGAACACGGGCACGCTGTACAACGGCTGAGCGCGAACTTTTGGCTGAGAAAAAAGCCTATCCGCTGCGCATCAACAGCGACGTCCTCGATGCCCTGCAACGCTGGGCCGAGGACGAGCTGCGCAGCTTGAACGCGCAGATCGAATACGTGCTGCGCGAAGCGCTACGGAAGAGCGGACGGCTGAAGTCCGCAGAGGAAAAGGACAAAGAGTCGGGCTAGCCCGCCAACGCCCCCTGCAAATCCGCCACCAGATCCTCGATGTCCTCGATCCCCACCGACAATCTGATCAACGAATCATCGATCCCCAGCGCCTGCCGCTTCTCGACCGGAATCGACGCGTGCGTCATCAGTCCCGGATGGTCCACCAGGCTCTCGACACCACCCAGGCTCTCCGCCAGCGTGAAGATCCGACACCGCTCTAACACGCGCCGCGCTTCTTCCAACCCGCCCTTCACCGCAAAGCTCACGATCCCGCTGTAGCCATTCTTCATCTGCCGCTTCGCCAACTCATGCTGTGCGTGACTCGGCAAACCTGGGTAAAACACATGCCCGACGCGCGGGTGCTTCTCCAACCAACCTGCGATGTGCAGTGCGCTTTCGCTCGCCTGCCGCATGCGCAGCGCGAGTGTCTTCAATCCGCGTAGCGCGAGGAAGCTGTCGAACGGACCTGCGATCGCACCGACTGCGTTCTGCAGGAACCCGATTTTCTCGGCGAGCTCCGCGTTCGCCGTGACGGCGACACCGCCGACCATGTCGGAATGACCGTTGAGATATTTCGTCGCCGAATGCATCACGATGTCGGCGCCGAGCTCCAGCGGCCGTTGGATCCATGGACTCGCGAACGTGTTGTCGACGACCGTGAGGATGCCGCGCTGGCGGGCGAACTCCGCCACCTGCGCGATATCGACCAGCCGCAGCGTTGGATTGGTCGGCGTTTCGATCCAGATCATCCGCGTGTCGCGCCGCACCGCCTGCACGAGATTCGCTTGCTGCGTGAGGTCCACGAAGCTGACGTCCAGATTCGCCGAGCGACGTCGCACGCGCTCGAACACGCGGAACGTGCCGCCGTACAGATCGTTCATCGCGACGATGTGGCTGCCGGCATCGATGAGCTCCAGCAACGTGCTCGTCGCCGCCATCCCCGATGCGAACGCGAAGCCCTGCGTGCCGCTTTCGAGGTCGGCGATGCAGCGCTCCCACGCTCCGCGCGTTGGATTGGCGGTGCGCGCGTAGTCGTAACCCTTGTGCACGCCGGGACTCGACTGCGCATAGGTCGACGTTGCATAGATCGGCGGCATGACGGCGCCGGTGGTGGGATCGGGAGCCTGCCCGCCGTGAATGCAACGAGTAGCAAAACGAAGCGACTGCTTGGAAACCATGGTTCAAACCTGCCGACGAAGATAGTTCAGAACATCCGAGCGCGTGATCAGCCCGAGAAACCGCTCGCCATCCATCACCGCCGCGGAGGAGCAGACCTCCAGCATCGCGACCAGGTTGTTGACCGACAGCGTCTTGTCGACGCGCAGGAACGTCGCGGTCATCGCATTGCGCACTGGCTCTTTGAAGCGCTCGGGACGGCCGAACGCGAAGCGCAGGATGTCGTCCTCGGTGATGATGCCGATGAGGTTGTCGTTGTCCATCACCGGCAGCTGCGAAAAGCCCGCGTTGCGCAGTCGATTGTGTGCCGTGGTCAGCACGTCGTTCGGACCAACGGTAATCGTGGCGCGCTCGCCGTGCGGGCGGCCGATCAGGTCGCGCAGATCGCCGAAGCGCTCGCGCTCGACGAAGCCCTGATCCTCCATCCAAAAATCGTTGTAGAGCTTCGACAGATAGCGCGCGCCGGTGTCGCACGCGAACGTAACGACGCGCTTCGGCTGCTTCTGCTCGCGGCAAAAGCGCAGCGCCGCGGCGAGCAACGTACCCGTGGACGAGCCCGCGAGAATCGCTTCCTTCTGCAGCAGCTCGCGCGCGACCGAGAACGATTCCGCATCGGGAATGCTGTAGGCCCGCTTGGTGAGCGAGAAATCGCAGATCGTCGGAATGAAATCCTCGCCTATGCCTTCGACCAGCCATGAGCCCTTCTGCGTCATCTTGCCGGTTGCGATGTACTCCGCGAGGATCGAGCCCTGCGGATCGGCGAGCACCAGCTCGACGTGCGGAGCCGTCTTCTTGAAGAACGCGGCGAGCCCGCCGATCGTGCCGCTCGAACCGACGCCGAGCACGACGGCATCGAGCCGCTGCGACATCTGTTCCCAGATCTCCGGCCCGGTCGTTTGCTCGTGCGCCTTGGGATTGTCGGGATTGCCGAACTGGTTGATGAAGTAAGCGCCGGTGCGCTTGGCAATCGCGGCGCCGAGGTCCTGGTAGTACTCGGGATGACCTTTCGCCACGTCGGAGCGCGTCAACACGACTTCCGCGCCCATCGCGCGCAGGTTGAAGATCTTCTCCTGGCTCATCTTGTCGGGGAGCACCAGGATCAATCGATAGCCTTTCTGCGCGGCCACCAGCGCGAGACCGAGGCCGGTGTTGCCGGCGGTCGCTTCCACGATCGTGCCGCCGGGCCGCAAGTCGCCACGCTTCTCCGCCTGCTCGATCATCGACAACCCGATGCGGTCTTTGATCGAGCCGCCGGGATTCGCGTACTCGAGCTTCAGGTACAGCTCGCAGGGTCCGGTGTCGAAGCGGTGGAGCTGCAGCATCGGCGTCTTGCCGATCATTTCGATAGCGTTCTGATAGACGCGCATGGTGAGTCGCCGGAAAGCGATTCCGACCTACAATGAAGTGAAGATGGGCAATTGTACGTGACTCAAACGATCTCCGACGCGCTGCATACCGCGACGCTGCTGCTCGCGCGCACGTCCGCGTCCGCGCGCCTCGACGCCGAGCTGCTGCTCGAATACGTAACAGGGTTGTCGCGCACGGATTTCCGTGCGGCGCCCGAGCGCGAGTTGCCGGCCGCGGCGGGCTGGTCGTTCCAGCAACTCCTCAGGCGGCGCCTACAGGGCGAGCCCGTTGCATACATACGCGGACATCAGGAGTTCTGGTCGCTGCTGCTGGAAGTGTCGCCGGCCGTGCTGATTCCGCGACCGGAAACCGAGCTGGTGGTCGAGCGGGCACTGGCGGCACTGCGTCCGGATGCGAAAGAACTGGCGGATCTGGGCACCGGCAGCGGCGCGATCGCGCTGGCGGTCGCGAGCGAACGCCCCTCGCTGCAGATCACGGCCGTGGATGTTTCCGCCGAGGCGCTCGAAATCGCCAGGCGCAACGCAGCGCGGCTGCAGCTCGGCAATGTGCGCTTCGAGCGCGGTAGCTGGTTCGCGCCGCTGACGGGCCGGCGTTTCGACGTCGTCGCCGCGAATCCTCCCTACATCGCGCGCGGCGACGCGGATCTTGCCCAGAATGTCAGTCGTTTCGAGCCTGAAATCGCGCTCATCGCCGGCAACAGCGGGCTGGAGGCCATCGAGCAGATCGCCGCGCAAGCAGGCGCGCATCTACGGCCCGGCGGCTGGCTCATCCTCGAGCACGGCTGGACTCAGGCGGGCGCAGTGCGTGCCCGACTTGTGCGCAGCGGCTTCACTCACGTACGCTCGCACGCCGATTTAGCGGGCCACGAACGGGTGACGGAGGGTTCACTGCCATGATCGAGTTCAAGACGTCGAAGGGAACCTTCAAGGTGCAGCTGTTCGACAAGCAGGCGCCTGTGTCGGTCGAGAATTTCCTGCGTTACGTCGACGAAGGCTTCTTCGACGGGACGATTTTTCACCGCGTGATCGCGGGCTTCATGATTCAGGGCGGCGGGCTGACCGCGGACCTGAAGGACAAGAAGGGCCACGAGCCGATCAAGAACGAGGCGACCAACGGCCTGAAGAACAAACGGGGCACGCTGGCGATGGCGCGCACCAACGACATCAACAGCGCCACCTCGCAGTTCTTCATCAACCTGGTGGACAACGAATTCCTCGACAACAAGGCCGGCAACTACGGCTACGCCGTGTTCGGCCGTGTCGACTCCGGAATGGAGGTCGTCGACGCCATCGCCGCCGTCGATACCGGCAACAAGGGGCGCTATCAGGACGTGCCGACCGAAGCGGTCACGATCGAGTCGGCACGCCGCGTCCAGGCCTAACGGAACAGAATCGCGACGTCGATCAGATCGATGTCGCGCTCGCCGGTCCGGTCGTCGCCCACGTCCAGGAACTTCTGATACTCGACTCGCACCGAGTAGCTCGGGTTGATGTTCCAGGTGGCGCCGATGCCGCCGAAGAGCTCCTCCTTGCTGTCCTTGCCTTCGATGGACGCAAAGGTGTCCGGATCGTTCTCGACGATGCTGCGCGCACGATTGCGCACGTCCGAGAACAGCAACCCGCCGCGAACATGCACATCGAACGAGTCACCGATCGGGAACAGGCCCATCACCGAGGCAAACGCACCTTTGACTTCCAGGCGCTGGTCGGTCGCGACGTCGAACGGCTGCGCCGGCAAGCCGCCGGGGCCGTCGTCGACGGTCAGCACCATCGTATTCGTATAAATGAACTTGCCCAGATCGAGGTAGCCGACTTCAGCCGCCACGTACCGGTTGATGCGATAGCCGAAATGCAGGCCCCAGCCCTTGTCGCTATCGTCCAGGTCCGCGTTCACGGTCGCGGCCGTGAGGACCAGGTCCTGATCGGCCAAACCCTGCGCGATGCCGCCAACGATGTTGTTGGTGATGTCGCTCTTGGATTCGTTCGACATAGTCGGCCCGCCCGAGAGCCCGAAATACCAGCCGGTCTCCTCCGCCAGCGCGCTGCTACCACAACCCAGGCCGAGAGCAGCCAACGCGAGTCCCATTGTCAGATGCGATTGCCTTGTCATTCGTGATCTCCGTGATTCATGAGAGTATTCGTTACTCGATCGGGTCGCCGAAGCGCAAAAAATCGGGCGCGATTATATCTGGGATTTCAGGCCACTCCGTCGAATAGCTCACACTCAGATGCATCTGTCACCCGTTGCGACTCCCGTGCGCCGCTCGACCCCATGGCGCTCGCTACTGCGGTTCCTCGGCTGGACGCTCGCCGTCTGGATCGTGCTCAGCCTCGGCGCAGTACTCGCGCTCCGTTGGATCGACCCCCCAACGTCCGCATTCATGATTCGTGAACGGCTGACGTCGCCCATTCGCCACCGCTGGGTCGACGCCGCGGGCATCTCGCCGAACCTCAAGGTCGCGGTGATCGCGGCCGAAGATCAGAACTTTCCGTCGCACTACGGCTTCGACCTGAAGTCGATCAACGACGCGCTCGAGGATCGAGAGCGTGGCCGTCGCGTGCGAGGAGCGAGCACGATCTCGCAGCAGGTCGCGAAGAATCTGTTCCTGTGGCCGGGGCAGAGCTGGCTGCGCAAGGGCCTGGAAGCCTACTTCACGGTGCTCATCGAAACGCTGTGGCCGAAGCAGCGCATCCTCGAGGTGTACCTGAACGTCGCCGAGTTCGGACGCGGCGTATTCGGCGCCGGCGCGGCAGCGGACGTGTACTTCCACAAGAGCGCCGCGCGTTTGACTGCGTATGACGCCGCGCTGCTCGCCGCCGTGCTGCCGAGCCCGAAGCGCATGCGAGTCAACGCGCCGTCGAGCTACGTGCGTGAGAGACAGCAGTGGATAGTGGAGCAGATGCGAGGCTTGGGCGGCACCGCTCTATTGAAGGAGCTGTAGGTCGGGCTTTGGCCCGACTCTTCACGCCCTGACAATTCTCTGGTCGATCGCGCCGAAGATGCTCTTCCCTTCCGCATCGAGCATCTCGATCCGCACCCGATCGCCAAACTTCAAGAACGGCGTCACCGGCTTGCCCTTCTCGATGAGCTCCAGCGTGCGGCGCTCCGCCAGACACGCCGAGCCGCGGCTGCGGTCGTAGTTCGAGATCGTGCCCGACCCGAGAATCGTGCCGGCACGCGCGTTGCGCGTCTTCGTGACGTGCGCCAGCAAGTGCGGGAAATCGAACGTCATGTCGACGCCCGCTTCCGGCTTGCCGAACGGCGCGCCATTGATCTCGACCGTCAGCGGTAGATTGATCTTGCCGCCGTCCCACGCCTCGCCGAGCTCGTCCGGCGTCACGGCAACCGGCGAGAACGCAGTCGACGGCTTCGATTGATAGAAGCCGAAGCCTTTGGCGAGCTCCGCGGGAATCAGATTGCGCAGCGACCAATCGTTCACGAGCACCAGCAGCTTGATGCGATCGCGCGCCTGGTGCGCGGTTGTGCCCATAGGCACGTCGTCCGTGATCACAGCGACTTCGCCTTCCAGGTCGATGCCGAACTCCTCGCTCGACACGGGCACGTCCTCGGTGGCCCCGAGGAAATCATCCGAACCGCCCTGGTAAACCAGCGGATCGGTCCAGAAGCTCGCCGGCATCTCCGCGCCGCGCGCCTTGCGGACGAGCTCGACATGATTCACGTAGGCCGAGCCATCGACCCATTGATAGGCGCGCGGCAACGGCGCCAGCGCGCGATCGACTTGAAATGCAGTCGCCGCGACGCTGCCCTGCTCCAGCGTCTGCGCGGCCTCGCTGAGGAGCGTCGCGCACCGCGACCAGTTGTCGAGCGCCTCCTGCATCGTCGCGGCAATTCGCTGCACGGGCAGCGCCCGCGTGAGATCGCGGCTGACGACGACGAGCTGCCCGTCGCGCGAGCCATTGCGCAAAGTCGCCAGTTTCATTTTTCTTTCCAGCTGTCCACGTAACCGGCCCACTCGACTTCCTGGGCCGCGGGGGTGATCTCCAGCGCGTCGCGCGCGTCGATCATCACTGCGTATTCGTCGGTGGCGGGCTTCGACTGCACCAGCATGTTCTTGAGTGCCTTCGGGTGCGGGCCATGCGTGAAGCCGCAGGGATGCAGAGTCATCATGCCGGGGGCGATGTTGTCGCGCGAGAAGAAGTTGCCCGCGTGATAGAAGATCACTTCGTCGTAGTCGTCGTTGTTGTGGAAGAACGGCACCTTGAGCGCGCCCGGATCCGTCTCGAACGGCCGCGGCACGAACGTGCAGACCACGAAGCGATTCGCAACGAACGTCGTGTGCACGGAAGGCGGCAGATGGTAGCGATGGCTGGCGACCGGCCGGATGTCCTTGACGTTGATGCGCACGACGGAGAGGTCGCCGTGCCAACCCGTCGCATCGAGCGGATTGAACGGATACGTCACGACCGAGATTGCATTGTTGCGCTTCACGCGCACCTGCCAGGCCCGATCGTCGCTCTGCTGCGCGACGAACGCAGCGTCCATCTTCGGCACATCCAGCATCGCCGGATCGAAGATCGCGTGCCCGCCGAGAATGCCCTTGTCCGGCAGCGCGTAGCTGGAATTGGTCGCCTCGATGAGCAAGGCAGCGAGCGGCTGCTGCGTCTCGATGCGCCACATCGTGCCGCGAGGAATGACTACGTAGTCGCCGGCAGCAAGCTCGAGATGACCATAGTCGCAATGCAAGGCACCCGCGCCCTGATGCAGGAACAGCAGATCGTCGCCGTCTGCATTGCGCACGAGATGATCCATCGACGACGCTGCCTGCCAGAAACGGACACGCACGTTCCCATTGCGCAGCACGTCGGCGGCCTGCCACGGCGAGCCCTGTTCGCGCGCGAGCTTGTTCAGGTCGAATGCATGCGGTCGCAATGGGCCCTCGAAAGCGGTCCAGCCTGTCGGCGGATGCTTGTGATGGAAGAACGCGGCGGGACCGAAGAACCCTTCCTTGCTGATCTCGCGCTCGTACGTGCCGGCCGGCATGTCGGCGTGCGCCTGGCGCGAAGCGGTGCCCTCGACCTGAGGGACGAAGATCGGACGCTTCATGTCACAGCACTCCTCACAACACGCCTCTGCGCATCTGGTCCAGCTCGATCGATTCGAACAACGCCTTGAAGTTGCCCTCGCCGAAGCCCTCGTTGCCCTTGCGCTGGATGATCTCGAAGAAGATCGGGCCGATGACGTTCTGCGTGAAGATCTGCAGCAGCAGGCCTTCACCCTTCTCCGGATTGCCGTCGAGCAGGATGCGGCGCTTGCGCAGCTCTTCCAGATTCTCGCCGTGGCCGCGGACGCGCGCGTCCACGCCCTCATAATATGTATCGGGCGTGTCCTGGAACTGCACGCCCTGTGCGCGCAGCACGTCCACCGTGCCGACGATGTCGGGGGTGCCGAGCGCGATGTGCTGGATCCCCTCGCCGCGATACTCCTGCAGGTACTCCTCGATCTGCGACTTGTCGTCCTGCGACTCGTTGATCGGGATGCGGATCTTGCCGCAAGGGCTGGTCATCGCGCGGCTGAACAGACCGGTCTTCTTGCCCTCGATGTCGAAGTAGCGGATCTCGCGGAAGTTGAACAGCTTCTCGTAGAAGCCGGCCCACTTGTTCATGTTGCCGCGCGCGACGTTGTGCGTCAGATGATCGATGTAGGTGAGGCCGGCGTTGCCCACAGCGCCGCTGCCCCGCACCGGCACAAAGTCGACGTCGTAGATCGTGCGTTCGCCGTAGCGATCGACCAGATAGATGAGGCTGCCGCCGATGCCCTCGATCGCAGGAATCTGCAGCTCCATCGGCCCGACGCGCGTCTGCACTGGCTTGGCACCCAGATCGATGCAGCGCTTGAACGCTGCGGCGGCATCCTTCACGCGGAAGGCCATCGCGCACGCCGACGGCCCGTGCTCGCGCGCGAAACCCTGCGCAAAGCTGTCGGGCTCGGCGTTGATGATGAAATTGATGTCGCCCTGGTTGTGCAGCGTGACGTTCTTGCTGCGATGCCGCGCCGTGACCGGGAAGCCGAGCCGCTCGAACAGCGTGCGCAGCAGCTCCGGATCGGGCGCGGTGTATTCGACGAACTCGAAGCCGTCGGTGCCGACGGGGTTTTCCAGGGGAACACGGCTGGCGGGGGCACTCATTGCAGATCTTCCGCGGCTGAATGGTTACAATTGAAACTATTCGACCTATGGCAGTCAAGCGAAAGTCTCGAACCGCCGACAAGCTCCATCTCGAGCACTTCGTGCCCTATCGCCTGTCGGTGCTGACCAACATCGTCAGCATGAGTATCGCGGAGGCCTACGAGCGCGAGTTCGGGCTGTCGATCCCGCAGTGGCGCGTCATCGCGGTGCTGGCGCGCTATCCGGATCTTTCGGCCATCGAAGTCGCCGAGCGCACCGCGATGGACAAAGTGGCGGTAAGCCGCGCAGTGCAAGGTTTGCTTGCCGACGGCCGGTTGGTCCGCGCCTACGACTCTGGAGACCGCCGCCGTACACGCCTGCGTCTGTCCGGCGCAGGGCAAGCGGTATACACACGGGTTGCACCTCTGGCCCTCAGCTACGAGAAGAAGCTGCTCGATGCGCTCAGCCCGACCGACCGGCGGGCGCTGGATCGCCTGCTGGGTCGGTTGGTGAATCGCGCCAAGGCCTTAGCCTGACTCCGCTATAATCCGCGCCCTCTATGACCATCGCCATTCCTGCCGCTCGTCAGAAACTGATCGAGCGCATCGCGACCAGTTCCCGCCGCTTGCGCAAGCGCGCCGATCCGCTGCCGGCCGACGAATTCATCCGTCAGTACTATCACGGCGTCGCCGAAGAGGATCTGGCCGAGTATCGCAGCGAGGAGCTGGCCGCCGCCGCGCTGGCGCACCTGCGATTCGGCTCGGTGCGCAAACCTGCGCAGCCGTTGGTTCGCATCTACAACGCTGAGGAAGCGCGTGACGGCTGGACGTCGCGGCACACGGTTCTCGAAGTCACCGTCGAAGACATGCCGTTCCTGGTCGACTCCCTCGGCATGGTGCTGACGCAGGCCGGTCTCACGATTCACATGATGGTGCACCCCGTGCTCGCGGTGCGTCGCGATCGCAGCGGACGCCTGGTCGAGCTCGCCGAGGGCGACCGCACCAACGGACAGTTTCGCCGCGAATCGTGGCAGCACATCCAGATCGACCGTATCGGCGACGAACAACGGCTGCGCGAGCTCGAGCAGAAGATCCTGCGGACACTCGGCGACGTGCAGGCAGCGGTCGCCGACTGGCGCACGATGCGTCAGCGTGCTGTCGAGGTCGCGCAGGAAATTGCGCGTCACCCGCCGCCGACCGGCGCGAACGAAGTGCACGAAGTGAAGGCCTTGCTCGAGTGGATGGCCGACAACCACTTCACTTTCCTCGGCTACCGCCAGTACCGCCTGCGGCGCGGCCGCTCCGAAGATATGTTGGAGCCGCTGCCCGACACTGGCCTGGGCATCCTGCGGGTACGACGCGGCTCGTCGGCCGAGCCGACCGTGCTGACGGGCGAGGTGCGCGAGCGTGCGCGCCACCCTGACCTTTTGACGGTCACCAAAGCGAACTCGATGTCGACGGTGCACCGCGCGACGTACCTCGACTACGTCGGCCTGAAGACATTCGACAGCGCTGGCCGTGTGACCGGCGAAAAGCGCTTCCTCGGGTTGTTCACCTCGGCCGTGTACAACCGCAGCCCGCGCGAGGTTCCGCTGCTGCGACACAAGATCGACAGCGTCGTCGCGCACTTCGGCCTCGATCCTGCCAGCCACGACGGCAAAGCCGTCGTGCACGTGATCGAGACCTATCCACGCGACGAGCTGTTCCAGGCGAGCGTGCCCGAGCTGATTCGTACGGTGCGGGGCGTCGTCAACTTGTACGAGCGCCAGCGCGTGCGCTTGTTCCTGCGTCGTGACACCTTCGGCCGCTTCTACTCCGCGCTGATTTTCGTGCCGCGCGACCGCTACAACACGCAGGTTCGCCAGCGCATGGAATCTGTGATCAATCAGCAGCTGCGCGCGACGACGATCGAGTCGCAAGTGCAGCTGTCGGATTCGGCGCTGGCGCGCGTGCACATGATCATCCGCGTGCCGGCCAACAATCCGGCGACTGTCGATGCCGATGCGCTCGAGAGCTTGATCACGGAAACCGTGCGGACTTGGAGCGATCGCCTGCGAGC
>Ga0209382_10002626_pt1 | contig 25750 bp, 20 predicted proteins | sample SoiMetdeltSBSDD5_FD_187599 | JGI IMG/M metagenome (GOLD analysis project Ga0209382, IMG submission 187599) | Bulk soil microbial communities from a Populus tree surrounding site in Tennessee, USA - Soil MetaG P. deltoides SBSDD5 (SPAdes) (version 2) | ecosystem: Environmental > Terrestrial >... | reverse complement strand
GCTGATGTCTGTGGCTGATGGCTGATGGCTGATGGCTGATGGCTGATGGCTGATGGCTGCGCGAAATAGCGCGCGGCCGCGCGCTATTTCGCGCTGGCGCGAGCGAGCCCGCGCAACGCGCACGCTTCCGCGTCAGCGATGAGCTGACCCACGAGGCGAATCGCCTCCGCGATCCGCCCGCCCGACTCGCCCAGGAAGCGGCGATGAATCGACCGCTCGATCTCCTCGCGAAGCATCGCGTGTTCCGCACGCAATGCCTCCGCCGTCCACCCCAGGCGCGCGCGCTGAGCGCCGTGACGCTCCGCCACGAGGCGACGGATGTCCGTTCCGTCCGCAATGATCGAGGACGGCTCCCCGCCCGACTCCTCGAGCACCACCAGCGTCTCACCGACGTCCGCGATCAGCGTGGGCGTGTGATCCGCGAGCTGCGAGAAGTGCAGCGTCCGCGCGGCGGGCGCGGGCGGCGTCTCCCGCATCCGCGCCACGAATGAATCCAGCACGGGCTCGAGGTCCCGGAGCAGCGCCTCGCCGACGTCGGCGAGCCCCTTCACTGCCGGCTCCCGACCGTGCAGAGCAAGATCGCGATTGACCTTCCGTTCCTGGACTTCGGCCGCGTGCGGCAGCCAGAGGGTGAACACCGCGCCATCCCCGAGCACGCTGCGCACCGTGAGGTCGCCGTTCATGAGTCGCGCGAGGCGCCGGCTGATGGTGAGCCCCAGCCCTGTGCCATCCTTGCTTCGTGTGTGACCCGATTGTGCCTGCACGAACGGGGCGAAGATCGCGTCGAGCTGGTCGGCGGCGATCCCGGGACCGGTATCCGACACGCGAAAGTAGACCCAGCCCGTCTCCCCACGTGCGCGAATGGTTTCGTCGGGCGTCGGCATCGCGCCGATCTCGATCGTCACCTTGCCGCCCGCGGGTGTGAACTTGATCGCGTTCGCCAGGATGTTGACGAGGATCTGCCGAACCCGATCCTGATCGCCCAGACACATCGCCTGCGCCGAGTGGTCCTCGCGCGACAGCCCGAGTCCGTGCAGTTCCGCCTGAGGCTGCACGAGGACGACCGCTCCATCGACGACGTCGATTGCGCGAAACGGTACGCGCTCGACCTTGAGCCGACCGGCCTCGATGCGCGCCAGGTCGAGCACCTCGTTCACGAGCGCGAGCAGATGTCGCCCACTCGCCGAGATCCGCCGAAGCTGCTGTCGCTGCTCGTCGCTGAGTGGGCCTGCCACGCCAAGCTGCAACAGATCGGAGTAACCGAGCACCGCGTTCAACGGCGTGCGCAGCTCGTGCGACATGATGGCGAGGAACTCGGACTTGGCGTGGCTCGCCGCTTCCGCCTCGGCGCGAGCGGCCTGTTCCCGCTGGAGCTGTCGCGCGTGATCCTCCGCCCGCCTCCGATCGGTCACGTCGCGGAGTGAGACGAGGTACGCCGGCTCGCCCTCCCAATCGAAGTCCGCCACACGAAGCTCGGCATGCAGCACCTCGCCGCCGCCGCGGACGATCTCGATCTCGCTCGTCTCGTCGCGAACGATCGGTGCGCCGAATTGCTCGCCCACCAGGTCGTCTGCCGGCCGACCGAACAGCGACTCGGCGGCGGGATTCGCGAACCGGATCACCCCTTCCCGACTCGCGATCACGATACCGTCGGCCATTCGCTCGACGATGGTGCGGAGCCGCGTTCGCTCCGAACGCCTCCGCTCGATCGGCGACCCGCTCGTTCCGTGCTCCGACATGGCCTTTTACGCGCCTTCCTTCATCCCACTCTCGACCGCGCCTGCCACGTCCCCGGCGGCCTCGTTCGGCCCAACGAAGGTGTGAAGGCCGGAGAGAATCCCACTCACATCCCGGAACGGATCTCCGATGTGCATGCCGTCACCATCGATGGTGAACTCGCGCAGCCGCTTGTCGTGGAGCGACCCTCGCATCTTCAGTACCGCGATGCTTCGAAGCATCTCGCCGAATCGCTCGACGTACCGGAGGAGGATGATCGAGTCAGTGAGCGTGGAGATGTGCTTCTCGGTCACCGACCCGCCGCCCAGGAGCGACGGCGTGGTGGATGTGAAGAGCCCCGCCGTCCCGCGTCGCTTGAGCATCGACGTGAAGCTGATCACGAATTCGCGGAACGCCCGCAACGAGAAGACACGTTCCAGTGCGGACAGACTGTCAACGGCCACGCGCAGTGGCTGGAACTGCTCGACGATCTCACCCATCCGCACCAGGTGGTCCTCCATCGGCATCGCGTGCGGGTACTGGTTCACGATGCGCAGCAGGCCATCGCGTTCCATGCGCGCGAAGTCGATCCCCCAGGCACTCGCATTCCGGATCAGCTGATCCCGGCTCTCCTCGAACGCGAACAGGAGGCACTTCTCGTTGGCGCTGAACCCGCCGGCGAGAAACTGCGTGACGAGCAACGTCTTCCCGGTGCCTGTCGCACCGCTCACCAACACAATCGAGTCGCGGAAGAACCCACCGTGGCACATCGCATCGAGCTCGTCGATGCCCGATCGGATGCGCACCCTGGACGATTTCTGCGTGAGCTCCTGTGCCGTGAGCGCGATGACGACGACTCCTTCGGCGGTGATCGTGAACGGCACCTCGCCTCGTTGATGCGGTGCGCCACGGAATTTCAGGATCTCCATGGTGCGTCGTCGCTTCTCTTCGACGAGGATGTTCCGAAGCAAAAGCACGTTGTCGGCCACGAACTCCTCGATGCCGAAGCGCGTGATGTCGCCGTAGTCGTCCGTGCGCTCGCTCGTGAACAGGACGGTCCGGCCGGCGCGCTTGAGCGCCATTGAGATGCGATACAGCTCCGTTCGGAGGAGACTCCGATCGGTGAGCGTCATGAACAGCGCGCTCATCGAATCGAGGACCACGCGCTTCGCGTTTACTCGCTGGGCGGCGTGCTCGATGCGTGCGAGCAGCGCGCCGAGGTCGAACTGGCCGACGACCGGGGGCGGACCTTCCTGCTCGGGAGAGACATCGACGAAGGCCCACTTGCCCGCGTCCTCCCAGGCGGCCACGTCCCACCCGAACGCGCGAACGTTGCGGCGGATGTCGTCCGGATTGTCCTCGAACGTGACGAACACGCCCCCTTCGCCGAACGCGGTGATACCCGCCGCGAGGAAGTGAGCGGAAAAGATCGTCTTGGCGCTTCCGGCGGTGCCGGCGACCAAGGTGACGCGGCCCGCCGGCAAGCCGCCTTCAGCGATCACATCGAACCCGGGAATGCCCGTCGCGATCTTGGCTACCGCGCCGTCGTGGTTGTTGACCATTGAGTTCATTCGGTGCGGAGGTCGTGATCGCTTTCGAGTCCGAGGGCCATCATCACCAGCACGGCATCGGTCAGGTCGCCGGTGACGCGACGTGCCGGTGTCGGCGCTTCCTTCACCAGGGTCGGCGTGGTCAGCACGCGAGCAGCCTCGGCGCTCGCGGGGTCGCTGATCACGTCGATGACGGTGAGATCGTACCGCCCACCCAGTCGCTCCTCACCGAGTCGTTTGAGGTTCGCGACCGCTTGGCGCGAGCGGAGGGAATCGCCGGCGATGAAGAGCCGGAAGGTGTACCTGCTCACGGCGCGGAGAGAGTGTCTGATCGCATGCACCATCCCACGAACGCGGCCGCGGGGACGGCTGCGGGTTTCGGAGGACGCCTAGCAGAAACCGCGCCGGGGAGGTCGGGGAGGATTCCCGACAGCGAGGCGAAACATGCGTATCGCGCCGGCGCCCTGCCACTGCCGGCGATCAGGTTTCAAGGGGTCAGCTCGGCCCCGGCGGCAAGCTGTATGAGCTCCCCGACCTTCCGTACGAAGACGTCGATGTCGAACGGCTTCGCCAGGAAGGCACTCCGTCCGGCGTTGTCTGCCTCGTCCGGAGTCCCACCTTCCGCGTATCCGGATATGAAGAGCACAGGCACCGTCGCGCCATCCGCACGAAGCCGCCGTACCAGCTCGCGTCCGCCGAGCTGCGGCATCACCACATCGGTGACCACGAGCGAGATGTCGCTTCCGCGCTCCGCCCAGATCGATAACGCCTCGCTGCCATGGTGAGCCTCCAAGACACGATAGCCGTAGCGGCGCAGCACGCGGGCGGACGCGCGACGAACCTGCGGTTCGTCCTCGACGATCAGGACGGTCGCACCACGGGTGGATCGCTCGAGGATCGGCCTCGGCTCCGATGTGGGGACGGCGTCGGCCTCGGCCCGGGGCAGGAAGATCCAGAAGGCCGTGCCGCGACCGGGAGCGCTCGCGAGCTGAATGTAGCCGTTCGACTGTTTGACGATCCCGTACACCGTCGCGAGTCCGAGACCGGTGCCCTTGCCCTGGACCTTCGTGGTGAAGAACGGCTCGAAGACGCGCTCCTGCGTCGCCCGATCCATGCCAGTGCCGGTGTCCCGCATGGTCAGCACCACGTACTGCCCGGGTTCCAGACCGCGGTGCCGTGCCGCGAGCGTCGACGGGACATCGATGTTCCCCGTTGTGATCGTGAGAACACCTCCGTCAGGCATCGCGTCGCGCGCATTCACCGCGAGGTTCATCACGACCTGCGTGAGCTGGCCCGCGTCGGCGACAATCGGCCAGGTGTCGGCATCCAGATACGTGCGAAGCTCAATGTCCTCGCCGATCAACCGCCCGAGCAGCTCGCCTGCCTCTCGCACGGCGTCGCTGAGGCATAGCACCGAGGGCCGAAGCATCTGCTTGCGGCTGAACGCAAGCAGTTGACGCGTTAGGGTGGCGGCGCGATCCGCCGCCCGCTTGATCTGCGCGAGCTCATCGGCCACATCCTGCGACTCCCGCGCACCATTCAGGGCGAGGTCTGCATTCGTTGAGATGGCGGTGAGGAGATTGTTGAAGTCATGCGCCACACCGCCGGCGAGGCGCCCGACCGCTTCCATCTTTACAGCCTGGCGGAGCTGTGCCTCGAGCAGCCTGCGATCCGTGATGTCTCGCGCGACCCAGACGACCGTGTCGGCACTTAGCGGTGACACGGTGGCCGCGAACCACGCGTGCCGCCCACCGATCTCGAGCTCGTACTCGTCTTCCACGGTGCGTTGCGTGTCCAGCGCCAACCGAATCCAGCGCAGGAAGCGATCGGCGGTCTCCGACGGAAAGACGTCGTGAAGCGTTGAGTCGATCAGCTCATCGGCGGGGCGAACGAGAACGTCAGCGCGGCTCGAGACGACGTCCAGATAGCGCCCCTCGCGGTCGAGCACGACGACGACATCTGAGATCGCGCCAGCGAGGGCGCGCAGTACGGCGTCCGAGTCGCGCGGCCGCGGGGCACTGGGCATATACGCTCCAAGACTCCCCGCGCCAGCCTAGCGCAACTCGAAGCACGGTCCGATCTTGGATCATCCCTCCACGTTTCCCAGTCGGTGACGACAGTTTTTCTCTGGTGCGCCATCGTCGGTGGTGCGGTAACCGTGTTTCAACTCGTGGGCGGGCTCGTCGGCCTCGACCATGGGCACATTCACACTGGCGATCACGGCGACAGCCCGGCCGAAGGTCTGAACCTGCTGAGCGTGCGCTCCGTGTCGGCGGGCGTGGCGTTCTTTGGCGTTGCCGGGCTCGCCGCCCGTCCGTTCGGCGTCGTTGCCGCATCGGTGGCGGCAGTAGCCGCTGGTGCCGCGGCCGTCGTGGGCGTGGCTGCGATCATCCGAACCTTTGGTCGCCTCGAGCGCGATGCAACGCTGTCGCTCGCGTCGGCCGTCGGCACCACCGGCAACGTCTATCTCTCCATCCCCGCCCGCCGGACGGGCGCGGGAAAAGTGCATGTGACCGTCCAGAACCGGCTCATCGAATGCCGGGCGATCACCGATGAGGACGAACTTCCGACGGGAGCACCGATTCTCGTCGTCGACGTGGACGGGACCGACACCGTGGTCGTCGTCCGCAATCCCATTCTGCTGACCGAGGCTTCCAATGCTGGTGCTTAGTGTCGTTGCAGCCGTCCAGGACCCGATCCCCGGGCTCGGCGTGCCCCTCGTCTCGCTGGTCGGCCCGGTGCTCGCGGCGGTGGTCGTCGTCGGGCTCCTGATCCTCTTCGCGTCGCGCTACCGCCGATGTCCCGCGAACCGGGTGCTCGTGATCTCAGGTAAGGTCGGCGGAGAGGGCAGCGCTCGCTGCATCTCGGGCGGCGGTGCCTTCGTGTGGCCGGTGATCCAGGAGTATGCGTACCTGTCGCTCGAGCCGATTCAGATCGACATCCCGCTCAAGGACGCGCTGTCGTTCGAGAACATCCGCGTCGCGGTGCCGAGCGTGTGCACCGTCGCCATCGGGACGGAGGAGGAGGTCCGCCAGAACGCCGCGATCCGCTTGTTAGGCCTTCCGCACGACCAGATCAAGCGCCAGGCGCAGGACATCATCTTCGGGCAGTTCCGACAGGTCATCGCGTCGATGAAGATCGAGGAGATCAACCGGGACCGCGAAGCGTTCCTGCATCGCATCCAGTCGTCGCTCGAACCCGAGCTCAAGAAAATTGGGCTCGTCCTCATCAACGTGAACATCACCGACCTGAAGGACGAGTCGGGCTACATCGAGGCGATCGGAAAGAAGGCAGCAGCTACGGCGGTCCAGCAGGCGCGCGGCGATGTGGCCGAACAGGAGAAGCTGGGCGAGATCCGTGTGGCCGAGGCGGAACGAGACCGAAGCGTGCAGGTCGCGAGCGCGACGAAGCTCCGCGAGATCGGCATGCGTGAGGCAGAGCGCGACAAGCTGGTGCGCGTGGCAGAGCTCGAGAAGGAGCAGAAGTTTGGGGAGACGGCGGCCGCGCTCGAGCGCGAGGCGCTCATCAAGCAGAAGCAGCGCGAGCAGGCGGTGCTCGTCGCGGAGCTGGACAAGGAACAGCGGATTGGCGAGCAGCGCGCCGCGTTCGAGCGCGACGCGCAGATCAAGGATGCGGACCGGCAGCGCCGCATCGCGATTGCGACGGCCGAAGCGGCGGCAATCGCCGGCGAGGCGGAGTCCCAGGCAACGATGGCGTCGGCGCGCGCCCAGTTGTCAGTGCGGGAGTCGGAGGCCTACCAGCTTGCCGAGACTCGTAAACGCGAAGCCGAGGCTGCAGTCCAGGAGGCTCAGAACCGTGCCATGGCTCGCGCGGCCGTCGCCGAGGCTGAGCGCGTGGAAGCGGAGCGTCGCGCCGAGGTGGAAGCTCCCGCGAAAGCCGAGAAGGCGAAAACGATCGTGGAAGCCGAGGCGGCTGCGGAGCGCCGGCGGATCGAGGCGGAAGCGGAAGCGCGCGCGATCTACATCAAGCTCGAGGCCGAGGCGCGCGGCCAGTACGAGATTCTCGCCAAGAAGGCAGAGGCGATGAAGGAGCTCGTGCAGGCCGCGGGCGGCGCGAAGGAAGCCTTCCAGCTGCTCATGGTGGAACATCTCGACACGCTTGCCGAGACATCCGCGAAAGCGATCTCGAACATCAAGTTCGACAAGGTCGTGGTGTGGGACTCCGGCAACGGCGGCGCGAGCGCGTCCGGGTTCCTGCAGAGCATGGCGAAGACGTTGCCGCCGATGATGCACGTGCTGCGTGATATCGCGGACGTGGAGATTCCTGGGATCGGGAAGCTCGTGGCGGAGGATGGCGTCGCTGATCGCTCTGTGGTCGCCGGTGACGATTCCGCGGTCACGCGTCGGGTTGGGAGTGATCGCGGGGAGGTCCCTCTCCGCGACTGAGTCGCTCAAGAAGATTGAACCGTAGAGGACGCAGAGGACGCAGCGGACGCGGAGGGGGCCTAACGTTAGGCCCCTCCGCGTCCGCTGCGTCCTCTGCGGTTCATTGTCCTCGTGTGACTTGCATTGCCGAGCAACCGTGAGGCAGCGCACCGAACGGATCCTCACCTAACGCGATGTGATCCTCGCTACGTTGCGCTCGCACCCCGGAAGCCATCCTCTGAGATGAAGCTCGTCGTTCTTCATTCTCAGCCGAGAGCGTCACCATGCGTCGATATCGCATTGCGCTGGCCGCAGGAGTTCTTGCGGCGGGAGCGCTACTCTGCCCGGGCACTACGGCCCTGGCCCAGGGCAAGGGGCACAACAAGGTCCCGCCGGGCCACGCGAAGAAGAAGGTCGTCACCGCCGATCAGGCGATCCTCGTGACCCGCGAGGTTCTCGTCTCCCACGGGTACGAGGTAGTGCGCGTGGAGCTCGTGCAGGGCACGCGCGTCGTCTACTACCGTCGCGGCAACATGGGACGCGGCAAGGGCAAGGGCCCGATCGAGAAGATCGTCATCCGCCCCGAGCCGGATCGGGTGGTCTTCGTCGCCCAACCGCCGCGAGGACTCATGATCGACATCAATGTTCGCTTAGGTTTGTAGCGAACGACGAGGACCGCGCTGTTTGCTGTGAGCTGGAAGCTGGTTGCTGGAAAGGGCGCTCGGGACGCCCCTCGCGCCGATAGAGTAGACCGCAGAGGCCGCAGGCCGCGTGTGCTCCGCACGCGCGGCACGCAGAGGACGCGGAGCCACGGTTGGTACTCGCCAGCGACCGCCGTCGCAAGGCTAGGCGAAGCGAAGAAGGGGGGAACGGCCGCTCGGGACGCCACCGTCCCGGAGGGCCGTTCCCCCCTTTCTTCTTGATTCACCCACCAAGCGTCCCTCTGCGTCATCCGCGTCGTGCCGTTCTGTCTACCGAGGGTAGTTCTGGTTTTTCGCACGCAGCGACCGGCGCTTGCTGACAGCAAACAGCCTAGCGGTTATTGGTTCGCGACAGCTGGCAATCTACGCGGCTCGATGCGGGGGATCGTGGAAGGTCGTGCCGCCTCGAGTTCTGCCTCGAGCTGCGAGAGGAAGCTCCGCCCCGCGCGCGTCATGATCCCCGCGACCGTACCGAGGACGCCACTCAGCGTATAGACCCACTCGTTCGGATCGCGCGCCGGCCGGTCGCCGAGCGACGCGAGGATTCGCCGGCGCATCCGCACCGCAATCGGCGCCGCGAACACGACCGGGCTGAATCGCGGGTCGAAGTGCACGCCAAGACCCTCGATGAGCGCCGCAGCCCGCGCGAAGTACACCATCTCCCGCGGTAACGTCACCGGCCAGTCGTACAGCGTCCCCATCACCTCGTCCGCCAGCAGCATCTCGATCCGCTCCGGCACCGTCGTGTGCGAGTGCGCGAGGTCGAGCAGCGCGCGGGCGAGGTCTCGCAGCTGATCCAGGTCCGCCCCCGGCTCGATCACGCCGAGCGCATCGAAGCCGGCAACCAGACCATCAACGTCTTTTCGGATCGCGGCAAAGACGGTCTGGATGAGATGCCACCGTGTCTCGCGCGGCACTGGGACGACCATGCCAAAGTCGAGAAGGATGATGCGCCCGTCCGGAGCCACGAGCAGGTTGCCCGGATGCGGATCCGCGTGGAAGAGCCCATCCACCAGCATCATCTGGATGTAGAGCTCCATCACCGACGAGACGACGTCCGACCCGCGCGTGCGGCCGGGCGTCCGTCGCGGTTCTGCGCGATCGATGCGTACACCTTCCATGTACTCCATGACGAGTACGCGCTGGCGGACGAGATCGCGTTCGATGCGAGGGACGAGCACGTGACGGTTCCCGAGGAAATTCGCGCGGATCTGCTCCGCGTTGTCGGCTTCCTTCCGGAAGTCCATCTCGTCGCCGATGCGGAGGGCAAACTCCTCTACCGACACCCGGAGCCCGCGCACGTGCGGGTTCGTCGCGAACCGACGCTCGAGCAACTTGAGGATCCACTGCGCCGCCTTCACGTCCTCGGCCACGAGCTGCTCGATGCCGGGCCGCAGCACCTTCACCACGACCTCGCGCTCCTGGAATGACGCGCGGTGCACCTGACCCAGCGACGCGGCCGCAATGGGCACGGGCTCGAACCGATCGAACAACGCCTCGGGGGTTTCGCCGTAGCTCGCGATGATCGTCTGCCGCACCGCTTCCAACGACACGGGCGGGACCTGATCCGTGAGCGTCGACAACGCGCGGACGTACGGCTCCGGGAACAGGTCAGCACGCCCGGCGAACACCTGCGCAAGCTTCACGAACGTCGGGCCGAGAGTGCCGATGGCGGCGACGAGCGCCTCGGCGCGTTGCCGATGGAACTCGTCAGAACGCGCGACCGGCGTGCCCACCACGACCCAACGCTTGCGGTCGCGGAGGAACGACAGAACGAACGGCAGGATGTGCCTGACGATGACGAAGATGCGCATTGTTGTTAAACATACTCCCGACGGCCACTGTTGGTTTCTCGACTGAGGGCGTCCGAGTGTGCCACCGCGTCCCCCGCGGTCAGGCGGGCGGAGCTTCGGACTCGTCGCCCAGACCAATCATCGCCAACAGCTTCAACGCGTTGGCCGATGTGGCGAGACCGGGGCGCAGGCGGTAGTCGAACGTCATCGACGTCACACCATCGTGTGTCTCGAACCGCTCCGTGAAATGCACGCGGTGCGCGGCGGCATCGAGGACCGGGTCCTCCGCGAGCGTGAGATCGTGCGTCGTCACAGCGCCGATCGCCCTCGCCCGCACGAGGTAATTGACGACCCGCCGCGCCGCAATGCGCCGCTCGGCCGTATTCGTTCCGTGCAGGATTTCATCGAGCAGGTAGAGGAGTGGGCGGTCGCGGCCGGGATCGCGTGCGGCATCGACGATTCGCTTGAGCCGCCGGAGCTCCGCCATGAACAGCGACACACCGGCCTCGAGCGAGTCATCGATGCGAATGCTCGTCCACACGTCCACGACCGCGAGCCGCAGCTCGCTTGCACACACGGGCCCGCCGGCCTGCGCCAGCACGACGTTCGTCCCAATCGCCCGCAGCAGGGTGCTCTTCCCGGACATGTTCGAGCCGGTGATGAGAACGAACGTCCCTGGCGGCCCGACCGTGATATCATTGCTGACGCGCGTGCGCGATGGGAGCAGTGGGTGCCCGAGTGCACGCCCGTCGATCCGCGCGGCCGAGCCGTCGACGAGCTGCGGCATCGTCCACGTCGGATTGTCATGCGCCAGGGTCGCGAGCGCCGAAAGCGCCTCAGCGTCGCCGAGCGCCGCGAGCCAGTCACGCGCGTGTGCGCCAGACGCGCGTTGCCAGCGCTCGAGCGCCGCCAGGACGTGAATGTCCCACAGCGTGAGGAGTTGAAGCACTCCGTGCGCCATCGGCGAATACCGCGTTTCTGCGATGCGGACGATGGTTCCGAGTCGGTTGAGCTCGCGCGACGCGCCAGCACCGGTGCCGAGTCGCGCTTTGATGGCCGCGAGCCGCGGCGACACTAAAGGACTCGACTCGACGTGCGCCAGCATCTCGCCATACGCCTCGAGACCGCCGAGATGTGAAAGCGCGGCGTTGATGCGTTCGCTCACGGTGCGATGCACGAGTGCCGACACGACGATCCCCGCGATGAGCGGCGGAGCCCACCATCCGCGTAGTAGCACGGCCGCGATGCTTTCGATCATGCCTCCGGGCGGGGGCACGAGGCCGCGCGACCAGAGCACACCGAGCAAGGCGAGAACGCAAGTGGGGACGATGACGAACGGCAGCACACGCGCCGCCCACAGCAGTACGGGACGTACGCTGAGCCACGGCGAGCCCTCCGCCCACTGGAGGAACCGATCGACGTCGCTTCGGCGGGTCGATCCGATCGTCCAGGCATGGGCGGTCAGCGTCTCGCGCCATACAACCGCCGGCGCCAGCTCCGTCACCGCGTGCTGTCGCTCACGTAGCTCGCCAATGGAGGGCGGCGGGTCCATCAGCCAACGCATGAGCGTTGCGCGCCCCGGCCCGGCACTCGTGACATCCAGCAGCCTCGCGAGCGAAGCGTGGCCGGTGATGTCGAGGTCGGCGGCGTACGGGTGGTCGCGCGGCGACGGGTCATTCAGCGCCGACGCAAGCGTGTTCCAGTTCCGCTCCACGCGAAGTCTGCCCTGCTCGCACACGACGCGTCTCACGGCGGCCCACGCAGCACGACGTCGCGTCGCCCCGTGACGCACGGCGGCCGCCACGTACGTGAGACCACCGGTGATCATGCCGGCGATTGTAAGCGCCTGGGGGCCTCGGTCGGTTCCCAACATGATCGCCGCAACGATGGCCACCGCGAACGCCACCAGCCGTACCTGCGACAGCCGCTCGGCCCCGCGACGGTACAAGCGCTCCTCGACGCCGAACGCTTCGCCGCGCGTCGCGTAGTCGCGCGCGACCGCGTCGTCGGGGTGGGGGCTGCTCACCGGATGCGTCGCGCCTAACGGCTCGTGCCTAGGCGCCACACCGCTCCATCGCGGCGGTGTGCTCACGGAGCCAATCGGGCACGTAGCAGTGAAGCCCACAGGCGACCAGTTTCGCTTCGCGAATCCGGGCGCCATACCACGCCGCCGGCCTCAGTCGCGTCCCTCGCGTATCGCCCATGACGCCTCTATCCTCACCCGCGAACAGCTCCAGGTATACCAGCCCGTTCGCGCGGTCGTAGACGTGCCGGAGCCCAGCACGCAGATCGGCAGGCGTCAGGTAGTTGAGCACGCCGACGCAGAGAATCAAGTCGTATTCCTCGCGGAGGCGAACGTCATCGAGGGCATCGATAGTGCCGAGGCGGATGTTCCGGCTCTTGCCATATCGTTCGACGACGTACGAGCTCGCGTCGACGCCCGTATAGTGAATACCCGGGCGGAGTCGGCGCAGCGGCTCGAGCCAGTTCCCTTCCCCGCAGCCGATGTCCAACACGGTGCGAACCGTGCGGCCGAGCACGTGCTCGGCCGCGGCGACCACGAACGCAACCTGGCGAGTCAGCTCCACGGCTGACTTCACGCGGAAGCGTGGATTGCGATACCACTTATCGAAGTACTTGCGGTCGTAGGCACGCATCTGTCATTCCGAACGAAGTGAGGAATCCTCGGCGTCCCGGCAGAGGGAACCCTCTAGCATCCAACCCGAGGATCCCTCCCTTCGTCGCTGGCGCTCCTCAAGGCGATCGGAGCCGAACCACCGATCGATCTGCGGCAGGTGAGGGGTTCACAATTGACCGGCTTTCGCGTCCCAGCGCTCGAGACGCTGGCGGTAGGCTGTGTCATCGTACCGCGCCGGCGAGAGCGCACTGGCGTACGATGGAAGCGGAAGTCCGAGCACGTGCGCGGCGACGAGCTCACCCGCCGCGTGCGACGCCATGATCCCGTAGCCCGAGAGCGCGCCGGTGACGAACGCGCCCTCTACCGCCAGCGGACCAACGAGCGGACGATTCTCCGGCGTCTTCGCATAATAGCCACCATCGACGAGCCCGCGCTCCCCTTCGCCGATGTAGGCCACCGCTTGCGGGACCATCCGCGCAAACCCGCGAAGGAGTACCTCACCGAGGTGGCGATCGAACGTCGGCGGCCAGACGAACGGATGCGGGTCGGTCTCGAACGTCCAGATCAGGAAGATGTCGCGACCCACCCCGCCGTTAACGGGACGGACGTGGAGCCCCCCCGGAAAAGGTCGGAGCAGCCACTGTGTGCTCGCGTCATCCGCGAATCGTGCACGTTCGTCGTCGCTCCATTCCATCTCGGCCACTGGATCGGACCAGATCGTAAATGGCGCCGATCGCGGCACGGTGCCGAGGCGGTCATCGAACCGCATCTTCGCGTGTAGCTCAAGAAACACCGGCAGCTTGACGCCCAGCATGTCGAGGAGGCGCGGAAGCGCAGGCCCGGCCGCGATCACGAACCGGTCGGTCGTGAGCGTTTCCCCGGATCCCAGTCGGATACCGGCAACCGCTCCGCCGCGCACGTCGACCCCGACGACGCGGTCCTGAATCACGCGGGCGCCGTGTCGACGAGCTTCGTCCAGTAGCCACGTCCCAAGACGCACGGCATCGAGCCATCCAGCTCGTCGTACGTGACTCACCGCGATTGCGTCACCGCTCACGAACGGGAAGTGCTCGCGAACCAGTTCCGGCGACAGCAACAGATCTGCCCCGTCGGGGATGCCGCGCCAGTCGTCGCCGCCGGAGGTCTGATAAGCACCGGCACCACGATGCTCGCGGACGCCACCCGCGCCGAACGACGAAAGCCGGTGCGCCTGTGCACGGAGTGACTCACGTGTCGCCGGGTCGGCGGTGACGAATGCGTAGCCGTGTCGGGAGAGGCGAAAGGCGTTCGCGCTCGCCGCGGCCAGCTCCTCGACGATGTCCAGACTGCGACTGACGAACCGCACCATCGTGTCGTCCGGCCCGTCGAACCAGTTGCGGTACCCCTGCGTTCCCTTGTCGCTCGTGAGCGTGAGCGGCTCACGCTCATCGACGATCACGACGTTAGGCACCCGGTGGCGCGCGGCCAGCTGATACGCGGCCGCGGCGCCGGCCATGCCGGCCCCGCAGATGACGATCTCCGCGTTCACCGTGTTGCTACGGCCGGCTGGCGTCCTGGCTCTCGACGAAGGCGCGCGTCCAGACCAGTAAGAGACCGCACATCGAGCGACGGGCGGTGAACTCGACCGGTACCTGCCCGCCCGAGTACACCTCCACGACCTCCACGTTACGAACCTGGATCCCGCCGTTCATGTTGACGGCGCTGTTTTCCATCGGAAGGTCGTCCACGCGAATCTCTGCCGGGCAATGGTCATCCCCCGCGCCCGTGCTATCCCGAGCCAGGCGCGCCGTACGCCTCACCTCCACAATGGTGATCCCGGACTCGTTGGGCCGGAGGGTGACCCCGGGAATGCCGCGCAGAAGGTCCGTGAATTGGGAAGCATTGGCTCGGGCGATCTGCGTCCGCGTCAGGTACGTGCCGCCGCCGCGGCGCCGCCTGCGGTCAATGGCCTGGATCACGGCGTTCGCCGACTCCGTTCGGCCGGCTGTCACCGCTTTCGTCGGCAGGGTCGCCGCGGCCTGCGCGTCCGCAGCAGCAACGACCGTCGCGCTGCCGAGTTGAAGGTCCAGAACGGACATCTCGCGTTCCGCCACCAGGACCTTCGCCGGCGCTGACCTTCGCTGCTCGACGACGGCTAGTACCGTGAGCTCGACGCGCTCGGGCAACCCACACAGCGCGTAACGTCCGGCCGAGTCGGTTCGGGCCCTGAGCGTTTGCGCCCTGGTAGCGGAGCCTCGCGCGTTCGGTGTGAGCGGCCGATTCCAGTTGGCGATGACCTCGGCGTCGATGACCGGTGCTCCGCCCGTGTCGTTCACCCTTCCGCGGAGGGCCGCGGTGCCGGGACCGCGCGCCTCGGCGGAACAGGTACGCTCGATGAGCGTCGCCACGGACGGAAGCGCCAGCGTCAGCGTTGCCGGCTCTCCCACTTTCAGCGTTACGGTTTCGGACGGCGACCGAATGCCTAACGAATCGAAGCGCGGATGCATGACTGCCACGCCGTAGGTCCCGGGCGGCACGTTCTCCAGCGCGAATGCACCCTCCGCCGATGACTGCGTCGAGAACTGGGTCCCGTCGAGAAACACCCGTGCCCCTGCGAGCGGCGCCATCCGCGTACTGTCGAAGACCGTGCCGCGCACGGTCGCACCGTCCGCCGCGAGCTCTCGACGCGCTCCTCGGACGACCGTCTCCATGACCTCGCCGCCCTCCTCCCGAATCGCCGAGAGCCGGACGCGCTCCGTTGCCGCTCCGCCCAGACCAGGAATGACGGCATCCGTCGACTGGGCCGCGCGCTCCGCCAGGACCGGCATGCGGATGACCCACCGCTCCACGATCCACGCGCCATTCGACATCCGGCGGAATGCGATCTGACCGCCGAAATCTTCGCTCTTGACCGTCGTCGGCAGGTTGGGCAAGCGGCGGTACGAGTACTCCAGGTCACGCAGCTCGGCGGATGCGCGGTCGATCCAGAGCGTCCCCGCGATGTCCGGCTTGTCGCGGCCGCGAACAGGCTCGAACGTTAGGCCAATGAGCCCGGAGCGGCGGTCCGCACCGGAACGCAGTCGGAAGCAATGGTCGTTCAGAAACTCGTCCGAGAGCAGGACGGCCGCGTCAGGCGCGAAGTAGATCGTCTCCCCTTCGCTGTGACGAACGAAGCCATTCGCTGAGAGCTGCGCCGCCGATTCGCTGATGAACGGATTCCGGGTGACCCCCGCGCTCTGCTTCGTTTGATAATCCGTCACGCGCCGGCTCTGCGGCTCCAACGTCCGTTCGAAGCGAGACACGCGTGCAGTGAACATCTCCTCGCGCTGTGCGAGATCGGTGGCGTCGAGCGCCTTCCGAGCTTCCTCCCATACTGTCGAAACGTCCTTCCCGTCCGTCGCACCGGCTACGCACTCGGTTCGTCCACTCACGGTCACTGCGCCCAGGGCGACGGCGACCGGGTTCGTCAAGAGACGGAGCTCGATGGTCTCGCCCGTGCGGAGGTTCACCGGTGTTGGGGCCGCCGCCCGAAATCCAATCCGCTCGGCGCGCATGCCGTAGCGACCCGGGACCGTCGTGCGCACCGCGTACCGGCCATCATCGTCGGCGAGAACGCGGGCGACGCGTTTGCCGGTCGCATCGAGCATGACCACAACCGCACCGGGTACCGGACGGTTTGAAGTCTCATCGATGACAACACCACGAACCACCTGGGCTCGCGCGGCGGTTGCAGGCACCAGCAAAGCGACCAGCGCCGGAGCGATGACTGATGCAAGCGCGACGGCTCGCGCGGACGCTTCAACGAATGACATGAGACCTCGAGGAACGACGACGGCGTGAGAAAGGATGGCGTCAAGCATGCTACCGGGTTCCCGAAGTCGAAAGCCCACGGTCATGGCCGTCACCCTGTTCCGTCGAGGGACCGGGTCGATCGGCGTATGCTCGTGTCCAGATAAGTACGACACCGCAAGCGGAGTAGCGACTCGCGTACTCCATTGGTACCTGGGCGCCGGAATACACCTCGATGATCTCAATGGTCTCTGGCTGCACATCGGTGTCGACGCCGACGACGTCCACCGGAAGGCCGTCCACCATGATACCTGCCGGACACCGACGCGCCGTGAACTGAGCGGTCGCGGGCGGCGCTGGCGCGCCGCTGTCCGTCGCGGCCGGCGTCGGCTGTCCCGACGGCGAGAGCGCCAGGCGAGGCCCACCTCGGAGCTCCACGATCATCGTCCCGTTCTCATCGGGCCGAATCGCAACGCCTGATATGGTCCGGAGCAGGTCAGTGAGGCGTGACGCGCTTCGCCGAGCGATCTGTGCACGGGTCATGTAGGTCCCGGTTCCCATGCGTCGACGACGGGCTATGTCCGCCATGACTGGGTTCGCTGGCTCCGCCGCGGTGGCAGCGCGCCCCGATCCACGGGGCACGTCGGACGACGCCGTGGGGCCCGCGGATGCGGCAACTGTCGTTGCGGCAACCGTGAGGTCGAGTAGCGAAAGTTCATCCGGGCGGAGCAACGGCTGCTGGATCGGCCCCACTCGCCCATCGTGGCGAGCGCGCACCGTTAGGCGCACGCCGTCGGGCAGTGCGCAGACAGTATATCGGCCATCCGTGTCGGTCCGTATCATGCGGCGCTCTTCGCTGACGGGCGTCGCGCGCGCGCTGCCAGTTACCAGACGGTTCCACGAGACAATGACTTCCGCGTCGACAGCGGGGCCGCCGGTCACCGCATCCACGACGCGCCCGCGCAAAGCCGCCATCCCCGGGGTGTGCTCGTTCGCGGGGCAGATGCGCGCGAGCAGAGCCGCCATCGAGGGCACGGCCAGCGGTACGGTCACGGGCTCACCAGCCCGCAGCGTGACCGGCTGCACCGGCGCCTTGAGCCCTAACGAGTCGAACCGTGGGTGAAGGACGGACACGGTGTACGTGCCTTCCGGGACATCGCCGAGTGTGAACGAGCCGTCGGCTATCGACCGTGTCGAGAACTGCGTCCCGTCGAGAAAGACACGTGCCGTTTCCAGCGGTGCCATTCGAGTGCTGTCGAACACAATACCGCGGAGCGTGCCACGCGCCGTGGCGAGCTCGCGACGCGCTCCCCGGGCCGTGGTCTCGAGCACCTCACCACCTTCCTCTCGGATGGCGCTGAGCTGCACGCGGTCCGCACGTGACGACGCCAGGCCGGGCACCGGCTCCGTGCCCTCCGCGAACCTGCCGCGATCCACGAGCACCGGCATCCGAATCATCCATCGCTCGACGATCCACACACCGGATGGCATTCGCTGAAACGCGACCTGACCGCCGAAGTCATCGCTCTGCACGGTGCGCGGGAGGCTGGTGAGGTTGCGGTACGTGAACTCGAGGTCGCGCAGCTCCGCGGACCGCCGATCGATCCAGAGCGTCCCCGCAATGTCGGGTTTGTCGCGCCCGCGTACCGGTTCGAACTCCAGGCCGACCAGCTCCGACCGCCGTCCCTGCCCCGCGCGGAGGCGAAAGCAGTGATCCCCGAGGAACTCGTCGGACAGGAGGACCGCCGCGTCTGGCCCGTAATACATCAGGTCCGCCCCGGCCTGTCGCACGTAGCCGTGCGCGGACAAATCCGCCGCGGATTCACTCACGATCGGATTGCGCGTGACGCCGCTCGCCTCTTTCGTCTCGTAGCTGGTCACCCGCCCTGTATGCGCGTCGAGCATTCGGACGAAGCGCGAGACGCGGGCACTGAACAGCTCCTGCCGCTGAGAGAGCTCCGTGGCGTAGAGTGCCTTTCTGGCTTCCTCCCAGACGGCCGACACTTCGCGACCGTCCCTCGCCCTTGCGACGCAAGGGGATTTCGCCGCGACGCGAACCTCACCGAGGACGACGGGCACAGGGCGTGTGATGAGCTTGAGCTCGATCGTCTCACCGGCGCTGAGTGTCACCGAGGTCACCGCATCCGCACGGAACCCGATACGCTCCGTGCGCAGTCCGTAGCGTCCGGCGCCGGTCGCGCGAATCGCGTAGCGACCGTCGTCGCCGGCGAGTACACCAGCGAGACGGTGTCCCGCGGAGTCGAAGAGGACCACAACGACACCGGGGACTAGACGCCCGGACGTCTGGTCCACCACCGTTCCGCGAACGACCTGGGCGGCAGCAACGGGCGCGACCAGCAGGGTTGCGATCGCGACGTGGGCTCGCGCAATCGCCCGGCGGCGAGCTGATGAGTGGGCGATGGACACCAGGCCCTCGCTGTACGTCGACACGAGTACGATGCCGAGCCGCGCGGCAGGAGGAAAGACCGCGCGGTGCAGTTTGGTGCGAAGCGTCACAGCGGTGGGTGAGTTGGTACTTTACGATATGAAGTACTTGACATCATGCACGAGTTTGTATAGCCTGTCGTCAACCACTCATACGCCCGGCAAACCCGATGCGCTCCCGTAGCGAGTCACGTCCTTCACCCGCGCTCGATCCCGCAGCGTCAGCCAGCGCGGCCCCCACGATACCGACGCCCGAGACGACCGTCGATTCGGTCGGGGGCCCGAGCGTGGGCGACCCCGCTTCGCTTCCCGTCGACGAGCGGCGTCAGCTCGCCAGCCGCATCCTCGCCGACGCACTGCTCCTCGGCATCGTGGGCGACGCCCTGCTCCGCGTGCCGTCGTGGGGCGCCAACCTCGCGATCTGGTCGGTTGGGATCGTCGCCGCGCTCCTCACGCTCGCGCGGCGTCGACACGATTCCGTGCCGGAGGACGCGCGTTGGGTGAGCGCTCCAGCCATCGTGCTCGGCCTCATGTTCGTGTGGCGTGACGCGGCGTCGCTCGCGGTGTACAACGCGCTCGCTCTGGCCGCAACGCTTCTCGTGCTGGCCACCGTTATCGCACAGGGACCTGGTTACGCCGTCGCCGCGACGCGCGTTCGCGACCTCGTGCAAAGTGGCCTCAACATCGGGATTGGCACCGCGTTCGGCATGCTGCCGCTCGTGCTCTCGGACGTATCGCTCCGCGACGTCGCGCAGTCGCGTGGCACCGCGCGGGTCATCGTCGGGGTCCGTGCCGCGCTGATCGCGATCCCACTCCTGCTGGTATTCGGCGGGCTCTTCGCATCGGCGGATCCGGTGTTCGCCCGCATCGCTGGTGACGCGCTGCGCATCGACGCTGAGAAGGTGGCGTCGCACCTCGTCATGACTGGCGGGATCGCCTGGGTCGTCGGCGGCTTCCTGCGGGCGACCGTCCTCGGCTCGCCACGCGGGCTGCTGATTGGCCGCGTTCCGGATGGCGCCCTCGGCCTGACCGAAGTGGCCGTCGCGTTAGGCTCGCTCGTCCTCCTCTTCGCGGCGTTCGTGGCTGTGCAGCTCCGCTACTTCTTCGGCGGTGATGCGCTCGTGCAGGCGACCGGCGGGATGAGCTATGCGGACTACGCGCGTCGCGGGTTCTTCGAGCTCGTGGCGGTCGCCGCCCTCGTGCTGCCGGTGCTGCTGTCGGCCAACGTCCTCCTTCGCCGAGATACGCCGCGCGCGCAACGCGTCTACCGCACGCTGTCGCTCACGCTGCTTGGCCTGCTCGCCGTGATCATGTATTCGGCGTTGGCGCGGATGCGACTCTACCAGGCCGCCTACGGCTTCAGTGAGGACCGGCTCTACGCCACGGTCTTCATGGCGTGGCTCGTCGTGGTCTTCGGCTGGTTCACCGTGACGGTGCTTCGCGAGCGCGAGGCACGGTTCCTGGTCGGCGTCCTGGTATCGGCGTGGGGGTTCCTGGGCGCGTTGAACTTGGCGAGTCCCGCCGCGTTCGTCGCTCGCGCGAACATTGCGCGCGCCGAGCGAGGCAAGGAGCTCGATGTGAATTACCTGGCGCGTCTCGGGGCGGACGCGGCGCCGGCACTCACCCGCTATCTCTTGGCGAAGCCCTTGACGCCGTCGTTTGCCTGGCCGCGTGCGGCGGTGCCACCGAGCGACTCGAGCGCGGCAGCAAGTGCGCAGCGGGCGCGCGACGCCGAACGCTACGTCACGTCCCGCGACGACTTCACAGCGCGCTGCTACGCGGCGCGTGAGCTCCTCACTCGATGGGGGCCGGATGCCTCGACCGACTGGCGTAGCTGGACGCTCGGGCGGGCCAAGGCGCGGCGAGTCGTCGCAGGGAACGCATCGATCCTTCGCCAGCTGGCGCACTTTGCTCAACCTGGGCAGCCGTATCGGACGTGCCCGACCCCGCAACTCGGGGCACCGCCCTCTTAACGGCGCACAGGGGAAGTTCGCGCTCTTCGGGAGTCAGCGCCCTTCCACGCCGTGCGTCGTTCGGTGGTCTCCGTCCGCTGCCGTGCGAGAATCGGCCGGAGCTGCGCGCGGGCCCGCCGCACGATGGTGCGTAGAAGCTCCACGGGTGGCGCGACTCAGGTGGTCTGCATCACGCGCTCGACGGCGATCATGAATCGCTGCCAGCTCGCGCGCTCCTCGGCGAGTTGCTTCTTGCCGAGCGCGGTGAGGCGGTAGTACTTCGCCCGCCGGTTGTTCTCCGACGTCCCCCAGTCCGCCTCGATCCACGCGCGCCGCTCGAGTCGGTGAAGCGCCGGGTAGAGCGATCCCTGGTTGATCTGCAGCACGTCGCGCGAGATCTGGTGGATGCGCTGCGAGATTCCCCATCCGTGCATCGGCTCGAGCGAGAGCGCCTTGAGGATGAGCATGTCGAGCGTGCCCTGCAGGACGTCGGCGTTGTTCGTCGACACGCCTTCTCCTGTCGTTTGTCTACAGGAGGATAGGATGCCACCTGTAGAATGTCAACAGGAGAGCTAATTGGCGTCAGACCGCAATTCGATGCGGAAGGGGCCAGAGTCTCGGACTCTGGCCCCAATGCAACCGGGTACGGTTTGCTGTTCCCGGGATTTACTGCGTCTTCTTCCAGTAGTAGACGATCACCTTGCCTTCCGGAGTGACTTCCGACGCGATGACGTCCTTGGCCTCGAGCTTCGCCGTGTTCGTCGTCAGCGCATTCGTGATCGTAGCGTTCTCAGTGACGGCGGTGCGGAGCGCGGTGGTGGCCGCGGTGTCGCTCTTCGAGAGCGCGTTGTTCAACGCTTCGACGTTGTTCCCCTTGAGCAGGTCTTCGACGTTCACGAGCTGAACGTTCTCGGCAGTCAAGGTGGTGGCCGCCTTCAGCTTCTCATTGTGAGCCGCCTGCGAATTGATGGCGGACATGAGGCTGCCGAAGCTCGGCGCGGTCGCGACTTCGCCCTTCGATTCCTTCTGTTGCTGGGCGAACGAGACGGTCGGGGTGGCAACCGCGGCGATAGCCGCGGCGGCGAGCGCGGTGAGAAGAGTGCGCTTGTGCATTGATGGACTCCTTTTACAGCGGTGACGCGCGCAGCGAGGACCCGGGCGCTGACGGTTTCGCGCATCGTGAACACGACACTTGGGTCGTGGCCGGGGGGAAGCAGGATCGAGGCCAAGATGGCCGATCGCGCACGACGAATTCACGTGTGTCGAAAAACCTGACGACGTTGGTGACGTAGATCACACGGGTGGTGTGCGCTGCAGCGCACACCGGCGTTACGGCACGATCACCAGCCCGACGCGGCCACCAAACTCATCGTCGATGCGCGGCAGGTTCGACGGTGGCAGCCACGCGCCGCCATCGATACGCACAAGCACGTGGTGCGGGCCGGAGGCTGCCGTTAGGCGGCGCTCCCATCGATCACCGCGCCGATCGAGATCCACCGGCTCCCACCCTGTGATGTCACCCATGATCTCCACCCGGCGCGCGCCGGGTGAGTGCACCCGTACGACGGCGCTGCCATCACCGGCAGGTTCGGCAACGAGCGACGCCTCGCCCGCGACCGCGGGCGGCACCGACGAGTTTCGGTTCGTGCGATGACGTTCCGCGGAGAAGCGCAGCGCGATCGTTGCATAACGAGCGCGTGCCGTGCCGCGCATCGGGTCCGAGAGCTGTTGGCCGAACGCCGCCGCGAGGCCAACGTGTGGGGTCGCCCACCACGCGCCGGCCACCGACGCCGTTGACGCCGATGCGACGTTGCCCTTCCACGCGGTGCGCGCGACACCGATGGCCTCGAGCTCGAACGCGCGCCACGCGCCGTGCGCCGCGAGGGTGAAGTCGGTGTACCCCACGGGCTCGCGCAGCCGCAGCACTGTTTCGTCGGGGAACACCACGGTCGTGATGGTCGACGTCCGCACCGGCGCGACGCTCAGCGACACGCGCTGCTCATCGCGTCGCCACCACGCTCCGACGTCACCGGTCGCCGCGCCGTAGGTGCGGTTCTCGTTGCGCACTCGGCCACCGCCGCCGCCCGCCCACACCCCGCCTGAGCTCGCGAGCCAGTGAGCGCGACCAAAGCCGAGCCAACTCGATGCCGGCTCGAGATCGCTCGTCCCGAGGACGGTCCCCGTGGCTCCTGCCTCGAGCCGCAGTCGACGCAGAGGAACGGCGTAGGACGCGGACCCGAGCGCGATCCCGGTCGCCCGCCCGTCGGACGCGCGCGTGGCAGCGCCGCTCGCCACCAGCGAGACGCGCTCGCTCCACCGGCTCCACAGGCCGGCGATGTTGACGCCGTCGGTATCTGCGAAGTCGTCTCTCGTCAGGCGGATGGCGCCGACGTCGAAGCTCGTCTGCCGAGCCCATTGCGCGTTCGCCGCCTCCGCGCAGCCAACGCACGCGAAGACGGCGAACGACATGATGAACCCGAGCGGTGCGCGTCGCTGCTGCAGGTGCCCGGTGTGTGTTTAGCGGGGTTTCCTCGGGCCGCCTGCTGAAGTGGTTTGGAGCCCGTCGGCAACCCCGGTCGCCGATTGAGGAAGATTGGGGAGTATCCCCTTCAACCGCAAATCCAGCGACTCGTCGGGACGCTTGCCCGCAAGCACGTCTTCGCGAACGCGCTCCTCGAGGGCGATGAAGTTCCTGGGTACCGCACCTTTCTGGAGCAGGTGTACCACCTCCACTGCCGCCTTCTCGACCGGCACACCACGCGCAATGAGCTGAGTCAACACCCCAAGTGGGACGGCGAGCGACCCGGCGCCTCCTGCCCGGCGCATCTCGCTCAGCGTCGCGGCGGGCACATTGTACTTCAGCGCGTCCGTCGCGGCGCGAACTTCCTCCGTGGTCGGATTCGGCTTGAGCGCGTCGTGAGCAACCGCGATCCGCCGTGCGAGGTCGCGAACCGTCGCTTCGATGCGGTCCACGGGAACGCGCCGGACTTGCCCCTCACGCGCCTTCGCGTACAACAACTCCGTAGGGAGCCGCGCAGCTTCGGTCTCCCTGATGATGGGCGCGATGGCGGAGTCGATCGCGGAGTCGAGCGCCGGGCGACTTGCCTGCTGCGCGGCGGACGAGCTCGGAAGACTCGTCACGGCAGCAGCGAGCGCGACCACGCTCGCCAGCAGAGCTCGTGTAATCATCACTGCACCCCCACCATCATCACCGACTGGTGCGTGCCGTAGTCAGCATCAGTCGTCTTCGGGGCGCGCGGGTCGAGCGTCCACACCGTGTCGTCCACCAGGAATGCGTACACGTGGCGGCCGGGCGTGACCGGAACGACAGTGGACCACACTCCGCTCGCGCTATCGCGCACGAGTGGATGCGACGTCCCGTCCCACGCGTTGAAGTCACCGACGACGGCGACGCGTTTCGCACGAGGAGCGTCGAGGACGAACTGCACCTGAATCGGTACCTCCTCGGCCTCACGACTGGACTCTCTCGCGACCGGTGTCACGCCCACGCCCAGCGGCGCGGGTCCGGCCGACGGCTCGGCCGCCGCGACGGCAGTCGCTGAGCCACTCGTCGAGCGCTTCGTCTCTGGTAGCGCACCGCGAATCAGGAATCCCGCGAGCGTCGCGGCGAGCGCATACCCAATCGCCGCGGGGAGTGACACCATGAACCGGCGGCTGAAGCCGCCCGCGCGGCGCGATGGAATGTCCGTGGCGTTCGCCGGCAGAGGCCGAGCGGACTCCGTCGTGGCCGCCGGCATCTCATCCGTAGCGGCCGGAAAATAGATGACGTCGTCATCATCGACGTCCGTGCTCTCACCGGCCCGGCGCGCCGCATCCACACGTGCAAGCACGCGGGCCGTCGCGTCCGCGGGCACCGCGGGCAGCGTCCTGAGCTCGTCGACGATGCGATTGATCACGTCGTCCTTGTTCTCACGCACGTTCCACCTCCGCGAGTCTCACGCGCAGGAACTCACACGCTCGTTTGACTCGCATCTTCAGCGCCGATACGCCGGCGCCCGTAATCCGTCCCATTTCCTCGTATTCGAGTCCTTCCACATGACGCAACAGGAACGCTTCCCGCTGTGCGGCTGGCAACGCGGCCAGCGCGGTCTGGATCTCTTCCCGCCAGACCATCCCGTCCACGTCGGGGGCGGTTCCCTTGTCGTGCGGGAGATCTCCGTAGACGAGCACGCGCGACCGGCGCGCCTCACGTCCCATCATCGTTCGACATCGGTTGGCGAGAATCCTGAACAGCCACGACTCGAACCGATCGAACTCATCATACCGATGCAGGGCGCCGTGCACGCGCACGAACGTGTCCTGCACCGCTTCCTCGGCGTCCTGCGAGTTGCCGAGCATGTGAACGGCGAATCGCAGGCAGCGCGCGTAATAGAAATCGACCAGCGCGGCGAAAGCGGTCCGGTCGCCTCGTTTCGCGCGCTGGACGATCGACATGTCGATGGCGCTCATGCCGCGTCCGTTTCGACCACCAATAAGCGTGAGTGACGGCGAGCTGGGCATCGGTTTGAAAACAGCCCGCGCATCACGAGCCGGCATCATAAGGAACCTACCGGGAGCCCTCGGCGCCGGCTGCGGCGGCCAAGGGGCTGAGACCTCAATAAGATAGCCGACGGCTGAACAGTTAAGACCACGATTCGGCCTGTGCCTGGGAGTATCACTTACACGGTGCCTAACCCAGAAGCCGGACCGTTCGTCACACCGTTAGTTCAGCCATCAGCCACTGCGTGGCAGCCATCAGCCACTGCGTGGCAGCCATCAGCCACTGCGTGGCAGCCATCAGC
>Ga0209382_10002625_pt1 | contig 25761 bp, 24 predicted proteins | sample SoiMetdeltSBSDD5_FD_187599 | JGI IMG/M metagenome (GOLD analysis project Ga0209382, IMG submission 187599) | Bulk soil microbial communities from a Populus tree surrounding site in Tennessee, USA - Soil MetaG P. deltoides SBSDD5 (SPAdes) (version 2) | ecosystem: Environmental > Terrestrial >... | reverse complement strand
CTCCGGCTAGGCGCTGCCGCACCGCGTCCTCGGCGTCGGCGTAGTTTTCGCCGACCCAGTGCAGCATCTGGGCGGTATCGCCGAGGCGCGTGCCGTGGGCGACCGCTTCCCGGGACCGGGCGGCGAGCGCGGTGGCCGCCAGCGCGTGCAGGTCACGGCCCAGCTCGCCGAACCGGCCGGGGGCGTCGGCCCCGAAGTCGGCAGCGGGCGGAGTCAGGTCGGCGAGCCGAGCACCGGCCGCGGCCAGCACGTCCCCGGCACGGTCGATGCGCGCCGCCAGATCGCGCAAGCTCATGCTGGCCATCGCTTCGCTGCGCGCCCTATGCGCTGCCTTCCCTCGTCGCTGCGCTCCTCAGTCCAGGCAACGCGGCGCTCCGCTTCGCTCATGAACCACCGCCGAGCGGGCGGTACTCGCTGAACGTCTCCGCGTGCAGCTTCTGCCGTGCCCAGGTCGCCGCGTCGGCGGCCGCGGCGACGGCAGCGCGGATGGACCGCGACAGCTCGACATGGGACTGGCCGTGCAGCGGACCGACGGCCACGTCGCGGATCGTGCCGTCCGCGGTGACGACCACCTCCACCAGGCCATCCGGCGAGTGGACGGTCACCTCGAGCGCCCGTACCGCCTTGTCGAACTCGGCCTGCACCGCCTCGATGCGGCGGTAGCGTTCGATCGCGTTCTCGATCCAGCCTTCGTCGATCTCCCCCACGGCGACTCACCGTACTCGCGCGACAACGCCAGCGGCAGTACCTGTGGATAACTCGTTCGAGTGACTCTGCTTGCCCGCAGATCCAGCCCAAAGAAACCAACGGCTCAGCCGCGCCAGAGGGTCACCATCATCGCCTCGACGGCGATGCGGGGTTTGACGTTCAGCTCGATCGCCTCACGGCAGGCCAGTACCGCCTCCAGCCTGCGCAGGGCCGACTCGGCGGTCCACTTCGCGGCGGCGGACGCGGCGGCCGGTGCCGTGTCGGCGTGCACCGGGGCCACCGAGGCGTGCAGGCGGCGGACGAGCACGTCGCGATAGAAGCCGGCCAGGTCCACCAGTGCCCGGTCGAGCGCGTCCCGTTGCGCCCGGGTGGCCCGCGACCTCTGCCGGCGTTCCAGGTCTTTCAACGCCCCGGCCGCGCCGCGGATCGCTCCCGACGTACCGCGGCCGGTCCCGCCCGCGCCGAGGGCCGTCTCCAGCGCGCTCCGCTCGGCGGTGTCCATTGTGGACACCGTGGCGTTCGCCTCGGCTTCGGCCGCTTCGATCAGCGCGGAGGCCGCGTCGAAGCAGGCCCCAACTCCGGCCAGCCGGCGCGGTACGCCCAGTACCGCCTCCCGCCGCGCGCGCGCCTGCGGATCCGAGGCCAGCCGCCGTGCCCGGCCGATGTGGCCCTGTGCCGCGGCGGCCACCCAGGCCGCGGTCTCTGCCGGTACCCCTTCCCGCTCGGTCAGCATCCGGGCCACCGCCTCGGCTGACGGCTGCCGCAGGGTGACCACCCGGCAGCGGGACCGGATGGTGAGCGAGATGTCGTCCGGGTGGGTCGACGGCGTACAGAGTAGGAACGCCGTCCGGGCCGGCGGTTCCTCGATCGCCTTGAGCAGTGCGTTGCCGGCCTGCTCGGTCAGCCGGTCCGCATCCTCCACGACCAGCACCTGCCAGCGCCCGCCGGTCGGTACGCTGGCCGCCCGCAGCACCAGCGCCCGCATCTCGTCGACGCCGATCGACAACCCCTCCGGTACGACGAACCGCACGTCGGCGTGCGTACCGGCGAGCGTGGTGTGGCACCCGGGGCACTCCCCGCACCCGGTACCGGTCTTGCACTGCAACGCGGCCGCGAACGCCCGTGCGGCTACCGACCGCCCTGACCCGGGCGGCCCGGTGAACAGCCACGCGTGTGTCATCCCGCTTTCCGGTTGGCCGTCCACTATGGACTTCCCGGCCGTCGCGGCCTTGCGTAGGGTCGCGACGGCGTCGTCCTGTCCGACGAGGCTGGCGAACACGTCCGGCATCTGGCTAGATCCGCCGCTGCAACTCACTGTCCACGATGGACTTCAGGGCATCGTCGGACAGGTGCGGGGCGCGCTGCTCCGGCGTCTCGTCGACCGAGTCGTCCGGCTCGTCCGCGACCTTCTCGGTGGGCGGCGGCGGCAGGATGCCCTCCAGCCGCTCGAGGATGGCGGTGGTCAGCTCGGCCTCCGGGCGCGTCGCGTCGAGCACGAGGTACCGCGTAGGGTCGTCCGACGCGAGATCGAGGAAGGCGTACCGGACGCGGTCGTGGAACGCGAGCGACTCGCTCTCCAACCGGTCGGTACCGTTGCCGCGAGCCCCGGCGCGGCCGAGGCCCACGGTCGGGTCGACATCGAGCAGCACGACCAGATCGGGCCGGAGTCCACCGGTGGCCCAGGCGGACAGCCAGGACACCTCGTCGGCCGGCAATGTTCGGCCGGCCCCTTGGTAGGCCACGGACGAGTCGACGTACCGGTCGCTGAGCACGACAGCCCCCCGGCCGAGCGCCGGCCGGACGACGGTGGCCACGTGGTCGGCCCGGTCGGCGGCGTAGAGCATCGCCTCGGCCCGTGGCGAGATGTCGGTCCCGTCCTGCAGCAGCAGCATCCGGATGCGTACGCCCAGCTCGGTCGCACCGGGCTCCCGCGTCACCACGACGTCGCGCCCCTGTGCCCGCAGTTCCGCCGCGATGCGCGCTACCTGCGTCGTCTTGCCCGAGCCCTCGCCGCCTTCGAACGTCACGAAGACCCCGCCGGTGGCCGGCTCGGGGACGCCCAAAGGCCGGCCGCGCAGCGAGCTGAAAAGGTCGGCCAGGATCGGTACCCCCGGCTTGTCGTCCATCTGCCGCAATGCTGTCACCCCCGTGACCATGCCGAACACGCCCGCCGCGAGCAGCAGCAACCGCGTCGAGGAAACCTGCACGCCCAGCCCGACGACGTCGATCGCGCGCGAGCCGCCGAGACCGACCAGCACACCGGACAGCGCGATCGCCAGCATCAGCACGACCCGGGTGGACGTCTGCACGAACGCGAACACCCGCCCCCGTACGTCGTCGCCGACCTCCCCGCCGAGCAGCGTCACGCCGGACAGGAACGCCATGCCCGCGCCCACCCCGACGCCGAGCGTGCCCACCGCGGCGACGGTCAGGTGCCAGGACAGCGCGAGGAACGTGACCGATGCGGCGGCCAGGATGATCGACAGGCCGAACCACCGCCGCCGCGACAGCGCGCCGATCAGCCGCGGCCCGAACGCGATGCCGAGGCCGAGGCCGATGAACAGGAGCGCGAAGAGGATCGAGAACGTCGAGTCGCCACCGCCGAGCGACTTCGCGTAGAACTGGGCGGTGCCGATAACCGCGCCGCCGCCCGCGAACGCGCCCAGGATGCCCAGCACCAGACCGCGGACGAGCGGGGTACGCGCGACGTACTTCCAGCCGTCGGCGAACTGGCGCAGCAGCGACGTACCGGCCGGCTCGTCGTCGATGTCCCGACCGCTGATCTCCTTGATGCCGAAGAACACCACGACCGCGGTGACCAGTCTCGACACCGCGTTGAAGTACAGCGCGAGGATCGAGGCACTGGCCCAGGCAGGCAGGCTCTCCACGCCCTTGGCGACCACCAACGCGTTCAGGCCGGCGAGCCCGAGGGCCGCGAGCACCGGCGTCAGGCCGTACGTCGTGATGAGCGTGAGCTGGTTGGACATCTCCAGCCGGGCGCGCGGGATCAGGTTGGGAACCGCGGCCTCCTTGGCCGGGATCCAGATCATCGTGACCGTCTCGATCAGGAACGTCGCGATCGCGGCCCAGCCGATCGTCGCGGCGGCGTTGTCGGTCCGCAGCGCGACGATCGGAATCGAGGCAAACAGGACGAACCGCAACAGGTCACAGACGACCATCGTGTACCGCCGGTCGAACCGGTCGGCGAGCACACCGGCGATCGGGCCGAGTATCAGCGCCGGCAGCAGCCGGACCGCGATCACCGAACCGAACGCGAGGCCCTTGGCTGCGTCCCCGGACACCTGTGCGCTGGCGAACGTCGCCGTAGCCAGAAGGCCGAGCCAGTCGCCGAGGGAAGCCACTCCGAGGACGAGCCACAGCCGCCGGAACGGCCGAATCCTAAGAAGAGACCGTAAGCCGGCAAAGCCTGACAAATCGACCGGGTTCGGATTCGACTGCTTGGTTCGCGCGCTCGACTCGGTGGCGATGGCCGTACCTCCCCCTGACCGCCCCTGCCGGGTTCCTCCATGGTCCACAGCGACCCCTGGTTCACTCTAGTCCGGGATCAGATCACTCCCACCCTGACATTCCCCTGAGAGAACAGATGTACCCACTCGACGCGCTTCGCACCCGCTACGACACGGCCACCGTACAAATTGACCCGCCATGCGCGATCGTCGATCTCACGGCGTTCGACGCCAACGCGGCAGCCATGAGTATGCGCGCTTCCGGCAAGAAAATCCGGCTCGCCAGCAAGTCCGTGCGGTGCCGGGACCTGCTGAGTCGGGTACTGGTCAGGGACGGCTGGGCGGGAGTGCTCGCATTCACGCTGGCCGAAGCGATCTGGTTGGTCCGTACCGGCGTGACCGACGACACCGTGGTGGCCTACCCCACTGTGGACCGGGGAGCGCTGGCCGAACTGGTGGCCGAGGAGGAATTGGCCGCCGCCATCACCCTGATGGTCGACTCGGTGGACCACCTCGACGTCGTGGACGCGGTCACCCCGCCCGACCAGCGAGCCACGGTCCGCCTCTGTCTGGACCTCGACGCGTCGTGGCGCCCGTTCGGTGGACGGGTACACGTCGGCGTCCGCCGCTCGCCCGTGCACCGTCCGAACGCCGCTGGCGAGCTGGCCGCACACATCGCCGGCCGGCGTGGGTTCCGGCTCGTCGGCGTGATGGCGTACGAGGCCCAGATTGCCGGCCTCGGCGACGCACCCACCGGCCGCCCGCTGCGGGCCGCGGTGATCCGGGGGGTACAGCGCCGCTCGTACCTCGAGCTGCTGCGCCGCCGGGGCGCCGCGGTGGAGGCGGTCCGTGGGTACGCCGATCTCGAGTTCGTCAACGGCGGGGGTACCGGCAGCCTCGCCGCGACCGCCGCCGATCCCGCGGTGACCGAGGTGACCGCGGGATCCGGCCTGTACGGGCCGACGCTCTTCGACTCCTACCGCGCCTGGCGCCCCCAGCCGGCGGCCTGCTTCGCACTGCCCGTCGTACGCCGGCCCGGCCCCGGGCTCGCGACCGTACTCGGTGGCGGCTGGATCGCCTCGGGGCCGGCCGGCCGGGACCGGTTGCCCGTTCCGTGGCTGCCGGAGGGCCTACGGCTGTTGAGCGCCGAGGGTGCCGGTGAGGTACAGACGCCGCTGGCCGGCGCGGCCGCCGACGAACTCCGAGTCGGCGACCGGGTCTGGTTCCGTCACGCCAAAGCCGGCGAGCTGACCGAGCACGTCAACGCCCTGCACCTGGTCTCCGGCACCTCGATCGTCGCCACCGCCCCCACCTACCGCGGCGAAGGCCGAGCCTTTCTCTAACCCGCCCCCCTTTGCGTTGATCATGAAGTTAGTTGGTGGCTCGACGGCGTGTCGAGCCACCAACTTCATGATCAACGCAAGAGGCGGGCGGGGCTAGTTGACGTGGCGGTGCAGGTACTCGCGGACCAGTGCCTTGGCTTCCACCAGGACCTGGTCGTCGCCGTCGGGATCGCGGCGGAACGCGAGCTTGATGAGCGCGTCGGCTGCCTCGACGGCGATCGTGAGAGCGAAGTTCAGCCGGGGCGTATCGGCTACGCCCAGCTCGCTCACCAGCAGTGCGGTCAACTGGTCTGCGATGACCGCGTTGTTGTCCCGCTCCTCGTCGAGCAGGTGGACGTCCACGACGTCCCCGAAATGCAGCGTCCGGAACCCGGCCACGCTGCGGTGCATGGCGATGTACTCGTCGATGGCCGCGTCGACCGCGTCCCACCAGTGCGCGAAGTCACCCTCCCGGAGTCGCAGAGACAGCCGGTCGAGGTACGCCTCGATGTTGCGCAGAGTCAACGCTTGTACGACAGCCCGCTTGTCCGGGAAGAACTGGTAGACCGAGCCGATAGCCACTCCTGCGCGCTCGGCGAGCAATGTGGTCGTCAGTGCCTCGTAACCGATCTCGTCGACCAACTCGGCGCACGCGTCCAGCATCCGCTGGACACGGGCAACACTGCGTCCCTGCACTGGCACGCGACGTAGCGGACGAGCAACGGCGGTCGGCGCTCCCACGGCGGTTGGTGCACCCACCCTCCGCACCCCCTAGGTAAAATCGAAACCAAAACCCTACTCAGATAACGAGCGGGGCTTTTGCGGGACTCTGCACATCTGATATGAACGCTACTCGTGTTGCGGCCAACCACCTCTTGGCAAAACTGGGCGGGCAACCAGCGGTGCGTCCCCGACCAGGTAGCCAGCCCGACTTCGGCGGCCGAGGTCGCCTCGACGGTGGCTGCCGCCCGCACGGCTGGGCTGACGGTCAAGCCGGTCGGCTCGGGGCACTCGTTCACCTCCGCCGCGGTCACCGACGGCGTGCAGATCGAGCTGTCCCGGCTGGATTCGCCGCCGATCATCGACCGGAGACGCCGGCTCGTGACCGTGTCGGGCGGGATCGTGTTGCGCGATCTCAACCGGTTGCTGGCCGAACACGGACTGGCGTTACCCAATCTCGGGGACATCGATGCGCAGACGGTCGCCGGAGCGCTCGCCACCGGTACCCACGGCACGGGCGCCCGGTACGGCTGTCTCGCCACGTTCGCGACCGCACTGGAACTCGTCACGGCCGACGGCACCGTGCTGCGCTGCTCGCCCGACGAGCGCCCGGACGTGTTCGCAGCGGCCCGCGTCGGTGTCGGCGCGCTGGGCATCGTCACGCAGGTGACCCTGCGCTGCGTGGACGCGTTCGTACTGCGGGCGCAGGAAGGGCCGGCCCCGCTCGATCACACACTGTCCAATGTGGAGGAATACGCCGCGGACAACGAACACTTCGAGTTCTACTGGATGCCGTACACCGAACGGACACTCGTCAAGCGCAACAACCGCGTGGATGAGGACGCCGCTCCGATGTCCCGATTGAAGACGTGGTGGGAACACGACTTCCTGCAGAACACAGCGTTCGGCGCGGTGGTCCGTACCGGCCGGGCCATGCCGGCGCTGGCGAAACCGTTGCTGCGTACGACGGCCCGACTGTTCTCCGCCGTCAGCTACACGGCGCGCTCCGACCGGGTGTTCGTCACGCCGCGCCGGGTGCCCTTCGTCGAGATGGAGTACGCCGTGCCGCGGGCCGCCCTGCCGGAGGCGTTCGCCGGGTTGCGGCGGATCGTCGACCGTCTGCCGTTCGAGGTGCTGTTTCCGGTCGAGGTACGGGTCACCGCCGCCGACGACATCTGGCTGTCGCACGGGTACGGGCGGGACTCGGCGTACATCGCGATCCACCAGTACGTCGGAATGCCGTACGAGCCGTACTTCCGGGCGTTCGAGAAGGTCTGTGCCGAACTGGACGGCCGGCCGCACTGGGGCAAGCTGCACTGGCGGGACGCCGGGTCGCTGGCGCCGGCGTACCCGCGGTTCGCCGACTTCCTCGCGGTCCGCGACAAGCTGGACCCCGACCGGGTCTTCGCAAATGCCTACACCAGGCGGATTCTGGGCGACTGACTGACGGGACAGCGCCGCGGGCCAGCAGGCCATATGATGCGCGGACCTGTGATCATCAACGGGGAGGAGACCCATGTTCATCTGGGGTTGGCGCACGGCTTCGACCATGCTCGCCACGGTCATGTTCATGTGCCAGAAGCTCGGCCAGCCGGCCGCGCACCACGTCTACAAGCGGGTTACCAAGTTCACGCTGTTCTTCATCCCGCTGTTCCCCATCAACACGAAGTACGTGGTCGAGTGCACACTGTGCGGCGAGTCCCGGCAAGTGTCCAAAGAGGACGCAACGCAGATCGCGGCCGGCGCGGACCAAGCGACGCAGCAGCACCAGCACTAACGAGCTAGCCCGGACGGGTCATTCGCAGCACGTCCAGCGCCTCGTCCAGCTGGGCTTCGCTGATCCGGCCAGCCTCCACGTGACCCCGCTCGACAACGACCTCGCGGATCGAACGGCCGGTCGCCAACGCCTGCTTGGCTACCGCCGCCGCCTCGTCGTATCCGAGGTACCTGTTGAGCGGGGTGACGATGGCCGGGGAACCCTCGGCATACGTCCGGCACACCTCGGCGTCCGCTACCAACCCGGCCACGCAACGATCGGCGAGCAGGCGGCACGCGGCGGCGAGCAGCCGAATCGACTCCAGCAGGTTACGGGCCATCACCGGCAGCATCACGTTGAGCTCGAAGTCGCCCTGCGATCCGGCGAACGCCACCGCGGCGTCGTTGCCGATCACCTGGGCGCAGACCTGCCGGACCGACTCGCAGACCACCGGGTTCACCTTGCCCGGCATGATGCTCGAGCCAGGCTGCAGATCGGGGATGCGCAGCTCGCGCAGGCCGGCCCGGGGGCCCGAGCCCATCCACCGGATGTCGTTGACAATCTTGTACAGGCCGACCGCGATCGTCCGCAGTTGGCCGGAAGCCTCGACGAGCGCGTCCCGGGCGCCCTGCGCCTCGAAGTGGTTGCGCGCCTCGGTCAGCGGCAGACCGGTCTCCTCGCGCAGCCGCGTGATGACGGCCGCGGCAAAGCCGGCTGGCGCGTTCACCCCGGTCCCGACGGCGGTACCACCCAGTGGCAGTTCGGCCAGTCGCGGGAGTGTCGACTGTAGACGTTCGATGCCGAATTGCACCTGTGCGGCGTACCCGGAAAATTCTTGCCCCAGGGTGACCGGCGTCGCGTCCATGAGGTGCGTGCGGCCGGCCTTCACCACAGCCGCGAACTCGTCCACTTTGGACTCGAGGATGAACGTCAGGTGGTGCAACGCCGGAATGAGGTCGTGCACCACCAATTGCGTCGCCGCCAGGTGGATCGACGACGGGAAGATGTCGTTGGACGACTGCGAGGCGTTCACGTGGTCGTTGGGGTGAACGGTCCGACCGAGCGCCGAGGATGCCAGCGACGCGATGACCTCGTTGGCGTTCATGTTGGACGACGTACCGGAGCCGGTCTGGTACACGTCGATCGGGAAGTGCGGGTCGTGCTCGCCGGCCGCCACCGCCCGCGCGGCGGTGGCGATCGCACCGGCCGTCTCCTCGTCGAGAATGCCGAGTTCGCGGTTGACCTCCGCGGCCGCCGCCTTGATCTGGGCCAGCGCGCGAACGTGTGCCGGTTCCAGGCCCCGGCCGGAGACCGGGAAGTTCTCCACCGCACGCTGGGTCTGCGCCCGCCACAGCGCGTCCACCGGGACGTGCACCTCACCCATCGTGTCGCGCTCGACGCGGTACTCGGTCACGACCGGCTCCCGATCGTCAGGACCGGCTTCACGGTCTCGGCGTAGAAGTCGTTGCCCTTGTCGTCCACCACGACGAACGCCGGGAAGTCCTCGACCTCGATGCGCCAGACGGCCTCCATGCCGAGTTCCGGGTATTCCAGCACCTCCACCTTGCGGATGCAGTCCTGGGCCAACCGCGCGGCCGGGCCGCCGATGGAGCCGAGGTAGAAGCCGCCGTGTTTGTGGCACGCCTGGGTCACGCCCTTGGACCGGTTGCCCTTGGCGAGCATGACGTACGAGCCGCCGGCCGCCTGGAACCGCTCGACGTACGAGTCCATCCGTCCCGCCGTCGTGGGGCCGAAGCTGCCGCTCGCGTACCCTTCCGGGGTCTTCGCCGGTCCCGCGTAGTAGACCGCGTGCTCGCGCAGGTAGTCCGGGATCGGCTCGCCCGCGTCGAGCCGCTCGGCGATCTTCGCGTGGGCGATGTCCCGCGCCACGACCATCGGCCCGGTCAGCGCGAGCCTCGTCGCCACGGGATGCCTCGACAGCTCGGCCCGCACCTCGGCCATCGGCCGGGTCAGGTCGATCCGCACCGGCGGCTCCTCGGCCAGCTCGACGTCGGGCAGGTAGTGGGCCGGGTCCGTCTCCAGCCGCTCCAGGAAAACCCCGTCGCGTGTGATCTTCGCGAGTGCCTGGCGATCCGCCGAGCACGAGACCGCGATCGCCACCGGACAGGACGCGCCGTGCCGCGGCAGGCGCACGACCCGCACATCGTGGCAGAAGTACCGGCCACCGAACTGCGCGCCGATCCCGAACTGCCGCGTCAGCTCCAGCACCTCCGCCTCGAGCTCGAGGTCGCGGAAGCCATGCCCGCTGGTGCTTCCGCTCGTCGGCAGCGAGTCGAGGTACTTCGCCGAGGCCAGCTTCGCCGTCTTCACCGCGAACTCCGCGCTGGTGCCACCCACGACAACGGCGAGATGGTACGGCGGGCAGGCGCTCGTGCCGATCAGCCGCAGCTTCTCCTCGAGGAACTGCAGCAGCCGGGTGGGATTGAGCAGCGCCTTGGACTCCTGGTAGAGGTACGACTTGTTCGCCGAGCCGCCGCCCTTGGCCATGAACAGGAACTTGTACGCGTCGTCGCCCTCGGCATACAGCTCGATCTGCGCCGGCAGGTTCGAGCCGGTGTTCTTCTCCTCGTACATCGTCAGCGGGGCGAGCTGCGAGTACCGCAGGTTCAGCTTCGTGTACGCGTCGAAGACACCACGCGCGATGGCCTCCTCGTCGGTGCCGTCGGTCATCACGTACCGCCCGCGCTTGCCCATGACGATCGCCGTACCGGTGTCCTGGCACATCGGCAGCACCCCGGCCGCGGCGACGTTCGCGTTGCGCAGCAGATCGAGGGCGACGTACCGGTCGTTCGGCGACGCCGCCGGGTCATCGATGATCGCCCGCAGCTGGGCCAGATGTGCCGGACGCAGGTAGTGCGCGATGTCGTGCATCGCCTCGGCGGTCAGCCGCGTCAACGCATCGCCCGTGACGGTCAGGAACCGTCCGTCGGAGTCGACGCCGTCCGTGGTGACGAGCCGGTAGTCCGTCTGATCGGGGCCGAGCGGCAGCAGCGGGGTGTATACGAAGCTCACGGAGCCTAAGACTATTACCCGCTGGTCGAGCCGTAAGTCACCAGGCCGATGTTGCGGCCGCTCGCGAGCAGCAGACCGTCCGCGCCGACGCCGATCACCTGCGCGGGCGTCTTGGCATCGGTCAACACCCGGCCGGTACCGGGCTCGACCGCGACCACCCGGCCGTTCCGGCCATCGACGATCACCACGGAGTACCGCGTCAGCGCCACGTCGGCGGACTCGTGCGCCGGGCGCTGCCAGAGGTCCACGCCCCCGGCGATGTCCCAACCGATGATCGACTTGCCGTCGGCGGACCGGATGACCGCGGTGAGGCCGTCCGTCGCCAGTACCGTCTGCCCCGGCTTGCCGACCCACACCTCCCGGCCGTCGTACGCGTCCAGCAGCACCTCGAGGTTGTCCCCGCGAATCGCGGACAGCGTGTTGCCCCCGCCCATCGGGTCGCGCCGCTGCTCGCACCCGGCCCCGGACGCGGTACGCAGGTCGTACCCGTCGGTCCGCCAGACCGCGCTTCCGTTGACCGGATCCCGCGCCTCGAGCGTGTAGCGGCAGTGCCCCTCGCGCCGCTCGGCGTGCGAGTACAGCAGCCGACCCGCCACGACGACCACCCGCGTGGTGTTGTCGCCTCGCGCATCACGTACCAGCTGGCCGGACTGCAGGTCGACCACCTGTACCTTGCTGTCGAGCGGGAACCCGAGCATCGGCGGGCCCTCCAACGGCCCCTGGACTCGAGAGTCCACTGTGGACTCGATCGGCCGGCTGCCGAGCAACTCGTGGTTCACGCCGGCGAGGGTCTTGCCCACGCCGGGCACCGGGGTACGCCAGCGCTGGCGGCCCCGGATGGGTTCGTGCGCGGCGAGCGTGCATCCGGTCACGCCCGGGCAGGTCATCGCGAGGACCACATCGCGGTACGTCCACACGGCCACCGCCTGCTCGTCCGACCACTGGACCGCCTGGGTGCCCGGATCGAGTACCTCGAATCCCTTCTGGTTCGGCCTGCCGACGACGACCACCGCGGCCGAGTCGGCCCCGGCCACCGCGGCCCACGGCACGTCCCGCGCCCAGACCTCGGCGCCGGTACGCACGTCCCGCACGTCGACCCGCCCTCGGCCGAACACCACGACCACCCGACCGCTGACCACCGCGTACTCCGGCCGACCGCCGAGCCTCGTCTCCCACGCGGGTGCCGGGCTCGACAGGGCGCCGAGCCGGTCGAACCAATCGAGTACCGCCGGCCCCGGGTTCTGCCCGGTGATCAGGAGGTACGACGTCACGAGCGTGAGGACGCCGACCACACCCAGCGCAGCCTCGAACCGCCCGATGGCCCTCCCCTGTGCCACCGGCTCACGGTAGCCGAGGACACTTCATGATCCTTGGACGCGTACCGTGAATTCAGGCCCCGGCGTTTCACGGAAACGGTCCAATGATCATGGAACGGGCGGCGATGACCGTTAGCACCTCACGCCGCACCGTCTCGGGCTCGTCGACGAGGCGCCGGTTGGAGTAGCGCACCACCTGGTACCCGCGCGCCGCCAGGGCGGCGTCTCGCCGCAGATCACGCTCGCGGGCGGCCACAGAGCCGTGCCAGGCCGCTCCGTCGAGCTCGATGTCCGTCAACGTGGCTTCGTGCAGGAGGTCGAGATAGACGGTGTGACCGCCGAGTCGCACCGGTACCTGCCGCCGGAACGAGGGCATGCCCGGCCCGCTGAACACATGGTCGTGCCCCCAGAGTTCCAATTCGCTGCGGCACCCCGTCTCGATCTTGTCGAGCAGTAGGCGGAGCTCCGCGCGCTGCAGCAGGTGCGGCGCCCGCTCGAGTGTCGACCGCACTCGGGCCGCCGTGGTCATGCGCTCGCCGACGGCGCGCAAGAGGGCCGCTCGCTGGTCGGGACCGCTCGACAGCGCCCAGGCATCCACAATGGACTGTTCCAACCGGGTCACCGGGACACCCGACCGCACCACGACCGCTGGCGGGTTCGCGACGAACTGAGCCCGTCGGTGAGCCACGATTCCTGGTGCCCGGAGCCGCCGGCCGTGCCCGGTGACCACGTGCACCTCCGAACTGGCGACGACCGGCAGCCCCCAAGTCGCCAACGCGCTGACGTGGCTGAGCGCCGCATCCGGGCCGGCATAGGCGAGTGCCGCCCTACACCGGATCGCCGGATCGGCCAGCGACGCCGGCGCCACCAGCACACCGGGATAGGGACGCACCACATGGCCGGCCCGGACGGCGTAGTCGATGACGTGCTCCGGAAAACGGCCGAGCGCCGTCGACCGCGTGACCACGCCGCCGCTGGACTCGATCAGCTCCGCGAGCGCCACGTTCACGAGGCCACCGTGGCCGAAACCGGAGCCACTACTACCCACACCACAGCGTCCTGTGGACAACTGGGGTACCTGTGGACGACGGGACGCGACGGTCCGAGGAGTGCTATGGGGTGCGGGTGGCGGCTTCGACCAGGGGGAGGATGCGGTACGGGATCTGTTCGGCGAGCGCGATGATGGTCGAGGCGCGGACGATGCCGTCGTACGCGACCACTTCGTCGATGACGCGTTGCAGGTCGGCGTTGGAGCGGGCCACGATGCGGCAGAGCAGATCACCGGAGCCGGTGATGGTGTGCGCCTCGAGGACCTCGGGGATCTTCTCGAGGTGAGCGGCTACCGGGTCGTGACCCCCGCGCTGGCGGATCTCGAGCGTCACGAACGCCATCACGCGGAAGCCGAGCGCGGCCGGGGCGATCTCCGGGCCGAAGCCGCGGATGACTCCCCGGGCGAGCAGCTTGTCGAGCCGGGCCTGGACGGTACCGCGGGCCACGCGGAGCCGCCGCGAAGCCTCGAGCACGCCGACTCGGGGCTCCACGGCGAGCAGCGCGATCAGGCGAGCGTCCAACGGGTCGACTGAGGTCACCCGTGCATCGTGACACCAGCGTGGGCGGGACGTCGTCGTGCCGTTTCTCCCACGTGTAGATCGTGTCGGCGGGTCGTCCATCGCCGGTCCACTACGGTTCGATAACAACAGGCAACTTGTACATGCCTAACCCATAATCAGCTAGCGAACTGTACACAGTGACCATGGTAGAGCAGAAGAGTTGAACAGTACCGGGAACACTGGCCATGCTCGGTCCATGACCGGAGTAGCAGAGGACTATCTTGTCGGGGCCGTCGAGCACGACATCTCGCACGACCCGTTCCCGGTCAAGGGAATCGATTACATCAACTTCATGGTCGGCAACGCCAAGCAGGCCGCCCATTACTTCTCTACCGCGTTCGGTATGACTTGTGTCGCGTACCGGGGGCCGGAGACCGGCTTCCGCGACTACGCGGAGTACGTCCTTACGTCCGGTTCGGCCCGATTCGTGGTTTCCGGCTCGATCCACGCCGGCACCCCAGGGGCCGCCCACCACGCCCGGCATGGGGACGGTGTCGTGGACATCGCGCTGGAGGTACCGGACGCCGACGACGCGTACGCCCACGCCCTCGCCCAAGGCGCCAACGGCCGCACCGACCCGACCACGCTCGAGGACGAGTTCGGCAAGGTCAGGTTCGCGGTCATCGACACCTACGGCGAGACCCGGCACACGCTGATCGACCGTTCGGCGTACGCCGGGCCTTTCCTCCCGGGGTTCGTCGGGCGGAAGCCGATCGTGGCCCGGACCACCGGGCCGAAGCGGTTCTTCCAGGCGGTCGACCACGTGGTCGGCAACGTCGAGCTCGGCAAGATGAACGATTGGGTGGCCTTCTACCAGCGGGTCATGGGGTTCACCAACATGGCCGAGTTCATCGGCGACGACATCGCCACCGAGTACTCGGCGCTGATGAGCAAGGTGGTCGCCAACGGGACGCGCAAGGTGAAGTTCCCGCTCAACGAGCCGGCCGTGGGCAAGCGGAAGTCGCAGATCGACGAGTACCTCGAGTTCTACGGCGGCCCGGGCGCCCAGCACATCGCTCTCGCGACCAACGACATCCTGGCCACGGTCGACGCGATGCGGGCGGCGGGGGTGGAGTTCCTCGACACGCCGGACTCGTACTACGACGACCCGGCGCTGCGCGCCCGCATCGGCTCGGTACGGGTGCCGATCGGCGAGCTGAAGCAGCGTCGGATCCTCGTGGACCGGGACGAGGACGGGTACCTGCTGCAGGTCTTCACCCGGCCCATCCAGGACCGGCCGACGTTCTTCTTCGAGCTGATCGAGCGGCACGGCTCGCTCGGCTTCGGCAAGGGAAACTTCAAGGCCCTGTTCGAGGCCATCGAGCGGGAGCAGGAGCGGCGCGGGAACCTGTAAGACTTACCCCGTGACAGAGCAGCAATGGTCCAGCCCGCCGCCGCCGGGTTACGCACCGCCGCCGCGGCACATCCCGCAGCAGGGGTACGGGTACCCCGGCCCGCCGCCGCCACGGCCGCTGCCCCTCGCGCCGAACGGCGCCCCGCTGGCCGAGTTCAGCGACCGGGTCGTCGCGTTCATCATCGACTACGCGATCCTGCTCGGCATCAGCCTGATCTTCACGATCCCCGCGATGATCCTCCAGTTCTCGATCATGACGGACTGGATGAACCAGGCGACCGACCCGGTGGCCACACCGCCCGAGGACCTCGGCGCGTTCTACGCCGAGTTCTTCCGGTCGATGCTGCCGCTGCTGTGGGTGTACCTCGTGCTCTTCGTGCTGCAACTGGCGCTGTACTACGTCTACCGGGTCGAGATGATGTTCCGCACCGGCCAGACCATCGGCAAGCGCGTCATGAAGATACGTGTGGTACCGGTCGACCCCGCGTTGACCCTGACCCGGGGCATGGCGACCAAGCGCTGGCTCGTCGACTCGGTCGGCTCCGTGTTCGTGCCGCTGCTGGCTTGGATCGACGGGCTGTGGCAGCTCTGGGACCAGCCGTTCCGGCAGTGCCTGCACGACAAGTTCGCGCAGACCGTTGTCGTGAAGGCGCCGGTGGCATGAGTACCGCTCCCGGTTGGTACAAGGATCCGGCCGATCCCGCCACCCAGCGGTACTGGGACGGCGAGGGTTGGCTCGGTTCGCCGCTACCGGCGGATGCCACCCCGCCGGCCGGTCCACCATCGCCACCGCCGCCGCCACCGCCGCCGCCCTCGTTTTCGACTGTCCACACTCCACCGTCCACAGTGGGTCAGCAGGTACCACCCAGACCCTGGTATCCGTTGCCGGCGCGGCTCGTCCACCCGCACGGCCTACCACAGGCGACTCCCAACGCCCGCCTCGTGGCGAGGCTGCTCGACATCGCCGCCATCCTCGCCCTCAACGCCCTCGTCAACGGCTGGTTCGTCTACCGGTACGTACGCGGTGCAGTGGAGTACCTGGAGGAGGCGTGGCGTCGTGCCGCCGCTGGGGAGTCGACAGCCAACATCACGTCGACCGAGCGGCTCGACCTTCTCCTGTGGACGATCCTGTTGATCGGGCTGGCCCTGTGGTTCGCGTACGAGGTACCGGCGCTGGCCAACAACGGCCAGACCCCGGGCAAGCGGCTGCTCGGCATCAAGGTGATGCGGCTGGAGAGCGACGATCGGCTCGGCTTCGGCCGGGCGGTCCGGCGCTGGTACCCGCTGGCCATGCCGACCCTGCTCTGGGTGTGCGCGGGCTTCGGTCTGCTCATCCAGATCGCCGGCTGCTCACTCGTCCTGCTCGATCGGCCACTGCGACTGGCCCTGCACGACCGGTACGCCCAGACCGTCGTCGTCCACGTTGGACGGTCCACACCACGCAAGGAGCGGTAATGAACCGGCTGACTCGCGCCGACCTCGACGCGCTGCCGAACTACGTGCCCGGCCGCAACCCGGCCGACCTGGCGCGCGAGTTGGGCCTGCCCGAGGCCATCAAGCTCGCCAGCAACGAGGTGCCGTACGGCCCACTGCCGGGCGTCGTCGATGCCATCGCCGGGGCGGCCGCGGGCATTCACCGGTACCCCGACATGGGTGTCGTGGCCTTGCGCGACGCGCTGGCCGAGCGCTACGGCGTCACGCCCGACCGGATCGCCACCGGTTGCGGCTCGGTGGCCCTGACCGAGCACGTCACGCGCACGGCGTGCCTGCCGGGTGACGAGATCCTCTACTCCTGGCGGTCGTTCGAGGCCTACCCGATCATCGCCGCCACCACCGGCGCGAGCAGCATCCGCGTGCCGAACACCGAAGGACACGAACACGACCTGCCCGCGATGGCCGCCGCGATCACGCCACGGACGCGGGTGGTCCTGGTCTGCAACCCCAACAATCCGACGGGTACGAGTCTGCGCCGCGCCGAGCTCGACGAGTTCCTCGACGCCGTACCGGCGGACGTGCTCGTGGTCATCGACGAGGCGTACCGCGAGTTCGTCACCGACCCGCAGGTGCCCGACGGCCTCGAGGCGTACGGCGACCGGCCCAACGTCGTCGTGTTGCGCACGCTGTCCAAGGCGTGGGGGCTGGCCGGGCTGCGGCTCGGTTTCCTGATCGCGCAGCGGGAGGTGGCCGCCGCGGTTCGCAAGGTGGTCACGCCGTTCTCGACCTCGGCCGCGGCGCAGGCCGCCGGGCTGGCCGCGCTCCGGCAGGACGCCGAGATGCGGCGCCGGTGCGAGCTCGTGATCGCCGAGCGCGATCGGCTCACGACCGCCGTCCGGAAGATCGTCAATGACGTACCGGACAGTCAGGCCAACTTCGTCTGGCTGCCGCTGGGCGACAAGTCGGCGGAGTTCGGGCAGGCGTGCGAGGCGCACGGCGTGATCGTGCGGCCCTTCCCGGGCGAAGGCGTGCGGGTCACGGTCGGTACCCCGGCCGAGAACGACGCGTTCCTGGCGGCGGCGGGGTCGGCGCTGCGTTAACCGCGCACCTCGTGGACGGCGGACAGGAACACGAAGAAGTTCGGGATCTTGCTGACCGGCTGGGTCGACCGCAGGAACTTCCCGGTCTTCTTGATGCGGAGGTACCCCGAGGCGACGTCGATCTCCTGAATCTCGGGCCAGCCCAGGGCGCGCTCGCCGATCGAGAGACCGTCCCGGTTGATGGCGAGGTCACCGAATCGACACGTCCCGCCGCGGCCGATCGTCTCCATGACGCGCGGTAGCTGGGCCACGGTGACCTCGCGCTGGATGAGCGGACCCCACTCCTCCGGCTTGGAGTAGAACTCGGTCAGCTTGGTCGTGCCACCATCCGCACCGAGCAACGTGTACTTGTACGTCGTTCCGACGTAGACACCGTTCACGTACCGCCTGGTGATCTCCTGCAGAACGGTCATCGCATCCCAGCGGTAGACGCTCACCGGGCCGGACCCGTCGGCGACCACCAGTCCACCCTGGAAGAGATTGATGTTCTTCGCGGCCTGCTTCTTGCTCAGGTTCGGCGTCCGGAACGCGAGATAGAGGAAGACCAGACCGATCCCGAACACCGGCAACGTAACGATGCCCATGATGATGATGAGGACGAGCCTTGCGCTGTGCATCCGCGCGGCGCGGTACGTCACGCGATGGGCGCCCAACTGTAGGTCGGCGGGCAGTCCGACTGGTGCGGTCACCGTGCCTCCAAGCATCGTGGAGGCCCCGACTCACGGCCCCCGTATGGCTGGCCGTGAATCTAGCGGTTCAGCCGACGTCTCACCAGCCCGCGATCAGCACGGGACGCAGGCTGAAGTAGTACGCGTTGTCGTCGGCCTGCGGGTCGCCGTCGGGCAGCAGCCGCTCGACGACGACGTACCGGCCCCGGGAGTACACGTGACCCGCCGTCCAATTCGGCGAGCTGGCACCGATGTTCGGCCACTTGTCGAGGGAGAACCGTCCGATCTCGTCGCCGTTGTGCGGGTCGAGCGCGATGAACGTGTCGTTCTCCGAGACGAGGCAGAGCGCGTCGGGAGTGGCCGCGACGACGGTCACCGGGCTGGTGTCGGTGTAGCTGCCGCCCGTCCACCGCCAGGCCAACTGTCCAGTGTGGACGGATCGGGCGATCAGCTCGCGCGTGGGGCCCGGCGCGTCGACGACGACGTCGCCGGCGAGCCAGGCGTCGTTCGAAGCCAGCAGGGGCGCCTGGGTCGGCCAACTGCGCTCGGCGCCGCCACTGTCCTCTCGGGTCTCGCCGTACCCGTCGAGGAGCCAGACCACGGTCGACCTTTTGGAGGGTTCGTACGTGCGCACCGCCCGGCACTCCGACCGGCCGATCTCACAGCCGACCGGCTCGGCGGTCCAGGTCGGTCCGTCGGCCGTGTCGGGCCCGGCCCCGGACGGCCGCCAGGTCCACACCATGGCGCCGCTCCACGCGTCGCGCGCGTGGACTTGGCTGCACGGCTGGACATAGAAGCCGGCACCGGTCCAGCCCCGAGAACAGTCCGGGCCGATCGGCTGGCGCCACAGCTCCCGCCCGGTCGCGGCCACGTACCCACGGGCCTCGGTGGGCGACTCGACGACCACTACCGCCGCCCCGCCCCGACCGCGAACGGTGTGCAGGTTCGTCCCGTCGTACACGGTCATCGCGCCCGTCCGGCGTCCGGTGTAGCCGGCGTCGTCGCGCAGCCGGTCCAGTGGCCCGTTCACCCGCCAGGCCACCTCACCGTTACGGGCGTCCAGTGCGACGACCTCGCCGTCGGACCAGCGGGACACCACGACGTGTTCCACGGTCACCACCCCGGTAACCTCCTGCGGCCAGCGGCGGAAAGACCAGAACGCGGTCATCTCGGTGCGGGCGCTGATCGGCCCGTCGGCCCAAACCTGGCGCTGTGCCGCGTACACCCGGAGGTGGCCGTCGATCAACAGCGGCGTACGCCACAGCTCGCTGGTCACGCCGAGGTCGGCCTCTGGGCTGGCCGTGGGGTAGGCGGCCGTCTGGGCCGGCGAGGCGATCTCGCCGGGCGCGAACACCCGGTACCCGATCACCGCGGTCACCCCGAGGACAGCCACGACCGCGGCGGCGCCCCCGAGGCGCCCGTACCACCGTCTGCCCCCGCGCAACCTCACGGCGTGGACCTTACCGAGGCCGCTGCGATCTTGCAGCGGACAAGTCACGTCAACGACGATCGCGTCACTACTGGCGTTCGGCCTCCTCGGCCAGGTCATCCAGGTCACGGCGCAGCGCGCCCTCCACGGTCCGGGCTGCCAGAGCCCCGAACACCAGTGCGACCAGCCGGCCTTTCGCGTCGCTGGGGGTGCCCTCGAGCACCACGCCGACCGCGGAACCGCCGCTGTGCCGGCCCTCCTCGATCGGCGTGAACGTGTAGACGAACCGGTAGTCGGCGCCGATACCGGGCGACGCGACCGTGAACCCGCGCTGCGGCACACACTCGATGACCTGGAATTCCTCGGTCAGCTCGGTACCGTCGGGCGCGGTTCGGGTCTCCCGCCACATGGTTCCGCGGCCGAAGGGTCCACGGGTCACGACCTCCACACCGTCCACAGTGGTCAAAAGACGTGCACGGATGGACAGATCAGTAAATACCGCCCAGACCCGATCTAGTGGCGCTTCGACGACCCGTTCGACCTCGACCGTCGACATGGTCACTCCTCGGCCGGTCGGATGGTCCCGGTGACCTCGCCGAGGGCGATCTCCGTACCGCCGGGTCCGGGGGCGGTGGCGCGGATCGTCACGGTGTCGCCGTCCGCGAGGAAGGCCTCACCCCAGTTCAGCTCCAGCAACGAGCCGGTCTCGCCCCGCGTCGGGCCCGAGACCGTGCCGGAGGCGAACAGATCTCCGGTACGCAGACACGCCCCGTTCACGGTCAGGTGGGCGAGCTGCTGCGCGGGCGTCCAGTACATGGTCCGGAACGGCGGGCGGGATACGACCTCGCCGTTGAGGTCCACCTCCAGCCGCAGGTCGAGACCTCGCCGATCCGGGTCGGCGAGGTAGCTGACGACCGGCGGATCCTGCGGCGGCGCCGGTACCCAGGCGTTGGTTAGGGCCTCGAGCGGCGTGACCCAGGCCGAGATCGAGGTGGCGAACGACTTGCCGAGGAACGGCCCGAGCGGCTGGTACTCCCATGCCTGGATGTCCCGTGCCGACCAGTCGTTGAGCAGCACGACGCCGAAGACGTAGTCGGCGAAGGCGTCGACCGGTACGCGTTCGCCGAGCTGGCTCGGTACGCCGACCACGAACCCGACCTCGGCCTCGATGTCCAGCCGCGTACTGGGGCCGTAGACCGGGCCGTCGGCTTCCTTGCGCTGGCCGCACGGGCGGGTGATGTCGGAACCGGAGACGACGACCGTGCCGGCCCGGCCGTGGTAGCCGATCGGCAGGTGCTTCCAGTTCGGCGGCAGCGGGGGCTGGCCGGGCCGGAACAGGCGGCCCACGTTGCTCGCGTGGTTCTCCGACGAGTAGAAGTCCACGTAGTCCGCGACCGTGAACGGTAGCTGCAGCACCAGATCGTCGACCGGACGCAGCAGGGGGCGTACCTCCGCCGGATCGGTCAGCAGCTCGCTCAGCTGCCTGCGCACCGCGCGCCAGGCGGCCGGACCCTGCGCCAGGTGGACGTCGAGTCGCGACTGCCGCAGCGCACCGCCCGCGTTGACGAGCCCGCGCTCCTCGGCCGCGGCGAGGTCGAGCGCCTGGTCCCCGACGCGTACCCACAACCCGTCCGCCGTGGCGCCGTAGGCCAGGCCGTAGTCCGTCATCGCAGCAATCCCAACTGCTCCAGGTCGGCCAGTGGCTCGGCGATGCTGCAGGTACCGAACCCGATCCACAGTGGACGGTCCTGGGTCAGCTTCCGGCGGGCGGTCTCGATGAGCGGTACGGCGTCCGTCGCCCCGAGCAGTTGGGCCACGTCGTGCACCTCACCGCCGTCGGCCGCGACGACGGATGCGGCGAGTACGTTCAAGAACCCGTGATGCACGAAACCCGTTTCCTGATCGGTGTACCGGATCGCGTGGTGCAGACCCGCGGTCAGCTTGAACGGTAGCCGCCGGTCCCGGCAGGCGCAGACGACCGCGGCCAGCTCGACGGGCGTCGGGAACAGCTCGGAGGCCAGTCCGCCGGTCCGGAACTTGGGGGCGATGGGTGCCCCGCCCGCCCGCGCCTCGGCGAGCGCGTCCAGGGCGCTGAGCAGGCCCCAGGTCAGCGGGACTTCGGCGTACCCCAGCACCCCCGGCCGGTCCGCGAGTTGGGTGAGCAGTGTGCGGAGGCCGGGTAGCGGGTCTTCGCCGCGCTTGGCCACCGCGACCTCGACCTGCCGGATCTCGATGGCGTCGGTGGGTTGGGCGGCCTTCAGGCCGTCGAGCCCGGTGTCCCCGATGACGCCGATCGTCAGGCGCTCCCCGTGGTCCAGCAGCGTGGCTAGGTCGCCGAGTGAGGAGGCCGGGACGAGGAGCGGGCCGACGAGTTCGGAGTACCACGCCACCCGGTGCGCCCGGTGCCCTTCGATCGCCTCGGGCAGCGGCGCGTTGCCCGGCGGAAAGACCGCGGCGTCGTCGACGAGACCGGCGAACACGCGGGGCACCTGCGGTGACATCGGCGGGTGGGCCGGCGCGCCAGCGCTGGCCCACCCGCCGGAAGGCTCAGCTGACATTGACACGAAACCGCAATCTAGTAGACGCTACGTACGGCGGACAACACTGTCCGATTATCGGACGGCGGTGTCCGGGAACGGGGCGAAAGGGAGCGTACTATGCCGTACTACCGCCGGATCGGTGAGATCCCACCCAAGCGCCACACTCAGTTCCGCCAGCCCGACGGCGGGTTGTACGCCGAGGAGCTGATGGGTCAGGAGGGCTTCTCGTCCGACTCGTCGTTGCTCTACCACCGGCACCTTCCCACCGCCATCGTGGCATCCGAGGAGCACGACCCTCCACCGTGGACGCGGATCGCCAACCGGCCGCTGAAGCCACGCCACTTCCGCACTCACAAGCTCGACGGCGCCGGCGACGCGGTGCTCGGCCGGCAGCACCTGCTCGCCAACGAGGACTGCCGGGTGTCCTATGTGGTCGCCGATCAGCCGTCGCCGTTGTACCGCAACGCGATCGGGGACGAATGCCTGTACGTCGAGGCAGGCCGGGCACGCGTCGAGTCGACGTTCGGAGCGCTCGACGTGACCGAGGGCGACTACGTGATCATCCCGACCTCGGTCATCCACCGGGTCGTACCGGTCGACGGACCGGTCCGGCTGCTCATCATCGAAGCGACCGGCCACATTGGACCTCCGAAGCGGTACCTCTCGGTGCGCGGCCAGTTCCTGGAGCATTCGCCGTACTGCGAAAGGGATCTGCGCGGGCCGACCGAGCCCTTGCTCGTCGACGGGTCCGATGTGGACGTCTACGTCCAGCACCGGCGCGGCTGGACCCGCATGACGTACGCCGACCACCCCTTCGACGTCGTCGGCTGGGACGGTTGCCTCTACCCATGGGCGTTCTCCATCCACGACTTCGAACCGATCACCGGTCGGGTTCACCAACCGCCGCCGGTGCATCAGACGTTCCAGGGGCCAAACTTCGTGGTCTGCTCGTTCGTACCGCGCAAGGTGGACTACCACCCGCTGGCGATCCCGGTGCCGTACAACCACCACAACACCGACTCCGACGAAATGCTGTTCTACACCGGCGGCAACTACGAGGCGCGTCGCGGTTCCGGCATCGAGCAGGGTTCGATCACCCTGCATCCTGGTGGCTTCACCCACGGCCCGCAGCCGGGTGCCCCGGAGCGGGCGATCGGGGTGGACCATTTCGACGAGCTCGCGGTCATGGTGGACACGTTCCGGCCGCTGGACCTGTGCGAGCCGGCACAGTCCTGTGAGGACACCGGGTACGCCTGGACCTGGGCCCGCCGGTCCCTCGGCAGCAACGGCATCGACACGTCGACCGGCTAGCTCTCACTCGGCGTAACTCGTCAACAGTGCCACGGCACCGCAGGCGAGGAGCGCGACGAGGAGCCACGGGCTGCCCAGGATCGCGAAGCCGAGCAGGAAGGCGGGCTCGGCGGCTGCCGCCCAGAACCCGATGGTAAGGCCGCGGGAGCCGCGCACGAGTGCCGAGACCGCGCGGCTGACGTTGTCCCGCATCGGCGCGATGACCAACGCGATCGCCCCGAACCCGACCAGGGCCAGCACGATCGTGCCCAACCGCCCCAACCACCCGCCAACTGCGACGCTGAGGGCGGCGACGGGTGCCGTGACGAACGCGTATCCGGCGCCGATGAACAGCAGCCGCCGGATGCCGAACCGGGCCAGCCGTCCACCGTCCATATCGGACGGTTCCATCGCGGCCGCCTCGACCAGGTGGTCGAGGGCATCGGAGTACTCGTGTTTGTCCAACCGGATCAGCCCCAGTCCCTGCCGCGCCGCCGACAGGTGTGGGTCGAGTCGCAGCGCCTCCCGGTACGCCCTTTCGGACAGGTCATCCAGGCGCAGGTTGCGGCACACGAAGCCGAGTACGAGGTGCGCCTGCGCGTTCTCGGGGGCGAGGCTCACGCCGCGCCAGGCCGCGTTCAGCGCCTGCTGGCCGTTGCGGGACTGGCCGAGGATCAGGGCCGCGGTGATCTGGGCGTGCGCGTCGTCGGGTCCGCCGCTCAGCAACATCTCCGCCGTTGCCGCGGCTTCGCCGTACCGCTCGAGGTCGACGAGGATCAGCCCGCGTACGCCGATCGCGTGCAGATCCAGGGGTGCCGCGGCGACCGCTGCGTCCGCGGCCTCGATCGCTTTGTACGGCTTGTCGGCCGCCCGCAGTATCAGTGCCAGCAACGTCAACGCCTCGGCATCCGCGGGCTGTACGGCCAGGACCGGGATCAGCTCGTCGGCCGCCTCGTCGTACCGTCCGAGTTCGGCGAGAAGTTGAGCGCGTTCCAGGTGCGACACCCGGGGATCATCGCAGTTCCGGAGGCGCGGTCACCAGGGCAATCGCGATCGCGGCCAGCCCCTCGCCCCGGCCGGTGAGGCCGAGGCCGTCGGTGGTCGTACCGGAGACCGTCACCAGGGCGCCGACCGCGGCCGAGAGCACATCCTGCGCCTCCGCCCGGCGCGTACCGATCTTCGGCCGTACCCCGATGACCTGGATCGACACGTTGCCTATCTCGTACCCGGCTGCCCGCACCCGGCGCGCGGTCTCGGTCAGCAGTGCGACTCCGGCCGCGCCGGCCCACTCCGGCTCGGCGGTGCCGTAGTTCGAGCCCAGGTCGCCGAGGCCGGCCGCGGACAGCAGCGCGTCGCAGGCGGCGTGGGCGGCGACATCCCCGTCCGAGTGGCCGGCCAGCCCGAGTTCGCCGTCCCAGCGCAGCCCGGCTACCCAACACTCGCGACCCGCCTCGAACGCGTGCACATCGGTGCCCACGCCGACCCGCGAAACGACCACGGCATGGAGCGTACGCCTGCGGTCAGGCCACGTACCGCGTGTACTCGTAGAAGCCCTGGTTCAGGCTGATGCCCTCGTTCTCCCGACCAGGCAGCCGTACCCGGACACCCGGCACCATGCCCCAAGATCGCCCCGATCGCCCACACCACGCGGTAGATAGCGCCAGGGCCATCGACGGAGCCATCGACGACCGGCCAGAACACGAAGACGATCCCGGGCGGGAAGAGGACCACGACCAGCGGCATCCACAGCCAGTATCCGAGGTTCGCCCTCAGCTCTCCGCGGAGGTCCCCCATGCGCGGAGTGTGGCAGAGCCCAGCAATACCTCGGCCACGAGCAGGTCGAACGGGCGAGTGATCTTCAATGCCAGCTCCGAACCCGGTACGCAGAACACCCGGACCCCGAGTCGCTCGACGAGACCGGCGTCGTCGGACACGTCGCCGGCCGGTGCCGCCGCGTGCGCCTTGGCCAGTACCGCGCGGCGGAACCCCTGCGGTGTCTGTACCGCCCGCAGCG